>Ga0209723_1000396_pt1 | contig 82720 bp, 57 predicted proteins | sample BiotimSIPDNA_2_FD_185750 | JGI IMG/M metagenome (GOLD analysis project Ga0209723, IMG submission 185750) | Anaerobic biogas reactor microbial communites from Washington, USA - Biogas_R2 time_0 SIP DNA (SPAdes) (version 2) | ecosystem: Engineered > Bioreactor > Anaerobic > Unclassified | place... | reverse complement strand
TGGGGGGGCGGGAACTGCACGATGAATGCAGTCCAGGATCTATCCTGAAAAACAAGAATCCTTGCCGTATCAAGGCATTTTTTGCAATATCACTTCTTCCCGCTGTTCGGTATGGTTAACGGCGTAGAGTGGCACACGACGGCTTACCTCAGTAACCCGGCACCATCGCCAATTCCCTTGCCCCAGAATTCCCCTGCCTATATCCCCGTCTCCGATCTCTCCGTTAGCTCATGTTCAAAACAACTTGCCTTCCAAATCCGCCAGAGAAAGCACCGCCCCACTTCGTACGCATGAACCACCCCGATCAGCGTTGATCAGTGAAGATCAGCGTTCCCCCTCACCTCGTGCGTGGAATGATCCATCATTCCCAGTTTCGAGTTCCCCGTCCCAGTCAACTCGTCCGCTGCGACCGAAGCCCCCTTCGCTCTTATCCTCTCACTCATCCGGGGGTGTTCAAAAAACCTCTTGACTTTTCCTCTCCACGTGATAACATCGTACCTGTGTACGTCTGTATATACACAAGCCAATCACTACCCTTTCAAACTCACGAAACCATCACCCCCCAAAGTGAGCCAAAAGCACCCAAAAACTGCTCGCAACAATGTCAACAATGCAAACAACGCAAACAATGTCAACAATGCACACCGCGCAGCACCTGCCGTATTCACCACATGCGTATGTACTCCCCAGCCACCCCAAGGTATTGGCAGAATCCGCTCCCCGTTGACCAACTTCTACCCCCGCAGGGTTTCTACTGTCTTCGACGTTGTTTTTCCGATGCCTTGTCTCGAACCGTCCGCAGCATTCACCAAACTCCTTGCAGGTCTTCAACTTAGATAAGATACTTCCGACTACGGCATTCCCCCCTTTTGCATGGTAGTCAAATTGATTCTGCGCACCCGACGACGCCGTAAACCATTACGAAACAACACGATAACGATCGCCGTTCGATGGAGCAATCGATCGCTAAGTGCACCAACCGCCAACCGACTCCGCAACCATTTCACAATAATTAATCAGCGAGTCGCCAGCACGCTCCGACCTCGATCTTTGACAACCGAAACCACCCCACTGCGGCACGCCCCCGCAGAACGGCCGCCGTAGATACCGGCCGCTGACTTGGACGACTCAAGAACTCGGCGCCCATGATTCATGAACTGGACGTCCGCCCTTAGACTCCTCCGACGCACAAGCACACTGGCAGCGGCAGGAAGAGTCGCCGCGGAAGGCCAGGGCGGCGGTGGGGCAGGCTTCGACGCACTGCCGGGCGACTCGGCCGAGGGCCTCTTGCATCGAACGATCGAAAGGAACGCCCACGCGGACGTCGAAGCCGCGGCCGATGAACGTCAGCCCCAACGGCTCGCGAGCCTGGGCGGCAATCTCGATGCACAGCCCGCAGTTGATGCATTTGCCCGGCTCGTAGATGACTTCGGAGTGCTGCAGGTTCTGGATGAGCACCGCCCTTTCACCCTTGTAACGATTGGGATCGGCGCCGTACATCTCGGCATAGCGTTTCAGCCGGCAGGTGCTGAGGGCGCGGCAGTCGCAGTGCAGGCACCGGCCGGCCTGTTCCATCGCCAGAGCTTGCGTGTAGCCGTCCGCTTTCGACGTCGGTTGACGGAGCGGCAGGAGCGAACCGGTGGCAACGAAGCTCGTCAGTTCGTCCGGGGAGAGCTTTCCGATCCGCGAGGAAAACGGCTTTCCAGGTGCGGCCGGCGTACCGGCGGCCAGGAAGCGGTCGATCGAGGCGGCCGCTTCTTTCCCGTCGGCCACGCTACGAACGACGAGGCCCTTCGCACGGATGGCGTTGCCGGCGGCGAAAACGCCCGGACGGCTGGCGGCGAAGGCGTCGTCAACCTCGATGCCGCGAGGCGTCGCCTTGAGCGACCACGACTCGACCTCCGCCTTCTGCGTGGCGCCGGTGGCAATAAGGACGGCCTGATGCCGGGCCGCCAGTTCGTCGAGAGTCACGTCGGCGCCGAGACGGCTGTTCAACCGGGTTTCGATCCCCAGGCTGACGATGGTGGCGATTTCGGCGTCGAGGACGTCCGGTGGTAGCTCTTCTGCCGAATGCTCGTGACGAAGCCGACCACCGAGCCGGGCTTCCTTCTCGTAGAGCGTCACGGCGTGCCCTGCCCGGCGCAAGTAGTAGGCAGCCGCCAGGCCGGTGGGGCCGGCGCCCACGACCGCCACGGAACGACCGGTATCCGGGGCACAATCGGGAAGGTACGGCGAGCCGGAGGCCAGGTCCTGGTCGGCAACGAAGCGCTTCAGTTCACAGATAGCCACGGCCCCGTCGGCGCCGCTGCGGCGGCAACCCTTCTCGCACGGTTTGGGGCAAACCCGGCCCAGCACGGCGGGCAGCGCGATGTCGTTCTTGACCGTGGCGATGGCCTCGCGGAGGTTTTCGCCCTGGATCTGCCGGAGCATGAGGGGCACATCCATGTGGGCCGGGCAGGCAAAATGGCAGGGGGCCAGGCAATCGCCCACGTGATCGCTGAGCAGGAGTTCGAGGGCCGTGCGGCGAACCTGGTGGACTTCGGCCGTTTCGCTTTCGACCTCCATCCCGTCGACGGCCTGGGTCGCGCACGAGGGAACCATGCGCCCGCCGACCTTGACCAGGCATGCCAGGCACGACGTGGAAGGCGTGTATCCCTTGAAGTAGCAGAGCGTGGGGATCTCGATGCCCAGCGCGGTGGCCGCGTCGAGAATCGTTGCGCCCTGGGGAACTTCTACTTCGCGTTGATCGATCGTGAGACGTGGCATTTGAGCAGTGAGCGTTGAGCTATGAGCGTTGAGCTATGAGCAGTGAGCTACAAGATAGCCGCGGGGCTTGCCCCGCGCTCCATCATTCCATCATTCCACGTAGACAGCGCCGGTCGGGCAGACTTTCCGGCAGGTGTCGCAGCGGGTGCAGGTTTCGTCGTCGATCGTATGTCTTTGATAGGGTGTCATGGGGATCGCATCGACGGGGCAGTGCTGGGCGCACAGGGTGCAGCCGATGCAACGAGCGTTGATCTTGTAGTGGATCGCTTCCTGGCACTTGCCCGCCGGGCAACGACCTTCCAAGTGGGCCTCGTATTCTTCGCGGAAGTACTTGAGCGTGGAAAGAACCGGATTAGGCGCCGTTTTTCCCAACCCGCAGATGCTGCCCAGGCGAACGGAGCGGGCGAGGCTTTCGAGGTCTTCGAGATCGCCTTTGCGCCCCCGGCCGCTGCAGATCCGGTCGAGGATATCAAGCATCCGCCGAGTGCCGACGCGGCAGAGAGTACACTTGCCGCAGGACTGGTCCTGGGTGAAACGCAGGAAGTAGCGGGCGATATCGACCATACAGTCCTGGTCGTCGAGCACCACGAGGCCGCCCGATCCCATGATCGCGCCGACGCTCGACAGGGCCTCGAAATCGATGGCCGTATCGGCCAGATGGGCGGGCACGCAGCCGCCGGAGGGTCCGCCCACCTGGACCGCCTTGAACTGCCGCCCGCCTTCGACTCCGCCGCCGATTTCTTCGACAATCTGGCGGATGGTGATTCCCATGGGGACTTCGATGAGGCCCCCGCGGCGGATCTTGCCGGCCAGGGCGAAGACCTTGGTTCCCTTGCTGGTCTCCGTGCCCAGGGCGGCGAACTTCTCGGCCCCGTTGCGGAAGATCCACGGAATGAGGGACATGCTTTCTACGTTGTTGACCAGGGTCGGCTTGCCGTGGTAGCCGCTCTCGGCCGGGTAGGGGGGCCGGAGACGGGGCATGCCGCGTTTGCCTTCGAGCGAAGCGAGCAAGGCGGTCTCTTCGCCGCAGACGAACGCCCCGGCGCCCTCTTTCACCGTGACGCGGAGGGAGAAATCGCTGCCGAGGATGTTGTCGCCCAGCAGACCCCGTTCCTCGCAACGTCCGAGGGCCTCGCGGACTCGCCGGACGGCCAGGGGATACTCGGCACGGATGTAGAACACGCCCTGGTTGGCCCCGACCGCCCGGGCGGCGACGGCCATGCCTTCGATAATGCGATAGGGGCAGCTTTCCAACAACATGCGGTCCATGAACGCGCCGGGGTCGCCTTCGTCGCCGTTGCAGACGACGTATTTCGTATCGCCCGCGGCCTCGCGGACTTTTCCCCACTTGATTCCCGTGGGGAAGCCGGCGCCGCCTCGTCCCCGCAGGCCGCTCCTGCGAACTTCGTCGATGACTTGCTCGGGCGTTCGTTCGGTAAGGCACTTTTCGAGGGCCTTGAATCCGTCGTTGCGAAGGTACTCGTCGAGGTCGGTCGGATCGGCGTGGGCGACGCCTTCGGTGGCGATATGGATCTGGTGACGCAGGAAAGCGCAGGCGGGTCCATGCTCCATATCGAGCGAGCGGGCCGCTACGGGATCGCCCACTTCGTCGGTTACCAGTCGATCGAGGAGCCCGACGGCCGACTGGCGAGCCCGCTGGAGCAAGCTCTTCGGCCTGAAATGGCGGAGGACAATCTCCTGGGCTTCGTTGGCGGTGACTTTCGAGAAGAACTTGGGCGGGCCGTCGGGCGGAACGATTTCCAGGATGGGCGTCTGGTGGCACATGCCGACGCAGCCCACGCGTTTGATCACCGCGTCGGCCTTGGTCCGCTCAAGGGCCAGACCGATCGAGTGATAGACCTTGCCGCTCCCCTGGGCCTGGCAGCAGGACCCCATGCCGATCCGCACCTCGCCCGTGTGGGCCGGGCGCTCGCCTTCGTGTCGGCGAATCTGAATCTCGCTCTTCTTGCCGTGCTTGAGGAAGTCGTCGAGGATCTTGGGAACCGTGGCGGGCGAAACGTGGCCGTAGGGAACATCGTCGATCTTCACGACGGGCGCAAGCGTGCAGCAGCCAAGGCAGGCGACGCGTTCCAGGGTGAAAAGCCCGTCCTTGTCGGTATCGTCGCCGTTATTGCAGATTCCGAGGTGCAGTTCGAGGGCTTCCTGAACGAGCGCCGATCCCTTGACGTGGCAGGCCGTGCCGTGGCAGATGCTGACGATGTGCTTTCCGACCGGCCGATGCCGGAACTGGGTGTAGAACGTCGATACGCCGGCAATAGCGGCCGGGGTGATGTCGGTCAACTGGCAGACTCGTTCCATCGCCTCGGCCGGCAGATAGCGATACTCGGCCTGGATCGCCTGGAGAATGGGAATCACGGCCTCGGGATTCCGCCCGTGCTTCTCAATGCAGCGTTCGACGAATGTCAGGTCCAGGTCGGTGCTCATTGGTTGCCGATACAGAACAGGTGCTGTTTGCCCCGGATGAACATCCGGCCGTCATGGATCGCGGGACTCGTCACGCATTCCTCACCCAGGTTGCCTTGGCCGACGACTTCGGCTGCCTCTTCACCCGGCTTGAGGACGTGGCACCTCTCCAGGCCGAACAGGTAGACAAGGTCCCCGACCAGCGTGGGCGACGACGAGTACATGTCCTCCGATTCCCACTCCCAGAGCAGTTCGCCCGAGCTGGCGTCAAAGCAAGTGAATAAGCCGTAGGAAGCGAGGAGGTAAACACGGTCTTTCGTTACCAGGGGGCTGCACGAGTCCGGAAGGTTGTCTTCAACCGCCCAGAGCACGAACTCCTCGTTCTTGGTGATGTCGCCTTTTCCGCCAAGCCGGATGGCCGTCATCTGGGGATACTCGTTCGCCACAATCAGCAGGTCGCCGGCCACGGCGGGCGAGGGTCCCACGTCCTGACGCAGGCACTCGCATCGCCAGAGTTCCGAACCGTCCTCTGCATTGTACGCAATCACGAAGGGGTCGGCGCAGGTGATGATTTGCGGAATTCCGCCGTGTTCGACGACGATCGGAGAGGGCCAGGAGTTGGCGACGTCGCGGGGGATAGACCAGACCTCGTTGCCGGTTGCTCCATCCAGGGCGAGCAACCTCGACAGTTGGTCCTTTCGGGCGCCCTGATCGAACTGGACAATCACGCGGTCGTGCCACATGGCGAGCGACGAGGCGTGGCCGTAGGAGTTCTTGGGGAGCCCGAGGCTCTTGGCCCAAACGATCTTACCGTCGAAATCAACCGCCCCGACGTCGCCGTTGGCGAAGACGGCGTAGACGCGGCGTCCGTCGGTCACCGCGGTGGGGGCGGCGAAACCGGTGTCTTCCATCACCTTGGGCGGCTCGCCCGTGCTTTCCGGCGTGCCGGGGATCTCGGTTTGCCAGAGCAGCTTGCCGTCGCCCGTGTCGAAGCCCATCACCACACGCTGCTTTTCGTCGGCGCCGGTAAGGAACAGCCTGTTGCCCCAGACGACGGGCGAACTGTTGCCCGGCATGGGGACGGGGGTCTTCCACAAAATGCCGTCGCCCGACTCGGCGTTCCACTCCGTCGGCAGGTCGGTCGCCGGAGCGATTCCCGATCCCCCGGGACCGCGGAAACGGGGCCAGTTGGCCGCGATCTCTTCGGCGGTCGGCCAAGCAGCCTGCGAATTCTTGGGAGCCGCCGCGGCGGTGCCCTGTTTGCCAATGCAGAAGAGATGTTCCTTGCCCCGGATGAACATCCGGCCGTCGCGGAAGGCGGGGCTTGTGACGCATTCTTCACCGAGGTTGCCTTGGCCGACAACCTCGGCACCCTCTTCACCCGGTTTGAGAACGTGACAGCTCTCCAGGCCGAACAGGTAGATCAAGTCGCCGACCAGGGTGGGCGACGAACTGTACATGTCGTCGGACTCCCACTCCCACAGCATTTCGCCGGACTCCGTGCCAAAGCAGGTCAACACGCCGAAGGAGGCGAGGATGTAGACGTGTTCGGTGGTTGCGAGGGGGCTGCACGAATCGGGCAGGTTGTCTTCGGCCGTCCAAAGCACGAATTCCTCGTTCTCGGTGATATCGCCTTTTCCGCCCAACCGAATAGCCGTCATCTGGGGATACTCGTTGGCCACGATCAGCACATCGCCGACAACCGTGGGCGAAGGCCCGACGTCCTGTCGCAGGCAACTGCAGCGCCACAGTTCCGAGCCGTCTTCGGCGTGGTAGGCGATCACGAAGGGATCGGCGCAGGTGATGATCTGCGGGATGCCGCCGTGCTCGGTGACAATCGGCGAAGGCCAGGAATTGGCGACTTCGCGGGCCGTCGACCACACCTCGTTGCCAGTCGCGCCGTCGAGGGCGATCAGCTTCGACAATTTGTCCTTGGCGGCGCCCTGGTCGAACTGGAGAATCACCCGGTCTCGCCACATGGCCAACGACGAGGCATGGCCGTAGGAATTCTTGGGAAGCCCGAGGCTCTTGGTCCAAACGACCTTCCCTTGGAAATCGACCGCACCAACGTCGCCGTTGGCGAACACGGCATAGACTCGCAGGCCGTCGGTAACCGTGGTGGGGGCGGCCAGACCGGTATCGTCGGAGACCTTGGGCGTTTCGGCGGGACTTTCCGGCGTGGCGGGAATCTCGGTTTGCCACAACAACTTGCCGTCGGCCGTGTCGAAGCACATGACGACACGCTGTTGTTCGTCGGCGCCGGTCAGGAAGAGGCGGTTCTCCCAGACCACGGGCGAACTGTTGCCCTCGATCGGAACGGCCGTCTTCCAGAGGATTCCCTCGCCCGATTCGGCATCCCAGGCGGTGGGCAGATCCGTGGCGGGTGCCATTCCCAGCCCGCCGGGGCCGCGGAATCGGGGCCAGTTGGCCGCGAGTTCTTCAGCGGTTGGCCAAGTCGATTCCGGCTCAACCACTGCGGTCGGTTCCACGACGGGGGTGTCGGGTTTCGCCACGCTTTCCGTTCTGATTGCCGATGTGAGTGAGGCCAATTCGGTCGGGATCGTTCGATTGAGAGTCGCCGCGGTGACGACGATCCCGATCCCAAGGGCCAGGACCGCCCAGCGGGCGAGCGTCGTTTCCCATGTGTCGAGATCCTTGGGAGCGTCGACCGGCTCGGGCGAAGGCAGCCGCCGGTGCAAGGTGACGGCCGTTTTGATCGAGACAATCAGCACGACACAACCGGCAACGGCGAGCCACGTACCGACTACTGAGAATCGGCGTTGTCGGAAGTAGGCCTGGCGAAGGAATTGGTCCCGTGCGCGGAGCGTCTCGCGAGCGGCCATGTCGGAAGGATCGGCAACGACCTTGGCGCGGAGTGCTCGGTAGGCGTCGGAATCCAGCGGGTCCTTGGTGAGGCGAGTGCCGTAGTCCGCCATGAGCAGGGCACAGACGACGAGCAAAAAGCCGCCGGCGACGTAGGCCGAGCGTACGGCGGCCCGATACCAGACCTGGGTCGGGTTGTCGCTCACCGGTTCCGGCGTCGGGTTGTCGCGGGTCGGTTCTTCACTCATAGCGGCGTGGTTCAGGCCCCGGTAAGGCAAGGGTGAGAGGGTGAACGTTTCTGATCCGGCCTTGCGTGCGACGGAGTGGTGTTTTCGGGGAATGATGGAATGATGGAATTGTGGAACGATGGAATTGTCGGAGGGCAAAATGGGACGTCATTCCAGTATTCCAGTGTTCCCTCATTCCAACGTTCCTGCTCAACCTGGTGTGTCATTTGTCGGCCGTCGTTTGCGTTGCTGCTGTCCCTGTTCGAATCTCCAAGGCCTGCTCAACTCCGTCAATCAGCCCCAGCCGAACCTGTTCGGCGGGGCAGTACCAGAAGCAACGGCCGCAGGAGACGCAGTTGCCGCGATCAGCGGTGAATTCAGTCCGCCGCCGGCGGATGCTGGTATGGATCAGCTTGACGAGCAGAACGATCCCGACCCAGGCACCGAGCCAGTAGCCGGCCTTAGTGAACTGATCGTGAAGCCGGAGGGCGGAAGCGTAGAGTTCCTCCCGCGGCCGCCCGGTGTTGTAGAAGGCGTCGCTGGCGTCGGTCGTGCCCTCAGCCCGGCCGGTCTCTTCCAGCCGCACCCGTTCGGCCAGCAGCACTTCGGGATGGAGATGGGACATGGGAACGCCCAGCTTTCCGCCCGCCCAAATGCAAACGCCGAGGATCACCGGCGCCAGGGCGAAGAGGACGACGGTTCGGAGCCGCGCGGCGCGGCGGTCCGTGTCGGACTGTTCGACCGTTGGCGGCTGAATCGCGCCGTAGGGGCAGGCGTCTTCGCAGAGGCGGCAGTTGATGCACTCGTCGGGCGGGATCCGCAGCCGCCAGCGCGACACTTTCGACGCGAGCTTCAGCAGGGCGCCGTAGGGGCACAAGTATCGGCAATAGGGCCGGCCCACATAGAATCCGATCGCGAGGAAGCAGGCCCCGAAGATCAGCATGTTGGCACTGCCCGAGAGGCGGAAGAAGGCAACGAAGGGATCGTATTCGCAGATGATGAAGGCGGTGCCGGTGGCGGCAAACACCACGGCCGCCCCCAGGTAAATGTACGGAATCAGTCCGAGCGAACGGTCCAGCCAGGTCGGGACCTTGACCGGATGGAGGGTTACCAGTTCCTGAACGGCGCCCAAGGGACATACCGAGGAGCAGAAGGTCCGCCCGAAGAACAGGGTGAAGCCCAGCGGAATTACGAAGAACGCCACAATTGCCAACGAGATGCCGTAAGTGGGATCGCCAAGGGCAAGGGCGACGTTCTGGATCGCGCCGATCGAGCAGACGCAACCTTCCCGCAGGAAGCCGAACCACAGCAGCGAGAAGATCGCGAGCACGAAGAGGGCACGACGCGATCGCCGGCGGAGGGCGAAGTAGGAGGCCAGGCTGAGTGCCAGGACGAGAACGGCGACGTCCAGGTATTCCAGGCTGGTCGCGCGAGGCTCCGGGTACGCGTTTGTGGGTGTATTGTGACCCTCGATCACGGGGCGCGAAAGCAGTTCCGCCGGCTCGGCGGCGAATACCGACGAAGCGAGCAGCAACAGCAGAGGCCAGAAGAATAGGAGCCGATTGATCATGCCTCCGCCCCTCTGCTCGCCACCGCGGCGCGTGCTTTCTTCTTCATGAGGTAGGGATCGTTGGCCGGCACTCGGCGGAAAGCCTGGCTGGGACAGGCGACGGCGATGGCGCATTGGTTGCAGTTCAGGCAGCGGTCGTGGCGAACCTGCAAATAGAGCGACCCGTTCATCATGGCGCAGCCTTCGACGCACTTGCCGCAGCCGATGCAGTCGGGCTCGTGGATGTAGTACTCGAATCGGGGCACACCGGCCTGCTCGGCGATGAAGGTTCGCAGGACGGCGCCGGTCGGGCAGAGCTGGTTCTCGGCAGCCGTGGTGCGTTCCTGATGGCTGAGGTCGAAGTAACCGGGGCAGGAGTCACACATCGCGCACAGATCAAAGCACTGGACCGCCTTGACGGCCGATTCGTCCAGCACGCAATAGGTGGCGCAATTGCCGCAGGCCACGCAGACGTCGGGATCGATCTGCCAGACCGTCTCGTCGGCGTGGCCCTTTCGGCCGGCCACCACGCCGGCGAACCCGGCCAGGAAGATCGCGCCGGCGGTCCGTGTGCCGTTCCGCATGAAGTCTCGCCGATCGAGCTGTTGGTTGTCTTGCGACATGGTGGTTACCCTCTCGCCTTCCGCCTGTGGAAAAAGGTGACAGCCACCTTTTGCCGAAACGGCCCGACCAACCTTCGGTCGGTGCCCGGTGCTTCGCACAAAAGGTGACTGTCACCTTTTTCCCGACGTGCATCGATTGCCGCCGGCAGGTTGCACGAATGCCAGGCTCTACAATGTTGGCAAGGGATATTGCGGCGGCACGCAGGGTTTTGCGACTTGAGCACCAGATGCCCGGTCAAGATGCCGAGGCCGCCTAGCAGCGTGTAGCGCAGAGCGCTGGTGAACCACTGCCTGCGATTGGTGGTTTGAAAACGTTCTGCTGCGCTGTGTTTCATGTCTCGGTTCAATCGGCGACTTGCCATTTCAGCTTGTCGGTTACGGTAGGGCAGGATTGCACCCTGTCGGGACAGGTTACAAACCTGTCCTACGGTTGAGGCTCACTCTTCTGACTCTCCGTCGGCCGCTGCTTGGTTCGGTTCGAAGACGTGGACCTGGGCGGTCGTCAGGTCGAGGACGATCACGCGTTGCTTGCCGTCGATGGCGACGTCGACGGCCGTGTATTCATGGTCGGAAAGGCTCTCGTTCGCGCTGGCGGCGTTCGCGCCGAAGGTTTCCGGGCCGGCTACGACTGACTCGAAATGGCCGTCGGCGGAGTAGATCTTCACACGCACCAGACCCTTCTCGGCGGTCACGTAGCGTCCGTCGGGAAGCACGGCAAGGTTGGCCGGGTTGCAGCATCCGAAGAAGCGGTCGATCTCCGCGCCCCCCTTGCCCCAGAAGAGTTGCAGCTTGCCGTCGAACGAATAGGCCTCCACGCGGAGGGCGCCAGAATTGACAACCCGGAGCCAGCCGTCGGGATGGACGGCGACGTCGAAGAAGGGGCTGGGCACGGCGAAGGCGGCCTGGTTGTTTTTGTCAGCGTAGTCACCGATTGCACCGAGTACTTCCCCGTCGGGGTTCAGCCGATGGACTCGCGACTGACCGGCGTCGGCCACGAACACGTCTGCTTCGGCCACGGCGATCGACGTGAGTACGGCCCTCGCACCCAGCGACGGCCAAACGGCAGTGCGGTTGCCCCCGGAGTCGAACAGTTCGACATGATCGCCGATCCCGACGAAGACATACCCCTCTCGAATGTGCCCCGGCGGAGCAACGGCGATACACGAAGGCGGCCCCTCCAACTCGATCGTCTGGAGTTCGACGCCCTTCGGGTCAAAAATGCGGATAGCACGGTCGCCCGCCACATGGATGCGGTCTGCCGGGCCTACGGCAACGGCCTTTACACTCTCCATGTTCGCGGGGAAGACCAAGACATCGCGGTAGGCAATCAGGGCAGGATCGATCTTCTTGTACTGCTCGATCTGGTAATTGAATTCGTCGGGCAGGGTGTTGCCGTTCTTGCCGGAACGGTCGACTTTCCAGACTGTCCAAGCAGCCACGAAAACTGCCGCGGCGATCACCAGGATCGCTCCCAGGCCGGCCGGTTTGACAGCGCTGTGTTTCGTCATATTCCGATTCCGATGGTTACGGCGTGGCGGCCAGATTCAAACACTTCATGCGAGTCAAGTCGCGGAGGATCAGCCGGCCTTCGACCAGGGCCATGGGCGCCCAGGCGTCGTGTGCATCTTCAATCACCTGCGCTTGGGCAACCGGTCGATATCCTTCCGCGGTTGCCTCGGCGATGGTGAGCATGCCCTCGTCGTCGAGGAGAATGAGCAGGCCGTCGGCGATCATATACGGCCCGCGGCCGAACTTGTCGCGTCCGCTGTTCCAGATCTCGTTCCCCTCGAGATCCATGCAAACAAGTTGCTCGCCGCCGGACTTGGTGCGGACGCCGTAGATATGCCCGTCGAGGTAGACCGGGGTTTGCTGTTCCGACTCGAACTTCTTGGGCTTCAATTCGAACAGACTTTCGATCGACCAGGCACCGCCAGTCTCGGCCAGCCGCATCATCTTGGCACCGGCGCCGTATCCGCTGGAGAAGAAGATCCGGCCGTCGCCGATATCGACGGGCGTGGGACAGGTGGCCATGTTGCCGACCCACTCTTTGGTTTCCCAAAGGACCTTGCCGTCCGCAGCGTCGACCCCGACCACGCCGCCCGAACCGCAGTAGACGTACATCTTCTTACCGGCAAAGGTCATCGGCAGGATCGACCCGTGGGTCATTTCCCAGTTGCTGATCTTTTCGGATTCCCAGATCACATCGCCGGACTTCAGGTCGACGGCGATCAGGCAGGCCCTGGCACACGGGGCGAGGATGACGCGATCGCCGTCGATGACTGGGCATTGACCGGCATACCAGTTGGGAACCTTGGCAGCGTACTTCTGTACGAGATCGATGAGCCAGAGACAGTCGCCGGTCTCGACGTTCCAGCAGGCGACATGGCACTTGGGACCGAAGGAGACGACACAATCGCCCGACACGGCGGGGACGGTTCGCGACATGCCGTGGTTCTCAACGACCTCGACCGGGTAGCTGTTCCGCCAGATCTCCCGCCCGTCTTCGAGAGAGAAACAACGCATGGTGTCGGCAAGGGCGACCGGGTCGTAGTCGAGCACGAACACTCGGCCGCCATCGACGGCCGCACCGGCATGCCCCGGGCCGAGTTCGACGTTCCAGAGGACCTTGGGACCGTCGGTGGGCCACTGGCGGGCGAGCGAGACGCCGTCTTGGGCAATCGCATTGAAGGCCGGGCCGCGAAACCAGGGCCAACTGCCGGGGAGCGACGAGGGCTGACCGTCGAGCCGGACGGCGCCGGTGGGCTCGGGCGGGGGAACGTCGGCGGCACCGGCCGAATCGGGAACGCCGTCCTTGCCGGGCAACCGCGGCTCGAGGTTCACGGCGCGCCCCGCCGTGAGCCAGAATGCCAGGGCAATGCACCCCAGAGCGCCCAAGGCGGACGGCAACAGGATGTCGACGCTGCCCTTCTTCATGACTTCAACCGCACAGGTTGTGGTTGTGGGGAGTGAGCGTGGCGGTCCAAACGTTCCGAGGCGACGGGAAGGATTTCACGAGGTTCGAGGGCGAGTGGCGGAGGCAGGATCCCCGTCTTTCTTGGATATCTGCCGAGAGCGCAAATGTCAAGGCGGACAGGACTTATTTCGCGCCGGCTCCTCGGATTACGGGTTAGGCGTGGGGCCTTGACCAGGACACCCCGTGTTGTCCGGTCGTTCGTGTGACGAGAGAATACTGAGTCTCGGAAGCAACAATGGGGCGTTGGGAACGACGGTAAGAGTCCAGCCAGAAAGAATAAACCTCCGGGGGCTTGCCGACGCGCGCCCCGAGCACCCGATTGAATCGACAAAGGAACGCATGAATGAGCTGGTCTTCGCGTATCTTGATCGCTTTGCTTAGCATTGTCTCAGTGCGAACTTCCGCCGCGGGAGAGGTGCGTGTTTGGACCGACGCTTCGGGACAGCGGAAGGTCGAAGCGGAATTCGTTACGCACCAGGCAGAACGGGCTTGGTTTCATCGGATGGACGGACGCGTGTTCGGCGTTGCCCTGGATGACTTGAGCCAGGCTGATCAGGCCTTCCTGCAGAATGAGATTCGACGGCGCGAAAGAGTTAAGGGTACCACCGAGAACCCGCCGGGACGTGTGGCCTACGGCACCGGACATACCGTTGCGACGCTCGCTAACAAGGCGGTCGAGGAGAGCAGCGGTATCGCCTGTTCGCGCCGGCTCGACGGGGCATTCTGGACCCACAACGATTCGGGAGGCGACGCCCAAATCTACTTGTTCGATCGAAACGGCCGTGATTTGGGGGCCTGTCGGCTGGAGGGTGTCGACGCTTTTGACTGGGAGGACATGGCTTCTTTCGAACGCGACGGAAAGGACTACCTGCTGGTCGGCGATTGCGGCAATAACGGCCTGGCCGCCACGGTTCATGTGCTGCACCTGGTTGAGGAGCCGAAGGCCGACCAGGAAATGGGCGTACTATCCAAGACCGTGCCGGTAGCCCAAACGATCTTTCTCACGTTCGAGGACGATCATCGCGACTGCGAGGCCCTGGCGGTCGATACGGCGTCGGACTGCATCTACCTGGCCACGAAGCAGCGGGGCGGCGGCACGTTGGTGTATGAATTGCCCTGGTCCAAGATCGAACCGGACAAGGCCGTACCCGCCAAGCGGATCGCGACGCTCGAGATCCCGCCGGCCACGGCCATGGACATTTCACCCGATGGTCGCCGTGCGGTGATTCTTACTTACGGCAACGCCTACGAGTACCAGCGCGAAAACGGCGAGTCTTGGCAACAGGCCTTTGCCCGCCCGGCCCGCAGGATCGTTGTTCCCGAGCGGATCCAGGGAGAATCGATCTGCTACGGCAAAGACGGGAAGACGCTCTATCTGACGAGCGAGATTGTGCCGACGCCGTTGATTGAGGTGGCAGCGGCGGAGGAAGGAGAACACCGGCTTGCGGTTCAAACGCCCAGGTTTCACACAACGCTGGCCGACGGGTGCCTGGTCGAATTGGAGACTGCCGGCGGCAAGGTACTCGTCCGGCCGAGTGCTGATTCGCCCCGTTTTGTCGTCCATCGAGAGGGCACGGCAGCAGCCGCGGCGACGTCGGAAGGTCCGGCCGAGCCGACGGGCGAGGGCGAGGTCACGGTCCGTCACTCCGGATTTGAAGGGTTGGCAGACGGCGTGGGGAAGACGCTGGTTCGTACCGACACGGCGTCGAGCGACGTTATCGTCAAACAGGACTATCGGGGCGGCACACCGGGTGTCTGGGGTGTCGGGTGGTCGATCGGGCGGATTCCGCTGGAATACTCGATCATCGTGCCGGGCCATTCGGGCTTGCGACTGACACGCGATATGCCCGGTCGGCAGATGCAGTTCGACTATCCGAGGAGTTGGGAAGCCCAACTCGTCATCGTCGAAGGGGAGGGACACGGATTCTATGTCTGGGCCGAGGATCCGAACGGCCGGTACAAGCGGCTCGTGGTGGAGCGTGATCGCGATGGCTGGGAGCTGTCGTTCATCACCGAAAACGATGCGCCCTTCGACGGCAAGACTTCGTGCGAATCGGTGCCCTGGCACGTGAACGTGTATGAGGGCGACTGGCGAGTGCCGGCTCGGCGTTACCGCGACTGGGCGGTGACGCAGTTTTGCCCGGTACCGATCGAGGAGCAGAGGCCGGAGTGGATTCGTGATATCCGAGTGATGGTCATCCTGGGCATGGATTTGAAGCAACTGGATCTTCTGGCGACCCGGCTGGATCCAGCCCAGACGGTGCTCTACGTGCCGAGTTGGCGAGCGGCGGGCTACGATCGCGACTATCCCACCTACGACCGGCCGCTCGAGGGACTCAAGCCGTTCATCGCGCGGGCTCACGAGCTGGGGTTTCGGGTGATGCTCCACGTGAATTACTTCGGGGTCGATCCCAAAAACCCGCTCTACGAGCAATTTGAGCCGTTCCAGGTGCGCAACTGTTTCGGCAGCCACGAGCGCCAGTGGTGGCTGTGGACGCGGGCGGAACCGGAGATCCGCTTTGCCTACATCAATCCCGCCTTGAAGGCGTGGCGGGATCTGTTCACGGAGCGGATGGTGAAACTGTGCCGCGACTACGACGTGGACGCCCTGCACCTGGACCAGACGCTGTGCATCGACAACGACCACAACGGGCGAATCGACGGGCTGTCCATGCTCGAAGGCAATCTGGCCTTGCATCGCCAACTGCGTGAAGCCCTGCCCGACGTGGCGTTGAGCGGCGAAGGGCTCAACGAGGTGACGTACCGCCACGAGGCGTTCGCACAGCGTCACGCTTTCGGTATTAGCCACTCCGAGGGAACCTGGGACCGCGAACGGCTGGCTCTGGCCCATCCGATCAGTTCCTATTTGTTCCGCCGCTACACGATCATCAACGGCTACCTGGGATGTGCCCCGCCGTCGCAGGGGCAACTCTACGCCGCCTGGAACGAAGCCTACGAGCATTGGGGCGTAATCCCGACGCTCAAGCCGCAGGGCATCGACTTCGGCAATCCGACCGGATTCGCACGCCAGTTCTTCGACGAGGCCGCGTTCTGGCAGAATCGCCGATTGCAGATCGACCTCGACGGGGAATGGCCCGCGTCGGTCGCATTTCCGTTTCGCACCGACGACGGACGCCGAGTGGAGCGAACCGTCGACGGGCGGATGGTCTTCGGCAAGGAGACGGTGTGTCAAACCATCAGCGGCGCCACGTCGATCGAAACGGCGGGGACGATCGCCGGCTGGCGAGCCCATGACGCGGAGCGGTTCTTCGGACTGGATCCGCAGCGCTGGTACGCCGTCTTTCCAGAGCCGCGGTCGACTGGCAAGTTCCACGTGTGCCGGATGCCCGACGGGATGATTGCTCGATCGATCGTCGTGCTCAACGAGCTTGCCATGATCCGAACGGAAAGCAGCAAGTCTGTCGTGGCCGACCTGGTCGAACGGCTGGAGACAGCACAAGGAGGATCGCGGCCATTCCACGGCGACGGCTATGAGGACACCGGGCCGTTTTCGGGCGAGGACGGCGCGGCATTCCAGCGCGAAGCTGATGATCGGCTGTTTGCGCACCCCCCGTGGAAAGCACGACAGACGAATCCAAGCACCGGCAAGCCGGATTCCAGCGGTACGGGCGTGGCCTACGTTCGCTACTCATTGGAGTTGCCGGGGGACGGGCGACTGCGTTTTCTGACGGACGTGGCCATGCGGGCATCGTCGGTCGGCCAGCCAAACAGCGACGGCGCCACCTTCCGGGTTACCGTTCGAGCGAACGACGTGGAGCGATCGGCCGAAATCCATCAGGCCGCCGACACCGGAGTGCCTCTCGAACTCGATTTGACCGATTTGGGCGGACAACGCGTCGAATTGGAGCTGTCGATTCATCCGGGGCCGAAACGGTCGCCCAGCTTCGACTGGGCCTTGTGGATCCGCCCGCGAGTTGAGATGGATCGGTCGGTGGAGGATACCTTGTCGGTTGCCGGCGGCGCCCCTTGGTCATCGGCTCTGGATGCGTCCGGCTCTCGCGAGCTTGCGGCCGACGGGTCTGCTCAGTCCGTCCGTACGTCGTTCCCGGGCACCATTATTCTCCTGCGAGACGCCCCCAAACCGGTCGCATTTCCTTGTGACCTGACGGCAGCCGATCGGCAGGTTTGTTTTCTTGATGAGACCGGTCAGCAGTGGTCCACCCCGCAGGTGGCAAGCGTCCAGGTGGGCGAGAGCCGCGTGGGAGGAACCTCGCTGCGCGGCTTGTTTGCCCATCCGCCAGACGGCGGCCGAACCGTGGTCCTGTTGCCGATGCGTCTTCTGGCAGACGCTGCCGCGTTTCGCACCAGAGTGGGCCTCCGCGACGGTTCCAAGTCGACCGGCGTCCGGTTCATCCTGGAGGTCAACGGTCAAACCCTGGCTGACGAACTGGTGCTGCCCGGGGCGTGGCACGACCTGGAGGTCGATCTGTCTGCGTGGCAGGATCGGCCGATTGTGCTCGGGCTGGTCACCGATTCGGCGGGCAGCTTCTACTTCGATTGGGCTCACTGGGGCCAACCACGGTTGGAAGTCAAGTAGGCGTCCGCTTGCTTAGCCTCGCACCGTCTGGCAGAAGGCCTCGATGTTCTGCGTGGATACGTTTGGCGGCATTCCTCCGCCGCAACTGAAGACGACCCGGCGTTTGTCTTCGATCGAATCGACCATCGCGCGAGTCTCGCGCCGCACGTCGTCGGGGGAACCGGCCGCCAGAATGTCGCGAGGGGGCAGATTTCCCAGCAGCACGACGTCGTCGCCGACCAATTGGCGGATCTCGCTGAGGCTGTGCGAGTAAGCGAAATTGAACAGGTTGAAGCCCATCTCGGGGAGGCACTTGGCGGTGACCAGTCCGCGGGCGTCGTTGTGGAGCGCCTTGATACGGACATCCAGGGCCGCGGAGATCCGCTGAAAGCAGGGCAGGGCGAACTGGCGGAAGTCGCCTTCGCCCAGGAAGCCGATCAGATCGTCGAGGACGAGGATCCCGTCGATCGAATCAAAGCACTCCCGCTGGTAGCTCAGCCAGTCGATCACAAAGTCGGTAACCAGGTCGATCAGCCGGGCCGCGGCTTCCGGTTCCGTCTTGACGGCCATGAGCGTTTCGGTGTGGCCGGCGAGGAAGGAGGCGATGTTCAGGGGTCCCCGGCTCACGGCAAAGCGAATGCGATGGCCCGCGGCCTCGATATCCTTGCGGCAGTTCTGCAATCGCTTGATCACAAACGGACTGAGACCGTCGACGCGGCAATCCGGTTTGGTCAACCGCGCCACCTCGTCGAAACTGTCGAGCACCTTCTCGGCAAAGGGGAACTCGTTTTCGGGGAAGACGCACTTGGCGCCGAAAGAGGCGGGCTCCGTGCACATTCCGAACTCGGACCAGAAACCCGGCAGAAAGGTCACCTGGGGGAACTGCCGGATCGCCTTGAGATTCGATTCCAGCCAGAGTCGCTCGCTCGAATAGTAGTCGAGAATCGAGATGCCGGACCACCCGGGTAGCCAGGGGCTGTCGATGATGAAACCGATCGGCAACTCGTCGAGGAGTTCACCGTCAAACACGCGAAGCAGCGATTCCCATTGCGGATCGGTCATGGCAGGTGTGGCATGTCAGGAGATCAGGGTTGATGGGCGAAGTCTTCTGCCGCGCGGCAGAGTGTTTCGATCTTCTCGGCGGTTGTGCCGGGCGGAACGAATCCCCCGCCGGAAAGGAGCAATCCGCGACGGCAGTCAACGGTTCGGACGATTTCGGCCGCGCTGCGCCGAACGTCGTCGCAGGAGCCCCGGCTCAACACGTCGCGGGGAGGTACGTTGCCCATGAGGGCGACATCGGGACCCGCCAGCGCCCGGATTTCGGCCACGGGATGCTCGAAGGAGAAATTAAACAGGTTGACCCCCATTTCCGCAAGGTGCCGGGCCGTGATGAGTCCGAAGGCATCGTTGTGGAGCATCTTGATGGGGACATCGAGCGTCCCGAAGATCGTCGTCATGTAGGGCTGGGCGAATTCGGCAAAGTCGCCCTCGCCCAGGAAGCCCATGAGGTCTTCGAGCACCATGACACCCTCGATCGACGGAAACAGGGCCTTCTGGCACTCGATCCAATCCACGACGAACTCGGTCACCAAGGCGAGCAATTGGTGGACGGCGTCCGAATCGGTCTTCATGCCGATCAGCAGTTCGGTGTGGCCGAGCAGGTAGGAGGCAATGGTGATCGGCCCGTGGGTCGTGGCGAAGCGGATGCGGTGCCCGATTCGTTCCATGGCCTCCTGGGCATGCTGATGTCTCTTGAGGATAAAGGGATGCAGACCGTCGGTCCGGCAATTCGGCTTTTTGAGACGGGCGATCGCGGCGTAGTCGGGCAGCAGTCTGGCGACGGTCGGGAACCCCTTCTGGGGCCAGATGCAGCGGCAGCCGAAGGCCGACGGGTTTCCGCTCATGCCAAACTCGCCCCAGAACCCGGCCAGCAGCAGAACATGGGGAAACGCCTGAACAACTGCCAGGTTCGCATCGAGCCACACGCGTTCGCTGCTGTAGTAATCGAGCAGAGCGGCCCCATACCAGTCCGAGATCCAGGGGCCGTCAACGAGCAGACCGACCGGCGGCGTCTCAAACCATTCGCCCCGCACAAGCTGCAAGAGCGTTTGCCATTGTGGATCTGTCATGACCGACTCCCCGAGTGGCCGAGTTCTTCCGGTTCCCGCCGACCCGACTATGGGTGACCGTAGCGGACGTTGAGGGAATCGGCAAGTCGGCACGCCATGGAGAAATCGCCGCCAGCAGAGGCATTTCGCACAGATCGGCTCCAACCGCGAGATGTTCCAGGGGTATCGGAGAACCTCCCCCACTTGAAACTCCAGATGAATCCCCTACCATTGTCTGTTTCGACTATATACATGCGTTCATACTTCGAACCGCCCCCGCACCCCGAGGCTCAAAGCTCAAAGCTCACGGCTCAAAGCTCTCATGCTTACAATCGGCCCGATCGAACTCGATTCCCCCGCCGTCCTGGCCGCACTGAGCGGCTACAGCGACTGGCCGATGCGACGGATCTCGCGTCAGTTGGGAGCATCGTACACAGTCTGCGAAGTGCTTCTGGACAAGTTCGTCGTCGACGTGACCAAAGGCCGCAAGGCCAAGCGGTTTCTGCGGGTGGACGACGCGGACCGTCCGTCGGGCGCCCAGTTGATGGGGAGCGAACCGGAGCAGTTTGCGGCCGCGGCGGTTCGGCTGGTCGAGGCGGGGTTCGACTGCATCGACATCAATTTCGGCTGCCCCGTCAAGAAGGTTCTGGGCCGTTGCCGCGGCGGCTACCTGCTGAGCGAGCCGAAGACGGCCCTGGAAATCGTCGGCCGGGTCCGCGAGGTCGTGCCCGTGGAGATTCCGGTCACGGTGAAGATGCGGCGGGCCATGGACGACACGCCCGAGGGGCGCGATCGTTTCTTCGAGATCTATGACGGCGCGTTCCGGCTCGGCGTGGCGGCCGTCACGGTGCACGGGCGGACCGTTCGGCAGGGTTACCAGGGCAGTGCCTCCTGGGACTTCCTGCGCGAGTTGAAGGCCTATGCCCCGGAACGTACGCTGCTGGGAAGTGGAGACCTGGACAGCGCGCAGGCATGCCACGACATGCTGAAGGAAACCGGGGTCGACGGCGTGACAATTGCTCGCGGGGCAATCGGCAATCCGTGGATCTTTGGGCAGTTTCGGGCGTTGGCTGCCGGCAGGCCGTTGCCGGCGCCGCCCAGTCTGTTCGAGCAACGCGAGGTGATCGGGGAACACTATCGCCTGGCGGAAGAACTGTATGGGGCCAAGCGATGCTGTCCCTTGATGCGGAAGTTCGGCATCAAGTACTCGCGTCTCCACCCTCGTCAGGAGGAAGTGCGCGATGCGTTTGTCCGGGTTCGCGGGCCCGAAGACTGGCGTGCCGTGCTGAGGGAGTTCTACGCGACGGACCTGCCCGGCCGATATCCGGACGAGACGGAGGCAGAGTCGGCCGAGCCTGGGGCGAGCCGAGGATTCCCGTAGCCGCCACTGCCGCGCAGGCGGGAATCTGGCGCCGCTGGCCGCTAGTCCGTCTTGCGGCTTTCGCGTTTCAGAATGCCCAGGACGATCTTTCTAAGATTGGGTTCCGCCTTGGCGGCCGTGGCCAGGATATCGTCGATGTCGACGGGCTGGAGAGCGTCGGGAAGGCACTGATCGGTAATGATCGAAAGGCCCAGCACGCGCATACCCGCGTGTACCGCGACGATCACTTCGGGAACGGTGGACATGCCCACCACGTCGGCGCCGATCGCCCGCAGGAACCGGTATTCGGCACGGGTCTCGAGGTTCGGCCCGGTCACGGCGACATAGACGCCTTTGTGAGCCGCGAAGTTCTCCTTGCGGGCGATCTCCAGGGCCGCTTCGATCAGATCCGGATCGTAGGGGGCGACCATGTCGGGAAATCGCGGCCCCAGGCTGTCGTCGTTCACCCCGATGAGCGGATTGCCGTTCATCAAGTTGATGTGGTCTTCAATGACGAGGATATCGCCCTTGGCGTGCTGCGGATTCATTCCGCCGCAGGCGTTCGACACGATCAGCAGGTCCACCCCCAGGGCTTTCATCACGCGAACGGGGAAGGTGATTTGCCGGTGGGTGTAGCCTTCGTAGGCATGGAAGCGACCCTCCATGGCGACTACGGTCACGCCTTCCAGCACGCCGCAAACCAGTTGGCCGGTGTGACTGATCGCCGTCGAGCGGGGAAAGTGAGGGATATCCTCATAATCGAACACGGCTTCGGTCTGGATCTGGGCGGCCAGACTGCCCAACCCGGTTCCGAGGATGATTCCGACACGGGGTGTACCAGACCAGCGCTGTCGAATTGCCTTGCTCGCTTCCTGAATCTGTCCGACAAGTTCCTTCATGAGTTGCGGTTCTTCCTGCTGATTGCTGCGAGCCTGTCCAGGGCCGTTCGAGACGCCCGCGGGGCGGTCAACCGGCGATTACAGATCGTCGTCCAGGTCGGCATCGTCGTCGTCCTCGTCAGCGTCGTCAGCGTCGTCATCATCGTCCTCGTCATCGTCGTCGAAGCCGTCGAAATCCTCGCTCTCGTCGTCTCCCTCTTCGCCGTCCAAGTCCTCGTCGAAGTCCTCGTCCAGGTCCTCCTCGAAGTCCTGCTCGAAGTCGTCGTCAAAATCGTCGTCGAAGTCGTCGTCGTCGAAGTCGTCGTCGAAGTCCTCGTCGAAGTCTTCGTCCTCCATCTCCGCCGCACAGAGCCGGGCCAGATCGGGTTCCGCCTCGTCAGTTTGTGTTTCCCAAGCTTGTGGGGCAGAGCCCAATGTCGCCTTGAACGCCATTCATCATCCTCCACGCCTTGGCCCGGCGCCGAAGCTATTCTGTTTCGCGGCACCGGCCGACCGGGAAAAACTCTGCCGCAGTTGCTACCCAACTGCCGTGACGGCAGAGCAATCCATCGTTGTTACTGGACGAACGGAGTTTTGTCAACGGATGCGGCGGTGCCTTGAATGGCGGTTTCCGAAGGTCGCCCCGCTTGGGTGTGCCGGACAAGAAAAGAACCGGGCCGCTCCGAAGGAACGGCCCGGCTCAAAACACGGGGGTGAGAAAGCCTTGATTGGGGAGTGGAGACCCGATGTTCAGCCTGCCACTCCGAGGCAACCCTAGGTTGCAGGGGCGTCGAGTCAAATCCAAGGGAGATATAGCCCCGTCTAAAGTGGGGGTTGCGTGACATGAGGGGCTTTCCGGCATGGAATATCCGGATCAGCCGTCAAGGCCGAACCAGGCCGGTCGGTCGCCTGGGCAGGTAGACAGTTCGGAACCGTTCGGAGCGGCTGACTAGACCGGCGCGTCAAGTCTCGATTTCCAGCGGGGGAGAGGTTGCCGTTGAAGCGGCGTCGAGGGGCGGCAGGGGCGCGGTCGTGCCGCGTCCCGCACGATCGACGCGAAGGTTTTTCGCGAGATTCTCCTCGCGAGAGCGGGCTTCCATGCGGCTCAAGTAGGCCAGGGCCTCGTTGTTGTTCGGTTCCCGCTCGAGCCATTGGTCCAAGACCGGCCGGGCGGCCTCCATCTGGCCGTTGGAGATCAACGTGACCACCAACCATCTCAGGCAGAAGGCGTCGTGGCAGCCTCCCACGTAGGCGCTCTGCAGGTAGCCCAGGGCCGGGAGCCAGTCCTTGGACGCCGCTTTGCAGGCTCCCAACACGGCATTACGCCACGGCGTGGGGAGGGGTGTCGTTCCGACCAACGCCCCGACCAGTTCGAGGGCCTGGTTCACTTGGCCGAGTTTCACCACCAGATCGATCAAGTGCCGCCGCACCCGGACCGAATCGGGAAACCGCTGAAGGGCATCCAGAAGCACCTCTCGCGCTTTTTCGTTGTTGCCCGACAGTTGTTGGGTGAGGGCCAGACAGACGGCGGCCATCTCGGCGATTTCGGCCAGGTGCCAGGTTTCGAGGTCGACCTGCCCGTATTGAACGGCCGTCTCGAACGACCGTTCCGCCAGATCGAGCCGGTTCTGCATCTGGAGGTAGCTCCCCATGGCGCAGAGGAGTTGGGCGTCGAGGGGGAAGATTTCGAGAGCCTCCAGGCCGACCGACAGTTGCTGATCGCGGAGTTCGGGAATGCCGTCGAAGGTGGTCAACAGGCCGTAGTAGGCGTCGAGCATTTCGGTCGAGCCACGCTCGGCCAATTGCTTCGCTTGCAGGAAGGCCTGGCGGGCCTTTTCTGTTTCCTGGAGATCGCTCAGCGCCTCTCCGGCCGCGAGAAGCAGGGAGACCGGCAGTTTCTCGACCCGCCGGCCCTCGGCGGCAACGATCCGCAGGTTCCGACGGGCTTTGTTGGCCTTCCGGGCCGGGAGGTTCTCGCGGCGATGCCTTTGGATTCGGGCGGGGGCCATATCGACGGACAAGCCGAGCCCGGCAAGCGACGCTTCCAGCGTCTCGCGGACGCGCCCGCGAAAATGAAGGCCGGGCAGATTCGGCAGAAGCCGCATGCGAGCCGCCTGCTCGGCCGAGGAAGACGGATCCGCCGAAGGGAGCACCACCATCAGCATGTAGACTTTCCGAGGGTCCGCCTCGCGGTCGATGAATTGGCGGAACGCCGATTTCGACTCGGCCGAGAGCGTCTCGCCGGCATCCAGCCACAGGATCCAGTCGCTCTCGATCTGATCCATGGCGCAGTTTCTGGCGGCGGAGAAGTCGTCGGTCCAGGGAAGCGTTGCCACTCGGGCACCGGCCTTTTCGGCGATGCGGATGGTGTCGTCGGTGGAGCCGGTATCGAGGACGAAGATGTCGTCGGCGATATCGCACACGTTTTCGATGGTGTCGGCCAGGACGGCCGCCTCGTCGCGGACGATCATGGCCACCGAGAGTTTGGGCCGTCGGGCGGCTTGCTCGCTAGTCATCGACACTCCCTTCATCGAGTTGGGATTCCGGCACGTTATCCAGTGGGGGGTGGGAGTGTAACTGGTTCCGGGTCGTGACAAAAGGTCGATTCTGGTTGAGCTATGAGCGGTGAGCTTTGAGCTGAGGAGGCTGGGAAAGGTGGCGATTGTTGATCTTGCCCAACTATCTTCACTTACCACGACCACCCAGTTCACGCCCCCTCAACCTCTTCCAGTACCCAGGGCTTGCGATATTCGCGTTTGAACAGGGCCATGGCCTCGGGATTGTCGACGTGCTGGGTTTGGGGATCGACGACCAGCCTCTGGCCGCCCGTGCGATAGCTCATGGTGGCGTAGTGGAGGGTGAGGTGGCTGCGGTGGCCGATCTCGATGTCGGCGTTGGGCTTCTCCCGGCTGCGAAGGCACTGGACGAAGTTCGCCTGGTGGTCGGCATCGGGGAACCGGCCGTACATCTGGTCCTTGACGACGGGCTGGCGATCCTTGGTGCGGACGTGAACCTGCCAGCCGCCGCCCATGCGGCCGACGGTCATCACGCCCTGGTCGCCGTAGATCTCGATCCGCGTGGCGCACTGGGGCCAGTAAGGGAACAGATCGCCGTCGCGGACCTCTCCGTCGATCTTCAACATATAGGGGGTGTAGAGGGTAAGTTCCAGGGTGACGACCAGGTCGGTGTCGTAGGTGAAGGTCGCGATCTGGGTGTCGGGCGTGTCGGCCGCCCCCTTGGTGTTGAAGCGTCCGCCCGTGCAGTAGACCTGGCGCGGGATGTCGAAGCCGACGATCATTCGGGCTTCGTCGAACTGGTGGGCGCCGTCGTTGCCGATATCGCCGATGCAGTAGCGCCAGAGGTGGTGCCAGTGATAGCGCAGGGTCGTGTTGTAGGCATGTTCCGGGGCGGGGCCGTTCCACATGTCCCAGTCGAAGCCCTTGGGAGCCTCTCTGTCGGGCGCCATCTCGAAGTTGGCCCAGAGCTTCTGATTAAGCACCCGGACGTAGTGCACCTTGCCGAGTTTCCCGTCGGCGATGTACTGCCGGGCGGCCATGTTGTAGGGCGCGCTGCGGTTCTGGGTTCCCACCTGGACCACGCGATTGTACTTCCGTGCCGCCTTGACCATCTGCTGGCCTTCCCAGGCGTTGTGACAGAGCGGCTTCTCGACGTAGACGTCCTTGCCGGCCTGACAGGCCCATACGGTTGCCGGGGCATGCCAGTGGGTCGGCGTGGCGATGACGACGGCATCGAGGGCCGGATCGTCGAGTGCCTTGCGAAAATCCTGGACGAACTTGGGCGTTCTGCCGCCCTGGAGTTCGGCGATCCCCTTGGCGTGCTTGTCGAAGGCGGCCGAGTCGACGTCGGCGAAATAGGTGAATTCGCAGTCTCCCCGGGAGGCGAAGCCGCGAGTGAGCATCCCGCCCCGCCCCGCGCAGCCGATGACGGCCAGGGCGATCTTGTCGTTGGCCGGCGTGGCCCGGACGGATCGCGGGTTGGCGAGGATCGTAGCCCCGGCGGCCAAGGTCAGGCCGGCGTGTTTCGAGCGGCGGAGGAAATCGCGACGATTGAGATCACTCATAGGTCAGGCTCCTTCTGCAGACGGCACATCCACGTATTCACCACAATGACGGCAGACTTCCACCTTGCCTCGCCGATAGCCCGGGAAAGACAGCATCTCTCCGCATTCTTCGCAGGGAAAGACCACGTCCTCTTCCGACATGTCCCGTTCCACTCGTTGTTCCTCCTGGGGCGGATCCGCTGCGCGGAGGATCTGGCCGGCTGTGAAAGCAAACTGCACCGGCACTTGCAGTTCGATGGTCGGCTGCCAGCCTAACCGCCCCTCGCTGACCACTCTCGTCTCCTCGCCCACGGTCAGTGCGCGGATCCCATGTTCGGCGAGAATCTTCACATCGGCTTCCGCATCCTCGCAAGTCTCGTAGTGGGCAATTGTTACGAGCTTGGCCTTCCTTCTGGGCACCAGCGAATGCCAGGCGCGACGTTCCGCACGCCCCAGGCGAGGAAGACCGTTGATCAGCAAGCCTCCAAGAAAAGAGGCGAACGAAGCCTCCGCTTCGTCGCGCTGCATTTCTTCTTGCTCGAACTCGACGGTGAGGCACATCTGTTGACAGGCCGGACAGGGAGTTTGTTCGTAACCGGTTCCGTCGGGGGCGGCTTCGAAGACCATGTCGCAGTCGCGGCAATAGAACAGGAAACGCGGTGGCGGTGTGGTGCTTGTGCCGTCAGGTTCCATAACGCATCCTGAAAAGTGGTATAGATGGAGGTGGCAAACAGGCAGAACGCCTGGGCGAGTCACCCTTTCATTCCGACAGTATCGTATCTCATTTGCTGGAGGGCCTGCAACTGTCTTTCGTAGGCGTCAAGGGTTTTCTGCTATTCACCAGAACTTATGGGCGGGTGAAGGTCCACATGTTGAACCACGCTACAAGTACGATCTATATTCCTCCGACGATCACGGCAGTGTGAACCAGTGATCACCTGATCCGCAACGCCTGTAACTGGCAAGGATAGAGTTCCAGACTCACGCCTCCATTCTCTGTGGCTATCGTCTCACCGCTCACCGCATCGGTCAGTCGCCCGGCGGGCAGATCGATTCGAACCGATGGTTTCGCCGTCAGCGCTGTATTGACCACGGCCAGATAGGTTCCATGACCGGCCGTTTCAATCGCCCGGACGACGACTTCCGGATCGGAGGACACATCGGCCAAGACATGGCTCGGCAGGGCGGGGAGCGAGAGATAGGCGGTGTTGAAGTTCCGGACGTATTCAGGGAACCCGCGCGAGAAGTTGTTCCCCACCAGGTAGCCGATATCGTTGGGGTCGCCGTAGGCCATCGCCCGGGCTTCGCCCAGCATGCAGTAGGGGCCCGCGCGTTCCATGTCGACCACGAAGTAGCCCACTCGCTCTTTGTCTTCGCGGTCGAACATCATGTCCTCATTGAGGGTGTAGTGCCGGACGACGGCCAGGCCGGCGGGGCCGCGGAAGGCGTCGAAGCTGGCCGGGGAACCGACCGTGTAGGCCCGATTGAAGCAGTGGGTCATGAGCACGCCGTCGGTGTCCTGATAGCGCTGCGGGTCGGCGGGCGGGCAGGAATGGTGAACCTCCCAACCGCCCCAGGTGAGCGGCGGCGAGAGGAGTGCCTTCAAGTAGCGGCCTTCGCGAATGACATCGGCGATGTCGACGGGCTTCATGTCCTGGCCCAGCGAAACGGCCGGGTCCTTGAGCAGTTCCGTCCAACGGACCGTGTTGTCGGTTACGAAGAGCTTGTCCCAGGTGGGAAACGACGGTCCGGGTTCGCCCATGGTGGCGGTGAAGAGGATCAGGGCTTCCGGGTTCACGCCCTGCGTACGGAGATGGTTGCGCATGGCGACGAGGAACTCGCGCCGCTTGCCGTACCACCAGTCGTAGTACCTGGCGAGTAGTGCCTGATCGTCGATCAGGTCCTTTCGTGAGACCTGTCGGCCGCCGTTGGCTTCTTCGGCGAAGCGCGCCCGAGTGGCGTCGGCAAAGCTCATGGGCAATTGCGCTCGCGGCCGAAGCCAGGCGCCGAGGAAGTTTGCCTTGTCCTTGTGACGCACGATCGTCAGATCGAGCATCTTCTTGAAGTCAGTGTAGGTGTCGGGGTCGGTCAGGTCGGCGTTGGACGACTCGATCCAGCGGATGTGGGTGTAGGCGTCGTCGCGGGTGAGCGGTTTCGCCCGGCGCTGGTTGCCCAGCCCCTGGTATCCTTTGCTGCCGGCGTACTCGTAGTAAGGCAGGATGTCGATACCGGCCTCGCCCATCAGCTCGACGATCTGCGGCCACAGATCCTTCTGGTCGCTGTTGAAGAAGACCCACTGGTTGCCGCCCCCCTCGGTCGAGTCCCAGCCCTGGCAGGCGCCGAACTCGAGGAGGTCCTTGGCGAAGGTGTTCATTCCGAGGAACCGCATCGTCTCGGCCTTGTAGCGGTACCAGTCGAGCGGGTCGCGAAGCCCGCGTTCCTCTTCCTTCTTTGAGGTGATCACGCCGTCGGCCATTTCCTCACGCCAGAAGAAATGCCGCCTTGGCAAGCCTTCCGGCACAGGCGTGTACTTGGCCGTCAGATCGAGCGAGTCGGGCACCTCAAACAGGCGGATCCGCCGGACGGCCGCTCCCTGAGACAGCGGAATATTGGGAGCCGAGAATTGGGCGATCGTCACGGTGAAGCCGTCTTCGGCGGTGAGTGCCCTCAAGCCTTCGCCGCGGAGGAATCTAGTGTCGGGCGTGCGGTCGTGGAGGCGGAACAGGCTGGACCAGGTTTCGTACTTGCCCGATAGCGGGACGTCGATCGACTCGTTGTTGTTGTTGACGTACTTGGGATGGAAGGCGTCGCCGAAGGTTGCGCCCGTGTGGAAACCGCGGGACGTCTCATTGCCGCCGTTCATGACGATGACGGTGCGGGGTGCGTCTTCTGGGTACTCGACGGTGAGCAGATAGCGGCTGCCCGGCTGGAGCAGTTTCATTCGCCCGATGCGGTAGGTGAAGCAGGCCGACTGGTCGGGTGTTTTATTGAGCACGCGGCAGGGGCTGCCCAGAATGTCCTCCACACGGCTGGCCCCTTGTGGTGCTTCGGCGAACAGGTGATCGGTCTTGGTGCAGTCGATTTCGTCGACGAGTGAGAGCTGCCCGTAGGGCGGTCCGAGATCAATCAGGGGGCGATGGGCCGCCTCTTCGCGGGCTTTGACGAGGGCGGCTTCGCGTTCGACTCGGGCCTTTTCGTCAGCCGCCTTGTGGGTCAGCATCGCCTGGTAGCCTTCGGGCGTGTACTGGTAGATCGCGATTTCCGAGAAGATGCACGCGCCGTTGACGCGAGTCAGACGGAGATAACGGGTGTTTGCTTCGAGGGGGATCTCGACCCAGGTCTTGTAGCGGTCCGTGTCGACGGCCTTGACGACGGTCCAATTCCCCGGCTCGCCGACCGAAATCTGCAGGGGCCCGACGTTGAAGGTGTCGTAGATCCACAGCGAGGAGAGGTTGCGGACCTGCCCCAGATCCAGATGGGCGTGGAGCGGCTGTTTCTTCTGCCAGTAGCGCGAGTTGACGGACCAGGCGTTTTTCGGTTCGCCCGACGGCGGATCGCCGACGGCGTCCTGTTCGTCGACCATGGCCTCGGGGTTTCCCTCGCCGAGTTCGTTGACGACCATGCCGGGGGTCAGGTTGAGGCGGACGGTCTGGGCGTTGAGGTTGTTTGCCAGAACGAGGAAGATACTGACCAGAAGTACTCCATCGAACGCTCGTCGCATCATCGTTGCCCTTCTGAGGGTGGAATGCCCGTTATCGTGGAATCAACAGGAGTCTATTCAATCGGAGATGGGCGTGGCGGGCAAGGAAACGGGAATCGGGCGGACTACTTGCACGTATCGTGTTACGTGTCCTGGCTTGTGGGCGTGTTGCGGGCATGTATGTGAAGGTTGGGTCGCGGAGTTACCTCGATGTGTCTATGGGCGTATGCCTCGTTGGTGTTGTTTTGCGATCAACTTCTCCCGGAAATTACGTTTTCTGACACTTACTCCCCAAAGTGGGCCCACTTTCTTAGGGAGATGTTCGAGGGAGCTACCATGAGGCGGCGGCGAGTTGTTGGAGTCGTTGCTCGTGTTCGGGGAGGGCCCAGTACCAGTAGCCGTTGGAACCGTGTGTCTGCCTGGCGCGGAGGGCGTGGAGTCGGCGTCGGGGGCTGGGTGGTTCATGGCGGTCGAGGGGGCGAGAGAGTGTTTGGTTATGTTCATGCGTACAGTATCATAATAGTGTACGCATGTCAAGTGGTTTTTGAACGGTGAGGCGGATTTGTTGGGGGGGCTGGTGGTTTATCGGACAGTCGAAGCAGGAAACGACTTGATTCAAGAACAGGAAAACACAGAGGCACAGAGGACACGGAGGAGGGTATCGGGGCTATTGACTGCTTCTGCGCGGTGAAAGAGAGGCGGGGTCTGCCGGCGCCCGGCCTTCCGCCGGAGGAGGGTGGGGTGGGGGCGTTGGCGGTGCGACGTCTTGTGTTGGAGGTTCTTGTGGCTGCTGAACGTTCTGCGAAGGGTGTTGGCCGTGGCGAAGAGATGGGTTGACTTGGCGGGGAGGGGCGGTATGCTCAGTGGCATCGTGGCAGGACGGATCGGGTTCGTCCAGAAAGGAACTTGCGCTTCCCGATAAGGAAAATGGTGAGCCAAACTGACAACGGCCTGCAGCAGACGGCGCTTCGCGCTGACGCTGAGCGTTCTTCCGCCAAGCTGAGAGATGCGAAACAGGCACTCCAGTCGAGCAACTGCGAATCGTGCATCACTTCCTTCAAGACCGAATCCGTCTGGTACGAGAACTGGTTGATTCCGAAATCAGCGTCTCGTACGGGGACCTCGTATTGATACTCTCGGCGGTCATTTCCGCGTGTGCGGCCGCCCGCTGGCCGGGACGCGGCATCGACCGCCGACGCTTCATCGCGTTGCTTGTCCAGTTTTCGCCGTCCGAGGCACACACGACTTGGGTTTGCGTTCCGGCGCTGATCAACTCCAACTTGGTTGCAGAAGTGGACACCCCGTACGGGTCGCCAGGAGACAACACGCGCATCTTTCGTGATCATGAAATCGACCTAGAGCTTTCTGTGGCTCAGGCGAAGTATTCGAATGTGTCGCGTGCAGACCTCAAACGACACACGTACGCCGCTCTAATCTACGAATGGCTGCGATGCGGCTACTCGCACGAGTACTGCCCGCACGAGAACATCACTCACGTGCCACCGAGCCGCCACAGTGCTCGCCTGAGCTACATCGGTCGTACAACTTCAAACGGGCTGAGACGTATGATCTCGTTCCACCTTGACTACTTGATCGATTTGGCGCAGTATCATGCAATGAGTATCGCTAAGAATCCAGACCCCTGGCCACGCAGATGGTGGATCGATGCAACGTAGCGTGGACGCCAGCCGAAACGGGCAACGGATACACACAACGCGGCTGTTGCGCCGTGGATGGTTGTACTGACGGTCTGGATCGTTGAAGACGACGATCCCCCTCGACTGGTGACAGCATACCCGGATGAAGACCAATGATTGCTGAACATTCTCTGGTGGTCTTGGACTGCAACCCACCGCACGACAAACTGCATCGGGGAGACGTGGGAACGGTGGTGCATGTCTACAAGGGCGGTCGTGGATACGAGGTCGAGTTTGTGGACGGCGGCGGGCGGACGGTGGCCCTTGTGACCGTGAGTACTGAGGATGTTCGGCCCATTGAGGCCGGTGAACTGCTCCACACGCGACGAACAACGTAGAGGAGCGACTCGTGTGGCCCATCACTCGGCGCGAGAATCCGGTTTCCAGCGAATTGCCTGGAGGGTGTAGCCGCGACCGGCGGGTTGGCCGGCTGAGACCTGGCCGTCGCCGGTGACGGTGACGATTGTGCCGTCGTCGAGGGCCACGCTGCCGGCGTAGCCGACGCCGTCGGCCAGGATGTAGAGGATCGGCTCCCAGGTCTTTCCGAGGTCGTGGCTGAGGCGGGCGCGGATGTCGGGCTGCTGCACGGGGTAAACGACTGCACTCGAACGAGTCCAGGTTCTCTGACTGCACCGAAGTGGGACTGCCCGACTATTTCCTGTCGACAAGCGCGTCGAGGAATTTGTAGAACTCCTGCGTGGCCGGATCGTCGGGTATGCCAAGTTCGTTGTTCAGGCGGCTGTGGTTGCTGTCCCGTTTGCCGTACGCCTTGACCGGGATATCCGCTTCCTTCAGCACCGTCTCAAGGCACTGTGCCTGGGCCCTGGTTTCGGGGTTGCCGGAGAAGTAGAAGAGCAGGAACGGCGGGATGCCCTTGCTCTTCGCCGCGTGGGTCACTGCTGAGAAGTCGACGTGCTTCTCCGGGTCGTTGCCGAATTTCTGCCGATGCCCGAAGGTGAACATCTTGCCGCCATAGAGGGCCTGCCGGAACTCGGCCGTCATGATGATTTTGGGAATGTCATAGGTGTCGCCATCGACTGGCACGCAGCCTCGAAGGACGTCGAAAGAAACACCTTCCTCCTTCAGGTAGCGATCGTCAATACAGATCAGTGCGGCGAGTTGGGCACCGGCGGAATGACCGCCGACGAAGATTCGCTTTGGGTCGCCGCCATACTTGGAGATATTCCGGTGTACCCAACCAAGCGATTTGGCGACGTCGCGGATCAACACGTCCATCTCCACGTCGGGCAGGAGACGGTAGTTCGTCGACACAAAGACGAATCCTCGTTCAGTCAACACTTTCGGTTTCAGGGCAACGTCACCCTTGTCGCCGGCCTGCCATCCGCCGCCGTGGATCCAGAACATGACCGGGAGGCTCCCCTCCTCGGCTTTTTCGGGCGTGTAGACATCGAGAACCTGCCGCCGTCGCAGGAATGACGGATCGAGGAACCCGTGAATTCCTCCGGGAATCCCGCAGGGCTGCTCAGTCCCAGTCGGGGGCGACGTAGCAGACCATTGCGTGTCCGGGGAGGAGGAGGCGTCGGGACTTGGGCAGGCCGGGGCCGTCCAGGGCGGGGAAGATGTCGTTGGGTTCTTTGGCGTCGGTTTCGATGAACTTGCGCCAGGGGAGGTTTTGCACGGCCGGGGGAATCACGAATTCCTGCTGGTCGGGGCCCCCGTGACAGAGCATCATGAGGTGATATTCCGGGCCCCGGGTCCCGGGCATTTCGGGCGTGGCCGCGAGGACGCAGGTGAGGCTCCGCGATTTTGCGGACCAGTCGACGGGTCCGCCGGCCGGGCCGTACCAACTGACGTCGGGCAATCCGCCGTCGCGGACGGGCCGCCCGGTGAGGAATTTGGGTTGGCGCACGTTGCGCTGGGCTTTGCGAAAAGCGATCAGGCTTTGCACGAAGCGCACCAGCCCGCGGTTCTTCTTGAGCAGTCTCCAATCGATCCAGGAGATCGGATTGTCCTGGCAGTAGGCGTTGTTGTTGCCGCATTGGGTTCGGCGGAACTCGTCGCCGGCAACGATCATCGGCACGCCCTGGCTCAATAGCAGGGTGGCGAAGAAGTTGCGAATCTGCCTCCGCCGCACGGCGCCCACCGCGCGGATCCGGGTGGGGCCTTCGCAGCCGTAGTTGCAGCTCGCGTTGTTGTTGTCGCCGTCGCGGCTACCCTCCATGTTCGCCTCGTTGTGCTTCTCGTTATAGCTGACCAGGTCGCTCATCGAGAAGCCGTCGTGCGACGTGATGAAGTTGATGCTGTTCAGCGGCCGGCGTCCGCCGGGCTCGTAGAGGTCGCTCGACCCGGCAAGCCGGGTGGCCAGGGCGCCGGTCATGCCGGGATCGCCACGCCAGAACTTGCGGACGTCGTCGCGGTAGCGACCGTTCCATTCGGCCCAGCGGAGGCAACCGAAGTGTCCGACCTGGTAGCCGCCGGCGGCGTCCCATGCCTCGGCGATGATCTTGGTGTCGGCGAGCAAGGGATCTTCCGCAATCGATTCGATGACGGGCGGATTGGCCACCAGGTTGCCTTCGCGATCGCGGCTGAGGATCGAGGCGAGATCGAAGCGGAAGCCGTCGATGTGGTAGTTGTGGACCCAGTGGCGGAGGCAGTTGAAGATCATCTCGCGGACGATGGGGTGGTTTCCGTTGACGGTGTTGCCGCACCCCGAATAGTTGCGGTAGTACTTCCCTCCGCTCTCGAGCATGTAGTAGACCTGGTTTTCCAGGCCCTTGAAGCTGACGGTCGGACCGTGTTCGTTGCCCTCGCAGGTATGGTTGAAAACGACGTCGAGAATCACCTCGATGCCGGCCTGGTGCATGGCCAGCACCATTTCCTTGAACTCGCGGACTTGGGCGCCGGGTTCGTCGCTGACGGCGTAGCCGCGATGGGGCGCGAAGAAGGCCATCGGATCGTAGCCCCAGAAATTGGGCCGTTCGAGAGTCTGCCCGAGGCAGTCTTTCATGGGAAATTCGTGAACGGGCATGAGTTCCACGGCCGTGACGCCCAGGGATCGCAAGTAGGGGATCTTCTCGATCAGACCGAGATAGGTGCCGGGGTGCCTCACCTTCGAAGAACGCGATTTCGTGTAGCCGCGGACGTGGGTTTCGTAAATGATCGTTTCCGACAGGTCGCGGCGGAGGTGGCGGTCGCCTTTCCAGTCGAACTCGTCGTCGATCACCACGCACTTGGGCGGGCGGATAATTCCGTCGGTGGCGGGCAGGAAGCAACCGGCCAGGGCCTTCGCATAGGGATCGACCAGCCGCGCGCGGCCGTCGAAACGATGCCCGACCTCGGGTTGCCAGGGTCCGTCGGCCTGGAAGTGGTAGAGTTGCCCAGGGATCATGCCCGAAACGAAGACACTCCAAATATCACCCCAACGGTTCAAGTCGCGATCGAAATCGATGATTTCGTAGGGATCGGGGTCGGCCACGTCGTTGTAGAGCAGCACGCGCATGGCGGTTGCGGAACGGCTCATGACCACGAATTGAACGCCGTCGTCATGGACGATCGCCCCGTAGGGGAGCGGATGGGTGAACTTCAGGGCCGGCAGGCGTTCGAATACGAACGCCGGACTGGCGGGTCGCGGGGAAGGAAAGGCAACATTGCCCGGATACCACTGATTGAGATCGAAGGCCATGGTGTGTTAAGCAGTAGTGAATCTAGCGGTTACCGAATCGGGGACGATTGCCAGTGCCTGGTGGCATCGCGTAATTGGGGCGGACTGTTCGGTGGATCCCCGGAAGGCAAGTAAACCACTCGCCCAATTGCACTTCCGATTTTCTCGTATCATTCCGCCCCCCAAGGGGAGCGTCGCAACGCAGCCTGGGCCCGCGAAAGCCGTGGCTAAGTCCTATTCTTCGACTGTCACCCCCCTGAGAATCGAGTCGCGAGTCGGGGTGTCGGGAATACGGAAGAACTCGCGCAAAGGGGATCAGCGGAAGAGTTTGCGGAAGCGACCGAAAGAGCGCCCGGGCATGGCTGCCCGCCGGCAAAGAAAAGCAAACGCGATCGGCATCGGACGTCGACGCCGACCGCGTAGGGAGGCGGACCGGAAATCATTGCCGGGCGAGTCGCCGATCGGCTGCTCTTCTACAGCGCGTCTTTGTGGAAGACGGTGTGGCAATCGTCGCAGCTTTGCTGGAGCGCGGTCATTGCCGCCGTCGCGGCGCCCTCGTCTTTCGCATGGGCGGCCTTATTCAAGGCCCCTGCGGCATCTCGCATCTCGGCGCAGTACTTGAACCATTCGGCGATCTTGTCGGGCGAGACGGTTTCGTCGGCATTGGCCATGCTGCCCTGGCTGATGGCCACGATGGCGGCGGAACCGCCCGCAATTTCTGGAGCCCCTTTGTCGAATCGGCGAATGTACCGCTTGATTCGCGTGTTGATGAGGGGAACCTGCTCCATCAAGGTTTTGAGGCGGGCCACTTTGTGCCAACGGAGGGTCGAGGGATCGCCGCTGGAATTGAGCGACGCCTTAACCGCCGCCACGCCCGCTTTGGCCGCGGCAAAGTCTTTCGCCCCGGCCAGATCCTGGGCGGCCTTCACCAGAGCGGGGGCCGCCCGTCGCAATCGGCTGTCCTGATCGTGGAGACCGACGGCCAGGGCAATGACGGCCAGGCTGTCGGCATAGCGAGTGAGCTTCTCCGCCGAGTCCTCGTATTCTTCCTGGTCCGTAACGCATCCTTCGAGTTCTTCCACGTAGTCTTCGATCTGGCCGACCAGATCCTCCGCGGGTACGAGCGCCGAGAGTGCCGGCGGTTGAGGGACCTCGGCTGCCCAGAGAGTGTGAACGGCCAGTGAAATCGCGACGGCAACGGCACCCCCGGTTGGGAGCCACGGTTGTCTTGTCATACGAATCTCCTTCTCGGTTCTTGCCGGTCTCTGTTCGGCACGCACCGAAGCCACCGTGCAACAGGTCCCAGGAGCATCTCCAAGCACGACGGAAGCAGTCTGCCGAACCTATGGTTTTTCGGCGAGTAGTATAGAATCCTATCCGGCGAGAGCGAAGAGCGTTTCGTTTGGGATGCGGAAAAAAAAGAAGCGGATGACGAACTAGGGGGAGGTTCGTCATCCGCCGGGGAGATTGGGTAACACGAATCAGACAGAACACGGCCACCGCGGGAGGGGGGAATCGGTGACCGCTTGCTCCTCGTGTCCAACAATCTTCTCTACGATCGTGCTCGCCGGTGGTTCGGTGTTGTTCCAGGAATTCTGGAAAATCTGTTGTGGCTTCCGAGGGATAGCCTCAATCGGGCCTGTACCGAATTCTGTGCTCGTGATGCTGCGGGAAGGGGACAGTCCCATTTTTGCGGCGTCCTGCCACAAAAACCGGGACAGCCCCCTTCTTTCCCTCAATGCGAGGGGATCGGCACCCGTGAACGCATGTTGGTCTCGGCGCGAATCGCCGTAGTCTGGCGGGTGTCCTCTGCCCGGACCCGTTGGTTTTCGGGGTGCAAATCCTTAGAATACGGGCTTGCGACAGCAGTCAAGGCGATCAGGAAGGGATATGGCGAAGGCAACCTATAAAGACGCCGGAGTGGATCTGGACAAGTACGCGGACGCGATGGCACGGCTCCCGAGGCTGATTTCGCGGACCCATACCCCCCGCGTGATGAAGCTCGACGGTGGGTTCGCCGGGCTGTTTCAGCTCGATTTTCCCGGCGCCTTGTTTGCTCGACGGTACAAGTCGCCCGTGCTGATCGCGTGTACGGACGGGGTCGGCACGAAGCTGAAGATCGCCTCGGCGATGGGTGTTCATAACACGGTGGGGATCGACCTGGTGGCAATGTGCGTCAATGACGCGATTTGCTGCGGGGCAGAACCGCTGTTTTTTCTCGACTATGTGGCGATGCCCAAGGACGATCCCCCACTTCTGGAGCAGTTAGTAGAGGGAATCACGGAGGGTTGCCTGCAGAGCGACAGTGCGTTGATCGGCGGTGAAACGGCGATCCTGCCGGACGTGTACGGCGACGACGACTACGACATGGCCGGGTTCTGTGTCGGCGCGGTCGAGAAGAGCGGAGTGATCGACGGTTCCGCCATCATGCCGGGGGATGTGGTGATCGGCATCGCTTCGACAGGGGTCCATTCCAACGGGTTCAGCCTGGTGCGGAAAGTGGTCTTTGAGATTGCCGGGCTGACGGTCCACGACCATGTGGAGGAACTGGGCGGTACGGTGGGTGAGACGCTGCTTACCCCCACACGGATTTACGTCCGACAGGTCCGGGCGGTGCTCACCCACTACCGGGTGAAGTCGGTCGTCCACGGCATCGCGCACATCACCGGCGGAGGCCTTCACGAGAATATCGAGCGAATTCTGCCGAGAGGCGTTCGCGTGATTATCGAGCGCGACAGTTGGACAGTTCCCCCGGTCTTCTCTTGGCTCCAGCGTCTCGGCGAGATTGAACCCGACGAGATGTCGCGGGTGTTCAACATGGGCGTGGGCATGGCGCTCATTGTCAGCGGCTACTATGCCGACAGCATTCGCCACCAGCTTGCCGATCTGAGACTGGACAGTTGGGTGATCGGCAAAGTCGAAGCGGGCGAGAGGGGCGTTGCCTGGGCGCAGTAGAGGCGCAGACGCGAACGCCAATTACCGAGCGGCGCGGTTGCACAGCCTGACTTTTCAGCGTGGGGTCTTCCGGCGATCCTCTTGGTCGGCTCGGGAGAGCCAACCTACGGGGATTGGATTGGCTCGGGAGAGCCCCCACCCACGGGGCTCACCAATCGGCGGACATCACTTCGATGTGATTAACGACGTCTACCACGCCGGGGAGCCGACCGGCGGCCTCTTGAGCCAACTGCTTCGTATAGAAATTAGGGACCCGCCCCCGTAGGAGCAGTACCCCATCGGAGAGCTGACAATCAGCCTCCCGAATGGCGCCGTAAGTCGCCGCACGAATCCAATCCTGCACGTTTTCCTCTGACATTACGCTCTTAATCACGAAGCAACCCTGAATACAAAGACTACGTCTGCACTTTCCTTTTGCAAACGGAAACCCAGAAGAATGCCTGATTCCGGGAATCAGACCGTCTATCCCCAAAACAGAAACGAGCAACCTCGTTCCATACTATTCTTCGCAAAGATACGATTTCGTCAACGGGGAGGTTCTCGATAATCTCTTATTTCTATGCAGCCATCTGAAATAGCAAAACTGCCGGTTGGAAGGCAGGCAACGTGGGTTGAATTGGGAAAGCGAATCCTCGCGTTTGAGTGTCTTGAGGGTCGACACAGATTCCGCCTGCCTAACGACAACTCATCCTTTGGGGCGGGCCTGATCGAGGGCGTCGAGGATCATCTGCTGGGTATAGCCGTCACGAAACACGATCGGGCTGTTGGGGCTATCGGGTGAAAACACGGCCACGATCGGCACCTGTTTGCTACCCAGCACGTTGAGAAACCGCTCGACCTCAGGCGGACGTCGCGTGTAGTCGGCCTTGAGCAAAACAACGTCGTCTCGTTGGAACGCTTCGATCACCGCAGGCGCATGCAGGACCGTCGCCTCCAAGGTCTTACAGGTGAGACACCAATCGGCCGTGAAGTCGACCAGGACGGTACGTGGCTCGTCAACGACAAGGTTTCCTGCCGGGACTCCGTCGCCGACACGAGCCACGAATCGCTGATTCATTTCATCGTAAAGCCCCTTGATTCCCAACCGGCCGGGGAGCATGCCGTCAAGGCCGGGAAACAGGAGAAGCCAGGCAACGCCGACAAAGGCGGTTGCCTCCAGCCATGCACGCCATTTCTTGTCGGCCGAGGCGGTTATGGGCGTACGGTTGAACCACCAGAGTCCGGCCCAGATGGCGAAGAGGAGGCCGACGGTGGGGACGACATAGGGCCATTCAAGGAAGCTCAGCAGGAAGACGACCGTGCCGAGCAGGAAGAAGCCCATGATCTGCTTGAACGTGTCCATCCAGGCGCCAGGCCTGGGGAGGAAGCGGATCAATTCGGGGAATGCCCCGATAAGCAGATAGGGGCTCGACATGCCCAGGCCGATGGCGAAAAAGACCGCGAACACGATCGCCGGCGGCTGGGCGACGGCCCAGGTGAGTGCCGAGGCCATGAAAGGCCCGGTGCAGGGGGTGGCGAGGATCGTCGTAATAACGCCTTTGAGGAAGGCCGCGGAGAGTCCTTCCTGCTGTTGGATTTGCGCCGACTTGCCCGATCCGACGAATCCGGGAATCGGGATCTCCCAGACGCCGAGGAAGCTCAGGCCCATGGCGAAGACGACGGCCGCCATGACGACGTTGAACAGGCCGTAGGTGAACAGTTGGCCCCAGCCGAGCCCCAGCCCTGCGGCGAGGGCGGCGAGCAGGAGAAACACGGCGATGATGCCGACCGAGTAGACGACATTGAGCAGAAAGGCCCGACTGCGGCTCTCACCCGCCTGGGTGACGAAGGAAAGGACCTTCAGCCCGATCACGGGGAGTACACAGGGCATCAGATTCAGGATCAGCCCGCCGAAGAAAGCGGCAACCAGCATGAACGGAAGCGTCTTGCCTTCCTGCTTCTTCTTCAGGTTGGCCGTTACTTCCTCCGGATTGAAGGCAACTCCCTTCGTACCGACAATCTCGCTGAAATCTTCCATGGTTGTGAACGGATGCCACTTCAGCGCGGAGGATTCCTTCTCTGCATCCTGGGCGGGGGCTGCTTGCGTGAACACCTCCGGCACGTTCGGCTCTTCGGTGCGTGGAAAAGGCGTCGGCGGAACCAACGGTGCTGCTTTGGGCGTCTCGGCCGGCTTCGGCTGAGCCACCTGTGGGGCAACCGTCAGTTGCTCGGCAGGGACTTTTTCACCCGGACCGAGCGCGGCGGTGAACGGGTAGTCTTGTGGGGGAAGACAAGCTGTGTCGGAACAGGGTTGCGCAGAAACGGTGCCTTTGATCCTGAGTTTCGCCGGGTCAACACCCGGTTCCAGCAGAATCGGCGCGTACCATAACACCGTGCCGTGATGCGTCTCGACCAATAGGTTGTTGAATAGTTCCTCAACCTTCGCGTCTGGGGCCGGATAGGCCTGGAAGGGTCCGAGCAGCTTGACACCTTGGCCCTCATTCAACTTGACGGCCGACGGAATCGGGCCCTCGCCCTTCTGGGTGATCGAATAAATGTGCCAACCGGGATCGATGGTGGCGGTCACGAACAGGCGTGCAGGAGCATCGGCGGTGCCCGCGGTGAACTGGGCTTTGGCTTCCACTTTCGCGTCGGAACCGGCGCCGAACCCGAGGTTGAATTGAGCCCATGACGGGGTGGCCCAGGCGAGAGCCAGGAGGACTGTCAGGAGTGGAAGTGTCCAGTATGGGCGGGATCTTGTTTGATGCGTAGTCATTTGAGGTCCCTCCGTGGAACCAGTCATGGGGCAAGTATCAGATTGGGGCTTTGAGGTTCAAGGCAGGCGGACGCAACGTGCAACCGGCCTATTATTGCGGGAACCAGCAACATCGTGCAGCATGCAGCCCGCAAAAAAACCACCGGTCTGCCCAGACTTGGATGCACCAGCCACGCGAGTGGTTACAGCAGAACCTTCCTTGCCAAAGGGGGAGGCGGGCGATCGGATTCGAATCGTTGCATCAAGGCATCCATACGCTGCAGCACTGCTTGAGGTTCCTCAAAGGCGCGGTTCTCCAGGAATACCCAAGCTGCCCAGTTAAACATTCCAAGCAATGTGCCGCTCAGATCAAACGCCCGAACGAGTCCGAGTTCCTGTTGGGAAAGCCGACGGACGTTCGTATATGCCCCGATCCCAGCCTGCCAGAGATCGGAGGAATCTCGGGCAAGACTGCCGAGGAGGCGAGCAAGGTCGCACGCAACGTTATCGACTCCCATGGAGCCAAAATCGATCAGGCCGGTCACGACATCGCCCTGGAACAGCACATGATCCGACCAGACGTCGCGCAGGCAGGGCTGGAGCGGAACCTCGCAGGATTCATGTTGGCCAAGGATATCGGCAACGGCGGGTCCCCATTGGGGCAGCAATTCGAGCAGCCGGTTTGTGCGGTGGGCCATCTCGGGCCAATGCAGACCTGGGCCGACGGCCTTGCGTAACTGCCCTGCTCGGCCGGCCATCCACTGGCGCAGTATCCGCTGGCGATTGCGGATTCCGGGCGAAGGCCCCACGGCGGAGCAGGCTTCTCTGTGAGGGGCGGTATTGGTCCAACGGAAGTGTTTGGTAGCTCGATGGAACTGTGCCAGACACTCCAAGGCGGCCGTCACTCGTTTCTTCGCAGGGGGGGGCGAAGCCTCGGGCTGGCCGGGCATCCACCGCGAGAGTTCCCACAGGTGGCCGGCGTGACGGACGAACGTTGCGCCTGCCGAGTTCTCAAGGGGGACCGCGGCCAGATCGAAACCGTTCTCGGCCACATGCCGCAGAACCGCGTGAATGAATTGTAGATCGCCCACCTTGGGATATTCAGCCGGCCAGCACCGCAAGCAAAACGGTCCGCGCGGCGTTTCCACTCGCCAGAACCGTGCTCCGCTGAAGCCGCCGGCACCGCCAAGAGCCGTAATGGCAGTCGGGCGTTCGATATCGGGATATACAGCGAGGATTGTGGTGAGATCGACGTCGGACGACATGGCTTTTTTGTGGACTGGAGAACGGCACCTTGACAGTTTTGCGAGAGGGCGGGAGGAATCTGGTAAAAGTCCAGTTCGGCGCTTCAACGATACGATTCTGCTTATTTGAAGCGATCGATGTGGCCCCTCACCGTCCATCCTTCGGTCGCCAGGAGGACTGCGAAGGAAAGGGCAACTATTGACTTAGGCTTTTTTGACATTAAAATAGACTTGATTACTAACGCATTCGTTAAGAAATCGCCGCGACTGGGCGAGCTTCTGCCTTCTTCGCGGTTTGAAAGGGGGTGTTGTTTTTCTTCCTCTTTTTTCTCTGGGAGGTTGACTATGAAACGACGGTGTCACGGTCGGGCGTTCACGCTCGTCGAGCTTCTCGTGGTAATTGCAATCATTGGGATATTGATTGCCTTGTTACTTCCTGCCGTTCAGGCTGCCCGCGAGGCAGCGCGGCGATCGCAGTGTTCGAACAATCTGAAGCAGATTGGGATTGCACTGCACAACTATCACGACACACACAAGACTTTTCCACTCGGCTCCTTCAATCTCCGGGAGGTGTGGCCGTCTAACGGCTCGAACTGGCGAGCACTGATTCTTCCGTTCATCGAACAGGGGGCCGTTTACGATCAGCTTTCCTTTACCGAGACGTCGTCTTTTATGGCTGGTGGAGCGACCCCGCTTTTGGGCAACGAGGTTCTGCGCGGTTTGATTGTGCCTGCGTATGCCTGCCCGTCGAGTTGGTTCAAGCCGCTGTCGGCAGGTCACAACAATCCGGCCGGCACTGCGCAGAACATCAATTATGCGGGGATTCAGGGCGCCGCACGCCCGGTTCCAGGGGGGAATGACAATCTTGGCACACAGGATTGCGGACACGGTTGGTCGTGCAACAACGGCATGCTTGCCGCCAATGAGTGCTTCAACTTCGCTGACTGCACGGACGGGACGTCGAACACGATGATCGTTGGAGAACAATCGGGCCGAATTCACTTGCCGACGACCTGCACTTCTTACGATGGAAATCGTTCGGCGAACTACTACGGCGGCTGGTACGGGACTCGCCATCCGCGCCCGGTCGGTCATCCGGATGGTTGCACCGACCTTTGGCAGGCCGGGACGACCTGCGTCCGCTTCGCGCCTAACGCGAATATTTGCCAGACCGGGGCTACGGATGCGATGTATCGCAACAACACGCCCCTCAATTCGATGCACCCCGGGGGCGTTCAGGTGTTGATGACGGACGGCAGCGTTCATTTCATCACGGATACCATTGACTTCACCGATCTGAAGCGATTGGCATGTCGCAGGGACGGGCAACCGATCCAAACGTCCCTCTAGTACCGTCTGCCGATCGCAGTCTCCGGCGACTGGAGAGGCGGTCAATTACCTTGTGATCAACCGGAAAGGACATCTCTTTATGGTCAACACTCGATCGGGTCGCGCGGTTCGTCAGTGGCTGCTCGCGGGACTTCTCTTGTGCGTCATCTTGTTTGGATGCGGCAAGTCAATTCCCTCCGGCACCGTCAAGGGCAAAGTGACGTTGGACGACGAACCCTACTCGAACGCCGCCGTCGTGCTGCTCGGCGTAGATAGCGGGCAGGCCGGCTCCGCCGACATTCAATCCGACGGTACTTTTTCCATATCGGAGCCACTTCCGGTTGGGAAGTACACGGTTTATTTGGCGCCAAAGGCAGGGGGCAGCGACAGCGAGGAACCCGTCCCTGTTACCACGGACTCGGCAATTCCCGACAAGTATTGGAGCGAGATGAGCGACATCCGCGTGGACGTTGCCGAAGGCCCTAACGACATCGCGGTTCCCTTGAAGACGGGGAAGTGATTGTTCGTGCAGTCAAGACGAATCCAAGGCTCTATTCGTTCGCGCCCCAGTCGCTCAGAGCGACTGGGGCGTTTTTGTATCTATTCAGCCGCCTGAAGTAGCAGGGCTGAAGTATTGCGCCCGTCTTTTGCGTTGCCCTATCGCAGCGCGATATCGCGTTGCGTGAGAAATCCCAGGACGGCCTTGCGAAAGTCTTCGATCTCCTCACTCGCAAGGGTGTGATCGGCGGCGCCGATCCAGAATCGGTAGGAATAGCTTGCCTTGCCTTGGGGGAGCCCCTTTCCTTTATAGGAGGTGACGAACTCTCGCCCGGTCAACAGCGGATGGCTGAAGCGGGCAAGGACGTCTTCCAACGCGGCGAAGCCTCGATCCAGGTCCCAGACGAGGGAGAAGTCCTGCCAGGAGCCGGGATAACGCGGCGGAGCTTCATACTGGACCACAGGGAAGACCGAACCGTCCAGGCGGTCGAATTCAAGTTCAAACCACACGACCTGGCCGCCGTCCGGGGCCACGGCTTCGAGCACACCGCCGGCCAGGACCCCTAGGCCGCCGACAGTCTGGTCGCCGCAACCAACGGCCACCCAGTAGCCCGGCACTTGCCAAGGAAATTGGGCTGCGTCGGCCGGAACGAATGAGAACGGCTTGCCGCCGATCATCCGCCCCAGGTCCTCGATCACTCCCTTGATTGCACGGAGGTGCTCTTCCAGTGGAGGCTGGTTTGACTGCTGATAGCTGATTCCGCCGAGCCGCAGCGTCTCGCGGCAGCCGTCCTTCGCTTTCTGGTACGTCCGTCCCAACTCGAACAAGCGAAACGCGTCGCGATGGGTATGGTTGACGTCGACCAGTGCCAGCAGGTTGGGCACCAGGGTGGTGCGGAGCAAACGATACTGCTGCGCGATCGGATTGGCGAACGCCAGGGCCCCCTGCGGCTCGAATCCGAGCTTGGCGATCCAGTTGTCGTCGGTCCAGCCGTAGGTGTGGACTTCGGCGAAATGGTGTCCGGCCGCCAGCAACCGCCGGGCCTTGTGTTCCAGCCGCAGCGACTTGTTGGCCAAGAGCGGCTTCAGGGGCATCTCGGGCATTCGCGGCACAATCCGGCCGTAGCCGTAGACGCGGAGCACTTCCTCGGCGATGTCCTGGGGGATGGAGATATCCTTTTCGCTCCGATGGGGCGGGACGCCAACCTTGAGCGTTCCGTCGGCGGCCAGTTCGGCCTGGAATTCGAGCCTCCGCAGGATGCCCAGCACCTCTTCCGCCGGAATGTCGACGCCGGCCATCGTCGCCAGGCTGCCCGGCGCCAGCTTGACCGGCCGGTATCCCTCTTTGAGATCGCCGGCCACGGTCATCCGGCTGATGGCCTTGGGCTCGGCGCCCGCCTCCTCGATCAGCTTGAGTATCCGCGCGATTCCCTGTTTGGCGTTGACGGGCGGCTGGGTCTTCTCGAACCGCTGAGCCGACTCGGTTCTCAGGTCGAGCCGAACCGAGGTGCGTCTCACTCGTGCGGCCTTGAAGTTGGCACTTTCCAGCAGAAGCTTGGTCGTCGACTGCTCGACCTCGCTATTCAGGCCGCCCATGACGCCTGCGAGGGCGACCGGCTCGTTGGCGTTCCAGATGAGGAGATCGTCGGGGAGCATGTTGCGGGCCTGGCCGTCGAGGGTGGTGAACGTGCCCTCTTTCCCCATGGGAGCCACGCGGATGGCCGTAACCCGATCGCCGTCAAAGGCATGGGTCGGCTGGCCCAGTTCGAGCATGACGTAGTTGGTCACGTCGACCGACAAGTTCATGGTTCGCTGGCCCAAGGCGTGGAGACGGCGCTGCATGACGACCGGCGACGGGATTGTGGCCTTGCACTCGAACTCAATGCAGGCATAGCAGGGACAGTTCTCGAGATCCTCGACCGAGAGGAGATACTCGGGCAGATCGTCATAGGCCGCCACGTCGACCACCGGTAGGGCCCTGAGCGGACGCTGGAAGATGGCTGCGAACTCGCGGGCGAAGCCGTAGTGCCCCCAGAGATCGGGGCGGTGCGTGAGGCTCTTGTTGTCGATTTCGATCAGCACATCCTCGGCCGGAATCAGATCGGCCAGCGGAGTCCCCGCTTCCAGTTCGTTCGGCAGTTCGAGCAGCACTTCGTGCCAGCGGCTCATCCCCAGTTCGGCGGCCGAGCACAACACGCCCTCACTCTTGCGACCGCGCAGTTCGGTTGCCTCGATCTTCGTATTCTCGGCCAGAATCACGCCGGCCGGGGCGAAGGCGGCCTTCATACCCTGACGGACGTTTGGGGCGCCGCAGACCGTCTGGAATTTCTTCCTGCCGCAGTCGACCTGAACCACAGCCAGCGTTTTGCCCTGGGCCGCTTCATCGGGGCTCACGATCGACTCGACCGACAGGACTTCGGCCACCAGCACGCCGGCAACCGATCGACGAATCACCTCAAAACCTTCCACCTCGGCCGTGGCCAGGGTGAGACGGTCGGCAATCGCCTCCGGTTCGAGGTCGGAGAGGTCAACGAAATCGGAAATCCAGTCGAGCGAGATTTTCACGAGGAAACTCCAGGAAGGGACGCGAGCTATGAGATGTTGGCAAACCTCACGGTGTGAAGCACGAAATCCGAAACAAACTCAAAATCGGGAGAACACAAAGGCGCGAAACTTGCCGTAGTCGGACAGCGCCACTTTGGCCAAAGCCGGTGAACGCAAGTCCCAGCAGAGCGTTCGTTTAACCCGCTGCCGTAGGCGAGGCCGCTGGCCAACTCCAGGCCGCTTTGGGATGGTTAGTAATCCTCGCCTACGGCAGCGGGTTAAACGAGTCTGCCGCGAAGGTCTCGTTTCCCTGCACCACTCCGACGTGGCGATGTTCAAATGGATAGCCAGGGGAGACGCAAATCGTCTCGACTCGCTGCCGTTTGGTGCATTCAGATTTCTTCATTGGGGTTTGTTTCGTATTTCGAGCTTCGGATTTCGGATTTCCTCGCTTGACGCCCTGCAAAGCGAGTTGCGAAATCCTTTATACGGCGGCGGGGAATTGGCTGCAGAAGCGGATGTCGCCCGAATTGAAGCGGCGGATATCTTGAACGCCGTATTTCATCATGGCCAGGCGGGTGAGGCCCAGGCCGAAGGCAAATCCGCTGTATTTGCTCGTGTCGATTCCACCGAACTCGAGGACGCGGGGGTGGACCAGGCCGCAGGGGATCAGTTCGATCCACCCGTCGCCGCAAGTCGAGCATCCCTTGCCGCCGCAGAGGAGGCACTGCAGATCGAGCTCGAATCCCGGTTCGACGAAGGGGAAGAATCCGGGCCGCAAGCGTACGGTGGCGTCGCGGTGGAAGATCTCGCCAAGCAGGGCCTTCATGGTGGCAATCAGGTTGGCGACGGAGATGTCGCGGTCGACGACCAGTCCTTCGCATTGATAGAAGGTCGTCTCGTGACTGGGGTCCATGGCCTCGTAGCGGAAACAGCGTCCCGGGAAGATCGCCCGCAGGGGGGCACCGAACTTCTCCAAGGTTCGCACCTGGTTGGCCGACGTGTGGGTCTTCATCAACATGCCGTTCGTCAACCAGAAGGTGTCCTGCATGTCGCGGGCCGGGTGATCGCCGGGGATGTTGAGGGCGTCGAAGTTATAGTGCTCCGTCTCCACGTCGGGTCCCACAAGAACCATGAAGCCCATGCCCTCGAAGATGTCTTCGAGTTCCATCTGCACAAGCGTGATCGGATGGAGGGAGCCGAGGGAGTGGCCGGTGCCGGGGAGCGTCAGGTCGAGATCGGGCCCCTTCTTGGCCGTCTGGCCCGATTTGGCTGCCGAGGCCGCTTCCGCGAGCTTCTCGGTGGCAAGTCCTTTCAACTCATTGAGTTGCTTGCCGAAATCGCGTTTCTGGTCGGGGCTCAGTTGGCTGAAGTCGGTGTTTTTCGCCAACAGGGTGATCAGGCCTTTGCGGCCGAGGTACTTGATCCGTACCTCCTCCACCTCCTGAGGCGACTTGGCTGCCGCAAGATCAGCCAGAAACTGCTTCCGAATCTCATCCACGGAGAAAACCTCCCGCAGTAGGATCTTCATCAAATAGTGCCGAATTTTGTAGTAATACACGACGCGAAGTCGGTCCGTCAAGCGGACCGGGGGAATATCACGCCCCGCGTCCGGGTGGAATCATGCCTTCTGCAAGGCTGATATCTCGGTTTGCACGGTCACGGCCATTTGCGGTATGTTGAAAGTCTATCCCCCCCAGATCGGAACTCGGTATGAAGACTCTGAAACACTCGAAAAGTAGTCTGGCTGAAGGCGTCTCGTTGTTGCTCTGGCTGGGGTTGACCGTCATCGTGATCGGCTGTTTCCAGGTCTTCTTCTTCCGCGTCGTTTGGACGGAGAATCTTCCGTTTGGGTTGGAGTTTCTGGGGGCGGAAATTGCGGTGGGCCTCCTGGTTTCCTCCGCGGCCATGGCCAAGATTCGGCACAACGAGACCTTTGTCTGTCTGCTGGACGACGAGCTTGTCGAATGCGTCTGTCCGGTCCCAGAACGGGGAGACTCCTTCAGGCTGCGGCTCGACGATCTCGTCCGCATCGAGAAACGCCGGGACGGCGCGTCCCATCGCTGGTATCTTCACGATCGCGAAGGGAGACACCACTGGCTCACCGACGCCTATCGCAACCCGGCGGATGAGTTTGCTCGGCAGATTCTGAAGCTCAGACCGAACATCTGTCAGACGGAAGGTTGAGTCTGTCGGGCGGCGAATTCACCGGGATCGGTCTCGGCCAGCTTGCCGGTTGCACGCGTCCGCGCGAGCTTGACCTGGACCGATCGCCGCTATCCCACACGCACCTCCAGGAAGCTGTTATTCTGGGGCATCTGCGTCGACTTTTCTGAAATCGTAGAATTTTCGGATTATCCTGAAAGTTCCGGTTTGGGGATTCCGATAATGTCGCTGCCGGGCGTTTCAGTGCGCTCGGCAACGGAGCGACGATGCCCCCCCGAACTGAGGTACTCCTGATGAGACGGTTGACTCGGAATGTCAGCACGCTTGCCTTGAGCATGATGCTCCTGGGAACTCTGAGTGTCACGGTTTGCGCCCAAACCGCCCTTCTTGGCAGCGGGCAGGAGGGCAGCTCACGGACTGTCTGGAAACATCGGGTGCTCAAGAAGGGATCTTCCCAGGCGCCGCACCAGCAGGCCAACTGGTCGCCGTATCGGGCAGGAGAGTTTGGCGCCAAGGTTCGGACCGTTTCCAACGGCTCGGCGGCCGCCGTCATGGCCGACGAAATGCCGATCGAAGTGGGACCGCCCGTGATGGGCGACGAGATCGCCGGTTGCGGATCGGACGGCTCGTGCGGCCTGGCCTGCGGCCCGGGCATGGCCTGCGGGGCCGGGGGTTGCGGAGACGGCCTGGCCTGCGGCGGGTGCGGCGACTGCTATGACTGCGGGGCGTTTGGCGATGCCTTCTTCGGGGCCCTCGCCCACGTCGTCACGAACCTCAACTATTTTGGCGGCGTGCACGGCTTCAAAGGCCCAACCGACTTGGGACGCAACGGCAATTTCGGTTTCAACTACGGGATGAACTGGGGTTCGCCCCTGGGCGATCCCTGGTGCCTGGGCTATCAGGTCGGCGTGGGAGTCGTTCACAGCAACTTCACCGGCGACCAGGTGGTCGACCTGTTCTCGAAGGATCATCGTGACCAGGTTTTCTTCACGGCCGGTATTTTCCGCCGAGCCCTGTGCGGTGGAATCCAGTGGGGCGTCGTCTACGACTTGATGCGAGACTCCTATCGCGGTGACGCCACGACGGGCCAAATCCGCATGGAAGCGGCCTTCTCGCAGCCCGGTTGTCGCGATTTCGGATTCTTCGGGACGTTCGGCGCTACCGACGACCGCATGGTCGTGCCCGGGATCAATCAGATCATCACCGAAGTCGATCTTGCTCCGATGGACATCTACTCTCTGTTCTACCGCCGCTACTTCACGGGCGGTGGAATCGGGCGGGTCTGGGCCGGCTTCACCGGCCAAGGCGACGGCGTGTTCGGGGCCGACGCCACGGTGCCCCTGGGAACCAGTTGGGCCCTGGAGAATTCCTTCACCTACCTCGCACCGCAGGACGGCGGCACGACCGGCCAGGAACGCGAGAGTTGGGGTGTCTTCCTGCGATTGGTCTGGTACCCCGGACGTCAGGCAAGCTGCGAGATCAACGATCCTTACACGCCGCTCATGCCGGTCGCCAACAACACCAACATGCTGATCGACGCCCAGCCGCATTAGCCCCGTTTCAGATGGGAATAATCGCGGGGCGGGCCGATGGCCAACCGCACGCGATAGGGTCGGGGAAACCGTTTCCCTTTGGGCCAGGCGCGATACGCGCCGTCGACATAGCAGGGCACGACCGGCCACGGGGCGCCGGCCAGGAGCAAGCCGATCCCCGGTTTGAACTCGTTCATTTCGCCGCTGGTCGTGCGGGTTCTCTCCCGGAACAGCAGGAGTACGTTGCCCGGATTCTCGAGCAGGCCCTGACAAAGGCTCAGACTCTGACGGATGTTGGCCTTCCGATCGAAGGGGAGCGCGTTGACGACGATCGAAGCGATCGCCAGTCGCGGAACGCTCACGAAGAAGAAGTCCTTGGCCGCGGCCGGAAAGATGCGGTGGAGCTTCTTGAGCGGCATGGCCGAGAGGATCGCCAGGGTGTCGAGGTGGCTCGCGTGATTGGCGACAAGGACAAAGGAACCTTCGCGAGGCAAGTTCTCCCGCCCCGTCACCTGCAGGCGATGATAGATCCCCATCGACGCCCGCATCGCCAGAGCCGCCACCGAGCGGGCACCATAGACGAGCATATCCGGCTTCCGCGGAAAGCGTCGCAGCCGCTCGATGAGCGTCTGATCGAGGTCTTCGGCAGTGTCGTAAAGCCACGGATCCATGGGAGGTTGCAGAGCGAAGAAGTCAGAGTCTTTCGTGACCAGATGCGCACACCGTGCGCGCATCTCTGAAATCCGAAATGCGAAGCACCAAATCCGAAACAAACCCAAAATCCGAAGAACAAAGGTTCGAAACAAACCGTGCGTGTCGGCGCGAGTCTTTTCGTCTGGTTTGAGACATTTGGAATTCAGGCTTTGAGTTTGTTTCGGATTTCGTGTTTCGTATTTCGGATTTAGTAGAGATCATGGAAGTACCGAACCATGTGGAAAAACAGCGGTGCGGTGTAGATCAGGCTGTCGATGCGGTCGAGGATGCCGCCGTGGCCTTCGATCAAGGCGCCCATGTCCTTGACGCCCACGTCGCGCTTGATCACGCTCATCGACAGGTCGCCCAATTGGCCGCCGATGCCGACGATCAGGCCGGCAAGGACGAGTTCCACGGGGCCGAAGTGGGGGAACGAGAAACGCAGGAGCCAGGGCAACGCCAGCGATACGCCCAAGGCGCCGATCGAGCCGCCCCAGGTCTTGTTGGGGCTGATTTCGCTGCGAAGCTTGCGATGCCCGAACAGCTTGCCGCAGGTGAAGGCGGCCACGTCGTTCACTTCAACCGCCACGAACAGATAGAACAGGTAGCCGTAGGCGTATTTGGCATTGGCCAGAAACGCCGCATGGCCGAACATCCAGCCGATGTAGATGAATCCCACGATAGCCAGCGCAATCGCCTGCAGTTGCCCCTTCGCCCGGTTGCGGAGAATCGGAACCAGCAGGATGGCCGTCACCACGTAGACCGGCAGTGCCATGAAGATCCCATACCATCCCGGCACGGCGTAGGTCGGATCGCGGAGCAACGTCGCGATTCCCACGGCGCTAATGCCGCAATAGACCACTCCCGTCATGGGCCAGTCGGAATACAGGCCGGTCGCCCGGGCATATTCCTTGAATGCGAAGACGGCCAGTACGGTGAAGAAGACAATGGTGGTGATCCGGTCCAGGAAGATGCAGAGCAGGACGGCCGGGATCATCATCAGCCATCCGCGGTAGGATCTCACCGCGTGATCGACGTTGCGCTTCAGGCCGTACTTCAGTCCGGCGATCAGGACGCCCGCTACGGCCAGGATGCCGACCAGCAGGGCCACATAGATGCGGAAGACGTCGCTGTTCAGGGCGGCTTGCGGTGACATAGTTCAGCTCGCGGCGGATTCCGTGTTCAGATTCTTCACGATTCGGCCAAGGCGAACGGCGATCGTTTGCAGCGATCCGATAATGATTGCCAGGAATGTCCAGTCGAGGATCGTCAGCCCGCTGAATTCTATCTGTCCCTCATTCCACCAGACGGCGGCCAGAGTCATCCAGGCGCCGACGTGCAGGGCAACCATTCTCCACGGCTTGCTCATCAGTCCCCCGAACTGGCGCCCGGTGCCCATGGCCTGGCCGAAGGTGCCGATGTAGGCCACGAACACGGCGAAGATCGCCACCCAGTAACCGCCCAGCACGTGGCACAAGCCGCTGTGGGCGGTGCCCACGAAGATGGCCACGTCGGAGACCCGGTCCGGAATCTCGTTGAGGATCTCTCCTCGCCGGCTCGCCTTGCCCGAGGCCAGCGCCACCATCCCGTCGAGCATGTTACACCATAGTCGCAGATAGCAGAAGCCGGCCGCCGGGATGAGCAGCCAGGACGCCGCACCTGCCTGCCAGAAGCAGACCCCCGCAGCCGCGGCCGCTGCCACCGAGGCGTAGGAGATGGCGTCGGGATGGATGTTCCAGCGAACACAAAGCCCCACGCTGCCGTGTGCCGTCTTGCGGAGAACGTCGGCGATCGAACGCCGAGAGTCGGGTTCGTACGCGGTCATCGATTGGTTCCCCTTGTGCCAACCTGCCCGTAGGTGCCCGTGCGCACCCGCTACGAGGCAGCATTCCCGATGCCCATCAGGTAGATGCCCGAAATCAGTAAGATCATGCCGAACAGATGAACCGGCCGGATCGGCTGACCGAACAGAAGCAGCCCGAGGACCGCCGCCCAGACGAACGTGAGTGCGTAGACGGGGTAGAGGACCGTCACGCTTCCACCGGCGCGGAACGCTTGGGTGAACAGGAACATGACCGCCACGTAGCAGGCCATGCCGCCGAGAATCCACGGACTGACAAACATGGAAATCCCGCCGTCGGGACTTCGATCCGTGCCGGCCTTGTAGAGGTACTGGCCGGCCGCCCCCAGAATCGAAGCGACGAGCATGCAGACGACGGCTAGGAGTGGGGTTCTCAGCATGGGTGGCCTCCGGACAATCAAGTCACACTGCTCTTCGAGGCGAGAGCACGGCAGCATTATAACGCGAATTCCCGTGGCCGGTGGTCAAGCACACGGTTGCCGCTCGGGGGCCGGCACGGGCACGAGCCTGCGCGGTTAAGGAGATACCCGTACTCGTTGCTGGCCCGTGGGGGGAGCGTTACACTGACCAGACACCTGTTCTTGGTCCCGGAGCCCTGTTCATGACCATCCTGGCGGCGGCAACCTTGCTCTTCCTGGTTATGGATCCCATAGGAAACGTTCCGCTGTTCGTCACGATTCTCGGCGACTTGCCCTCGCAGAGAGCACGATGGGTAGTCATGCGCGAGCTGTCGATTGCTCTGGCCGTGTTGGTGGTCTTTCTTTTCGGCGGCCAGGTGATGCTCAGCGTCTTGCACATCACCGAGCCGGCCCTCAGCATCGCCGGCGGCCTGATTCTATTCCTGATCGCAATCAAGATGATCTTCGGACGTCCCGGCGACGTCTTCTCCGACAACGTCGAGGGCGAGCCGTTTATTGTCCCCCTGGCAATACCGTTGATCGCCGGCCCTTCTGCCGTGGCGACCGTGCTGCTCCTGATGGCCCGCGAGCCGGAACGGTGGTTTTCCTGGCTGATCGCGTTGTTTAGTGCCTGGCTGGCCAGCGGGGCGATCCTGGTGTTCGCGACCTCCTTCAGCCGACTGCTCGGACGCCGCGGGCTTCACGCCGTCGAACGATTGATGGGAATTCTGCTCACCACGGTCGCCGTCCAGATGTTCCTCGGCGGCCTCCACGACTTCGTGGCCACCTTCTGACGGAGAGTGACACGGATAGACACCTGTTTCATCCTGGAGGATCTCGTGCGTTTCACTGCGTTTTCGATTGCACTTCTGCTGCCGGCGCTTGCCTCACCCGCGATCAGCGCCGACCAGGGCCCCGACACGCAGATTCGTGTCACTTCAGTGGATGGACACGTCTCGGCCATTGAGGTCACCTCCGGCGACGCCGTACTGCTCACCTCCCCCTCCGAAGGCCTCTGGTCCCTGGCGACCGAGTGGAAGGACGGCTGGCCGGCCGGCTGGCGCCATGCTCATCCCGAGAGCGTCTCTCAGGAAGGACCTTGGACGATCCTCCAGGGGAAACTGGAAACCGCCGGCGGCACGTGGCGGCTTCGCGACGCCTACCGGCCTCGCGGGCGGACCGTCGAGTGCGTTCGCCGCTGGGAGTGGCACGGTGACAGCGCCGCAGAGAAGACGACGTTGGCCGTCCGCTGGCTGGCTCCCCAGGCCAAGGGGCGGGTGCTGCTGCCGGGGATCCTCTACTATGGCAACCCGTCGGGCGCCGCGAGCGGGCGCACGCCCGTCTTCTCACCAGAGACGCCGCTGGCCCTGTTCGAAGAGCACCGCTACCCGTTGCCCTTTGCCTCGCTGGAATGGCCGGACGGCGATCGCCGACTGGGTGCGGCCCTCCACAGCCTGCCGGCTCCGGTTCCTTGCGGCAATCTTCGCGATCAGTGGTGGTCGTTGGGCGCGGACGCGTCGGGCAGCGGCACCGAGTTGGTGCTCCTTTCCGGACCGTGCGCTTCGAACGGAAAGAAGGCCGTGATCAAGGCGATCCAGCCGGGCTTCGTGCCCTACGACGACGCCTATCTGAATGTCGCTCCCGGCACGATCGTCGAGAAGACGTTTCGACTGGAGGTCTACCCCGTCGATCGGGAAGGCTCCGGCTTCCGCCGCCCCTTGTGGACATCGATCGACTGGTTCCAACCGACCGACGTGAACGTGTTTCCGACGATCGCCGAGATCACCGAGGCCAAATACCGGTTCGCCAAAACCCGTTGGCACGAGGCGGGCGACGCGGCCGGGTTCAAGAAGTTCCCGGATCGGCCCTTCTTCGTGCTGGGCTGGTGCGGCCAGGCGGCGGCGCCCGGATACGCGTTGCAGGTCCTCGCCGACGAACTGGATGATCCGGCGATTCCCGGCATGGTGCAGAAGTCGCTCGATTTCCTCTCCACGGCCCAGTTCTATGAGGGTGGCTTCCACACCTGGTACAACTACGACGAGAAGACCTGGTCGCGCCACGAACCGCTCTCCCAGGGACAAGGGATGTTGAACGTCGCCCGGGCGATCCGCGTCGGTCGCAAGGCCGGACGGGATACGTCGCGGTGGGAGGCATTCTTGAAAAAGGCGGCCGTTTTCCACTCCGAACGAATCCTCCGCGATGATTGGCGCCCTCGATCCACGGACGAGGGGTTTTTCATCGCACCGCTCTGCCTTTCGGCCGAGCTGTTCGAGAGTGAACTGCACCGCAGGGCGGCGGTCAAGGCGGCGGAACACTATGCCGAGCGGCACTTGCTGATGCGGGAGCCCTATTGGGGCGGCACGCTCGACGCCCGCTGCGAAGACAAGGAGGGGGCCTACGCCGCCTTCCAGGGCTTTCTGGCGGCCTACGAATTGACCGGCGAGCGGCGGTTCCTCGATTGGGCCCGCCATGCCTGCGACGTCGTGCTCAGCTACCTGGTTGTCTGGGACATCGACTTGCCGCCCGGGCGTCTGAGAAACCATGCCTTCAAGACGCGAGGCTGGACCGTTGTCTCACCCCAAAACCAGCACATCGACGCCTACGGCGTGCTCATGGCACCCGACGTCTACCGCCTCGGTCAGGTTCTCGCCGACGATCGGCTTCGGCAGATCGGCCTCCTCATGTTCCGAAGTTGCGGGCAACTCATCGACCCCTACGGCAGCCACGGCGAGCAGCCCCAGCACACCAACTACGCCCAACGCGGCCGGGTCGACGACCTCTTCGCCCTCCGCGGCGGATACGCCGAGGATTGGACCGTGTTCTGGCTGACGGCCCACTTCCTGAATGCGGCCGCACAGTTCACCGAATTGGGAGTAGGTTGCGACCGGTAATCGTTGGAGGGTGGGAGGATCGCTTGACAAGGGAATGAGAAGCACGCTTTGGGGACATGTGCATCAAGACGGTGGCGTATGGCAAGACCTTTCGTTTGACCATGGAAGCCGGTATATTCGCTGAAGCGGAATCGCCAGGAGACGTATCCGCTGTGTGTGCCGTTGCTCGGAGGCTCTCTCCCAAAGAATATCACCTGCTATGAGGTGCCCCATGAACTCGAATCGGATTGCTGGAACGACCGCGGTGATGTTGCTCCTGGTGGCATTTATCAGCCCGCAGGCGAGGGCCGCGAACCTGGTCCTCGCTTCGCAGGGCAAGACGAACTTCGTGATCGTTCTTCCCTCAGAGCCCGCCTCGCCGGTGAGCACGGCGGCCAACGAACTGCAAAGTCACCTGCAGAAGGTGACCGGAGTGGAATTGCCGATCGTTGCCGACGACAAGGTACCGTCCGGCACACCAATGATTGTCGTGGGGCCCTGCAGGCAACTCGCACAGCTTGTCCCGGACCTTGACGTGGAATCGCTCGGCTATGACGGCATCGTGATGAAGACGGTCGGCGACAACCTGATCCTGGCCGGTCAGGGCCCTCGGGGAACGTTGTATGCCGTCTACGTGTTTCTCGAAGACGCGGTCGGCTGCCGCTGGTGGACGTCGCAAGAAGGCTTCGTGCCCGACAAGCCGGTGCTGGAGATCCCGCCGCTGGACGTGCGTTACGCCCCGCCGCTTCGATACCGCGAGGCGTTCTATCGCGACGTCTTCGACGGTGTCACGGCCGCCCGGTTCAAACTCAACGGGCATCACCACGGCGTGTCGGACGAGTATGGCGGCCACTACCGGTTCGTCGGCTTTGTGCACACGTTCTTCCCCTTCCTGCCGCCGGCGAAGTACTTTGAAGCGCATCCCGAGTGGTACAGCGAAATCAACGGAAAACGCACGGCCGATCGTTCGCAACTTTGCCTGACCAACGAAGAGATGCGTAAGGAGATGGTCAAGGTCGTTCTGGAACGGTTGCGTTCCGATCCGGGGGCCGGGTTCATCTCGATCAGCCAGAACGACTGGCACGGGCAGTGCCAGTGCCAGGCCTGCCGGGCCGTGGAGGCGGAAGAAGGCTCACCCTCCGGGCCGCTGATCCGCTTCGTGAACGCCGTGGCCGAGGAGGTCGAGAAGGAGTTTCCCGAGGTGCTCGTGGAGACCCTGGCCTATCAATACACCCGCACGCCGCCCAAGCTGGTCAAGCCGCGGAAGAACGTGGTGGTACGGCTCTGCTCGATCGAATGCTCGTTCGTTCAGCCGCTCGCTGCGGGCGACCAGAACGAGGCGTTCCGCCGCGATATCGAGGGCTGGAGCAAGATCGCGCCGCAGCTCTTCATCTGGGATTACGTGACCAACTTCTCCAACTATCTCGTACCCCATCCCAACATGCGGGTGCTGGGGCCCAACGTGCGATACTTCGTCGACAACCACACCATCGGCCTTTTTGAGCAGGGCGACGCCCAAAGCACGATCGGCGATTTCGTCCGCCTGCGAGCCTGGCTGCTGGCCCACCTGATGTGGAATCCGACCCTCGACGAAAAGGCCCTCATCGACGAATTCCTCAAAGGCTACTACGGACCGGCAGCGCCCTTTCTCCGCGAGTACCTCGACGTAATCCACGACGCGGGCGAGAAGTCGGGCGTCTACCTGCGCTGCTTCATGAGCGACACCAGTTCCTATCTGACCCTCGATGACTTGAACCGGGCGACGCGGCTCTTCGCCAAGGCTGGCGAGGCCGTGGCCGACGATCCGGTGCTGGCCCGGCGCGTGCGCCGCGAGCGGCTGCCGCTCGATCACGTATGGCTGCGCCGTTTCTACGCGCTCCGGCGTACGGCACGAGCCGAGCAGCAGGAATTCCTCGGACCGGCGGATCCGGTGGCGGCCTGCGACGAGTTCATTCGCCTGGCCAAGGAGTTCAAGGTGGGCAGCTACCGCGAGGGACGCCCCTTTTCCGAATATGAAGAGGGACTCCGCCGGCGATTCCGCCCCGTCGGGCCGCCGCCGGAAGCCTGTCGCGGCCTGCCCGACGACGCCTGGATCGACCTGCAGGACAACCAGTTTCGGTTGGCCGAACCGGGCAAGTGGGCCGATATGGTCGACGACCCGAAGGCGTCGGACGGAAAGGCCATTCGTATGCCCGGCGACCATTACGAGTGGGCCACGAGCTGTCCCCTCTCCGACGATTTGGCCTACGGCAATCCCTGGCAGTGCTTCGTGGTTGCTAGGGTGGAGGCCACCGCCGCCGACGGCCCGGCCATGACGATGGGCATCTACGATTCGAAGAACCGCAAAGGCCTATCCCATCTCAGCGTGCCGATCGCCGACGTTTCCGACGGCAACTACCGGGTGTTCGACCTGGGAACTCACGAACTGAACGGCCAGATCTACATCTGGGTCGCCCCGCCGAAACGTCCGGGCGAAGTCCAGGCGGTCTACGTCGATAGGATCTACTTGGTGCGAAAGGGGAAGGACGGCGAGTGACTTGGCGAGTGCGGCCACGGACCTCACGAAGGCCCGGACCCACTACCTGTTCCCCATCACACCACCCGAACGTGCCGGAAGGCGGATCGTGATCATGCCGTCGCCAACGGCGCCCACCGTGAGGTCACCGAAGAGTGGCCGCGGGTGGACGCCGTTCGGGATATGGGTCCCAACCGGCACGCTGACTTCCGCCGGATCGTCGGAAGCGTTGAGCACAATGAGCAGAGTCTCCTGCTCGTTGCGGCGAACGAAGGCAAATTGCCGGTCCTGGGCGTAGACCTGGTGATAGTCGCCGCTGCGAACGGCGGGATGGGCATGACGCAGCGCGATCGCCCGCCGGAAGTATCAGCATGTCCTCGCCGCTGCAGATCGGCGATCAGAAAACCTCAAGATACAGAGTCTCTTTCCGATACGCACTCAGTTGGCCCTCGAGATACTCTTGTAGCCTTCGATCTTCGCAGGAATGAGCTGTTGCGATCGCGGCTTCCGTTGTCGTGATCGCCATGTCGAAGCGCCCGGACGCGGCATAGGCCGCGGCAAGAATGCTCAGCCTGCGGGAGTCGGGTTGTCCTGCCAGATCGCAGCCCCGTTCGGCAAGTGTAACCGCTTCATCGGGTTGGCGAAGTTCTGGGTCGCTGCACGTGGCCAATAGCATGGCCAGGTTTAAGTACGCGACGTCGTACTCAGGATCTGCTTCCATCGCGCGGCTAAGATGGCTGATGGCCTGGCGGTAATCCCCGTGGCGGACCAAGTTGGTCGCGTAACTCGCATGAGCCACTGCAAGCGTGAGACGAAGGTCCGAGTCCTTCCATGCTGTGATCTCACATCCGCGTTGGGCAAACTCGATCGCCAAGCGATAATCGCGGAGATGCTCCTCGCACGTGGCCAGACGCAAAGCAAAACTGTGGAGGGTGACGACACTTTCCGGCTCCACTCGCAATGCCATGTGGTAATGGGGGATGGCCTGATCGAATCGCCCGCGGTTCGCGAGAATCTCTGCGAAGCAGCGATGTGCCATGGGATTGTTGGGAGAAACTCGCAAGCAGTTCTTCCACATGGTGTAGCTGTTCTGCCACGTTTGAAGCTGGTTCGTGCTGACCGTTGCTTCGACGAGCAGGCCCAGGAGGCCGATCGTGACAACCGCGGCACTTGCAGTGGATCGTTTCAGGATACGACCCATTGCCACGAAGACTGCCGCTGCGGTGATAACCAGCCCCACCAGAGGCAGATACAGGAAGCGATCCGCCCTGGCGATGTGGTGCGGTATGATCTGCGCCGTAGGCCCTAATGCGAGAACGAACCAAACCAGACCGAAAACAGTCACAGTTCGACGCCGCAGCATCCAGAGGAGAGCAGCCGTGACGACGATGGCAATCCCGCCGAGAATCAGCTCACCTCTGCGGAACCCATAAGATGGGAACCACTCATAGAGAATTCCCAGCTCGGCGGGCCAGACAACCGTTTTGAGATTCAGCCCATACGCGCTCACAATCATCAACAACCATTCGTAAGAGAACACGCGCGGCACGGTGGCTGTTGCGTCGGCAGGGACATAGTGCCCCTTACCCAGGATCGTTGCGGCTGCGATCAGCCAGAGAACGGATGCTCCGGTCAGGAGCTTCCGCAGCTTAGGGCTGGGCAGCGAGAGAACATCCCAGGCGGTGATGAGAAGGGGTATCACCGCTCCCACGGCGTTGCTCAGGCATGCCGCAATGCAACATAAGGCGGCACCGATATACGCTGCCTTCCGCGAAAGGGACCGATCGAGACGGCCATCCAAACGGCGGGACGTGAGATAGAAATGGAAACACCCTAGGGCCCCGAACGTCATCAACAACTCTTCGCGTCCGGGCACCCAAGCCATAGGTTCCACAACCACGGGGTGGACGGCAAACAAGGCGGCAGAAACCGCTGCCACTAATACATCGAATGCCGCGGCCTCCGATCTGCCGGCGACGGCTGGATGACGCAAAAGACGCAGCACTAGCCAGAAGAGCAGGAGCACGTTCCCCAAATGAATGAGGCCGTTGGTCAGCTTGAAACCTGCGGGATTCAAGCCCCAGATCTGATAGTCCAGGGCGTAGGTCAGCGTGCGGACCGGATAATAACTGGTGACGCACCGCGAAGTGAGGATATGGGTGAGGTTTTCCAGGGTCAGCCCCCGGATATGAGGGTTCTTGACCACATGGGCGTTCGTGTCGAAGTCGACGAATTCGAAGCCCACGATGGGCCGGAAAACCCCGCAGACAAGCAGAGTTAGGGCGATTACAGCCAGGAAAGCCGGCCAACGGGGCTGGCGTGTCGCACGGAAGGTTCGCTTTCCTTGATTGGCTTGGTTCGACGGCACGGGATGCGGCCTCTCACCACTTGCGGTCAACGGTTTAATGAACTCTACCGGCCTCACCGGGCAAAGAATCGCCTGAGAGATCCTCACAAAATGAGGAGATTCCCACGGCCACGGATCGGCACAATCGATCGTTCTGTCATCGGCTCCAAGGCGGGGCAAGCCCGCAACCCAACCTTCACAAACATGCGCGCACCATGCGCACAAGTCCAGCACAAAGACACTAAAGGTCGCGAGCGGAACGGTCCGAGTCGAGCTGCGATTGGCTGCGAAGCCGGTCCGCCAATGCCTGGTCGCCTGCCATCCGGGCCGCTGCGACGGCCATTTGCATCGCTTCGGCGGCCTCGTCGAACTGCCCCGCCTCGGCGCAGGCCGTCGCGAGAATGGCCAGCCCGTTGGCATCCCGGTATTGTACGATCTCACATGCCCGCTCCGCCACCCGTACTGCGTCGGGCCCGCAGCGCAACTTCTCGTCGCTGCACGTCGCCAGCAGCAAGGCCAGGTTGAACAAGGGGGCCTCGTACTTCGGGTCGGCCTCCGATGCTTCCGTGTAACTCTGGATGGCCCGGCGGAACTCGCGGCGGCTCTCGAGCTCCAGCGCGAAATTATTGAGGGCCATTGCCAAGGTACGGCGGAGCTTCTGGCTCTTCCATTGGGTGACTTCGCAGCCCCTTCGGGCCAGCTCGATCGCCAGATCGTAGTCGCGAAGCCCCTTGTCGTCGTTGGCAGCCAGTTCCAGAGCGAAATTGTTGAGAGTCTCCTTGTTGTCCGGAGCGATCCGCAGCGCCATACGGTAATGGGGCAAGGCTCGATGGAATTGTCCGGCCTTCGTCAGAGCATCTGCCAGGGCGCCGTGGGCCACCTCGCTGTTGGGAGAGATCGTCACACAGTGCTCCCAAAGAGAAACACCATTTCGCCACGTTTCCACCTGACAGGCGCTGGCTCTACCCAGCAGAAGCACAATCGCCCCCCCTGCGACTATCACCGCCACGGCGGCTGTACGCGTCCGCCGGACGCCAATCAGCAATCTCAACCCCATGGCCGCCGCCACCGCCATTCCGACCAACGGCAGGTACATGAATCGGTCGGCTCGAATCCAATGGTGCGCCATGATCTGCGAACTTGGAGCCAGGGCAAGTCCAAACCACATCAGCCCGAACAGCGGCAGTGCGCGCCCCCTGAGCTTCCAAAGCAGTGCGCCAGCCAATCCGACTGAAAGCCCGCCCAGAATCACTTCTGGGTCCAGAAAACTATCGGGCAGGTCATCGGCATAGACGATTGCCAGATCGGTGGGCCGGAAGAGAGTCCTGAGATTCAGCCAGAATACGTTCAGGGTCAGCATCATCCGCTGGACCGACAGCGCCCCCACGTGGCCGGCAAGCAGCTCGTTCTCCGGACCGAGTTTCTTGATCGCGATCGTGACGATGCCGATCATCCAGAGCATCGTCGTACCGTAAACGATCTTGCGGAATTTGGGGGTGTCAAGCGTGAGGGCGTCCCAGGCGGTGACCAGCAGCGGAATCACCGCCCCCACGGCGTTGCTCAGACATGCCACCGCGCAACACAGAGCGGCGCCGGTGTAAGCGGCCCTTCGTTGCAGAAGTGCTCCGCTATGGCCGCCCAGACGGCGGGCCGTCAGATGAAAATGAAAGCAGCCCAGCGCCCCGAGCGTCATCAACAGTTCTTCCCGCCCAGCGACCCAGACCACGGGCTCGACGACCACCGGATGCACGGCAAAAACACCCGCAGAGAATCCTGCCGCACACACGTTCCAGAAAGATCGATGCGGCCTGAGACCCCCGGCCGGGTGGTGAAAAAGCCGAAGAATCAGCCAGAACACCAACTGCACATTAACCACGTGAATCAGGAGGTTCGTCAGCTTGAATCCGCGAGGGTGCAGCCCCCACAACTGGTAATCGATCGCAAAGCTCAGTGTCCGCACGGGATAGTAGCTTGTCAGGCTCCGCGAGGTGAAGATGCTCGTCAGATTCTCGGCCGTCAGGCCCCGAATGTGCGGGTTCGTTAGGACCTGCCCGTGAACATCGTAGTCGATGAACTCATAATTCACGACAGGCAGGAAGACCGCCAACACGAGGATCGTCAACGCACTGGCGATCAGCAACGTGGACCACAGGGACGGGGCGGATTCCTGCATGGACTGCCCTTTAGCGTTTGTCAAATCGATTCCTGAGATTGGCCCGCTCCTGCCTCAGGCTTGGACTGCTCAGAATTGTACGATGGACATCATGGCTCTTGGTAGCCCCGATCACTCGCTGTCCAGGATTTCAGCCGGCTGCGGAGTTCCACAACTAGCGTTTCATCGCCGGAGGCTTGAGCCGATGCGATTGCCTTCTCCCCCGCACTGACGGCCTGATCCAACTCTCCCGCCTCGGCATAGGCGGTGGCCAGAACGCTCAGTTCCCGGGGCCCGGGTGGCACGTTCAGCAGGCATGCCTGCTGGGCCAGTTCGACGGCCTCGCGAGCGTTGCGGAGTTCCTCTTCGTGACAAGTGGCCAGCAGCAAGGCCAATTCGATCATCGCGCGTTGGCTGCCCGGGTCGACCTCGATAGCCGATCGGTAGCCTTCGATGGCCCTGGTAAACTCACCAGACTCGGCCAGAGTTTGAGCGACTTGCGTGCGGATTTCCGCCAAGACGCGGAAGAATATCGGGTTCCGTTCGAATGCCCGCTCCACCAGCCAAACCGCCCGGTCTTGATCTCGAACGCTCTCGTCAGCACAGGAAACCAGAAGCCACGCCAGTTTGATCAATGCCCTCTGATGGTCGGGAACCAATTTCAGGACGTGTTCGTATTGTTCCACGGCGCGGCGGAACTGCCCGCCGCTTGCCAGACTGTCCGCCAGGCTGATACGGAAGCGGGCGTTATCGGGATTCACTCTCACGCAGTTCTCCCACATGGAGGCCGCGTCTTTCCACGTGCTCACCTGCGCAGCCGAGAGCCTCCCCAGCAGTATAAGCCCCAAGGCACCCGCGACCATGATTGCCGAGACGATTTCGCGGCTTCGCAAGGTGCTGCCCAGGGCTCGCAGCCCCATGGCGATCGCCACCGCCAGACCCGAAAGCGGCAGGTAGAGAAATCGGTCGGCGCGGTGAATGTGGTGCACCAGAAACTGGGAACTGGGACCCAACGCCAACCCAAACCAGAACAGGCCGAGAAGAACCGCCTTCTGCCGTCGGAATGCCCAAAGAACCGCACACGACAACACAACCGCAAGTCCGCCGAGGACGACGTCCGTGTCGCCGAACCCTTTCGGGGCGAGCGGGTCGTAAAAGACTGCCAGATCGGTGGGCCAGACGAGCGACTTGATATTGAGCCGATAGGCATTCAGAACCAGCGACAGCCGCTCCAGCGAGAAGGCGCCGAGTTCGCCGGGCGGGTCGCGGTACTCGCCGATCTTCTTGATCGCGAATGTGGATATCCCGATGACCCAAAGTGCCGCGGTGCCGCTGAGAATCCGCCACAAGGTGCGCTTCGTCAGTGTGAATACATCCAGGGTGACAATCAACAGGGGAATGATTGCGCCAACCGCATTGCTCAAACAGGCAAACGCACACGACAGGGCGGCCAGCGTGTGGTAGATCAGCACCCAGCGGGTCTTGCTGCCGTTGTCGGCCAGGCGCCGGGCCGTAAGGTGAAAGTGGACGCACGCCAATGCTCCCAGCGTCATCAGCAATTCTTCTCGTCCCGACACCCAGGTTACCGGTTCCACGACGACCGGATGAATGGCGAATACGGCGGCAGAGAGGGCCGCAGGCAGAGCATCGCCCCAGGCCGCTGACGAGGCAACCTCGCCCGCCGGCCGGGAAAATAGCCGCAGCATCAGCCAGAATACCAGCAGCACGTTCGTCAGATGAAGGAGAAGATTTGTGAGCTCGAAGCCGAAAGGATTCAAACCCCATAGTTGGTAGTCCAGGGCATAGGTCAATGACCGGATCGGATAGTAGCTGGTGGTGCACCACGAGGTAAAGATCTGCTTCAGATTCTCCCAGTTGAGACCTCGGATATGGGGATTCTCGAGCACGTGCCCGCCCACATCGAGACGGACGAATTCGAAACCCAGAATCGGGTAGAAGATCACGACCACCAGGCATGCCAGGCCGATCATGCCCAGTAGTGTCGGAATCCCTGTCGCTCGGATACTTCGCATTCGTCATCCCTCGGCATTCGGCCGGATACTCCGACGGTCGAATGGTGCTCTTCCTCCGCAATTCGTTGCTTCATTACCGCAACGACTCGGGAGGAATACGCTTTCGGTAGAGCTCCAGGCGGCGGCGGAGTTCGTCCAACAACTCCGCCGGGCCGCTGCTTTCGGTGAGTTGAATGGCCGACTCAATCGCGGCTATTGCCTTGTCGAACTCCCAGGCCTCGGCATAGACCGTCGCGAGGATGATCAAGTTTGAGGAGTCGGGACGGCCTTTCTTCAGCCCGCCGGCCCGCTCGGCTAACTGAACCGCTTCCCGCGGATTTCGAACTTGCGGGTCGCTGGATGTCGCCAGCACGACGGCCAGTTGCAGCAACGCCGACTCGGCGTTGGGGTCTGCTTCCAGCGCGGTGCGGTATTGCTCTACCGCCCGGCGCAACTGGCCCTCGTCGATCAGAGACTGCCCAAGACGCGCATGAGCGATTGCCAGCGTGTGAAGGTACCTGGGGTTGTCCCAGCGACTGAGTTGGCAGGACCGCCGTGCCAACTGGACCGCCAGCTCGTAGTTGGGCGGTTGCGAGTCGGTGCCACGCACGGCCAGCAGGGCGGCCACGTTCATGGCCTCCGGGTCGTTCAAATCCAACGCCAGTTGCACGTCACGGTGCCGCATCGCTTCGTCATACTGTCCCCGCTGTGCCAGACTATTTCCCAGGGCGAAATGGGCTAAGGCGTTGTCGGGCTCAACGCGCACGCAATTCTGCCACATCGTGAGTGAATTCCGCCAGGTCTGAACCTGGGCGGCGCTGACGAAAGAAAGAAGCAGCCAACTCCACACAGCCACGGCCGCCAATCCGACGGAGATCATGGGACGCCGGATGAGATGCCCGGCCGGTCTCAGACTCATGGCCAATGCCAGCGTCAGGCCCGCAAGCGGCAAATACAAAAAACGGTCGGCCCGGTGGACGTGGCTGATCACGACTTGCGAGCCGGGAAACAAGGCAACGCCAAACCACAACAGCCCGAACAGAGCCAACTTCTGCCCTCTCAGTTTCCACAACATCACACAGGTTAAGAAGGCCGCCACTCCACCGAGCAAGACTGCCGGTTCCAAAAAACTCCGGGGATCGAATTGAGAACGGGCCGGCGCCAGGTCGGTGGGCCAAACCAACGCCTTCAAATTCAGCGCGTAGACCTTCAGCACCAACATCACCCGCTCGACAGAGAAGAGCGGAGGACCGGTAATGATCTCGGCGCTGTACGAAAGTACCTTGATCACAATCGTCGCGCCCGCCACGACCCAGAGCGCAGCAGTGCCCGAGACGATTCTCCAGAACCTGGCCCTTTCCAACGTCAGCACGTCCCAGACAGCGATCAGCAGAGGGATCACCGCACCGGCCGCGTTGCTCAAACAGGCGGCAGCACATGACACGGCCGCCAACGCGTGGCAGGCGACCACCCGACGAGTCTTGCCGCCCGCCTCGGCCAAACGGCGAGCGGTGAGATGGAAGTGAACGCATCCCAAGGCGCCCAGCGTCATCAACAATTCTTCACGCCCGGCCACCCAGACAACCGGTTCCACGACCACCGGATGGACCGCGAAAACCCCGGCAGAAACCGCGGCCAGAAACAGATCGTATCGCGGCTGAGGTGACTTGGTCCGGGCCTCCCAGCGCGCGTACAATCGGAGCACCAACCAGAAAACCAGCAGCACGTTGGCCAGGTGAATCAAGCCATTCGTCAGCTTGAATCCCCCCGCGCTGAGCCCCCACAACTGATAATCCAGCGCGTAACTCAGCGTGCGCACCGGATAGTAGCTGGTGACGCAGCGCGATGTGAAGATGTGCTTCAGATTCTCGGAGGTAAGTCCCCGGATATGCGGGTTGTCAACGACCTGCCCGGGCACGTCGTAGTCGACGAACTCGAATCCCACGATCGGAAAGAAGACTCCGACAACGAGCAACGTCAGCGCTGCGACCGCCAGGTACTTTTGGTGGCGACCCAAACTCCCCTGCGCAGACGCCGACCGCTGCGGGTCGGTCGGATTCGGATCGACCGACCCGTCATGCAACACCGAGACGCCCTGGTCGTGCATCCTCAGATTCCCAAAGGGCGCTCTAGTCCAGTCCTTTGGATTCCTTCCCTGCGATCGTGGCCGCCGCTTGCCAGGCCACAAGATCGATCGTTTCCGAAACAAACCGTACCGACCCGTCGGCCATGCCCGCGTTGACACCGCCCGGATGATGGCTGCGAGCCCCCAGCCCGACCTCCGATCCGGCCTGCTCGCCGATACAGTCATAACCGGTCATGGCGGTCACCTTGTCGTTGGGTGGAATGAGCGCAGTGAACCCCCAGGAATGGGCGTATTTCGCAGCGAACCAACTCCAGCCGCGCGGATACTCGTTATCGACATTCATGGTGGGAGTGCCGCCGAGGCACGCAAGCAGGCCGCCGGCGCCCTCGTTCGAGATCAGCGGCCCGTCGCCCGCTGGTCCGCCGAGCTTGCACTCGGAAATCGCCATCGTGTTGGACGTGCCGTCCTTCAACTCGGAGATCTTGACCCAACTCGACGTTCTCAGCACTCCCTGGTGCAAACGCTGCAGACGGCCGTCCCAGGAGGTGCCCGACGTTGCCCGCACGAAACGTTGGTCGTCGCCGGTGCAGGCCACGTAGTTGGTGGGGGCTTTCGTCGAATTGACTGGGGAGCCTTTGTCGCTGGGGCAGAGAACAACGCTAAGCATCACCTCGGCCGCAGCGTCTCCGACGTTCGCTCCCGTCCAGGTGGTACCGGGTGTTACATAGTCGATCTCGATCGCGCTCTGCTCAAGGAACGGCAAGAGCCGCGTTATCCAGCTTTGCCTCAGACTCGCGAACCCCGGAACATTGCCACCCTGGGTGTATGCCGAAACTCCGGCAGGAAACGCCTTGTTAATGTCGTGATAGTTGTGCAACGACAGACTGAGCTGCTTGAGATTGTTGGTGCACTGAGAGCGGCGTGCCGCTTCCCGAGCGGCCTGCACCGCAGGCAACAACAGCGCAATCAAGATGCCGATGATCGCGATGACGACCAGCAGCTCGACAAGAGTAAAAGCACTGGGATGTTTGCGCAACATAGCTACCTCCCCCATGAGTAAACGACCATGAAATGAAAACCAAACCCAAACACGGCGCCGAGAGACAACTCAGCGCCTCCCTTTCAGTTTGCGACACCGCAAGCCTTAGCCCCGGCATTCAAGCATGCTCACTTCTCCAAGTCGAAATCCTTCGTATTCACACCAGTACTCACTTGCACGGTCAGCGTCGTTTTGAGATTGTACTTTGCCGGGATCAATTGCACCTTCGGCGCCGCGTCGCCCTTGTCCGCTTCGCCTTCTTCTGCCTCGGGTCTCTCCTCGCCGTCACCCATTTTGGCGGCCTCTTCCGCCGTTGCCTCGCGCGTCGCCGAGATCACCACCGAGTAGTCACCGGCGACCAGGCCGACGGACGCGGGAATCTCGTAGCTGCCGTTGACGATCGCCGCTCCGCCCCCGTGCCCCGTCGTTCCCTCCTTGGGAAGAAGGCGGATGCTGCCGTTGGCAACCGGCTGCCCGTCGAACGTCACCTTGCCGCTCAGAGAGGCCGCATCGCGCGGACCACATCCGGCGACACACAAAACAAGCGACGCCGCCACCATTGCCCATGGGAATAACGCCAAGCTGCAAAGTTTTTGGGGTTTCACCATAGCGTCGAACCTCATGCATAGACGTGAAAGAAACTTGAAGGTCGCAGCATGCCAACGGCATCGCTCGTTGCCATGGTCGCCATTGGCTACATACCGTACCTGCTTCAACTCACAGCAAATACACAGCGGCATGGATTACCTGTACTTCTCAACGCCAGCTCGCCCCAAACGAAACCCCCACCCGCACGGTTTCCCAAAGGCCTTGCAGGCTCTGCCTCGCGCTGCCAATCGCATTGCCTGTGGTTGTCCACATGGCGACCTAAGTATACCAGCCGGATGGTGTCGATAAAACAGTCTCATGGGGGGGGTGTTAGCTTTTTGTTAGAGCCAATAGACCTCCCAGAAGTAACGAAAAGACTTGAGTGGTGTCACCTTGTTGGGGGAGGCGGGCAATCTGATGGTTGCAGTTGGCTGGAGGGCATAACCGGCTGCGATAAAGCGACTTAGTGCCTATCCAAGAACCGCCGGGGACTGGCTCATTTTGCGGAGTCTTCGGAGCAAAATGTGCCTGTCCCCTTCTCCGTGGGCGGTTCTCGGATAGGCTCTTAGCCATGCCAGCCGGAATCCTCTCGGAAGGCCGATGGACCCACGACTACCCCATCACCTGCCGGCTTGCGGAAGAACTCGGGCTGCCGATCCGCTGCGAAATGCCGACAGAGATTCTCCAGCTTTTGCAACTCTATCCGCAACCCGTCCGGCGTCAGTCGGCGGTCGAGTACATTCCGGAGCCCTGTCGACGACGGAGAACCAGCGACAGTTCGAAGTGATTGCTGGCAGAGACTCCTCGGAGCCGGTGATTCCGCTACTTGCCGACCAAGCCCATCACACCACCCGAACGTGCCGGAAGGCGGATCGTGATCATGCCGTCGCCAACGGCGCCCACCGTGACGTCACCGAAGAGTGGCCGCAGGCGGACGCCGTTCGGAAGATGTGTGCCTACCGGCACGCTGACTTCCGCCGGATCGTCAGAAGCGTTGAGCACAATGAGCAGAGTCTCCTGCTCGTTGCGGCGAACGAAGGCAAATTGCCGGCCCTGGGCGTAGATTTGGTTGAACTCGCCGCTGCGCAGGGCGGGATGACTGTGCCGCAATGCGATCGCCCGGCGGAAGTAGTCGAGCATCTCGCGATCCCACTTCGACTCGTCGTGCCAGGGGAAGGGACGCCGGGCGTCCTGGTCGCGATAGGGCCGATCGTAACGTCGCGTGCCGGGTAGCGCGATCTCGTCGCCGTAGTAGACCGAGGGCGTGCCCGGGAACGCCATCTGCATCAAAGTCGCCAGGCGGAGCGTGGCCTTGTCGCCCCGGGCGACGCTCAGCACGCGGGGTGCGTCGTGGCTGTCGAGCAAATTGAACTGAACCTGGGTCGTCTCCCAATCGTATGTCGCCAGCAGCTTCGCGATCCGCTCGCCAAACTCTCGGGCGTCGATGCCCGGGTAGGGATCGTAGCTCCGCCCGGCAACGACACTCGGGCTGACCCGATCGCCGGCCGCGAAGGCGATGGTCGCCGCAGCGAACACGTAGTTCATCGTGGCGTCGAATCGGTCGCCGCGAACCCACTCGGGCACGGCGTGCCAGATCTCGCCCACCAGGTAGGCTTCAGGATTGATCGCCCGGATTCGGCTGCGGAACTCTTCCCAAAAGCCGGGCGTCGTGATCTGGTCGGGCACGTCGAGCCGCCAGCCGTCGATTTCGTATTCGCGAATCCAGTATTCGCCGACTCTGATAAGAAACTCGCGGACCTGGGGGTTGTCGGTGTTGAACTTGGGCAGCGCCCGGTTGCCGACCCAGCCGCGATAGTTGGCCGGCTTGTGCCCATCGTAGGCCGACAGCGGCCAGCCGTCGACGTGGAACCAGTTGATCCAGGGCGAATGGGGCCCGTTCTCGAGGATGTCGTTGAACTGAAACAGCCCGCGACTGGCGTGGTTGAAGACTCCGTCGAGAATAATCCGCAGACTCCTGGCGTGGGCCGCCTCGACCAACTCGCGCAGGGCCTCGTTGCCCCCCAGCAGCGGATCGACCTTGTAGTAGTCGTGGGTGTGGTACCGATGATTCGAGGCCGACTGGAAAATGGGCGTCAGGTAGATGGCATTCACGCCCAGGTCAACCAGGTGATCCAGGTGTTCGACGATCCCCAGCAGGTCGCCGCCGTGGTAGCCCTGTTCGGTGGGGGCCGAGTGCCACGAGAGCAGATTGTCGGGTTTCGCAACACGCTCGCTGCGGGCGAAACGATCGGGGAAGATCTGGTAGAAGACGGCGTCACGAGCCCAGGCGGGGCGGTCGCTGCAGCACGTTTGACTGGTCGAAATCGATACTCGTCGGGACGAACGCGGCATAACGGACATTCTTCGAGGGGCGTATTAGCGGGCAACGAATCGAGACGATTCCTTGAGTCTTGCGTCGCCAACTGGTTCTCGCAAGCCCAAATCGCCGCTGGGTCCCTAAGAATGGATCCCCATTCCAGTACCGTCGTTTAACGCCGGCTCTTCGGCGAGATTCGTGGGTGAGTCTCTGCCGGTGAGGCCGAAGACATGCCAGCTTCTCCACAAACTGACACGCAAATGAAGAGTCCCTTTCCGGTGTGTGAAAAATGGATCAGAGAAGAGGCACCGGTACTTCGGAAGTGAGTACCGGTGCCTCTTCTCTGATCCACGTCTTTTCGGGTAACTGTGGGCATCTAGGCCGTTGCTATGGTGCATGGCTACTCGTGGACGGCTTCGATTGCAGCCACAGATTTTGCGGCTGGGCGTTAAACGAGCAACCCTCAGGAAGTTGCGATTACCAGCAACTGCTCAGAGTGTCGCTGTCCAACTAATACGGATTGAGCATTTCCTTGACCTGCCGAGTGCCCCAGATGATCGCTTCGTCGATCACGCACGTCTCGGGCACGTCGATGCAGTGGACGAGGGTGCGGGCGAAATCCTCCGCGCTGGGGAAGCCGTCGAGCCAGTCGCTCGCGATTCCCGCGGCATCGCAAAAGCCGGTCCGCGCAGCGCCGGGGATGAAGCAGGTGGCCTTGCCACCCCAGTCGGCCATCTCCTTGTGGAGGCAGCGAGTGAAACCGACCATGCCCGCCTTCGCGGCCGTGTAGGTGGCCCATGCCGGCCAGGAGTAATGGGCGCACCCGCTGGATACGTTCACGATCTGCCCGCTCCCCTGCGGTTTCATTACCTTGACGGCCTCGCGGCAGCCCTTGATGACCGAAATCAAGTTGACGTCGATGACGGTCTGGATGACCTGGTCGTCCATCTCGGCCAATTCCGCGATCTTGACCCCGGCGCCGTGGTTGTTCACCAGAACGTCGAGACGCCCGAACCGGTCCAGCGTCGTCTCGAGGAGCCTCTGCCAATCGTCGGTCGAAACGGCGTCGGCACGGATTGGCATGAGATCGTCGCTCGCAAGCTCCGCAGCCGCCTGGTCGAGACGTTCCTGGTTGCGCCCTGTGATGACGACCTTGGCCCCCATTTCCAGCAGCATCCGGGCCGATTCGAGTCCGAAGCCGGAGGAACCGCCGGTAACGATGACAACCTTATTCTCGATGTAGTGTTTCATGCTGGAGTCCTTTGGCAGGTGAAGCAAGGGGAGCACACACGTTATTCCTGACTTCCTTGGTGCCATTAGATAGAACGCGAGCGGAATGTCAAGAACGGCGGCGCCCCCATCCGGCCTTGCCGGTACGTTGCTTGTGTGGGAAGCAGCCATTACGCTATGGGTGACAACCTGATCGAACCCAAGGAGAAACGCCCATGCGAACGTGGAAGTCAACGCACATCGTGATCGGCTTGATTCTATTCATACTGCAATCCGCCGCCGCCGCTGCTCAACCTGCCGCGATCATGACGGCCGAAACCGATTACGCGAGCATCGCGATCGGAGCCGACGGGCAGTGCCAGGCGTTCGTGGATCGCGCCGGCGGAACGAATTACTGCCGCACGCCTTCGCCGGGACCGTTCGCCCGGATCGCGTTGGAAGGCAAGACCCATGTCGCTACGGCAGCGCGGCTCAACGGCGACCGGCTGCGACTGGAGTTCGGTGAAAGCGGCGTCGCCGTGGGGTTGAAAGTAACAGCACGCCCCAAATACTTCGTCGTCGAAGTTGTCGACGTCAGCACCGACGCAATCGAAGAACTCGTCTTCGTCGACCTGCCCCTGAAGCTGACCGGCGCAGCCGACGAGCCGTTCGCCGCCTGCGCCCTGGCGCTCAACCTGAAGACCAACGTGCGGGCGATTCCCCAGGCGACCTCGCAGCTTTGGGCGGCGTGCTATCCGCGCTTCGGCTTCGTCGGCGCCAAGGCGGCTCTGATCGGATGTCCGTACAACGAACTTCGCAACGCGATGCAGGAGGTCGTCAGCGCGGCCGACGACCTGCCCCATTCGCCGATCGGCGGCCCTTGGGCCCTGGACGGTCCCAACAACTACGGCTCCTACCTGTTCGACTTCGGCAACCTCACCGAGGCGACCGTCGATTCGTGGATCGAAACCGCCAAGCGGCTGGGCGTGACCCAGATCGATTTCCACGGCGGGCGATCCTTCCGCTTCGGCGACTTCCTGCCGGCCCCCGATCTCTATCCGAAGGGGGCGGCGAGCATGAAGGCCGTGATCGACAAGCTCCATGCGGCCGGAATGCAGGCGGGGCTCCATACGTACGCCATGTTCATCAACAAGAAGTGCCCCTATGTCACGCCGGTTCCCGACCCCCGCCTGGGCAAGGATGTGACCTTCACCCTGGCCGGCGATCTGCCGGCCGACGCGACGCGGGTGCCGGTCCTCGAATCGACCGACGACATGTCGACGATCACCGGTTTCTTCGTCCGCAACAGCGTCACCTTGCAGATCGACGACGAGTTGATCACCTATACCGGCGTGGCCAAAGAATCGCCCTACGCGTTCACCGAATGCACTCGCGGTGCCTGCGGTACGAAGATCGCACCGCACAAGCAGGGCACTCCCGTTCATCACCTGCGGGAGTGTTTTGGGCTCTTCGTGCCCGACGGCGACTCCACGCTCCTTACGGAAGTAGCGGCCAAGACGGCGGAACTCTACAACCGGGCCGGTTTCGACATGATCTACCTGGATGCGCTCGACGGGGGCGACGCCGTGGCCGGGCGAGAAAACGCCTGGCACTACCAGTCGAAATTCACCTTCGAGATCTTCAAGCGGCTGGAGCGTCCGGCGATCATGGAGATGAGCACGTTCCATCACCATCTCTGGTACGTTCGCTCGCGCATGGGCGCGTGGGACCATCCCAACCGCAGCCACAAGAAGTTCATCGACATTCACTGCCAGGCCAACTCGGCGCTCGGCCGGCAGTTCCTGCCCGGTAACCTGGGCTGGTGGGCCTTCAAGACCTGGCAAGGCCCGATGGGCGAGCCGACCCACACCGACGACATCGAATACCTGGCCGGCAAGGCCCTGGGAAACAACTACGGACTGTCGCTGATGGGCATCAGCCCGTCGAACGTCGACAGCATCCCCGCCCTGCCGCGGTTGGCGGCAATTGTCGAGCGCTACGAGATGCTTCGGCATGCCAACTACTTCAGCGAGGCGGTCAAGGAGCGACTGCGCACTCCCGGCGAGGAGTTCTCCCTGGAGCAGAACGCCGGCGGCGAGTGGAGATTCCGGCCGGCCTGTTACGACAAGCACAAGGTCGAGGCAAGCGACGATCGGAGCCGGCGCTGGACAGTCGACAACCGCTTCGAAGAGCAGCCGCTCCAGTTGCGAATCGAGGCCCTCTCCGGAATTGCACCCTATGACGACCCCGGCGCGATCCTGCTCACCGACTTCAACGACCCAAGCCTGTTCTCTCTCCGGGCGGCCCAGCCGGGAGTTGCCGCCGAATTGGAGCGATCGGCCGAACAAGTCAAGGTGGGACCGGCGAGCGGGCTCTTTCGGGCGACCAACTCCACGCCGTCGCCCACGCGGTCGTGGTGCAAGATCGGCAAGACCTTCTCTCCACCGATCGACCTGAGCGGCCACGAGGCGATCGGGCTCTGGGTGCATGGTGACGGTCAGGGCGAAGTGCTGAACGTGCAGCAAACCAGCCCTTCGCACCTCTCGCACGCCATCGCCGATCACTACATCACGATCGACTTCACCGGCTGGCGCTATGTCGCGCTGCTGGAACCCGAGGGGGCTCGCCACGCCGACTACTCCTGGCCCTATCCCGGCCACTACGCCGTCTATCGTGAATCGATCCGCCCGAACCAGGTGGAAACGCTCAGCCTGTGGTACAACGAACTGCCTCCCAGCGGGACGGCCACGTGCTATCTCGGCCCGATCCGGGCCCTGCCCGTTGTCTCGGCAACTCTGCGCAATCCCACGGTGAAGCTGGGCGGGCGGGAAATTCGCTTCCCCGTCGCGATCCAAACCGGGCAGTATCTCGAATTCCGGGGACCGCACGACTGCCGCCTTTTCGGCACGAAAGGCGAAGAAATCTCCAGGATCGATCCCGTCGGCGACGTGCCGGTCCTCAAACCAGGTCAAAACGCCGTCGAACTGACCTGCGACTTGCTCGACAGCGAGACTCCCCCGCGGGCTTACATTTCGGTGATTACCCGGGGCCCAGCCTTTGGCGACAAGAATCGGCCTGAGGACATGCGAGAAGATTTCCTGAGACCGTAGTTGCCCCATGCTTCGCGCCGAGTGGCCGCTCCGCCCCGGTAAAGATACTGAAGCTGCCGGTAACCTGATCAGAACGATCAAACAGACATTTTGTGTCGCCAGGTTGTTGCAGAAATGCCCCGGATCAGGTAAAGAACTGGTAGGGTTCTGTCAGTCTCAGGGGCTTTGGGGTGGCGGCGGACCAGCAACGGCAGATGCAGTGCTGTTGCACAGACTTGTGGGTGCCAATGTTGAGCAGAACGCTGCTGTTGGCCCGGATGTGGTGTTGACAGGGGATCATGGCGGTATCGGAGCCGGTTAGTGGCAGACTCGGAACCAACCCGACAGCGAGCAGTCACCTTGCAGGAGCTGACGGCCCTGAACGATGAGATTCGCGGCCTGGTCTGGGCCAACGTGCCGCTGGACGTGGGACTGAGACGCGTGGCGAGCGATTTGACGGGGCGAGCCGGCCAGATTGCCGGCGAGTTGGAGAAGGAACTCAGCCGCGGAAAGACGCTCTCCGAGGCCCTGCAATCGAGCGGCGCCGGTTTTCCCCCCGTCTACGTGGCGGTCGTCGAGGCGGGCATCCAGTCGGGACGTCTGGCCGCGGCACTGGAGACGGTCGCTCGCAGCACGCGGCGACTGGCCGAGGCCCGGCGAACGATCGTCGGCGCGCTCATCTACCCGCTGGTGGTGTTTCTGATCGCCTGGCAGCTCTTCATGTTCTTCGTCTGGAAGATCGCGGGAGCCCTTCTGCGGTTCTTCGACGATCCGTCGGTTCCGGCCGCTCGCGTGCTCGATGCGATTGTGGTGCTGCGCGATTCCATGCACATCTGGGGACCCGGCGTCCAGATCGCGGTTCTCGTCGCATTCGTGTGGTGGGCCTATCGTTCGGCTTCGGCGTCGCTGTTGGAGCCGGCCGCGGCGGGAGGGGTTTTCGGCTGGCTGCCGTGGCTCGGCCCCATGGTTCGCTCCTACCGTCAGGCGGCCTTCGCCGAAATGCTGCATCTGCTGATTCAGCACGACCTGCCCCTCCCCCGGGCGATTCGCCTGGCTGCGGACGCCGCGGGCTCGCGACAGACGCGGCAGGGTGCCGAGCAAATCGCTTCGGCAATCGAACGCGGCGAGAGACTTGGCGGTTGCGTGGAACACGCCCCGGGCTTCAGTCCTGTCCTCGAGTGGCTGCTCCGCAGCGCGCACGATATGGGCACGCTCCGGTCCGCTTTGCGCCATGCCGCCGACACCTATCAGCGGCGGGCTCAACGCCTGGCCGTCTCCGCCCAACTCTACATGCCTCCCCTGATGACGCTGCTGATCGGCGGGACGGTCACGGCAACCTATGCCCTGCTGACCTTCGGAGTGTGGATCAGCCTCCTGAATCAGATGGCAAACTGGTGACGCAATATGGCCGACTCCCACGACAAAACGAACTCCGCAAGCGGCGAACCGGCGCCGCGCCTTTCGGCGGGTGAAACGGCGCAGCTCGTGGAGGCGATTGCCGGGCTGGCCATGTCGGAACTGCCACTCAGCGCCGGCCTGCGGGCGACCGCCGAAGAGATCCCCCATCGCCGCTTGGCAGCGGCAATGCGGCACGTGGCCGCCGACCTCAACCGGGGCGTTCCGCTCGACGCGGCCATTGACGGGGCCGGCAGGAACGTCCCAAACTATGTGCGCGGTCTGATTCTCGCCGGGCTGCGAACCGGCCGCGTCGCCCATGTGCTGGAAGAGTTGGTGGCGATGGATCGCGATCGGGTCGACCTGCGGCGGCGAATCACGGCGGCCCTCGCCTACCCTACCATTCTCTTCGTTCTGCTTCTTGGGATGTTCGTGGTCGCCAGTAGGGTCGTTATAAGTTTTGCCAAAGTCTACGACGAGTTTGGCGTCGAGCTGCCGACCATCACGTCGATGGTGCTTCACACGATGTACTGGTTCCGTTACAGCGGGCTTGGAACGATGTTGCTGGGGCTCGGCATCGTTGTGCCGTCGATGGTGTTGTTGCTGGCAATCCCCAAGCCCGCGGAGCTCCAGCGGGCCTGCTATCGTGTGCCGGTCGTCGGGCCGCTCTGGCGCTGGCAGAGCCTCGTGGACTTCTCCCGCCTGATGTATCTGCTTCTCGACCGGCAGGTGCCGATGAGCGAGGCCTTGCGGCTCACGGCCGACGGTCTGCGCTGGTCCGATCTGGCCGAGGTGAGCCGCCTGTGCGCCCAAGAGATCGACCAAGGCATGGGCCTGGCCGAATCGATGGCCAAACATCCCGAGTTCCCGGCGAGTATTCACCCTGTTATTGCCAGCGGGATCAAGGCCCAGCAACCTTCGGAGGCCTTTCGGGCCGCCGCGGAGATGTATCGACGCCGAGCGGGCGTCGACACGGTCCTCTGGGAGGCCGTCCTGCCCCCGATCCTCCTGGTGTTGGTGGCCTTCGGTGTGAGTTTTCTCCTGGTGGCAATGTTTCTGCCGCTGATCAAGTTGATTTCTGCTTTGACCTGAGACCATGCCGCCGCTAGCCGCCATCCCTCATTTCGTAGCCTTCTTCGGAGCGATCCTGTTCGGGTGCGCGATCCTCCTGGCGGTGCGGATTCTGGCCGGCGGCGAAGGAGAAAAGCCGGACCTGCTGCACCAGATGCTGCGCCGCGTGGCCTGGCAGTTGATCGCAGCGGGCATGCTGGCCGTGTCTTTGGCCGCGGGTCTGGTTCCGGCCATCGTGGCCATGATTGTGTTTCCGGCCGTGGTCTATCGACGCCGCCGAGCCCATCGCTACGCCCTCTTGGCGGCGATCGGGGTCGCGGTGGAACGCCGCATTCCGCTGATCCCCGTGCTGTTGGCATTCGCCGCGGAGCGAAAAGGCTTCGTGGCTCGGCGAACGCTCGAACTGGCGGTGCGGATCCAGGCCGGCTGGTCGCTGCCCGATGCGGTGGATGCCTCGCGAGGCCTGTTTCCTCCCCAGGTCCGTCTGGCAATTCGCATGGGTCACGACACGGGGAATCTTGCCGGTGTGATCGACGACATTCTCGAAAAGAGCGATTCGGGCGACGCCGTGGAAGCGATGATCACGGGCAAGGTCACCTACTTCGCCATCGTGTCGTTGCTCATGCTCGGGGTTGCCGTCTTCGTCATGATGAAGATCATCCCCGCCATGCAGATGATCTTCGATGAGTTCGGGTTAGATCTGCCCGCCATGACCATCCTGCTCGTCAATCTCAGTAATGGCTTCCTGAATTACTGGTTTCTGGCGACGCCCCTGTTTACCGCCTTTCTGCTGTTCACTCTGGCCTGTGTTCTCCGCTATGTCGGAGTCGTGCAGCACGACCTGCCGGGCATGACCTGGCTTCGCCGCCGAGTCCACACGGCGGAGATTCTGGAGACCCTTGCCATGTTCACCAGGGCCAACCGGCCGATGACCGAGGCCGTCTCGGCACTGGCCCAGTGGTATCCGACCGGCAAAATCCGCCGCCGCCTGGTGCATGCCCTCGATGACATCGGCAGAGGCGGCCCATGGTTCGAGGCGCTTGCCCGGCAAAGGCTCATTTCGGCTGCCGACCGGGGCGTCCTGTCGGCCGCCCAACACGTGGGCAATCTGGCTTGGGCCTCGATCGAATTGGCCGAGAGCAATCGCCGGCAATACGCCGCCCGGGCCGGCGCCCTCGTGCAGTCGGCCTTCGTGATCGTGCTGCTGGCCTACGGCGCACTGGTATGCTTCTTCTTCATCGGCAATTTCCTTCCTCTCATCAAACTGATCAGTTCGTTGTGTTGACCGCTCACTCCCATTCCCCATCGAGGGCCGTGCCTTGCGATCGTTGAAACTCACAACGAAATACACGTCAACCGGACGCGGGGGCACGACCCTCGTCGAATTGATTGCGGCCGCCGCGATCCTCGCCGTGCTGATCGTGGTTTGCACCCAGATGCTCAGTCGCACCATCACCCAGCAGCAGGCCATTGCCCATCGCCGCGCCGCGCTGCAAATGGCCTCGAATGCCATGGAGCGGGTGCAGGCTCTGACCTGGAATGAACTGACTCAGGCCGACACGGAGCCGATCGCCCAGGCGGTCGTCACTCAAGGCAAGTTGCGGAAGAGCCGGATCGAGATTGAGATCGTCCCGTCGGAAGCGGCGCCGACTGCCAAGCGTATCGGCGTGGCCGTGTTCTGGACGGAGGGAAGCGACGAGGTAGAAAGGAAGCAGACGCTGACCGCCTGGCGTTTTGCCCACCTCGATCACAAACTGTCCGACGCCGCGGCCGAGGGCCCTCCACCGAGCAAGGAGGACCCGCGATGAAACCTCGCCGCGGCTTCTCGCTGATCGAATTGCTGGTCGTGATATCCGTCGGCACGGTGCTGTTGATGGTGGCGATGACCGTGCTCTATACGCTCAAGGAGACCCAGAGCAAGGCCCGTCAGCGGCTCACCGAAGGACGAATGACGGCCCGGCTGGCCGATCAGTTTCGCGACGACGTCCATGCTGCCGGCAGGATGGAACGAGTGCCGGTCGAAGCGGCCTCGCCCGGCAGAACCGTCTGGCAGCTCACGATCGATCCGGATAGCGCGGTGCGGTATGAGATCGGAGACCGTGCGGTACGCCGTGTCCTGACCACCGGCGACGCGAAGATTCACGAGGACTATCGTCTTCCCGGAGGGCTGAGGGCAGCCATCGATGGGGCAGACGCCGACTCGGGCCTGGCGACCTTGCGTTTCGAGGCCACCGGCGCCGTGCCGACCCCGCCCGTGCAGGTTGAATGCCTGCTCGGCTTCGCCCGTCGACACACGCCCCACGCAGAAGGGACGGCCGACTGATGCGACGAATACGGAATCCAATTCGACGTTCCGGCCGTCGCGGCGCCGCCTTGATCGTGGCCATCGTCTGCGTGAGCATCGCCGTGGCCGTGATGTATGGAATCACGCAACTGGCCGTCCAGGCCCACCGGGAGGTCGGGCTCCAGCAGCGGCAAGCGCAGGCCGATTGGATTGCCGAATCGGCCGCCGACCGCGCCGCGGCCCGATTGGCTGCCGATGCAGGGTACTCAGGCGAGGAATGGTTGCTTTCGGCCGGTGAGATTGGCGGCCCTTACGACGCAAAGGTTCGGATCAGCGTCGATCATAGCGAAGGCCAACCGGGTTGGTGCCAAGTTCGAGTGGTGGCGGATTATCCGGCCGACCTGCCGTTGCGGGTGCGGCAAACGAGAGTATTCCGGATGCCCCATGGTGAGAGGAGGGACTGAGTCATGCCAAGAACGCGTGAAGAAACAATTCCCCGCATTCGAAGCCAGGCAGATAGGGGCGTCGCGCAGCACGCCCCGAAGAATCGGCAAGTGATCCATCTGCGGGTACTAAGAAGACTCCGCGCGTTTACGCTGGTGGAACTGCTGGTGGTGATCGCCATCATCGGCATCCTGATCGCGCTCTTGCTGCCGGCCGTGCAGGCGGCACGCGAGGCGGCTCGCCGGATGCAGTGCACCAACAACCTCGCTCAACTCGGCGTGGCCCTGCAGAACTACGAGGCGGCGCACGAGGTTCTGCCTCCGGGGGTGGTCGATTCGACAGGGCCGATCTACAGCCTTCCGGAAGGGTATCACATGAGCTGGATCGTGCAGATACTCCCCTTCATGGAGCAGGGAGTGGCCCATAAGCACATCGATTTCGACTACGGCGCCTATTCCCGGAAGAATCGGCGAGTGGCCGAGATCGAGATGAACGTGTTGAGGTGTCCCTCAAGTGTGGCCGGTGGCCCCGGCTGCGTGGAATATGCCGGATGCCACCACGACGTGGAGAAACAGATTGACGCCGGCGATCACGGCATGTTCTTCCTCAACAGCCAGTTGCGTACGCAGGAAGTGCCGGACGGAGCCTCACACACGATCTTCTTGGGCGAAAAAATCGGCGATGAAAGTGAACTGGGGTGGATGTCGGGAACCCGTTCCACGCTTCGCAACACCGGGGTGCCGATCAACGGTACGAAGATGCTGTCGTCGGGAGACGGTTATGAGGTCATCGACTTCTGGGGCGACGCCGTAGAAAGTGACTACGGGATCGGCGGCATGCCCGAGGACGAACAGAACCGTGCGGAACCGGAAGACGACTTGCCGATCCAGGTGACGGACGGTCAACGGTCGGCGATGAAGTATGTTGGCGGTTTCAATTCGCAGCATCCGAGCGCGGCGAATTTCCTGTTCGGCGATGGTTCGGTGAAGCCGTTGGCGGACGTCATGGATTTCGGCGTCTACCAACAACTTGGACACCGCAACGACGGAAAACTGCTCAAGTCGGACAGATTTTAGTGTCTTGGTTCGGGACTTGTGCGCACGGTGCGAGCTTGTTTCTTGTGCAATTCGGGTTGCGGGCTTGCCCCGCCTTGAGCGAGGTGTGCAATCATGAGGAGATCCCGCCGAGCCGGTTTCACCGTCGCCTCTCTGCTCCTGTTGACCGCCGTCGTGGCGATCTTTGCCGCAGCCATCATGTCCGCGCGCGATATGGAACCGGCGCCCGAGTGGGAAGCACTGTTCTTCTTGGCTCTGGCAGGACTCGTGTTCGGAACCGTCACGGGGTTCTTTTTGGGGACATTCTTCGGCACGCAAAACCGCGACATGCTGCTGGGGATTGCCGAAGGCGCCCTCTTCGGCCCGCCCACGCTCGTCCTCTTGGCGATTCCCAACTCCCTGCCGGTGGTGCTGGTCGGAGGGGTCGTGCTGGTTGGGTTTGCCGTTGCCGTCCGCTATCTGAAGCCGCGGCGCGCAAGAGAAGATTCGGGCGACTGACTGCGGCCTGGGGTGGACCCCGCCTCGCCGGACCCGGCATTGCAGGGCCAGTGCCTGAGCGTTACCCTGGAGGATTGCCCACCCGGCAGCAGTCCCGGTGTGGCGGGCGATCTCGCTGACGGGAACGACGGACTCGGAGATTAGCTGCTCACAGGACTCTCACGTTACTCGCGAGATACGCGTGCAGCCGAAGCCGGTGGAACCGGCGGGTGCAGCGCCCGCACCGAATCGGAATCAGCACCGGACGGAGGAGCCAAAGATACCATGGGTCGGGGGATCGACTCCGCAATAGCTCGGCAGAACCGCAGTAGGGACAGTACACCCGTCAGTTGCACAAATCCATTGATGTGATCTTGACAAAAGGCGGTGAAACTCGATGCTTTCCAGTGTAAGAAAAAGTGTCCCCAATGGGAACAATGGAAAACAGGAGTTCACCGCCAGTGAAGT
>Ga0209723_1000395_pt1 | contig 82752 bp, 55 predicted proteins | sample BiotimSIPDNA_2_FD_185750 | JGI IMG/M metagenome (GOLD analysis project Ga0209723, IMG submission 185750) | Anaerobic biogas reactor microbial communites from Washington, USA - Biogas_R2 time_0 SIP DNA (SPAdes) (version 2) | ecosystem: Engineered > Bioreactor > Anaerobic > Unclassified | place... | reverse complement strand
GAATCGAGCGCGAATCTGCGAAGCTGCAACATGGCGGAACAGGCCACACTGACGCACGACGCTGGACTGTACGACTTTCACCGGACCTGGATTGACTCGATTTTCGACAAGGCGAGCAAATGACCCGCAGACGACCATCACCACCGACCCACCTGGACGTCGACGCCCAGGCGAAATGGGGTCAGCTTGTCGGCACCCTGCCCGATCAGCAGCAAGGCACCCTCGACGCGCTGGCGGCTTACTGCCAGGCGTGGAGCCGGATGCTTGCGGCCGAAAGCAAGGTTGCGGAACTGGGCTTGATTACCAAGTCGCCGCAAGGATTCCCGACTGCCAATCCGTTCTTGTCGGTTCTACAGCAGGAGCGGAGATCGCTTCGCCAATGGGCCACCGAGCTACGCTTGACACCCGCAAGCCGAGCCAAGGGCCAGCGGCAGAAACAGGCCAGCGCGTTGCAGATCCTAACCGCGAAAGGAAAGACCGGATGAGCGCGAAGAAAACCGACCTGGAAAGACAAGTTGTGAGCCGACTGACGGCCTCGACCGCCGCTTGGCTGTTGTCGATGAGTGACAGCGGATTCAGGCAGGCGAAACCACCCAAGGGCGACGACGGCAAGACCTTCTCCGCGCGCGAGCTTGTGGCTTGGCACGTTGGCCGGCAACAGAAAGCCGACCCGTTGATGGACGTTCCCTCTGCGGACTCGCCCGCGCTCGAACGCTACCGGGCGGCGAAGGCGCGGCTTGCCGAGTTGGCGTATGAGCAAGCCTGTCGCACGGTGTTGCCCGTCGCGGAAGTACGGGCCGCCGTCACGAACATGACCGGGCCGTTGCGGCGAGCAAGCGAAGAGCTGGGCCGACGCTTCGGGGCCGACGCGCAGAAAATCGTGAATGACGCGATCAGCAACTACGCCGCGGCGCTACGACGGCAGTTTACCGACGCGGGGGGCGAAGATGACCACCACGAAGCCTGACACCCGCCCGGCGCGGCAATACGTCTATGTCACGCGGCCGAGGTGCCCGGCTTGCGGCAGTCACAAGTTGCTGACGTACCGCACTTCCCAGAACGGCGACGATACCTTGACGCGCTACGCCAAGTGCGGCGACTGCGGGGCGCGGCTGATTTTGGTTGTCGAGTAGATTGTTACCAGATGTTGGAAAACCGCTTGCGCCAAGTCGCCATAATTCGGACGACATCAAGACACCTAACCAGAAAAGGAAACCTGCCATGCCCGCACTTGTGAACTGGCAAAGCCCCGCTTGTATCGCCGCTGGTTGCCAGCGCCCGGTGAAAGAAGTCTGGGCCGTTATCGAAGCCTTGGGCGTCAAGCCGGAAGCCTTCATCAACGAGACGCCCCACTACGGGCGCGAAGCGGTGGAAGCCATCGAGACCGCCTTTGACGACGCGGAGGGCGACGACCATGAGTGAGCCTATCATCCTCGCGGGCGGTCCGCTGACGATTGCGGCGGCGTTGCCCGGCGAGAAGATTCCCAGATTCAGCATCACGCCCGCGTACAACGGCGGTCCGCTGAAAGTCGCCCGCTACGACCTGCCCATCATCGTGGACCTGTCCGGCTTGACCGTCAATAGTCAGGCCGTGCTGGCGACACTTGAACACGACGACGGGCGGCAGATAGGCCACGTCGAGAAGATTGACAACAACGGCCGGCAACTATCCGTTGCGGGTGTCATTTCGGCTGCGGGGCCAGCGGCGACCGAACTGATCGAGTCACATCGACGTGGTTTTCCGTGGCACGCATCTATCGAGGCGAGACCGCTGGAAACGCCCGAATACATCGGGCCGGGCGAAGCCGTACGAGTGAACGGGCAGCTATTCGCCGGGCCGGTTCTCGTTGCCCGGCGCAGTGAACTGTTCGGCATTAGCTTTGTGCCCCGAGGGGCCGACGAACATACCGCCGTTGCGATTGCGGCGCAGGCCGTTGGCGACGGGGCACCTATCACGTTCGAGGAATGGATTGACGCCATCGGCGTTACGGCCGATGACCTTGCCGCTAATCCCGACCTGGAGCAGCGGCTGCGGGCCAAGTACGACGAGGCGACCGGCAACAAGTCGGACGATACCGATACTTCAGATTCAGATTCAGACGAGGAAGAAGACATGAACGCAAGCCAACTACAGGCCGCCGTCGATGCGACCATCCAAGCAGCGGACATCACCCCCTCAGCGGCAGCGTTACTGCGGGCCGAAGTCATCAGCGGAAAGATGACGTTCAACGACTTCGAGCGGGCCGTCATCAAGTGCGCCCAGGCGAAAGCCGACCTGGCGGCGCTACGGGCCTCGCGGCCGAAAGGCCCAACGATCATGGCCGGTCACCATGCCTCCGACAAGAGCGCCGTTCAGGCGGCGCTCTTCCGGCACTTGGGGCTTGAAGCCATCGGCGAAAAGACCTTGGGCGCGCACGCGATGGAAGCCGGCGCGGCGTTGCGCTGCACGCACTTCCTAGACGTGGTTAAGGCGAGCCTGACGGCTGCGGGCCGTGACATCCCGGCGAGCCGTGACGACATGATCAAGGCGGCGCTCTCGACTGCCGACCTTGCCGGGATGCTTGGCAACACCGCGAACAAGTTGCTACTGGACGCCTACCAAGCGGTTCCCAGCGTGGCGCGACTGATTGCCCGACCGCTGAGCGCCAACAACTTCAAGCAGCATACCGGCTACCGCTTGACCGGCGACTCGGCTTTCAAGTTGTTGCCACCTTCCGGCGAGATCAAACACGGGACGTTGGGCGAGGCGTCCTACCCGTACAAAGTTGACACCTACGCGCGGATGTTCGGCATCACCCGAAACGACATCATCAACGACGACTTGGGCGCGATGCAAAGCGTACCGCAGACCTTGGGCCGTGGCGCGGCCGTGGCGCTCGAGGCGGCGTTCTGGACTTTGGTACTTGCCAACACGGGAAATTTCTTCGGCGTTGGCCACCTGAACTACATCAGCGGCGGCACGAGCCCCCTGGACATCACCTCGCTGGGCGCGGCCGTTACCAAGATGCGGCAGGCCGTTGACGCGGACGGCGTTCCCGTGCTTGTGGTGCCCAAGTATCTCGTGGTGCCTCCCGAACTGGAAACGACCGCAGACGCGCTCTACACCTCCACTAACATCGTGGCGACGGGCGCAACGGACCTGGTGACACCCGCCGGCAACCCGCACGCCAACAAGTACCAACCGCTGGTTGTCCCGCACTTGTCCAACAGCACCTACAGCGGTTACAGCACGACCGGATGGTATCTATTCGGCGACCCCAGCGACGTGGCGGCGTTCGGCGTGGCGTACCTGAACGGCGTTGAATCCCCCGTGGTGGAATCGCAGGATGCACCGTTCAACACGCTGGGGGTTCAATTCAGGGGGTTCATGGATTTCGGCGTTTGCCAGATCGACTATCGGGGCGGCGTGATGAGCGCCGGCAAGTAACGCTTACCCAGCGGCGAAACAAGGGATTCTCCTCCCCGGTGAAAGCCGCTGGTTCAACCCGTGGTGACGCACCGCATCACGGGCGCGCCCCTGTTCGGTTATGGTTTGGCCGGGCAGGGGCGCTGTTTGTATCGCGTGGCGCAGAGCCTGCGCATCGGCTTGGTTGATGCGACCGACCAGCAGGCCAAGGAACGGATGAAGGACGGCGGAAAGGCGGACAATGCAAGGGTAAGGAAAATTTACCTTACCCTTCAGCAGAGCAGCAGGCCCGCGACGCTGCCGGCAAGGCCGTCAAGGCCGAGACGGCACGTATCCGGGCTACCTGGTCCGAGCGGACGCACCGCGTACGGGCCGGCTTGCAGCGGGCATCCGACCCACCTCCGCGTTACGAGTTCCCGATGGTGGACGCCCGGCTGCTGGGCGAGCGATGACTTGACCGCCGCCAGCAGGCCCACCGCTCGCATCCTGCGTATCGTGTCGGCGGGATGACGGTTGCGGCGACGGCTGCGGATTCTGACGTGACACGTTAGGTCACCGCACGGGCCGGAAATATGCACCGCTCGCAAATGCACGTGGGGGCCGTTGGGACGGCTGGACTTCCGACGGCCGACCGGCAGCGTCGCGGGCCTTATCACTTGTGGCAAATTTTCCACCAGTGTTTTCCCGCTGCCGGCAGCGGGTGAGCGATCAGCGGCGCGATGGTTCACGGCAGCAGTCCGGTAAATTTACCGGATAGCTCAGACCGGCAGCGGGTGAGCGATCAGCGGCGGCGAAGGTTGGAACGCGGACATCTTGTCCGTCTTCTATTGCCGCTTTACCCGGCAGCGGGTGAGCGATCAGCGGCGCGATGGTTCTCGTGGTTTTGTTGTGGCAAATTTTCCACCACAGATTTCCACCGCACCCCGCACGCCCGGATGACCCTGTAAGGCCGTTCACGTTTTTCGCGGGTGTCACTGACACCCGAAACCCGCGTTTGCGAGAGGCTTGCAGAGGCTTGCGGAAACGAAGCTGACACCCGCTAGACCGCGAGAAATACCGCGTTTTGCCGTGTTTTCTTGGGTTTTCGGCGATAGCAAGAAGCAAATTCCCACTCGGCTTCCGTTGGCAGACGGAAGCCGGTGCGATGGTGGTGGTCGGAAAGTTCCCAGTCCTTGGGCCAGCGTTCGCCGTTCCGCTCCTCGTAGACCGCTTGACTATCCGGCGAGGCGTAGCATTGGTCTTCCTCGTGTTTCCCAATCTGCTTGGTCAACCAGCGGCAGTATTTCACGGCTTCGTTCCAGTTGATGCTTAATTGGGGTAACCAATCGCGTCCGTCCTCAGATGACGCTTTCTGAGAATGCTGGTACTGTCGTCGCGTCACCTCCCGGTCGCAAATGGCAAACGGTTGCGTCAGCTCGACAGGGTGGGCCTTCTCGTCGGACTCGCGATCCCGTTCCGGCGGATCGTCGGGTGAACCCATCATGAACGCGCCGCGGCGGAATACGACGAACGTAAAGTAATCCGTAAACTCCACCTGTCCCTGCCGACCGTTCACCGTGAGCACGAACCACTCACGCTCGGAACTGAAAGGCCGCGCCTGCTGCTCCATGCCGGTGACATCCTCGTCCCGCCCCCACTGACGAAGCAGCCAACCTGTGGCGCTGTGGATTGCGGAACTAGGGTCATTTTGATACCACCGTTCCAGGCTTTCCACCAGAGTCGCGCCGCGCGGCGATGGAAGCTCCTGTGGGCCAAAGTTCCCAAGTGCCAAGAGGAGGCCAAACAGCACGGTGTCATGCACTGCGCGTTGTCCGCCGGTTGTTGCCAGCCGCAGTTGATCGGTGCGTTCCACGCAATCGATCAACTCGGCGGCCGTGACACCTTGCTTTCGACAACGGTGGACGAACTGCGTCACCGATTCGGGGTCCTTGCCCACCGCAAGGACTTTCAAGGCTTCGTCGCGTTCTCCAAGACGAAGAAATGTGACCGCGGCATTCGCACGCTTGCTTCCTAGTTCCACTCTACCAGACTCGTCGATACCGTCAGATGCCTGCCCAGCAACCATACCACGCAGAAGTTCACGCAGCTCATCACCACGCCCCTGTTTGTCCAAGGCCTTCAGCTTGTGATACACGATGTTGTACTGCTCGAATGTGGCCTGGCCTGCCAGTCGCGTCAACAAGACGCAATCGTGCGCAAAGAACTCACTCAGCGCGCGAGTGGCACCTAATCGCTGCGGTTCAGCCGCCGCAACGCAAAAAGACAAATCCTCAAGCGGCTTCCTAAGCAGTTCCTTGACGCGATGAAAATATGGGTAGTAGCGCTGTTCACGGATATCAACCGCTGCCAGCTGTTTTGCCAGGAATGCCAGATCGCGCTCCATCTGCCGGTCGTCCGCACTTAGCGGAAGGCGATCAGGGGCGAAGCTTGCCAAGGCCGTGCCCGCGTGGAAACGGTGCGCATCAGCAAGTTCTGGGTTGCGTAGGTCGTTTCGCAGAGAATCAAGAAGAGCCGCGTCGCCGTGACGTTCCAGGCCACTGCGAATCACCTCAAACTCCTCTGCAGGACAAGTCAACAGGCGTTCGTGAAGCCAGCCGACCTGTGCCGAGTCGTGCGGCAAGAGCGCCAATCTGGCACGGAGCTGTTCATCAGCGTCGCCGGACAAGACAAAACGCCTCAAATCGCCGTCAGCCCACCGCCGATGCTTGGGAAGTTCCACTTGGATCAACCTGGGCAGTTGGTCAAGGGAAGCGGTCGCAATTTGCTTCACCACGGCCTCTGCCTCGCTTCTCCAGTGAGCGCGGACAATCAAGCCGATGATGACGAGGAGCGTGGCAACCAGGCCCAGGCCGGCGCCCTTGCGAACGTTTCGGAAGACGCGGGCTGCGCGGGTCAGTTCCGCATCCCACTCGGCGGCGAGTTTCGCCAAGGCATCGTGCCCCAGGCTGATATGACGTCTTTCCTCGTCACCGCCCACACTCAGTGTATTCACGCGAAGCAAACGGGAACTTGTCGCCTCGGCAATCAGCTTCCGAAAGGGGACGCGCCCGGTCCAACGATTTGTCAAGTCATCTTCGGACACCAGAGCGGTGGTCAGACTGCCATCGGGCTGGCGCAGATAGAGTCTGGTGAACAGTTGCTTGAACAACCTTCGGTCGCTCGAATGATGCTGGAATAGTCTGTCGAGCGTCCGCTCGACGTACTGACGCAGGCCGCCCTGGATGCCGCCGATGGATTTCAGGTCATCGCCCGTGATGCGACGGCTCTCGGCGCTGCGGAAGCGTACCCGCTGGTACAGTTGGTCACAGATCACTTGCATCAACGGCAAGACGCTGTCGTGTCGTTGAACGCTGTACTGCATGATCTGTCGAGCAAGGCTTTCGGCCACGCCTTGCTCATAGCTGAAGCGGTACTTCTTGTAGGGTACTTCGGAGCTGAACGGGGTCTCCAAGGCTGACTGGGGCCGGAGGATGGCTTGCACCAGTCGTTCTTCGTCAAAGTCGGTCAGCAGGTACTCATGGATACCGACTGCTTGGGGGTCCCCGCGTCGAAGCCGATCCATCAACCGCCCGTGGTATTCAGTGCGCAGCGAGAGGATCACCTTAAAGTTGCCCGCTGCTTGCGCCATCCGTTCCAGCATGGCCAGGGCCAGGTGACGGTTTCTGGTATCATCCGCTGTGCGTCCCAGCGTGAAGACCTCCTCGCACTGGTCGATCACGAGGACGGGAGTGAACGGCAACTGATCACCGACGGCGGTCAGGAACCTCGCCAGAAAGCCCAGGTCTTTCACGAGGATCTCACGCAGTCGTGTTGCTTCCGCAGCATCGTTGGACATTTTCGCCAGGAGACCAGGCAGATCGACCTCGACCAGGTTCCCGGCCGGAGTTGTATAGGTAAAGCTGCGGTCACAAAAAGCACGCAGGGCCTGCGCGAGCGAAGCGGCCAAGTCATACGTAGCGCGAACGAACAACACGCTTTCGTGGCTGTGATCCGAGTTCTCGTGGATGAAGCGGTATCCGAGGCACTCCTTTTCCAGATAGGGTATCACGCCCGAGCGGAGAAAAGACGATTTGCCGACGCCGCTTTCTCCGTGCAGCACGACCATGCGGACGCTGTGCTGATCCAGGATTTTCGCGAATCTCTCCACGTCGTCATCGCGGCCGGCGAACAAGGCCCGATCGGTGTAGCCGTACGCGGCGAGACTGCGGTACGGTTCGTCCGGCAGCGGTGGCGTCTCCGGCACGGCAAAAACCCCCGTTCCCAGAGCTGTTCCACCGTCATGTCGAGTCTGCACGATGGTGACCGAACTGGAACTGCTGCCGCCCTGCGCAGACATGCTCACGGTCAACTGGGAGGGGCAGTAGGTGCCATAAAGCAGACCCAACGGCACGCGGGCGTGCAACCGCCGCATCACCTTGCCCAAAGATTCGTGCTTGATCAGAAATCCTTCCAGGAACTCCAAGCCCATGGGGTTGGCGAACGTATCGATGATCTGGTGCTCTGTGCCGATCATTCCGCTAAAGCCCACGTTGTCAAACGCATCAAAGAAGCAACCGGTATTGTGTCTTTCGGCGGTACAACATCCGTTCAGGAAGGCGATGCCGCCCAATTCGTAGGGCACGTCGGGGTCATCTCCACGAAGCAACTGCTTCAATTGGCGGGGTGATATCTCTTCGTCACGCAAAACCAACGTTGCGGGGGTGGCATGAGAAAGCCAGTAAATCAGATCCGGACGCTGCTGGGCCGCTTCGTGGATCAACTCGTCCTTGCTGGAAACGATCGTCAGTTGATGAAGGTCGACAAAACGACGCAGCCTTTGCTGCTGATCGTCCGGCAAGCGGTGGAGGATTTCGAGGTCGATCACGAGCAGCGCGTGGGGGTCGACCAGCGTAGGCATCCTTCGCAGCGGATTGACTTTCCGGCCGGCCGTCAGATCGTAACGCACGGCCCAAAACGGTTTCCACCGAGTGGTGCTCTCGTCGTTGGCAAGAAAGGCCTGCTCGTCGGGTTTGCGATCGTACACCACATTCCAGGGGATCGTTCCGGGCCGGTTGTCCACAACCTCTAAGGTGTCAACTGCCTTGGTTCTCGTCAAGTTGTCGAGCCAACCTCGAATTTCTCTTGCTCGGCCTGCAGCGTCTGCGCCCGGGTCAAAGATCCGCCGATAAAGTTCGTAGCCCACCTCCGCTAGTTCAAAAGACGCCCGCGGAAGATTGGCTTCGCAAGTCAAGCAATCGCTGACGAGATTGCTGAGCTTGCGGCGTGCCTCGAGAACCAGTTCATGGAATTCGACGTAGCTTTGTGGTTCGAGTTGGTACGGATTGAACGAAGCTGGTCCTTGAGACCAAGTGAAACAAGCGTGATCCTGCTCGTCCCGAAACTCGCAAACCACTCCAATCATGGCCGACCCCTTTACTGGCACGCGAGCGGCGCTTTCACTCCATCGGCAGGATGCCTCGCTTCCGAAGGTCGCGGAGCGAATGCCGTCTCAGTCGATTGTTCCGGGATTGTGTGTACTGTTCGTACTGGCGTTGCCCGGACTGGTGGGCCAGTTCGAAGTCGGAAGTGCCGATCATCGTTGTCTCCAGAAAACGCCATTCGCCACTGGCATGCCAAGTCTCCCATCCGACGAAGGCATGGCCGGGGACCAACACGAGGGCAGGATTCAGCGAAATTCCTTCCATCAGGCTTGCCAACAGCACGGTGCCGTCAATGCAATTCGCACTTCGCTGTCCCAGCGATTCCCGCGGAAGACGCGTACGTTGGGTGGCTATTCCAAAAGGGGCACCAAAATCAATTACGGAATTGACGTAAACAATCTGTGCCGCTTGGAGCGATCGGTACAAGGCGGCAACCTGCTGCTCAACACAGCGGACATCTCCCTGGTAGCCTGGCAGCTGATGATCCGGGGCGAATTCACATGCTTGACGAATCACCTTTTGTACGGCGGCGACGTGCGGAGTGACCCAAGCCCCATAGTAATGGGAAAGGTCGACCATCTCGCCCGAGTCAGGCCGTCGCGCCGCGTTGAAACTCATCGAACGAGCCAGGCAGGTGATCGTGTACGTATCGCGACGCTCCAATTCGCCGCCTAACTCCTTCACTTGAAGATCGAGCGTCGCCCTTTGCGTCTGCACGATCGTTCGGGCGCGGTCAGGAAACAGCGTGGGAAGCAAATCGAATTCCGCCGTCTTGCGTGGGGCAATCTCGATCGTGCGGGCCGCGGTGGCGGACAGGCCATCCAGACGAGCTTCTACGCACACGCGGCGAATTATCCGAGAACAGTTTTCCACGTGCACCGTCAGCAGGGGATCGGTGGCGGGATCCAGCAGATGGTACACGCCGGTTGGGACGGGATCCATCCGAATTCGAACCTCGACACGCAGCCCCGTCGTTTCCTCCCCCAGGAGGGCGCCGCGGCGGGCACTCGCTAATTCCAGAGATGTCTCTGGCCGGCGATCGGCTTGAACGCGTTGCCGTTGTAGCTCGGCCAGCCGGTCTTCCGCTACGGCCAATTCGAGAAAGCGGCGTTCGTCGCGGGTCGGATCGGTTTCGCTGAACACGGCCGCACGCAGCCCCACGACGATCTGGGTCTGTGCATCGACGGCTCGTTGCAAGTCGGAGCTATCTTCGGAGTTCATGGCCGCGATCCTCGAAAGGCCAGCCTCTGTCACCCGCGCCGCCTTATCGGCCAAGGGTGTATTATAGGCAATCGTGGAGGGTACGCAAGCAACACGGTCACGCTGGAGATGTTCCGGGACGATGGCGACGCCTCTCTGTCAGCGGGCAGCTACTTGAGGGTGTCTTCGTACAGCGGCAGGTGGCGGTAGTAGACCTCCAGTGAGAGGATGTTCATGGTGGTCACGTACAGCCGGCCTGCGTGCGGCGCCCAGCGGTCGGGGATGGGACCGCGAGGGTCCCAGCTGCCGGCCAGCGGGCCGTCCTTGATCTGCGTCTGCGTCAGCAGCGGGTGCAGGCGATCGTTCCAGGCTTTCCAGTAATCGCCGCCCATGTGGAACATGACTTGGGTGGCGTAGTACCAGTAGTACGTGTCGCGTTGTGGCTGACGATGGGTGCCGAGCGACGGGAGGTTCTCCGCCAGGTATTCGGCGCCGCTGACCATGTTGGGATTGTCGCGCCGCCAGCCCAGATACAAGCGCATCAGCAGGCCGACGGCGGTCATTGTCTTGCTGGGCTCGCGGCCGTGTCGCTGCTCGATCGTGTCGGGAGCCAGGGGGTTATAGCGGTACAGATGCCGCTGGCGCTGCGAGGCCTGCGATTTGTCGAGCCATTGGCGGATTTTGACGTAGGGGGCTTCGGGGACCTCCAAGCCGGCGAGTTCGCCGCTCTTGAGGGCCATCATCATCCAGCCGGTGACGGACGTATCGCTGCCGACTTGCGGCGCGTATCGCCAGCCGCCGCGTTCGGGATGCTGCGCGGCGACGATGAAGTTCAGCGCCTTTTGGGCCGGCGCTTTGAGGCTGGGATCCTGCGTCATGCCATAGGCTTCGCACAGCACCAGGGTGGCCAGAGCGTGACTGTACAGCCAGACGCTTTGGTTCGAGTGTTCGTCCATCGGCAGGAACAAGTCGCCGTCGGGCTTCTGGCTCTTGAGCAAGTACTCGATGCCGCCCCGCACGACGTCCGCGTACTGGTGCTCCCGATGGTTGTAGCCCGCGCCCTGAAAGGCCAGCAGGGCCAAGGCGGTCGCCCCGGTGTCCGTGACCAGCGAGGCCGGTTCGCCGTTGCCGCCCTGCAGGCTCCAGCTGCCGTCGGCCAATTGATGTCGCACCAGGAAGTTCAGTCCCAGATCGACGGTCTGTTCGGTCAGCGGCGGCGGGCTGCCCTGGCCTTCGCCCCAAGGGCTGCCGGCGCCGCGCGGGCTGCGACGGCGGAACGGCTCGGCGGGCACGACCGCCGACGTATTCATCGACAGCGGGCCGCCCACTTGGTGCCGCACGAAGCGGGCCTCGCCCATCGCAATCTGCACGCTGTCGCGCACGGCGCGGCGGTTGTTCAGCCCGACGTCCACCGTCACATGGGAGCCCAGGCCGCCGGGGCCTTCAATGGCGTCCAGATTGACGGCCAGCCCGCCCGCCGTCGCCTGCCGAGAGACGTCCGTGCCGGCGATGGCGTCGCCGGGACTGAGCGTCGCCTCGGCTTGGGCATCCGGGGTGAATGAGCCGCGGCTGGGCAGGTCGACCATGGCCACCTCGACGGAGCCGCTGGGCAGGGCGGTGCGTTCAGCGCGTCTCAGCGGTGCCCCGGCGTTGGTCAGCTGGCCGATCGCCGGGCCGTCGGCGGCGGTGGGTGAGGTCAGACGGTTGCCGACGGCGACGCCGGGGCCGGTCGCGATGGCCACATCCACCGTGGGCTGGCCTGCCATGGCGCCGACGGGGCCGGCGCTGGGCCGCGCGGTTCGGCCGCCGGGCAAGCTGCCGGGCTGGCCGCCCAGCGAGGCGATCGGCGTTCCTGCCGGCTGGCCGCCGGACTGTGGCGCGCCGGCCAGAGACACGGCCTCCGCCTGCAGGTTGGCGGCCAGCCGGGGACCGGCCGCGGCGCGAGTCGGTGTCGCGGTCCCGCCGCCGATCTCCGGCTGGCCGCTGGCGCCCTCGGAAGCCTCCGCCCGCTGGTACTGGGCCGCCGCCAGCAATTCCCCGCCGCTGGCGTGCGAGGCGGAAGCCGCGACGTCCGTGTCGGCACCGCGGATCGCGGCCGGAGGCCCGTCGGCTGCGAGCCGAACGGGAGCAGTGGCCAGCGGATTGACATCGGCCGCGGCAGCAGGCCCGCCGGGAGTTCCTCCGCCGGCCAACTCGGCGCTGGCCGGCGCAGCCGCGACGGCGGCCGGATTCAGGCCCGCCAGCGCGGCCCGCACTGCCTCGCCGCTGGAACGGCGCGCCAGTTGCCTCGCGACCTGCAGATCCGCTGCGGGATCGGGCTGGCCGCCTCCCACCGCTGCGCCGCCGGCCGCCGCCTGTGCCGCTGCGACGCGACTGAGGCTGGCTGCCACAGGCGACTCGGCAGGCGGAGCGGCCAGACTGGCCGGAACGTCGCCGGGGGCCGAGCTCGCCGGAGCGGCCGGGTTGGGTGCGATTCGAGCCAGCGAGGTGGCGGCCGCGTCAAGCGGCTCGCCGGCCGCACCGCGGCTGCCTGCCGTGCCGCCTTCGACGCCGGGCAGGACGACGGCAACTTCGAGCGGCAAAGCCCCCGGCGACGACCGGCCGGAGCGAGCCAGTTGCGGCGCTGCGGCGCTCACCTCGGCCGCCGGGCCATCCGCGCCGCGTGCGGCGCGCACGACGCCAGCGGCGGGCACGGCCTGCGAGTGTCCGACGTTGGCTTCGACGCCAGCGGCGCTGCCGGAAGGTGCCGCTGCTCCGGTCGCAGCCCGCGTTACCCCGGCAGCCGCAACGGCCGCGATTGGTTCCGCTTGCGCCGCTCCAGGCGCGGCGGGAGCCTGGCCTGCCAGCGCCGCCACCGTCGACGTGTCCGGCGCGGTCACGCGGCGTTCGGTCCGACCGGCCGCAGGGCCGCCGGCCACGGCTGCCACCGGTCCCGCAGGCGTGCCCGGCGGCACTTCTGCGCGGCTGAGCGTGGGAGCAGCCGCTGCGGAACCCGTTTGGCCCGGCTCGGCGGACGCCGGCGGGACCGCGGCGCCGCCGGGCGCTGCGTGACCGCCCGCCGTTCGCGCGACGGCGACACCGACGGCGGCCAGCGATTCCTCGGCGCCGCTGGCGGCGGTGGTCTGGGCGGCCACTTCCTCGGCCGTCGTCGGCAGGCCGGCGGCCAGCGCCTGGGCAGCCGCGCGGGCCAGTCGCCGCTTGCGTTCCTCCTCCTCTTCGTCGGTTGTGCCGCCGCCAGCCGCCGGGAGATCCGGCACGGCTTCCGACAATTCTGCGCGAGCCAGCGCCGGTTTGGCGGGCGAATCCGCCAGGCTGACTTCGACCGGCGGCCCGATCTCCAGACTCATCGCAGGGCCGCCGGAAGACGGGCTAAGACCGCCGGCTTCCGTGCGGGCGATGGCCGTTGGCGTCATTTCGGCCAGCGGCATCAGCGGCTGGCTGCCGCCGCGGGCGGCCGGCGCGGTGGGAACTTCGGCGGCGATCGGCGAGGTGAGCGCGGCCAAGGGGGCGCCGCCCACGGCACTACTGCGCGCCATCTTGGGCACGTCGGTATCGAAATTCAGCGTCGGCTGGCCGCCTCCGCTGCCGCGGCCCGTCTGGCCCTCGGACACGGCGCGGCTGGGCCCCAGATCGACTTCCGTCACGCCGGCCGTGCCGGTGACCGGTCCGGCCGGCGCGTTGGCATCGGCCCGTGTGAGCGCCGCGCTGGCGCTGGCGGCCAGTTGTTCTGCCTGCCGGGCCCCGGCGGCCAACGCGATCTCGGCGTCGGCTTGCGACGGGAAGGCCGACGCGGGGACCAGTTCGCCGGCGGCAGAACGGCGCACCAGCGCAGCGGCTTGGGGCGACAAGGCGGGACCGGGCGGCGTTTCCTGCATTGCCTGGGACCGCCGCGCGGCGGAGGAGGCGATCAGCGCCGGGCTGTCGGCGGCGGGCCGAGCGCGGTCCAGATTGCGGCCTTGCCCGATGCCGGCCACCCCCGTGACGGCTTTGGCCAAGGCCATGCGGGCCGGTTCCGCCGACGGGCTGCCGACCCCGCGAGTTGTTACCGCGGCGGCCGGACTCTCCACGTTCTCCGGCGAAGCCGTCACTGCCGTCCGCGTGGTGGCTCGCGCCACCGTCGCCGCCGGCGGCGCGTCCGGGGCGAGACTGGGCGCATCGCCGCTCAGCAGCGATCGAGAAGTGGGACGGCCGACTTGGGTCGTGGTGCCGGCCGCTTGGAAATCCAGACTCGGCTGACTGCGCGTCGCCGTCGGGTCGGAGTTGGGCTGGCGGGCCACACTCGCCAGCGAAGGCTGCGGTTGATTGTTCGGACCTTGGACGCCAGCCGTCTGCGGCGCGGCGTCGGCTGCGATCGCCGTCAGGTTCGGGGCTGTCGACGTCTCTTGACGGCGGGCCGTCGACGCCAGCGACGAGGCGGCCAGCGAGGGCGCTTCCTCGCCGCGCGGACGGCGCGTGGCGGCTGGCGCGACGCCCGACTGGGCGGCGGCTCCGGCGGCCAACGCAGGTCCGGCCGCGGATCGTGCTGCCGCTGCGCCGCCCTGGGCCGCCTGCCGCTCGACCGCCGTCGCGACCGCCGTGGGCGCGGGCGCGGCACCGCTGCCCGCCGTGCTCGCGGCGGGGGCGGCACTTGCGCCGGTGGCTGCGGCGACTTCCGGCGTGGCGGTCTGCCGCCGGGGCGTGGTGGCGGGCGCCGATGCGGCCGCGGCAATCCCGGAGCCGGTCGCATTCGCTGGACGCCGCGCGATCGGGGGTGCTGGGGCGAGGGTCTGTGAGATGGCCGGCGCCGCGGCCGCGGGTTGGACTCCCGCCACGGCGGGAGCGTCGCCGGCGGTGGACGACCGGGCGGCCGCGACGGCGACGGCGGTTGGTTGAGCGGTGGCGCGGGGCGCGTCCGAGGCGGCAGATGCAGCCTGCGCGACTTCCGCACCGGCCGGGGTTGTCGGCACGGGCGAGGCAGCCGTCTGCCGGCGCGGCGGGGTTGCGGCCCTCGCCAAGGCGGGCAACTGCGTTTCGGCCGTCTGCGGCGCTTGGCGAGCCGGCAGTTGAACCATCGCCTGGGGCGCAGGGGCGGCGGGTTCAGCGGGCGTCGCCAGAGCCGGTGCGACGGGCGTTTGGGTCGGGTGGCGAGCCAGCGTGCCGGATTGCGGCTGAGGCGCGGCCGCGGCGGGCACAGCAGGTGCGACCGCCACCGCTTCCGCCGCCGTCGCCGCCGCGGGCTGCAGCGGGCGGGGCGCTCGGCGCGCGGGCGCCGGCGTTTCCGCCTGTGCGACTTGCGGCGCTGCGGGTGCTTGCGGCAGCCGCGCCGGCGTCGTGACCGGCGCGGCCGACGGCACTGCCGCCGATGGAGCGGACGGCGGTTCCGTCGGGGCGTGGGCCACTGGGGCATCTGCCGCAGCTTGTCTGGCCGCGGTGGTTGCGCGGGGTTGCGGCCCTTCAGGCCGGCTGTCGTTGGCCACGGACGACGGGCGTGCGGATTCGGCCGGGCTGACCTGACTGGCCGCCGTCGCGAGTTCGGGCCGAGTCGTGGCCCGCGCACGCTGGTTGGGCACAGAGGCGGGCGTCCGTGCCAATTCCGGCCGTTGTTCCGTCCGCAGCTGTCGCCGCTGCGGCGGCTGGGCGGCCGCCTGCTGGACGTCCGGCACGGGCTCCGTCGGCGGTTGCGTACGATCCGGGCTGGCCGTCGTGCGACGCAGGGCAGCCGTGGTTTGCGGCTGGATCTCGTCAGGGCGAGTCTGCCGGGCGATGGACGGCGCGTCGGCCAGATCGACTTCGGTCCGCGGGACCCGGATGGGGTTGGCAATCTGCCGCTCGAGTGTCGGCGTGGCGGTCGATTGAGCCTGCGGGGCCTGCTGCGGCGTGCGGCGTGCGATGCTGGCGGCGGGTTGGACGTCGCTGGTCGCGGGTTCCTGCGGCGCGGCCTGCCGCGCGACCTGGGCCTGAGTCTCGCGCCGCTCGATCCCGCTTTCCTGGGCTTGCAGACGGTCCGGCGCGGCTCGCGATGGCGATGGCTGTGCGGCCGCGACGTCGGCGATCGTCGTCGGCGGCGCGGTGCGAGCCGACGACATCCGGCGACTGAGGCGCGAGGCGTGTTCGCTCAGGCGCGGCGCGTTTTCCTGCGGCTGAGGCTGGCGGACGACGGCCGGTTGCACCGTTTGCTCCGGTTCGGGAACGGGAGTGGGCTGCGGTTCCGGGGGCCGCGTTTTTGGCTCGGCTGGCTGGCGTCGGACCGTTTCCGGCTCCGGTTCCGGCGGGGGCATCTCTGTCTCGACCGGCCGCGTGAAGTCCTGCTGCATGCGGCTCTGCCGTGTCGGTTGCACGTAGTCCGGAACGGTCACGGGTTGGCGCCGTTCGGTCAGATCCTGGCGGGCCTGGAAGGCCTCCAGGAAACGTCCGAAGATCTCCGTCTCGAGCGTCGTCACGAGCAGCACGCCGTGAACGAGGAGTCCCAGCAGGACGGCCAGTTGCATGCTGCGGCGAAAGCGGCGGTTGTCCACCAGGGTCAGCGCCGTCGCAGCGCCGGCCGTGACCAGCAAGGCCACGACCAGCCACGTGAGCGCGTTGGCGTACCAGCGCGGATCGTCGAACCGCAGGTAAGCCAGCAAAGCCCCAATGGTGAATCCGCCTAACACGACCAGCGCCACGATGACCGGCCAGAGCTGTTCATCGAGAGGCTGAAACTGCGGCGGCTTCAGCTTGCGGATGATGCGTCGGATTTTCGCCATGTTGGCAGTCTCTTCTTCGTCGCTGGGCTTTCCGAGCCGTGCGACGGGGAGCGTTCAGCGTTCTTTTCAAAGGGTCTGGGTCTGCGTCCGCAGCACGGCTCGGACAGCCCTGCTACGGGGAGTCCTCGCCGGAGGTGGTGAGCGTGTAATCGAAAATGCCCGCCTTGTTACAGGCGTTCATCACAAAAACGGCGGAATCCAGCTGCACGCGGCGGTCGGCGCGGATGATCACGGATTGATGGGCCGGGTTGTCGGCGGCGGCTTGCCGCAAAATGTGCTCGACCTCGTCGCCGGTGACAACCTTGCCCTGGACGAAGTACCGGCCTTGATGGTCGATATTCACGAACAGCTCGCGCGGCTGGGCGATCAGCGGCCTGGCTTCGCTGGCCGCCGGCAGCATCACATCCAATTCCCGGTCCTCGGACGCGAACCGAGTGACGACCAGAAAGAACAGCAGCAGTTGGAACACCACGTCGATCAACGGCGTCAGGTTGAGGACGCTGAGCGACGAGCTTTTTCTGATTTTGACTGCCATGCTGAACGTATCTCCAGGAGCCCGGAGTTTCTCGCACGCGGGGCTTGGTCCGGTTGCGGCGGCGGGCACGGGCCGCGAGTGGGCACGGCCAACAAGTAGGCCGTGCCACACGGGGGCGCCGTGCCACACGGGGGCGCCGTGGCACGGAGGACGGCGTTAGTGATCCGCTGGCGGAGGTCCGCTCTGCGCCTCGTCGGCCGCCGGCGGCGCGTCGGCTTGCTCGGCCTGTTTAGGTCCGAACCGGACGCGACCCTCGAAACGCTCCACCAGCGGCATCAGGTTGAACATGAGTTCGTCGATTTCGTGAAACATGTTGATGATTCTCGTCTCGAAAAAGTGAGCGAGGATGGACGCCGGAATGGCCACCATCAAGCCGCCCAGCGTCGTCACCAGCGCGATATAGATGCCCTCGGCCAATTGCGTCGCCCGGTCCTGTCCGGGGGCCAGCAGGGTGGTCTGGTGAAAGGCCACGATCATGCCCCAGACCGTGCCGATCAGTCCCATCAGCGGCGTGACGCCGGCGCACAGATTCAGCCAGCGCACATTGGCAAAGGCCCGGTCGGCTTCGCGATCGCTGGCTTCGGCCACCGCGTGTTCGATTTCGCTGTGCGGCCGCCCGATTTTGACCAGCATGGCGCGAATCACCGCCGACGCGGCGCAGGGAAACTGTTGGCAGATCCGGTAAGCCTGGCGCGGATCGAATCCCGTCTGGCCGCCGCTCAACTGGCCGAGTTGGCTGACCAGACCCTCCGGCACCAAGCGGCTGCGCCGCAGTGCCAAGCCGCGTTCGATCGCGAACACGACGCCCAGCAGCGACATGAACGCAATCGGCACCATGAACCAGCCGCCGGCGACGAGCAGGCGGAAAAAGCTGATACCCTGGACGCGCGACGGGGCCATGCTGGCGGCCGTCGCGGGTTCGGCCGCGGCGTCGTCGGCGGCGTCCGCAGTTCTGTCGGCAGCGGGTTCTGTCCCTGCCCCGCTGGGGCCGGCGACCTCTTGTTCGGCTTGTTGCGCCCGAGCCTCGCAACACAAGCCTGCGAAAGCCGCCGTCACGAGCAGGGCGACCGCCAGGTGGCAGCAGATCGCGTGGCGCGGGTAAGGCGATGCGTAGAGCATGATTCCCTTTCCTAAGACGTTCGTCAGGGACCGATACCGGCTGCGCTATTTGCGTGCCGCCTCGAGCCTGGCCGGGTGTTCGAGTCTCGGCCGATCACAGTTTGGACAATTCCTGCAGTCGGGATTTGGCTTGGGTGGCCAGTTCATCCTGGGGGTGTTTTTCGATCACATACTGGTAAGCCTGTTGGGCCTGTTTCAACAGTTCGGCGCGAGTCGCACCTTGCGCGTCCTTGATTTGGACTTCGGCGCAGCGGGCGGCCTCGAATCCCGCCTTGGCTTGCCACTTCTTGGCTTCCGGTGTCGCCGCGTCGCCTCCGTAGCCGAACATCACCCGTTGGAAGTCCCGGTACGCCTCGGCAAAGTTCTTTTGGCTGAAGGTCAATTCGCCGATCATAAAGCGGGCGCGCGCGCCGACTTCGCCGCGCGACAGGCTGGCTGCCTTCTGATAGTCTTGCATGGCCTCCGCTTCTTTACCAGAGTTTTGTTTGGCCCTTCCCAACTCGCAGTAGGCTTCCGGCAGATAGGGCGAATCCGGGTGCTCTTCAGGGATTTGGCTCAGCAACGCGATCGCCTGGTCCCATTTCTCGGTCTGCAGGGCGCTTTGGCCGCCGTGCAGCAGCGCCAGGATCTGGCTGACCGGCGAGGCCAGTTTGACGTTTCGCGTCGCCAGGTAAACGGGCAAGGCGTCGGCGTATTTTTCCAGGCGGAACAGGCACTCCGCCTTCATGAACAGGGCGTCGGCTGCCAAGGGCCCTTGGGGTTGATCCGTGGCCTGTTCGCCGAACTGGTCCAAGGCTTCCTGGTACTTCTTGTCCTGGAACAGCGACCAGCCGAGTTTGTAGGTCGCCTTTTCGTGCAGTTCGCCGGGTTGGCTTTTCTGTTTGGCGGCCGAGTAAGCCTTGGCGGCTTCCTCGTAGGCGGCCTTTTCATAGTGCGCTTCGCCGACGTGAAAGTTGGCTTCCGCCGCCAGCGGGCTGTCCGGATACTTGCCGGCCAGTTCCGCAAAGGCGGCGACGGCCTCGGCCTTCTTGCCGTCAGCGGGGACGGATTGGTAGGCCCAGGCCAGTTCGTACGCAACTTTGTCTGCCGCCGGATAGTCGGGGCGGGCCGCCAGCACCTGTCGGAAGGTCTCGGCCGCTTGGGCGAAGTCTTTCATCGCCACCTCGGCCAGGCCGCGTTCGTACAGCGCATCTGCCTTGTTCGCGGCCTCGCCTTGGCCGCTCAGATACGCGTCGATTTCCTTGACCGCTTCCTTGAATTTGCCGGCCTGGCGGAGGCACATGCCCAGGGCGAAATGCGCGTCGGCGGCCAACGCGTGCTGGGGGTGGCTTTGGATCAGGGCGTGGAACGTTTCGGCCGCTTCCGGATATGTCTTGCTCTTCAGTTGGGCCCAGCCCTTGCCGTACAGGGCGTAGGGCACGAACGGCGAATCGGCGGCGGCCGCGGCCACCGCGTCGTATTGGGCGATCGCCGTCTTGTGGTCGCCGGCCGCGTACGCAAATTCGCCGTAGCGATAGTGGGCCTGGTCCAACAGGCGGCTGTCGGGCCAGTCTGCGATCGCCCGCGAGATCGCCTTGATCGCCTCGGCAGTCTGATCCTGTTTGTGCAGGGCCCGCGCCAGATACAGCAGCGTTTCGTCGCCCTGTTTCCACTTCGGGCTGGCTTTCACGGCGGCCTGGAGAGCGGCGACGGCGCCGTCGAATTGGTCCAGGTAAAAGCGGCTGACGCCCAGCACGAATTGGGCTTGGGCCTGGTTGTCTCGATTCTTCAACTGGGTGACGACCGGCTCCAGTGCGGCGATCGCGTCGCCGTACTTCTTCTGCAGGTAGATCGCCAGGCCTTGACGCACTTGCCACGTTTCGCGGTCCGGGTGGTCCGCCGCGGACTGGGCCAAATCCGCGTACCGCTGCTGGGCCTCCGCGTGCTTGCCGAGTTGCAGATGGCACTCGGCCGCTACGTACTGCACGTCGGGAGTCAAGCGATGTTCGGGATGCGTCTTGAGGAAGCTGGCGGCGTGCTTCAGGGCGTCGTCGTACTTGCCCAACTCCAGGGCTCCGAAGGCCGCGTTGTAGAGGGCTTGAGCCGCCATTTCATGTCGCGGATGATCCGCGGCGATTTTCAGGTACAGCGAGACAGCTTCCGGACGCGATTTCGGCAGCTCGTACAGCGCGTCGGCCTGGTCCATCTGCAAGTTCACCAGGAAGGGACCCTCGTCCGCAGCAGCCAGTACCCGCTTGGCCAAGTCGACGGCCTGCTGCGGCTGTTTATCCCGCAGGTAGATGCGGCACAGCCAATGCGCGGCTTCGTCGCGGCCCGCGGACGGGGCGTCCGCCGCTTTCTGCAGCCACTTGGCAGCCTCCGGGAATTGCTCCGCCCGGTAATAGCATCGGCCGGCGGACAGGGCGGCCTCGGCAGCATCGACCGACCGGGTGAATTCCGTCGCCACGCGGGCGTACAGTGCGGCGGCTTCCGCGAACTTGTCCAGTTTCGCCAGGCAGAACGCCTGGCGGTTCAGGGCGTGATCGACCGAGCCGAAGCCCTGGACCTTGGCGACCTCGGCGAACATCTTCTCCGCGGCGGCGAAATTGCCGGCCTGCAGCACGGTCTCCGCCCTGCGCATCCGCACTTCGTGGGCCAGGTCGTGCTGAGGGAATTCCTCCAGAAACAGATCGTACGCCCGGCCGGCGTCCGGGTATTGGGCCAGTTCTTCGCGCGTCACGCCGAGGGCGTACAGCACGTCGGCGCGGAGCGGCGATTTTGGGTACTTCTTGACCAGTCGGTCGTAGGCCGCCACGGCTTCCTTTTTCTTGCCCTGCTTGTATTCCGCCTCGCCCCAGAAGAAGAGCGTCTGCTCCGCGTGCTTGCTGTCCGGGAACTTCTTGACCAGTTCCGCGAACGTTGCGGCCGCTTGGGCGTAGGCGCCTTCGACGTTTTGCCCGCCCAGCGAATACTGGGACCAGCCCAGGTTCAGATAGGCGTCCTCGAGCGAGTCGAATTTGGGATGGTTTCGCACGACCGCCTCGAATGCGGCGGCGGCCTTGTCGAAGTGTTTCAACTGCAGCTGGCAGACGCCCAGATAGTGCTGTGCCTTGGCCGCGAGCGGATCTTGCGGAAATTTTTTCAGGAAACTTTCCCATTCCTCGGCCGCCAAATCAAACGCGCCGTTGTTTTGATAGCTGGCGGCGTCCGCATACTGATTGAGTGCTTCCTGCGGCGAGTTGGCGGGCTTGGCCGCCTCGGCCCCCCGGACCAACTCGGCCGCCATGCCTGTCAGAGACGCGGCCAGAATCGCCCCGGCGACGAAACACGTCCAGCCATACAATTTCCTGCTTGGTGTCATCCCTTCCTCCCCTAATTTCCAGCTGGGACTGCAACGGTCAACTGCTACAAGTCTACCGGTCCGTCCGAGAAGCGAAAAGGTAGCGACCAAAGAGGGAATCCGTCCTGAGCGGGGATTGATTGTGCGTTTCGTCGGCAGATGCTATCGTATTGGGGGCTGTTCCTGACACGGCAAGCAAACCTTATCTCGCGTCCGAGCGTAGTACCTGCTATGCACGATCACGCTAGTTGGAGTTTCGGTTTTGGCCGCTGGAGCGGAGTTCATGTGCGGGTGCACATGTTCTTCTTCCTGTTTGCCGCCTTTACCTGCTATCTCAGTTGGCAGGAAGGCCGGTCAGCCGGTTCGCCCCAGGTGGACCATTTGGCGATCTGCGGCCTGGGCGTCTTGTTCGCCAGCGTGTTGTTGCATGACCTGGGCCATTTGTGGGCCGCCCGGAAGCTGGGCGGCCGGATGGAGCAGTTGGTCCTGGCGCCTTGGGGCGGCGTAGCCACCGTGCGCGGGATTGCGGACCCTGGGGCCGAACTGCTGGCTCACCTGGCCGGACCGGCGGCACACGTCGTGGTATGCCTGCTATCGGCTCCGTTGCTGGTGGGAGCTGCGGGCAATCTCCAGGGCCTGCTCAACCCGCTGGCCCCGGAACAACTGACCGTGGGCACGACGGCCTTGAAAATGGTCAAGCTGGCCTTCTGGGTCAATTGGACTCTCCTGCTGGTGAACCTGTTGCCGGTATTTCCCTTTGACGGTGGCAGTGCGCTCCGCGCAGCCATCCTGGCCAAATGGCCCGGTCTGGGACGTCTCGGCGTTTCTTGGTTGGTAGCGGGCTTGGCCAAAGCCGCCGTGATCGGGGCCGCCGTCTTGATCGTCGTGCTGCCCTTCGACGACTCGTACGGTCCCGTGCCGATGCGGTTCGCACTGATCCTGCTGTGCATCTTCCTGTACTTCAGCGCTCAGCACGAGGAGCGGCGGGCAGCAGCCGAGGAAGCGGACATGCAGGACCTGTTCGCCTCTTCCGACTTACCTGCCAACTTATCCACCCTCGAGCACAGCCTTGAAAGCCACGAGGATGCCGCCGGGCCGCTCCAGCGATGGCGCGAGCGCCGCCGCGAACTGAGGTTGCGCCGCCAGCAGGCGTTGGAGGCCGAAGAGGAACGCTCCGTCGACCAGATTCTCGAACGCTTGCACCAGCACGGCATGGGGGCCCTCTCGCCCGAGGACCGTGCGCTGCTGGACCGCGTGAGCGCCCGCTATCGCAACCGTCTGAGTCACCGATCGTAGCAGATCCTCCAATTCGCCTCTTTCCGCCGGAAAAGCGGCGGTTCCGCCTGCTTTGCGGGCCGATGACAGAGGTGACGACGGTTGTGTCGGCGGATTTGCCGGACTTCCAAGGGGACGCCGGGCACGACGGTTTGCCTGCCGCCAGATCGCAACCTAGCTTGCAGTAAGCAGGCGCCTGCGCGACGCGACAGGAGTCCATCCTGGTGCGCCCTCTCCCTACCTTACCCCTGAACCCGGTCAGTGACATGCTTTCCGCCTCTGCGAAAGCCGCGGTTTGCGACGGCGAGTCCGCCGACGTGCATCCGCCTGTGCTGCCGGAGGGCTGCGATTCCACCGCAGTTCCGTCCGAACCAGAAGGGCTTTCCTGGCACTTGTGGCAAGCGGATCAGCGGTCGGCGGAACAGCAGGACAGCGATCCGCTGGCCGAACTCTCGCTCTGCCTGGCATGCACTGCCGAAGCCCATCGCCGACACCGCTGGCCGGACGCGATTGACGCGGCGAGCGACGAAGAACCTTCGCGAATCGCCTTTACGCCGACGGCCTGCTGCGATTTTGGGCTGCGGTACGCCAACCCGATTCGCTTGGCCGGAGTATTGCACGACATGACCTCCGCCATCGACCGGAAGGACCCGTACACCTGCGGGCACAGCGACCGCGTCGCTCGGCTGGCGGTGCAACTGGCCAAAGAACTGGGCTGGCGATTGGACCAACTGGTGGTCGTCCACTTGGCCGGACTGTTGCACGACATCGGCAAGATCGGCGTCCAGGCGGAGATCCTCCGCAAGCCGGCCAGTTTGACGCCGGAGGAATACGAGCAAGTCAAATCGCATCCGCGGCTGGGACATGAGATCCTGCTGGACGTCGATCCCCTCAGGCAGGTGCTGCCGGCCGTGTTGCATCATCACGAACACTGGGACGGCAGCGGATATCCGAGCGGTCTGGCGGGCGACGAGATTCCGGACATCGCCCGCATCGTGGCGGTGGCCGACGCCTACGACGCCATGACCAGCGAGCGTCCGTACCGCGGCAGTCTGCCGCGAAGCGAAGTCCGCCGCATTTTTCTGGAGGGGCTGGGCCGTCACTGGGATCCGCAGGTCCTGAACGCTTTTTTGAAAGCGGAGCCCTGTTTTCACTGCAGCCCCCTCATGGCGCTGCCCGCCTCGGCGGATACAATCCGCTGAGGACGATTTGCCATGCGCAGCGAAGCAGTCAAGGCCACTCAGGAAAACTCCGCGCCCGCCGAACGCCGCCGGCTGCGTAATGGCCGAGCGGTGAACATCGCCCTGCGCACGGCGCACATCGGCGTGACGGGCGTGTTGTGCGGCGGGCACGTGTTCGGCATCTCGCCCGAACTGCTGAAGATCTGGCTGTGCGCCGCGATCGCGACCGGGGGCTTGCTGGCGGTGGTCGAGGCCTTTCCCCACGTCCGCTGGCTGGCGGAGGGCCGGGGCCTGTTCGTCCTGACCAAGTTGGCGTTGTTGTGTCTGATTCCCGTTCTGTGGGAGTGTCGAGTGCTGATCCTGGCTGTGGTGGTCGTCCTGGCCTCCGTCGGTTCGCACATGCCCGCCCGGTTCCGCTATTACTCCGTGTGGCACGGCCGCATGGTGGACGATCACCAGTCGCCCCGAGTTGATCCTCGCCCGACACGGTGACGTGCTGGCCTTTGATTTCCATCCGGCAGGTCCAACGTCTTGCCACTGACCTGCCTGGACGGACATCTTCGGCCACCACGCTGCTTGCCAGCGTGGAGCCATGTTCAGAACCAGCCGTCGTGGCCGCCCCGCGAGTTCTTCCTCTTCGGCCACCACGCTGCTCGCCAGCGTGGAGCCATGTTCAGAACCAGCCGCCGTGGCCGCCCCGCGAGTTCTTCCTCTTCGGCCACCACGCTGCTTGCCAGCGTGGAGCCATGTTCAGAACCAGCCGTCGTGGCTGCCCCGCGAGTTCTTCCTCTTCGGCCACCACGCTGCTTGCCAGCGTGGAGCCATGTTCAGAACCAGCCGCCGTGGCCGCCCCGCGAGTTCTTCCTCTTCGGCCACCACGCTGCTTGCCAGCGTGGAGCCATGTTCAGAACCAGCCGCCGTGGCCGCCCAATGCGTCCGGCATCTTGAACACCGCTCCACGCTGGCGAGCAGCGTGGTGGCGAAGAAGCCGATTTCGCGGACGTCTCTGGTCTTGAACACCGCTCCACGCTGGCGAGCAGCGTGGTGGCGAAGGGGATGCCATCCTCGCAAAGTCGTCGCAGTGTTTTTGTCTTGCCGGCAAGAGACCTCGTCCTGGTGCACACACCGTCCAGATGTTCTTTCATACCGCCGCCAGCTTGGACCAGTCCAACTCGACGCCCGCCCGCAGCAGGCTGTCCTGGAATTCGCGGAGCAGCGATTCTTGAGACCGCACGCGCCGCGGCGGTTGGTGTTTCGCCAGGCAGAACGCGGCCAGTGCGCCCGCCGCCTCGCCGATATTCCACTCGGTGGGATGCAGACGGTAAGCGCCGTTGCTGAGGTGCGTCGTGCCGATGTTCTTGCAGCCCGCCAGCAGGTTCTCCATTCGTTTGGGGATCAGGGCGCCTAACGGAATCTGGTAGGGATAAGCGCCGACGTGGAAGTAGTTGTCGCCGCCGGTCGTCGGGTGCAAGTCCATGCTGTACGAACCTACGCCCACCGAATCGGCAAACGGCGGCGCGACCTGGTGGCGGCCGATCTTCTGGGCCGCAGGCTCCCGGACGTGCTGCTCCAGAATCGTCGTCTCGGCAACAATCCGCCTCGATTCGCGGATGTACGGGTACTTCGCGAAACCGTCCGCGGTGCCCAAGACGTCCGGCCGCAGCCGCAGACCGCGCCAGCCGGTGGCGCCGTCGGGCCGCGGAGCTTCGGTTTGGAGCCAGTACAACAGCGCCAGACTCAGCTGCCGCGCGCCCTCCAGGTGCCTGGCGTTCTCCTCGGCCGGCCCGCCAAAGGGATTCCCCAACATGTAATCGTTCTGGGGCCAGTTGATGATCGTGATCTCGCTGGAGAACGCGCCGGGCCGGAAGTTGGCCAGATTGAGAATGCGGCGGTACACCCACAGGTTCAGGGTCGGCGTCCGCATGCCGGCGTAACGGCCCATCGTCGGGACGAACGACAGTTCCAGCGGCTGGAGGGTGCCGGGCCGGGAATACCAGAAAGAGAGAAAAGGATGTTCGGGCCAGGGCGGGGTTAGCTGCGGCCGGTACTGGCGCCAGAAGTCGTACTGCGGAGGTTTGTCGATCGTGTGGTCTTCGTCTTCCAGGTAATCGACGGCATAGCACCACGTGACCGCTTGCATGTTCGCTGGCCGCGCCTCCGCCGCTGCGTGGGGCTCGCCGGTCTGCGCCTGCGACTCCGAGCCGGTGACAAACTCGGTGCCGGTCAACGGCAACAGCTCGCCCGTCTCGGAGGCGTCGATGAAGTACTTGGCCCGCACGGTCATTTCCCGCCGCCCCCGCGCGTTGACCAGGCGCACGGCCCGAACGCGGTCGCCGGCGACGTCGGCCCCGGCGGGGCTGGTGTCCAGCAACAGCCGCAGCCGGCCGGCTTGGACCGCGGGAGCCAGCATTTCCTGCAAAACGGCCAGACAGACCTTGGGTTCATGAGCCAGCGGTGACACGGGACCAGGACCGCCGGGGTTGAGGTTCGCTCGTTGCTGGGCCTCGTCGGTCAGCGGGTAGTGTCGGCGGTAGTGGTCGCGAATCCGCTGACGCAGTTCGCGGTACGACGCCGTACACCCGCAGGACTCGATCCAGCGGTGATCGTCCGTGGGCACCGCCTGCTGGGTGATCTGTCCGCCGATCCAATCCGTGGGCTCCGTCAGCACCACGCGTGCGCCGGATCGAGTCGCGGCCAAGGCGGCAGCACAGCCTCCCAATCCGCCGCCGGCAATCAACACGTCGCAGTCCAGTTCCTCGTCCGCCGGCGCGGTCGAACGCGATTCGGCCGCAGCCAGCAGAGCCGGATACCACAGCCCGCTGGCCGCCAAGCCGCTCCACTCCAGAAACTCCCGCCGGCCAAGCCGCCGCTTGCTCTTTTTCGTCCACAACTCCCGCTTCATCGCGCACCTCTACCCCCGTTGGACGCTCCTGGACCGTGCCGCAGAAAACCCCGGAAGCCTGAGTCTTGTTGCCGCGGGGCGTTGTGTCAATCGGACGACGCGCGTCAGCCTCAAGATGCGAAAGGCGTCTGTCTTCTCGTTGGCGAAACGAAAACCGCAGACACTGGCTTGCAGACGCGAGTCGCCGCCCCCAGACTAAATCGGACGCCGTTGAGGAGCCTTCAGGCCGGCAACAGTCCCTCCGCCGTTGCGGCAATTCGGCCCGAAGACTGCAAGGCGCAGCGGTGATGAAAACCAGGAAATCCGGCAACGGGCGGTGAGGTGAACCATGCGATCACAGGTACTGGCATTGGCGATCATTGTTCTTCCCCTTCCGGCGGCGGCCCAGTCGTTTGAGGCCACGGACCGCGGCTACGTCTGGCGGCAGGGCGGCGAGTACATCCGCTTCGAGCGGGGCCGCTGGTCTGCCGGCGTCGCGGGCCAGGCCGAGTACGGCTGGCAGATGTTCCTTTGGCACGACAGCTGGATTTACGAAACGCTGCCCGGCGGCAACGTGCAGGCGGACCCGGCCCTGGAAGCCGACGGCAGTCTCACGATGCAGGGCACGTTTTCCGCGCGCGACGATTCGCCGCCGGTCAAGTACGCCTACCGGATCACGCCCGGCGGCGACGGCTTGCGGGTCCGCTGCGAACTCCAGAAGACGGCCGCTCTGAAATTGACACGCGGCATCTGGCTGCACCTGTCCGGCAGCCGAGACACGTTCCAGGGCTCGGAACGGACCTGGTTCGCCCCGTCGGCGCACGGCACCCTTTCGGCCACCCCGGCGGCAACGGCCAATCGTGTTCTGCTGGAACTGCGCCAGGGACGCAGTCTGTGCTTGGGACTGCCGGGCTACCGGTCGGTCGAAGACGAGGGCGGCCGCCAGGCCTACGTTTTTCGCGTCCAACTGTTGTCCGGCGATTTCGAGGTCGGCGAGACGGCGGTGTGCGAGTACACGATCTCGTTCGCCCAGATGCCGGAACGGTTTCCGGGGCAGATCGAGCCGGCCCGGCAGCCGCTGGCGATCGGCACGGTGACGCCCGACGCAACCCGCCTGGAACAATACCGGCGGCTGGAACTGCGGGTAGACGCCAGAGCGACCTACGACAACCCCTTCGATCCCGACGACGTGCGGCTGGACGCGGTGTTCACGACTCCCTCCGGGCAGACACTGACGGTGCCCGGCTTCTTTGCCGTCGAGCACCGGTGCGAGGTTTCGGAGGGGGCCGAGTTGATGATTCCTCAGCCCGCAAGCGGCTGGCGAGTCCGTTTCACGCCGCGAGAGCCCGGACGGTATCGCTGGCAACTGCGGCTGTGCGACCGCAGCGGCGAGGTCCACGGCGGACAAGGCTCGCTGGAATGCGTCCCCGGCGCGGGACGCGGGTTTGTCCGGACGAGCCGAGCCGACCCGCACTACCTGGCCTTTGACAACGGTGACGGTTTCTTTGCCATCGGTCACAACCTGCCGATCTACCACACGACGGGGCAACTGGGCGGCGAGGCGATGCGCAAGTTCGCTGCGGCCAGCGAGAACTTCAACCGCTGGTGGATGAGTTCCACCGGCCTGGGAATCGAGTGGACCGACCGGCTCGGCTGGTACCGGCAAGACGTCGCGGCGCGGATCGACCAGGTGCTGGACCTCGCGGCCGAACTGGGCCTGTACTACATGATGTGCCTGGACACCCACCAGGACTTCCGCGAAACCGGCTGGGAGCGCAATCCGTTCAACGCCCGCCGCCAAGGCCCCTGTGCGACGCCGCGCGACTGGTTCACCGACGAAACGGCCCAAGGGTACTACAAGAAGCGTCTGCGCTACACCGTCGCCCGCTGGGGTTACAGCCCTCATGTCCTGTGCTGGGAGTTCGGCAACGAAATGGAAGGCTGGTCCGGCGCGGGCGACGACGTCAAGCTCCCATGGCACCGGGAGATGTCGGACCACCTCCGGGCCATCGATCCGTTCGGGCACCTGATCACGACGAGCTTCTGGAGCAAGACCGGCCCGGAGGAGTATTGGGGCCTGGAGAACATCGACATCGTCCAGACGCACTGCTATACGAACAACGACGCCAATGTGGCCGAGGCGGTCCGGGGGTACTGCCTGCACCAGTGGGAGCGGTTTGCCAAGCCGCACGTGTTCGGCGAGTTCGGCATTCGCAGCCACGCCAGCACGGCCGACAAGGACCCGCCGGGTTGGGCCATCCACAACTCGCTGTGGGCCGGGCTGGCGAGCTTTGCCGCGGGCGGTCCGATGCCGTGGTGGCACGAGAACTACATCGAACCGTTGGACCTGTATTTCCACTTCACGTCGCTGTCGCGTTTTGCGCAGGATCTGCCGCTGGGGTCCGCCCGCTGGACCGTGCTGGCAACCTCCCCGCCAGCCTTTGTCGACGCCAACCGCCCGCCCGACACCCGCGACGTCGTGCTGGCGCCGGTCAGCCGTTGGGGCAAGCCGGAGCACGCTGAGTTCATCATCCGCCCCGACGGCACGATCGACGAGCAGCGCGTGCCGCAGCAACTACTCCACGGCCAGTCGCACCGCGACCTGAAGAACCCGCCCGCCTTCGTCGTCACGTACCCGAAGCCGGGCCAATTCGTCCTTCACGCGGGCCGCGTGTCGGCCTCCGGCCTGCTGAAAATCTGGCTCGATGACCGGCTGGTCCACGAGCGCGAGCTGCCCTGTGGGGAAGGCTTGGGCAAGTCCAGCGTGTATCGGCCGCAGTGGAAACTCTGGGAAACGACCTACGACGAGGACATCGCCGTCGACGTTCCGGCCGGCACACGCCGCATCCGCGTCGAAAATCTCGGCCGCGATTGGGTGACCGTGGAGAGCTACCGGTTCACGGGCTGCCAGGTGCAGGACACCCCCAACGTGCTCGTCTGCGGCATGAAGAGCGATCGGCTGGCCGTCCTCTGGCTCCAGAACCGGGACAGCTCGTGGTACAACCACGCCCAGCAGGCAGTGCGCCCCGTGGACGCGTTTCAACTGGCCGTGGAGGGACTGCCGGACGGGGTGTTCGAGATCGAGTGGTGGGAAACGTGGAAGGGCGAAGCGGTGCGGACCGAGCGTCGGGACGCCCGCGGCGCTCGTCTGCCGTTGACGATTCCTGCCCTGCCGACGGACGTGGCGCTGAAAATCCGCGCGAAATAGTCGCCCAGGATGAAACGCCGCGGCAGGAGAATCCGCAGGCCTACATCGACCTGACCACCGGCTCGTGGCCCTCGCCGTTCCCGGTCCTGGTTTGGAACGTCTTGCCTGCTGCCCTGCGATAGAACGGCTCGTTTGCCAGCCGCTTGGCCGGGCTGCGACCGGCGCACGGGCGGTCGATTCGTGCCTGGCTGGCCAAGCGGCAACGAACTCGATCGCCGTGGCGCTCCGGCGGCGTTTTCAGCTGCGTGCTGGCGTTGACAGTCAGCGGAGTTTGACTAAAGTAGCGCCCACATCAAGGGCGCGCGGGTCTGGGCGGACTCGCGTGCGGGAGGAACTCTCATGCTATCACTCGAGCTTCCGGAGCGGCTGAATGCGGCGTCGGTGTTTGTCGATGCGCATCTGGCCGCGGGCCGCGAGTCGAAAGCCGCCATCCTGTGCGGCGACCGCGTGGTCACGTACCGCGATCTGTACGAGCACGTCAACCGCTTTGGCAACGCCTTGCGGGAGCGGGACGTGCGCATCGAAGAGCGGGTGGTGCTCCTGATCCCGGACTCCCCGGAGTTCGCATTCGGCTTTTTCGGCGCCATGAAGGCCGGTGCGGTCGCGGTGCCCGTGAACACCAATCTGAAGCCGGACGATTACGAGTACTTTTTGAACGACAGCCACGCCCGCGTGCTGGTCGTCGACAGCAGCTTGGTGCCGCAATTGGCAGGAGTTCGGGCCAGGTACCTGAAGCACGTCTTCGTGCGCGGCGGCGTTCCCGCCGGGTCGGCCGCGCCGGGCGCGGATGCAGCCTCACCGCTGCACGCGACGTTCGAGGTCGTTTCGCTCGAGCGCGTGTTGGCCGACGCCTCGTCCGACTTGACGCCGACGGACACCAGCAAGGACGACATGGCTTTTTGGCTTTACAGTTCGGGGACCACCGGCCGGCCCAAGGGCGCCGTTCACCTGCACCACGACATGCTTGTGGCTGCTGACTTCTACGCCCAGGCCACCCTGCGGCTGAAGGAGGACGATGTCTCGTTTTCCGCGGCCAAGCTGTTCTTTGCCTACGGGCTTGGTAATGGGTTGTACTTCCCGCTGCGCACGGGCGGCACGACGGTGATGCTGTCCGAGCGGCCCACGCCGGAGGCGGTCTATACCGCACTGGACCAGCACCAGCCCACGGTGTTCTATAGCGTGCCCACTGGTTACTTGGCCCTGCTGCACCAGGCGGAAAAAACGGGCCGCACGTCGCTCGGCCGGGTCCGCGTGTGCGTCTCGGCCGGCGAGCCGCTGCCCAAGCACGTGTACGAAACATGGCTGGAACGCTTCGGCGTGGAGATCATCGACGGCATCGGTTCCACGGAAATCCTGCACATCTTCATTTCCAATCGTCCCGGGCAAGTCGTGCCGGGCAGCACGGGCCAGATTGTGCCCGGCTATGAGGCCAAGATCGTCGACGACCACGGCCAACCGCTGCCGCCGCGGCAAGTGGGCACGCTGTACATCAAGGGCGACAGCATCGCCAACGGCTACTGGAACAAGCACGAGGAAACCAAAAACACCTACCACGGACACTGGATCAACACGCACGACAAGTTCCTGATCGACGACGACGGCTATTTCTGGTACGCCGGCCGAAACGACGATATGTTCAAAGTCAGTGGCCAGGCGGTCTGGCCGACCGACGTCGAGGGCATCTTGCTGCAACACCCGGCGGTGCTGGAAAGCGGCGTGGTGGGCGGCGCCGACCCGGAGGGCTTGGTCAAGCCCGTGGCCTTCGTGGTGTTGAAAGACGGCCAGGTCGGTACGCCGGAACTGACCCGCGACCTGCAAACGTTCGTCAAGGCACAGACCGCCCCGTACAAGTACCCGCGCGCCGTGGTGTACGTCGAGTCGCTGCCCAAGACGGCCACGGGCAAAATTCAGCGGTTCAAGCTCCGCGAGCTGGTCGGCCGGCTCACGCCGCTGCACCCCCAGCCGAGCCCCGCCGCAGACAAACCCCCAGCCGAGCCGACCACGCAGACGTGATTGTCCGGACGCCCCGGAATTCAAAGACCTAGGGTCGCCGTGAACGATGTGCCCCTCGCAAGACTCGTGACCGTACGAATCCGACACGGTTGAATTCTTGCGGGAAGTTGCCGAGCGGGCCGAGCGGGCGGATAGGGATTGGTTGCGTTCTCGCGCGACGGTGTATGAAGTGATCGAAGCGTCGTCAACTGCACCCTCTGCCGATTCTCCGCTCACCGCATCCGTCTGCATCCGGTCCTGCCCGCGGTCTTCTGTCTCGGCGCGCCGAACAGGGCCACGCCCGCCGTCGGTAGGTCGCCCGTCGGCAATCTGCACGACAGACACGGCCTAAACTACGGCCAGACGTTCGACGTTCTGGATGGTGACCTTGGGATTGGAGTTCAGCGGCGGTACGGGCAACTGCCGTTCGACCAGCAGGGCGACATGCTCCTTCATGCCCCACTTCGCCTGATAGAGGCAATCCTCGACGGAGTGGCCGACTCCCGTGAAGCCTTCCAGTTCGGGCGAATAGAACCCAAAAAAATCCGGCTCGTCCGTTGCTTCGATCACCAGCGAGTACGGCAGTTCGATCATCTTTCACCTCCCTCAGACTCTTGGGATACCCGCGGCCTTGAGAATCGCGCGGCAGGTCCCCGTTGGAACTTCCTTGGCTCCGTGAAGGTCAACGCGAACCAAGTTGGCCCAACCCGGCTTTCCGTAGTAGCGGACCGAGCCTTTCTCTCGGACCAAGCTGAATCCGTTGGCTTCCAGCAACCGCACCAGCTCGTTGAACTTCATCACCAATGGCTCCGCAGGTCAGGCGCTCTAATCCTACTCGCCAGTAGCGGCCGCGGGAAGCGGCCAACGGCGGCCGCGGCCTCACGGCGGCCCGACGCGGTGCCCGCAACGGAACGGAGGGCGGATTCCTTCCAGGCAGGCTTCAGCCGCGCTTCAGGCACTGCCAACAAGTAAGCCGTGCCACGCGCAGGACGCCCGTCCCGTGCCAGGCCTGTCGACATCGAAGCCGCCCGATAAGGTCCGGCGGAACTCACCGCCATACGGCCAGGGCGGAGCCCAGGGTGACGCCGGGGGCGGGCAAGGCGCTGGCGCCCATCAGGAACTCGTCGATCGCGCGGGCGGCGCCGCGGCCTTCGTGGATGGCCCACACGACCAGCGACTGGCCGCGGCGGCAGTCGCCAGCGGCAAACACGCCGGGAACGTTCGTGGCGTAGCGCCCGTGAGCCGCCAGGTAGTTGCTGCGCGCGTCGTAGGCCAGGCCCAACGGATCGCTCGCCGCGTGCTCGGGGCCGAGGAAGCCCAGGGACAGCAGCACCAGGTCCGCGCGCCAGATGCGCGTCGTGCCGTGGACTTCGCTGAACGGCGCGTGGGCGCTGGGCTTGGACCAATCCACCGTCACCGTGCGGACCCCCGCGACGCGGCCGCTGCCGTCGTCGACGAACTCCTTGGTCAACACGCTGTAGGTCCGCGGATCGTGGCCGAAACGGGCGGCGTACTCGTCGTGCGAGTAGTCCATGCGAAAGACCTTCGGCCACAGCGGCCAGGGGTTGTCCGGAGCCCGCTGCTGGGGCGGCATTGGCAGCAATTCGAAGTTGACGACGCTGGTCGCGCCGTGACGCAAGGCAGTGCCCACACAGTCTGCGCCGGTGTCGCCGCCGCCGATGACGATGACGTCCTTGTCTTTGGCGTTCAGAGAAGCGTTGTCGGTCCGTTGCGAATCCAGCAGGCTCTTGGTGTTCCGCGTCAAGAAGTCCATCGCAAAATGGACGCCCTCTAACCCGCGTCCCGGAATCGGCAAGTCACGGGGCACCGTGGCGCCGGTGGCCAGCAGCAGGGCGTCGTATTGCTGCAGCAGGTCCCGCGGCTGGACGAACTGGATCTCCTCGCGGCGTTCGAGCATGATCCGGGTCAGGTGGCCTGCCGGAAAGTCCTCTTGGCGGCCGACGTGGGTGCGGGTCATGAACCGCACGCCTTCCTCACGGAGCAACTGGACCCGGCGTTCGACGAGCCCTTTGTCCAGCTTCATCTTCGGAATGCCGTACATCAGCAAGCCGCCAACGCGGTCGGCCCGTTCGTACACGGTTACCTGGTGGCCGACCTTGTTCAATTGGGCAGCGGCCGCTAGGCCGGCGGGGCCGGAGCCGACAATCGCCACGTTCTTGCCCGTCCGCGTGCTGGGCGGATGCGGCTGGACCCAACCCTCGGCAAACCCGCGGTCGGCGATCGCGCACTCGATGTTCTTGATCGTCACGGGCGGATCATGGATGCCCAGCACGCAAGCGCCCTCGCACGGCGCAGGACACACCCGGCCGGTGAACTCGGGGAAATTGTTGGTCTTGTGCAACCGGTCCAGCGCATCCCGCCAGCGGCCGCGATACACCAGGTCGTTCCATTCGGGGATCAGGTTATCGATCGGACAGCCGCTGTTGGACATGCAGAACGGCACGCCGCAGTCCATACAGCGGGCGCCCTGCGTTTGCAGATGGCTCTCGGCCGGCGACGTGTAGATTTCCTGGAAATCCGCGACCCGTTCCGCCGGCGAACGGTAGGGGACGGCTTTGCGCGGGTACTCTTTGAAACCAGTGGGCTTTCCCATGACGTCGAAATTCCTTGACTGCGTTCGTTGGCGTTGGGGGACCGCGTCGGCCGAACTTTCGCACTCGCGCCGGGTCGCGGTTGCCCGACCCGCTCCCGGCCTCTTATCGGGCGGCGAACTTCTCGCGGACGGGCGTCTCCTCTTCCTCTTCGTGCGCGCGGCGGTCCATCAGGACTCGCTTGTAATCGATCGGCATCACCTTGACGAACTGCTCGCGGATGATCGTCATCCACTCGTCCAGCACCCGCTCGGCGACCTTCGACCCGGTGTAGGTCTGGTGCATTTCGATCATTTCCAGCAGTTCGCCGATGTCCTCTTCCGCCTCGACGCGTTCCAGTTTGACGGTGCCCAGATTGCACCTGGCGGCGAAATCGCCCGCGGCATCCCACACGTAGGCCACGCCGCCCGACATGCCGGCGGCGAAGTTCCGCCCGGTGGGGCCCAGGATGATCGCCCGGCCGCCGGTCATGTACTCGCAGCCGTGGTCGCCGACGCCTTCGCTCACGGCCCAGGCCCCGCTGTTGCGGACGCAGAACCGTTCGGCGGCCCGGCCGCGGAAGAAGGCCCGGCCGTCGGTCGCGCCGTACAAGACCACGTTGCCCACGAGGATATTGTCTTCCGCGGCAAACGTGCTCTCCGCGGGCGGATACACGATCAGTTTGCCGCCGGACAGGCCCTTGCCAAGGTAGTCGTTGGCGTCGCCCTCCAGTTCCAGCGTGATTCCGCCTGCCAGAAACGCGCCGAAACTCTGCCCGGCGGAACCCGTAAACTTGATGTGGATCGTGTCGTCCGGCAGCCCCTTCTCGCCCCACCGCTTGACGACCTCGTGGCTGAGGATCGTTCCCACGGTGCGGTGCGTGTTCAGGATCGGCAAGGCGATTTTGACTGCTTCGCCGCGGATCAGCGCCCGGGCGGAGAGTTTCAGCAGATGCGTGTTGTCCAGCGCCCGGTCCAAGCGATGGTCCTGGGGGATCATGCGGCGGACCGACACCAGGTCGTGCGGCCGGCGGGCGAAAGCCAGGATCGGCTTCAGGTCCAGCCCGTCCGTCTTCCAGTGCCGGATGGCGTCCTCCGGCTCCAGGCAATCGACGCGGCCGATCATCTCGTCCATCTTGCGGAAGCCCAACTGGGCCATGATCTGACGGGCCTCCTCGGCGACCATGAACAAGTAATTGATGACGTGCTCCGGCTTGCCGCTGAATTTGCGCCGCAGCACGGGGTCCTGGGTGGCCACGCCCACGGGGCAGGTGTTCAGATGGCATTTGCGCATCATGACGCAGCCCAGCGTAATCAGCGGCGCGGTGGCAAAGGCCATCTCTTCTGCGCCCAGCAGCGCGGCGATCACCACGTCGCGGCCCGTGCGGATGCCGCCGTCGGTCTGCAGCACGACGCGGCTGCGGAGGTCGTTCAGCACCAGCGTCTGGTGCGCCTCGGCCAGGCCCAACTCCCAGGGCAAGCCTGCGTGCTTGATGCTGGTCAGCGGCGAGGCGCCCGTGCCGCCGGTGTCGCCGGAGACGGTGATGTGCTCGGCGTGCGCCTTGGCCACCCCGGCCGCGACCGTGCCCACGCCGACTTCGGAGACCAGCTTGACGCTGATCCGGGCCGACGGGTTGGCGTTCTTCAGGTCGTAGATCAGTTGGGCCAGGTCCTCGATCGAGTAGATGTCGTGGTGCGGCGGAGGGCTGATCAGGCCCACGCCCGGCGTCGAGTAGCGGATGCGGGCGATGTTGTCGTCCACCTTGCGGCCCGGCAACTCGCCGCCCTCGCCCGGCTTGGCGCCCTGGGCCATCTTGATCTGCAACTCGTCCGCGTTGGCCAGGTACCAAGCGGTCACGCCGAAGCGGCCTGAAGCGATCTGCTTGATTGCCGAGCGTTTCGAATCGCCGTTGGGCAGCGGCTTGAAGCGCGCCGGATCCTCGCCGCCCTCCCCCGTGTTGCTGCGCCCGCCGATGCGATTCATGGCCACTGCCAGGCTCTCATGCGCTTCGGCGGAAATGGAACCGAAACTCATCGCGCCCGTGCAAAACCGCTTGACGATGTCCGCGGCCGGTTCGACCTCCTCCAGCGGCACAGGATCACCGGCGACTCCGGGCCGGAACCGCAGCAACCCGCGCAGCGTACAGCGGGCGCGGGCGTCGTCGTTCAGGAGTTTGGCGAAACGCCAGTAGGCGTCGCGGTCGTTCGTCCGGGCCGCGACTTGCAGGTTGGCGATGGCGTCCGGACTCCAGGCGTGCCGCTCGCCCTCCGCCCGCCAGTGGAATTCGCCCAAATTGGGCAACACGGGCAGCCGCTCGCCGGCCAGGCGGGGGTAGCCCAGCGTGTGACGCCGCAACGTTTCCTCGGCCAGCGTCTTCAGCCCCACGCCCTCGATGCGGCTGGCCGTGCCGGCGAAACACAAGTCGATCACTTCGCGGTTCAGCCCCACCGCCTCGAAAATCTGCGCCCCCTTGTACGACTGCAGCGTCGAAATGCCCATCTTGGCCATGACCTTGAGAATGCCCTTGGCGACGCCCAACCGATAGGCGGAAACCACCTTGGCATCGTCGGGAAACTCGGCGGCGTCCAGCAGCCCGTCGGCACGCGCCCGCCACATCGCCTCGAAAGCCAGGTAGGGATTGATCGCGTCGGCCCCGTAACCGGCCAGCAGGCAAACATGATGCACTTCGCGGGCTTCCCCCGTTTCCAGCACCAGCCCGATCCGCGTCCGCTTGGCCTCCCGCACCAGGTAATGATGGACCGCGCCGCAGGCCAGCAGCGAACTGACCGGCACGCGTTCGGCACAGGTCGCCCGGTCCGAAAGCACGACCAGACTGTCACCGGCGTCGATCGCCGCTGCCGCCTCCGCACAGATCCGCAGGAGGGCCTCCCGCATCCCGTCCGGCCCGGCGGCGCGCGGGAACGTCATGTCGATCGTCCGCGTTTTCCAGCCCCGGTAATCCAACTCCTTGACCGCCGCCAGATCCTCGTTGGTCAGGATCGGATGCGGCATCAGCAGCCGTTGACAGTGCCGTTCGGTCGTCTCCAGCAGGTTCCGCTCGGGACCGATGTAGCACTCCAGCGACATGATGATCTCCTCGCGGATCGAGTCGATCGGCGGGTTGGTCACCTGGGCGAACAGTTGCTTGAAATAGTCGTACAACAGCCGCGGCTGGTCGCTCAAACAGGCCAACGCGGAATCGTTGCCCATCGAGCCCAGCGGATCACGTTTCTGCTGGACCAGCGGCAACAGCATGAACTGCAGCGTTTCCGTCGTATAGCCGAAGGCCTGCAGCCGCGGCAGCAGCGCGTCGGCATCGAGTCTCGCCGGGGGCGCCCGCCGGGGCAGATCCTGCAGTTCGATACGGTTCTCGCGCAGCCAGCGGGCGTAAGGCCGGCGGCCGGCAAGATCGTTCTTCAGTTCCTCGTCGGGGATCAGCCGCCCTTGCTCAAAGTCGATCAGGAACATGCGGCCCGGCTGCAGGCGGCCCTTGGCCTTGACGTTCTGAGGCTCGACCGCCAGCACGCCCACTTCGCTGGCCATGATCACGCGGTCGTCGTGCGTCAGGTAGTAACGGCTGGGCCGCAAGCCGTTGCGGTCCAACACCGCCCCGACGCAGCGACCGTCGGTAAAGGTGATCGAGGCCGGACCGTCCCACGGTTCCATCACGGCCGAATGGCACTCGTAAAACGCCCGCTTGTTCTCCGGCATCGTGTCGTGCTTCTGCCACGCTTCCGGGATCATCATCATCATGGCTTCCGGCAGCGAGCGGCCGGCCATCAGCAGAAACTCCAGCACGTTGTCAAAACTGCCCGAATCGGAACAGCCGGGCTCGGCGATCGGAAACAGCTTGGGCAAGTCGTCGCCGAACACCCCGCCGGACACGACGCCTTCGCGAGCCCGCATCCAGTTCAGATTGCCCTGCAGCGTGTTGATCTCGCCGTTGTGACTCATGCAGCGGAGCGGCTGGGCGCGGTCCCAGCTGGGAAACGTGTTCGTCGAGAACCGCGAGTGGACCATCGCCAAGTGCGTTAGATAGCTGTCGTCGGCCAGATCGGGATAGAACAGCAACAACTGGTCGGCCATCAACATCCCTTTGTAGATGATGACCTTGCTCGACAGACTGCAGACGTAGAACATCGAGGCCTGCTTCAGACGGCGGTCGCCTCGCAGTTCGTGGCTGGCCCGCTTGCGGATCACGTACAGCTGCCGCTCGAAAGCCGCGTCCTCGCAACCGCCCTCGGCGGCGACGAACAACTGCTCGATCGCCGGCTGAGCCGCGGACGCCGACGGACCCAAGTCCGCCTCGGCGCCCCGCACGGGCACCCGCCGCCAACCCACCAGCCGCTGGCCCTGCTCGGCGACAATCCGCTCCACAACCCGCTTGCACTTCTCACGCTCCAACTCACCCGTCGGCAGGAACACCACCCCCGCGCCGTACTTGCCCCGCGCAGGCAACTCCGCCTGCAACTCGTCCCGCGCCACCTTCGCCAGGAACTCGTGCGGCAGAGCCGTCAAGATGCCCGCGCCGTCCCCCGTCGTCGCTTCGCACCCGCAAGCGCCCCGATGAGCCATCCGCCGCAGCACGTGGTCGGCGTCCAACACCAATTGATGGCTCCGCTGGCCCTTGATGTGAGCCACGATCCCTACCCCGCAGCTGTCCTTTTCGCAGGCGGGATCGTACAGCCCATGTTTCTCCGGATATCCCCACGTCTGTCGTAAGCCCATGTTCAGTCTCGTCCGCTGCTGTCCTGCGTTGCTTCGACTCACACCAAGAGGTGCCCTGAAAGATTAGAATAACAAATAAAAGCAATCGGGTAAATTAGCTTAGTCAATATAAGCGTACGTGCTGACGCGAACGCGGTCAAGGCGTCTGTGCTGACGGTTGGCGGCGGCGCGGGCGGCCTCCAGTCACGACCGGCGGTGGACGCGCGCTGGGTTCCTGCTGCGCGAATCCCCCGTCACGCGGAGATCGCGGGCGATTGTACGATGCGACGCTGGACGCTAAGGTTAATGAGAGGTGGCCGGTCTGCAACTGCCCGGCGGAAAAAGAGCCCGGCTCTGTGGGTCGAGCCGGGAGTCTGGAGTCAGGCGTCCGGCCTGCCCCCGACTCGCGTTTCCGTCCGCTTTTTCACTTGCCAACAGGAGTACGCACACCGTGAAGAGAATCGCTTGGAACGTCGTTGCTGTCGCGCTGTGGTCTGTTCTCGCCAGCCAGGTCCTGGCCGAGGAGGGTTGGGTCAGCCTGTTTGACGGAAAATCCTTTGCCGGCTGGAAGGCCAGCGAAAACAAGGACTCGTGGAAGATCGTCGACGGCCAGTTGGTGTGCCACGGCCCCCGCAGCCACCTGTTCTATGACGGCGAACTGAAGCCGTTCAGGAATTTCGAGTTCAAGGCCGAGGTGCTGACGACGCCGGGCAGCAACTCGGGCATCTACTTCGCCACGCGTTTTCAGCCGGAGGGCTGGCCGAAGTATGGGTACGAAGTCCAAGTCAACAACACCCACACGGACCCCAAGAAGACCGGCGGCCTGTACGGCGTGTCCGACGTCTTTGCGGCTCCGGCGCAGGACGGAAAGTGGTTCGAGATGCACATCGCGGTTCAGGGCAAACGCGTGGTCGTCAAGGTCGACGGCAAGACCTTGGTGGAATACACCGAACCGGCCAGCCAGGAGCCGCCCAAGGGAGGCTTCATTCGCCTGATCGACGAAGGGACGTTCGCCCTGCAGGCCCACGATCCCAAGAGCCAGGTCCATTACAGGAATCTCCGCGTCAAGAAGCTGCCGTAGTGCGGCCTCGCCGGGCGCTGTGTGGCACTGCTTGCTTGCAGGCCGTGGTGACGAGGCAGGCACGGCCAACAAGGAGGCCGTGCCACAAGTAGAGCGTGCCACATGCGGGCCGCGGCCAGGAACCAATCACCAGTGACCAATGACCCAGAAAATCCGCACCTTCATCGCCGTCGAATTGTCTCCCGTCGTCGTCGCCCAAGCGGTCGGCCTGGTGGAAGCCCTGCGGCCGGCGGGAGTCGGCGTCAAGTGGGTCGAGTCGCAGAACATGCACTTGACGCTCAAGTTCCTCGGCGACGTGCGTGCGGAGGAGTTGGCGGACGTGGTCCGTGTCGTGACGAAGGCGGCCGCCGAGTTCGCACCATTTGACATCACGTTGAGCGGGGCGGGAGCCTTTCCGAACAGCCGCCGCCCGCGGACGCTGTGGATCGGCGTCACGCAGGGCGAGCCGCATTTGAACCGCTTGCAGACGGCCATCGAACGGGTCTTGGCCAAACGCGGTTTTCCCAAAGAACACCGCGCGTTTCATCCCCATTTGACGCTCGGCCGCGTGCGCGAAGGCGGCCCGGACACGGCGGAATTGGCGCAGGCGATTCAGGAGCACGCCGACTTTGCCGCCGGGACTTCCCGCGTCCGCGAGATCGTGGTGTTTGCCAGTCACTTGTCCAGCACTGGGCCGACCTACGAAGCGTTAGGCCGGGCGCCGCTGGGCGCTTGATGCAGTGGCAGTCCGATCGTTTGGGATTTCGGCCCGGCCGGTCCGGACGGCATCCCAAGCTGCGAAAGACTTCCCCTCGAAATGGACCCTGATCATGCCCATCACATTCACCTGTCCTCACTGCGGCCGACAGACCAACGTAGCCGATCAGTATGCCGGGCAGTCCGGGCCCTGCGCCGGCTGCGGGCAAACGATCACGATTCCGGGGCCGGGTCCAGCCTCGTTCAGCCGGCCGGACCATGCGCCGGCCGGCGCGAATTTTGGGGGCGGCGCGGTGATCGCGGTGATTGTGGTTGCGTGTGTGTTCGGCCTGCTGGCCTGCGGCGGCGTCCTCGTCGCCCTCTTGCTGCCCGCAACCCAAGCGGCTCGCGAGGCGGCCCGCTGCTCGCAGTGCAGCAACAACCTGAAGCAGATTGCCCTGGCCTTTCACAATTACCACGACGTTTACAAAACCTTTCCCCCAGCCTACATCCCGGACGAGAACGGCCAGCCGATGCACAGCTGGCGCGTGCTGATTCTGCCGTTTCTGGAATGCCAGCACATCTACAACCAGTACAATTTCTCCGAGCCGTGGAACAGTCCGGGCAATCTGGCCGCGACCAGTCAACACGTCCCCGCGTACTCCTGTCCCGCGTCGCCGGCAAGCGGTCCGGGGAGCCTCGAGACGAGCTACATGGTCGTCACCGGTCCCAACACGGTTTTTGAGGGCAGCAAAGCGTGCCAGTTTAGGGAGATCCTCGACGGCACGTCGAACACGATCCTGGTGGTCGAAGTGGCCGGCACGGGAGTCAACTGGGCGGAGCCGAAGGACTTGGACGCTAGCACGTTGGTCTATCCGCTGGGCACGCCGGGCGGCATGACGCCGGCCAGCCATCACCCCGGCGGCCTGAACGTCGCCCTGTGCGACGGATCCGTCCGATTCATCGCCTATGCAGTGTCGCCCCAGGTGTTCCGCGCGCTGATCACCAAAGCCGGCGCCGAGCGGGTTTCGGGCGATTGAACGGGCCATGCGCCCCGCCTTTTCCAGCAAAAACGGGGCTCGTGGCGTGGAGCGAGCCCCGCAGAAACGCACGTTGACACGGCACGCCGCTTTCGGGTACAAGCTGTCCGCTTTTCCGCGCGCCTGTCCGTAGATTTCCGGGCGGGGCGTTTCACTCGCAGCGGGGAACCAACCATGTCCAGTTTCTTGCCGTTTTCGCACCAGTCCGAGGCTGACGTCGGAGAGTTCGACGTCAGCGATCTGCTGCAGGAGGTCGGCGAGGCCTTGGAACGCGAGAGCCTACGGCGACGAGTTCCGATCGAAATCGACGCGCCGCCTTATACGATGGTCCGCGGGGACCGCCAGACTCTGCGACTGCTGTTGACTCGCCTGATCAGCAACGCCTTGTCGGCCAGTCCTCCGGGCGGCGAAATCGTGGTCACCGCGTACAGCGACGAGCAGGGCGTCGAGGTCGAAGTCGCGGACGATCGTTCGGAGTCCGTCGAGTTGTTGATCGATTCGGGCTTGGTCGCCGTCGCGGGAACGGGCGATGTCCGGGCGATGCCGTGGTCGGAAGTCCAGCGAGTTGCCGCGGCCTGCGGCGGCCGAATCTCGATTGCCCCCTGCCCCGAAGGCGGCGTCGCCATGAGCGTGCAGTTCCCGCGTCTGAGTGATGCGGACACGAGTTCGCGGCGTGCTGCGTGACGCCCGGCAGGCTCGAACAAGCCGCGTCTTGCAAAGACGCGCACCAGGAGAGTCGGAGTTCCCCGCATGGAATGGTTTTGCAGGCTGTCGGAACAAGTTGCCGATCGTTACCGTGCGCTGCCGGTTTCGACGCGGATCGCCTGCCTGGTGTTGAGCGTCGCCGTCTTGGGCGGCTTGATCATGCTGTGGGGCGGCCGGTCGGACGGGCCGTTCGAGCCGCTGTTCGACGGCCGGACCTTCTCGCCGCGCGAGTTGGCCAAGATGACGGCGGCCTTTCAGACGGCCGGACTCAAGGGAGCCCGGTTGGCCGACAGCCAGATCCTGATTCCCAAATCGAACGTGGACGCCTACCTGGTCGCGCTGGATGCGGCGGACGCCCTGCCGGCCGATTTCGACGACTCGCTGGACGAGATCGCGGCTGACAGCAATCCTTTCGCCTCGCGGCAGCAAACCGAACTGGGGTTTCGGCTGGCGGAACAGAAGAAACTGGCGCGAATCCTGTCCGGAATGAACGGCATCGACACCGCCTCGGTGCAATACGCCGAGATCAAAAAGCCCGGCTTTCCGCCGACCGTCGATATCCGGGCCGTCGTCGCGGTGCGGGCTGACGGCAAACGCCATTTGGACTACGGAGAAATCGAGGCCATTCGGGATACCGTCGCCGGTTACGTAGCGGGCCTGGACCGGGCCCAAGTCACCGTCTCCGATCTGAACGCTTGCCGCGCTTATCCGGGAGGCGATCCGGCGGACTCCGCCGCCGCGAGTTACGCCGCCCGCGCCGAACAGGCCCGGCTGGAAGAAGAATTCCTCGCCAAGATCAAAAACCGCCTGGTCGCCTATCCGGGCGTCATTGTCGGCGTGAACGTGCATCTGGCCGAAATCGCCGCACCCGCCGCACCCGCCGCGCCCGACTCGGTCTCCGCCGCCTGCCGCCGCTTTGCGCCGGCCCTGGTCTCCGCCTCGATCGACTTGCCCAAAAGCTATTTTGCCAAGATCTGCCGCGACCAGTGTGCGGGCTCGGAACCCGCGTCACCCGACCGCCAAGCCCAGCAAGCAGTCGAACAGGAAGTCAAACAAACGGTGGAACGAGCGGTGCTGGCGCTGCTCCCGCCGCCGACCGCCCCAATGTACCGCTCCCCGCAGGTTGTGGTAACCGCGTACGAGGACCTGCCGCCGGCCGAGTCGGCAGCCGCCGCGTGGAGCGCCGGCGCGGTCGCCTGGGCGGCGGATCAGCGGGGTCCGATCGTCGTCGCGCTTCTGGCAACTGCCGGTGCTCTGCTCTTGGTCCGCAGTCGGCGGCTCGCTGCGGCGGGCCGGCCAGACGCCGCGCACAAAGTGTCCGGCGACGTCTCGGAAGACAACGCCCCCGCAAACGGCGATTCCGTTTTGCCAATACCGCCGAATGCCCAGCCGAACATCCTGGAGATCAGCCGGGTGATTCAAGAGAATCCCCAAGCGGCGGCTGAAGCGGTGCGACGTTGGCTGAGCAAAGCAGCGTGACTGAGGCCGATCCATGATCGAATCCTGCGGCGGAATTCGCAAAGCGGCGATCCTGATCGACAGCCTGGACGATTCCACGGCCGAAGTCCTGCTGGCCCAGATGCCGAGGGAACTGGCGGTCCAGGTGCGCGCCGCGCGGGCGGATCTGGGCGACATCAGCCCGGACGAACGCGAGCAGGTGCTCGCCGAGTTTCTGGACGCGGGGTTGCAGCCGCGGCCTGACTCGACGCAGCAACCTCGCGACACGGCGGACGCCGCTCCGGCCGTAACGACTGCCACAGAACCAGCTCCGAGCCCGGCCTCTACTCCCGGCCGGCGTCCCGACGCCGCCTCGACAACGGCTCCGGCCGGCGATCCGACCGACGCTCTGGCCAGCGGATTGGCCCAGGAAGACGCCCAGACGATCTGCCTGGTCCTGGCCCACTTGCCGCCTTCCCGCGCGGCCGGTCTGTTGCAATGCCTGCCGACGCAGCGTCAGGCGGAGGTCCTGCAGCGACTGGCGCAGCGGGAATCGACGCCGCCGGAGCCCCAGGACCATCCAGGCCGAAAACCGGACCTCGTGCCCTTCCAGCCCCCCGACGAAGAACCGTTCATGGCCCCGGTGCCCTGCGATCATCGCCGCGAAGGTCGCTTGACTCCGCGTCCCGCGGCGCGCCGGGACGGCCCCGGCGCAAACCAAACGGAATCGGCCGAGGCGGCCTCGCTGGCCGATTTTGACGACCTGATGCGACTGGAGGACGCCGCCCTGGCCCGCGTGTTCCGCGCCGCCGCGCCGCAAGTCGTCCTGCTGGCGCTGTCGGGGGCCAATCGAGAATTGATCGAGCGCATCGCCCGGCATCTGCCCGCGGCCGCAGGCCGCACCTTGCGACGTCAGATCGCGACCCTGGGCCCCACGCGGCTGCGCGATATCGAATTGGCCCAGCAGCAATTGGCTGAACTGGCCGGCCAGATGTGCCGCGACGGGCTAATTCACGTACCCCACCGCCGCCGCTTTACGATGGCGGCCTGAGCCCATGCCCCGCCGCCAGCGGACGCCTTCGACTCCGCACCATTATTGACGTCGGTCGATATGCGTAGTAATATAACCGCTGTCCGTTGGCGAAGTCTCCGGCGTGTGCGGCACGCGCGCCTGGAGCCAGAAGAGTCTGGTCAAGGAACACTCGCCCCCCCCCATGCGTGCCGCCCACCCTAAGACCTTTTGTTCTTCCGGAAGGGCCGGCTTACGCCGTTGTTTCGCAACTCGATCGATGCGGGCGATCCGACGCGGACGGCAACCTCTCCGCCGCCGGGCTTTCCGCCGCTGGTGGATACAGGCCGCCCGCAGGATTACGCCGGTCCGTCCCTCTACGGAGTCTGGGGTTCGCTGGGCAGTATGGGAGCGGGCGAGTCGGTTCAGGTGCCCTAGGAAAGCGGGTCTGTGGGCGGAAACACGGGTTTCTCCAAAAGGGGGCCAACCCCTTTTTGTGCGAGACGTCGTCTGAGCCGTTTCGACGGCAGAGCCCGGTTCCGTTCTTGCCGGTGGCGATCGAGGGTGCATTGTCCTTGGGAAAGATGGAAGCGTCATTGGGAGGCTTGTGGTTTATGAAAATCGTTGCTCGGTTGTTCGTCTTCTCGGTAATCGCTACGGGACTAGTCTGGGGCCAAGGGTGCGGAACACCAAAGCCGGAAGCGCCTCCGACGTACCCGGTGTCGATCAAGATCTCGTACCGCGACCAGCCCGTCGAGGGAGCCAACGTGACGTTGATTCCCCAGGAACAGTCTGGTCGAGGCGCATCGGGCGTCACCGACGCTGGCGGCGTGGCCAGGGTGGGCCTCCCCGGCTTGGCCGACGGCGCCGTGCCCGGCAAATATTGGGTGACGGTGGCAAAGGCGGAGGGCACCCAGAGCGATCCCAATCTGTCGGCGGAGGAGTTCTACAAGCAACAGAGCGCTAAGCCGAACGCCAGCCCGGAGTCCCCCAAACACCTGCTGCCCGTGAAATACCTTTCGGCCCAATCCGGCGGCCTGGAGTGCACGGTCCAGGAACAGCAGAACCAGGTGTTCGAATTCGACCTCACCGATTGACAGCCGCGGTCGTCCAGGAGGCTGCCCCCTGACAATTGTCCGCATGGTGCGCCGAAACATCTTGCCGCTGGCCCCCCAGCAAAAGATGCCTCGGAGGCCATAGCAACGGCGGCCGAAATAACTTCGCGAATTTCCGCCACCACGCTGCTCGCCAGCGTGGTGGCAAAGGAACCAATTGCCTTCGTGAAGATCTCTGGTCTTGAACACCGCTTTACGCTGGCAAGCAGCGTGGTGGCGAGGCAACCGATGTCTTCGTGAAGATCTCTGTGCTAGTCTGGAGCTGTCAGCCACGATCCGAATTCGTCTTTGAGGGAGTCGGACGATGGAAGCCAAGTCGGTGCTGCCGCGAGTGTGGGACGTTCCTGACGAAATCCGCAGCCGGTTGGGGGCGACCGTGGGACGCCAGCGGGCGATGACCGCGGACGGCCATTTGTTGTTAGTCGTCCATGTGCCGCCGAAACCGGACGAGTTGGGGCGGCAGGGCCGGTTCCTGTGGCGAAAGCCGGACGGGACCTGGACCTCGAACGACTTGGGCGGCGGGACGCAGGTCGTGGGCAAGCACCTGGACCAGTTCGCCAAGGCCATCGAGGATTGCGACGGCATGGAGCAACAGGCGAGCCGGGCTGAGGAGTATCTCGCCGTTCTGGAGCGACTGGCGCCGCTGCAGCGTTCGGCCCGCAATCTGTACGGCGTGCTGCAGGAGGCCCGTCAATTGTGTCCGGACGACCGTGACCTGATCAACTTCCGCGACCGCGCTTACGAGATCGAACGTGCGGCTGAGTTGCTGCAGACCGAAACCAACAATTCCCTGCAGCTGTTCATGGCCAAGCGAGCCGAAGAGCAAGCCAAGGCCAGCCGCCGGATGGCGGTTTCGGCTCATCGCTTGAATATCCTGGCGGCCTTCTTCTTTCCGGTGGCTGCCCTGAGCGGCATTCTGGGAGTGAATCTTGTCCACGGGTACGAGGCGTTTCGAGCGCCCATCCCCTTTCTGGGTTTCGTTGCCGTCAGTGCGATGTTGGGTTTGGTCCTGGCCTGCTTCGTCGCCGCTTCGCGCCGGGACTGAGTGGGCTCCCGCGATTCGGAAGATTCTTATGCGTCCTTCCGGCCCCCGGTGCGGCGTGCCGCTGAACGTCGCTGCGGCAGCGTGCATCCGCAGCAGTCGGCGGATTCCCTGAGCAGGCCAGGCGGTCGGGCCGAAGGTTTTATCCCTGTGCGCGAAAGGCCGCTCAGACGGCGCTCTCTCCCGTTTCCCCGGTGCGGATCCGGATCACCTCGGTCAGGCTGTGGACGAAGATCTTTCCGTCTCCGACCAGGCCCGTGTTGGCCATCCGCGAGATCGTGGCGACGATGGCCTCCACGTCTTGATCCGGCACCACCACTTCGATCTTGATCTTGGGGACCAAATCCACCCCGTACTCGACGCCGCGGTAGATTTCGGTATGCCCTTTTTGGCGTCCGAAACCGCGCACTTCGGTCACGGTCATACCCTTGACGCCAGCCTGGGCCAGCGCTTCCTTGACATCGGTCAGTTTGAAGTTGCGGATAATGGCCTCGACCTTTTTCATGCGGCGCACCCTTGGGAGAGGAAACGAGGGCGCGAGGCGCGGGCTGCCTCGCTTCATTCCAACATTTTCAGCAATCTTCGTGCCACGACAAGAACGTGACGCAGAAATGCCGGACGGCTTGTGCCTCCAACGTACGGCTGATTCGATCGCCACGGGTGGGAGCACCCGAGTTCTGCGGAGTCGGGCCGGCGGATACTGACAGATTCGACGCGATTTGCCGGGAGCGAAAACCGGGCTCTGCGGACAACGAACCGACCGGCGAACTGACCGGCTTCTGAGCAACGGATGCCCGGAGATTCAGCACGGGGACGCAACGGCCCCGCATTTCGGGGCGAACGTCCGCGCGCGGCTTTCGTTCAGGAAAGCGGCCAACAACCGCTCGTCCAAGCCGGCGATGTGGGGGTCCGGATAGAATTGCACGCCGATGGCCAGCCAGTCCTCGGACTCGCTTTCGATGGCCTCGATCACGCCGCCGGGCCCGCGGGCCGTGATCGCAAAGCCCACGGCCACCTCGTCGACGGCGACCTCATGGTGGCCCTGGACCAGCAGCTCCGGATCCGTGTAGACCCGGTCCAGGAAGGAACCCGACGTTGTCATCAGGCTGTGCCGCGGATTGTGCGGGTCCAGGTGGCGATGGCAGGGCCGGGTGTCCAGCAGCACCGGGCGGAGGCTGCCGCCCAGGGCGACGTTCAACAGTTGAATCCCTCGTCCAAACCCGAAAAACGGCATCCGCCGCTCGGCGATCGTCCGCATCAGCAGCGTTTCGGGATTGTGCTCGACCGCCTCCGGACCGTGAGCGTCGCTCTCCGGGGCCAGATCGCGCCACCCCATGTACAGGAAGGCGTCCAGCCGATCCAGTTGACACATCACGTCGGCGGCGTCCGGCACTGCCGGCACGATCAAGGGGACGGCGTCGAGGCTTTCGAGAAACCCCACCCAACGGTGAAGCAGGGGCTCGGCAAAGCCCGAACACATCAAGCCGTCGAAGTTACAGAGCAGATTCAGGCCGATCACAGACTTGTCGGACATGGCGACGCGTCCTCCTGACGGTGATTCCGATTCAGCCGTTCGAACCAATCCGCCCGCCGCCCTTACACCTTCACAGCACGCGTCAGTCGCTCGATGATCGCCAGATTCCATGGCGCTACGCGGCGCAAGAGCTCGGCTTGCACATTCCCAATATAGCGGTTGTCCCGTCGTCGGGAAAACGCGCAAACGAGTAAAGTTGACGGATTTTCGGGCCGCGGGAACGGGGGGCACGGCGTTTCTGGCGAGCGGCGCAGGCTCCGCGCAGCCCAACCGGTGGGACGCTGGCAGCGAGCGGACTATAATCGGGACCGGATTCAGAACCCGTTCTTCGACGCGATCGAGATGCCTGCGATGCCCCGCGATTCCGAATCGACGCTTGCCGCCCTTGCCAACGTGCTCCGTCAATACTGGGGCTACGACCGTTTTCTGCCGCTGCAGGCCGAGGCGATGAACTGCGTGCTGCAGGGTCGGGATTCGGTCGTCGTGCTGCCCACCGGCGGCGGCAAGTCGTTGTGCTTTCAAGCGCCGGCCGTGTGCTTGCCCGGATTGGCCCTGGTCGTCTCGCCGCTGATTTCGCTGATGAAGGATCAGGTCGACTCGCTCCGCAACTGCGGCGTTCCGGCGGCCTTCGCCAACAGCACGCAGTCGGCCGCCGAGCGGCGGCGCGTGGCCGACGACGTCCGGGCGGGCCGGTTGCGGCTGTTATATCTGGCGCCCGAACGGCTGTTGACGGAGGGAACGCTGGAATTTCTCCAATCCGTCCGCGTGTCGCTGGTGGCGATCGACGAGGCGCACTGCATCAGTTCGTGGGGGCACGATTTTCGTCCGGAATACCGCGCCCTGCGCGTGCTGCAGGAAGCGTTCCCCGGCGTCGGCATCCACGCGTACACCGCCACCGCATCGGAAACCGTGCGGCGGGATATCGCGGGTCAGCTGCAATTGCGCGATCCGGAGTTTCTGGTCGGCTCGTTCGATCGGCCCAACCTGGTCTACAAAGTCCAGCGGCGGCACGACCGGCTGAGGCAAATCCGCGAAGCGCTGGAGCGGCACCGGGGTGAAGCGGGGATCATCTACTGCATCGCGCGCAAGGACGTGGACCAGACCACCGCTGCGCTCCAGGAATTGGGCTATCGCGCGCTGCCCTACCACGCCGGCTTGAGCGACGACGAACGCCGCCGCAACCAGGAAGCGTTCATCGAGGACGAAGCCGATACGATCGTGGCCACGGTCGCCTTCGGAATGGGCATCGACAAGCCGAACGTCCGCTACGTGATCCATGCAGGCATGCCCAAATCGCTGGAACACTACCAGCAAGAAAGCGGCCGCGCCGGGCGCGACGGCTTGGAAGCCGAATGCTGCCTGTTCTACTCCGGCGCCGACTACGGCGTCTGGAAGCGGATCATCGAAGATTCCGAGCCTTCGGCCCGCGAGGGCGCGTTGAAGTCGCTGTCCGCCATGCTCAATTTCTGTTCGGGCGTGCAATGCCGGCACCGGGCGATCGTCGCGTATTTTGGCCAGCAGTACCCGGCGGCCACGTGCCATGCCTGTGACGTGTGTCTCGGCCAGTTGGACCTGGTCGCCGAACCGCTTACGATCGGCCAGAAGATCCTTTCCTGTGTGATGCGGCTGCAGCAGCGGTTCGGCGGCGACTACACGGCGAAAGTGCTCAACGGCTCGAACGACCAGCGGATCCTGCAACTGGGCCACAACCGGCTCAGCACGTGGGGCCTGCTGGCCGACGAAAACCTGCGCACGATCCGCGACTGGATCGAGCAGCTGGTCAGCCAGGAGTTTCTGGTCAAAGTGGGCGAGTACAACCAGCTGCAGGTCACGCCCGCGGGCTGGCGGGTGCTGAGGGGCGAAGTCACACCGCGGCTGCTGCGGCCGGCGCGGCCTGCGAAAGCGGCCAAACCTGCACCGTCCGAGGATTCGTGGGAGGGCGTCGATCGGGGCCTGTTCGACGAACTGCGCCGGCTGCGGCACGAGCGTGCGGCCGCACAGCACGTGCCGGCTTACATCGTCTTTGGCGACGCGTCGCTCCGCGACATGGCCCGCCGCCGGCCGTCGAGCCTGGCCGGCTTTCGCCAGGTCAACGGCGTCGGCGACAAGAAGCTGGCGGACTACGGCCAGGAGTTTGTCGAGCGGATCGTGGCCTACTGCCAGGCGAATCAGTTGCCGCTGGACGTCCCGCCGCCCGCAAGCGTGCCGGCCCTGCTTCCGGAACCCCGCCTCCGGCCGCCGCCCGGCGTCACCGCGCTGACCGCTTTTCCGCTGTTCCGCCAAGGACTGAGCGTCGAGCAGGTCGCCCAGCGACTGGCTCGCGCCCCCTCGACCGCGCGCGGCTACCTGTGCCTGTTCATCCAGCAAGAGCGCATCACGGATCCCTCGCCCTGGGTCGATCCGGCAACCGTTGCGCGGATCGTGGACGCCGTGGGCCAAGTGGGCGCGGAGCGTCTGAAAGCTGTCTTCGATGTGCTCGGCGGCCAGGTCAGCTACGAGCAGATCCGGATCGTCGTGTTGTGCATGAAGAACGCCGACGTGTGATCGCTGCGATGGAGCGGCGACGGAGGGAGAGGAGCGGGAGCGGGGGGGGAGATGGGATGACGGGGGAAAACCAGCGCGGCCAACACGGCTGCTCAACAACGAGGAGGATTCGCACCATGCTTCCGACCATGCCGACCCTGCAATCGAGCGACGACTGCCTGCGACGGCCGTGGCGGCCGGATCGCGCGCTCCGGCGATGGTGTCTTCTGGGAATCGTGTTTGCGGCAGCCTGCCCGCTGCTCGGCGCCACCTGGTACGTCGACAACCGGTCGGGCGATGACGCCAACGACGGTTTGTCGCTGGAGAAACCGTTGGCGACCATCGCCCGTGCCCTTCAAGGCGCCCGGACCTCGGACACGATCTCCCTGGCCAAGACGGGCCTGGTCTATCGCGAGCCGATCCCCCTGACGCGACTGGGCGGCACCCCGGCCCAGCCGCTGACGATCGAGGGCAACGGGGCGACGATCAGCGGTCTCCGGCCGCTGCCGCCGGAGCGTTGGACCAAGGCCGGAGAGCGTTATGAAATTGCCGGCCCCAAGCCGTACGGGTTTCCCTACCTGGTCATCGACGGCCGGCGGGAGCCGCCGGCCGCCGACCCTGAGAAGCTCCCGCCGGGAGGCTGGAGTTGGACCGCCGACGCGCAGGATCGGGGCCGGGGCGTCCTGCGGTTTCGCCCGGCGGAAGGCCGGACGCTGGCGGACCACCAACTGGAAGCCACGCTGGAAACTTCCGGCCTGTGTGTGGCTTCGGCCAGCTATCTCGTGGTGCGGAACCTGATCAGCGAATGCCACTCGAACGACGGGTTCAACATCCACGGCGACTGTCGCGGAATCTACTGCGAGAATATCGAGGCCCGAGGGAACGGCGACGACGGCTTCAGCATTCACGAGGCCATCGAGGCCGTGGTGCGGAACGGACATTTCCATCACAACGGGTCGGGCATCGAGGACGTGAACCTGTCGCGGTCGCTGTACTCCGGCCTTCGGGTGCATGACAACGGGCGGCTGGGCGTGCTGTTCATCGGCGCCTTTCACAGCGCCGTGGACGCGGTGGTCTACGGCAATCCCCGCAACTTTTCGCTGGCCTCGAGTGAGACCAGGCACTTGATCGGCGGCCCGCTCAGTCCGCTGAGCGAGACCTCCGTCTACCTGCAGAACGTCATCGCCTGGGGCGGCGACTTCGGCGTGCAGGCGGCCGGCAAGTGCCGCGTGATGATCGTCAACTCGGTCTTTTCCGGCTCCAAGACGGGGATCGACATCCGCCAGGACGCCCGTCTGCACTTGACGAAAAGCGTCGTCGCCTGCTGCGCGGATGCGGAACTGTGCGCCGACGGCCGCGAGTTCTTCGGCGACTACAACGTGTACTTCCCCGGCCGCTTCCGCGTCGGAGCGAACCAGTTTTTGCCGCCGCAGTGGGAGGAATTCCGCAAGGCCGTGGGCCACCACGAACATTCGCTGCTCCAGGACCCCAAGCTGACGGGCGCGCATGCGCTGGGGCCGCAATCCCCGCGCGCGATCGGGAACGAAACAATCGGCCCGACCGCCGACTGTTTCGGCGCCCAGCCGGCAACGCCCGGCGCGGCAGCGCAGGCAATCGCACCGTGAAGCGGAGCACCGGAATCAGCCTGGCGCGAACCGCCGTCGGGAGAGGTGGCCGGCGGCTGCGCGAACCATCGTTGTCGCTCCAGCGAAGGGCGGGCGGGAGGCCGTGCCCCCACCGTTTGCTGGAACGTTGCTAGCGGAGCGCCCGGTGACTGGACGTGAACGAGGCCGCGATGGTGGTACGGGGAACTTGGACCGGCACAGGCTGGACGTCGAAGCTGATGCCGTTCAGCGCTCGAGGCATCAGTCCGATGGCTTCCTGGCCGGGAAGCGGCTGGCGTTTGGGGCCGTACTCCTGCATGATCTGGTGGACGGCGGGATTCAGTTCCATCGTTCCGCCGGGCTGTTCGGCGCCCACGGAATCGAAGCTGCCGATGGTGACGATGCTCTCGTAACGATCGTGAAACTCATACGCTTCGATGCCCTTTTTCCGCAAAGCCAGCGTGAGTTCGTGCGCCTTGACTGCCGCCTCCTCCAGCTTGCTCGGCAGCTTCTTCGCCTCGTTGATTTTCATCGTCGACGAGCCGCGGAACGTGGCCACGCGGACGCTGTACTGCCCGCGGTTCTTCAAGAGGCTGTATTCCACATCGCGGTTCATCTGTTCGACCAGTGGGTCCAGGCCCTTGGGCACGAAGTATTCCTGGGGCAGCAGCGGATTGCGGGTCACGAAGGCGTTGCCCATCGGTCCTCGCTGCTTCTTGTCCAGGTCCGGCGTCAGCCGCCGCTGGATTTCCCGCAGGCCGACAAACCGCTGCGTCGTGCCCTTGTTCTTGGACACGTCCAGGCACTCGGGACGCGCGTACTTGAGTTGCTCGAGCAGTTTTTCCACTTTGGGATCGTTGACGGTCTCAAAGTTGCCTACGAGCACGGCAATCTCGTCAAACTTGGCGGCGTTGGCATACTTCATGATCTTGGGACCGCCCAGCGGCGTCAGGCCCAAACCGACGACGGGCTCCGTGAAATCGTAGGTCTGGCGATGGAGGTACGCCTCCAGGTTGTACTTCTTCCGCAATTCCAGCACCAAAGTCTGCGCCTGTTTCTCCGCTCCAGGACCGGCAAACGACGTGGCCAGGATCATCCACGGCCCGTGGTCGTCTGTCAGCCGGTAGATCTTGTCCGCGCTGGCCTCCACGCGTTTGAAGGGGATCAGCAGCTCCCAGGGCTTGGCGGCCCGCGCGGGGGTGACGCTGAACACGAAGGACAGAGCCGCTAGCAGGCCCACCAGGAAGATACGCTGTAGCATCGATCGATCCCTCGACGTGCAGTGAGTGACAAGACGCGGGCGTCGGACACCGAGCCCTTGCGTCCGGACAAGCGGCGGGAGATTAGCAAATGCGCGGCGATGATGCCAGAGCGAATCGGACGTTTGGGGATTGTCACGGGTGAGCGGAACAGCGCTGGCCGCCGACCATGCTGGAAACCGGCGACGAGCGCCGTTCCGCTCGCCTCGCACGCGGTTAGCCTTGACGACGCGCTAGTTCAGTCCGTCGAAGCAGCAGGCGCGAGTTTCCTGGCCGGATTCCTGAGGGACGCCGGTGACCCGCTCCATCAGCCAGGCGTTCATGTCCGCCAGCATCGCTGTCGTCAACTCGTCGGCGCACGGGTACTGCCGCAGCGTGACGTGCAGCGAGGCCGCGTGAAACAGCCGCAGCTCGTCGCAACTTTGCTGGAGCGGATATTCCAGCGAGTCCCGCCCTTGGGCGATGAAGATCGGCAACTGGCGGATTTGCCGCAGCCGTGCCAGCGGCGACAGTCCTTCCGGAAACGCGCCGCCGATCGACAGCACGCCGGCAAACCGCTCGGGATGCTGCAGACCCAGTCGCAGCGCCATGGTGCCGCCGCACTGAAAGCCGGCCAGAAAAATGCGGTCCTCGGCCACGTGATAGCGGTGGCACGCGAGGTCGATGCTCTCAAAGACCCGCTGCTCGGCCTGCTCGATGGCGTGCAGCGTCTGGCTCCAGCGAAATCCCAATTCGCCGGGCAACGGCCCGCTGCAACCGCAGGGACCGGCGGCCACGTAATTCTGCAGGCTGAGGTGCGGCATGATCCGCCCCAGCTGCCGCTGGTCATCGCCAGGCCCGTGCAGCCAGATCAACAGCGGGTAGGCGTAGTTGAGTTCGTAGTGGTGGGGAGCGAACAACGCGCAATCCAGACTGCGGGATGGAAACAGGTCGCCCATCGCGCGGTCGAGGCGGGAGACGGATCGAGGCGGCGTCTTGACCCGAGGGGTCCAAGGTTGCATGCGATTCATGGCATCGAATGAAGGCTGATCGTCGTGGATGAAGGGTAGGTGCCGGGGTTGTAAACGAGTTGCCAGTATCTGTCAATGTCAACTGGTTCCAAGCGCCGCCGACAACCGGCGCTCGGCGTTTGCAGGGACTGACCGGGCAGCGCGGCGCGGTCCGTTCCCCCATCGGACTTCGTGCTAGCTGGCGGGCGCGGCGCCGGTCAACTGGTTCATCGTGTTGACCAGTCCCTTGACCGCCTCGACGCTGTTCTGGAAATCGGCCCGTTCCTGGGCGTCCAAGTCCAGTTCGACGACGCGCTCGACGCCGCCCGCGCCGAGCACCACGGGCACGCCTACATAATACCCGCCGACGCCGTACTCGCGGTCGCAATACGCCGAGCAGGGAATCAGACGCTTCTTGTCCTTGACGATCGCCTCGACCATCTGCGCCACGGCCGCAGACGGCGCGTAGTAGGCGCTGCCGGTCTTGAGAAGATTCACGATTTCAGCGCCGCCGTCGCGGGTCCGTTGCACGATTTCGGCCAAGCGCTGCGGCGAGATCAGCTTGGTGACGGGGATGCCGCCGACCGACGTGTAGTTGGGCAGCGGCACCATCGTGTCGCCGTGGCCGCCCATCAGCAGGGCGGTGATGTCCTCGACGCTGACGCCCAGTTCCAGAGCCAGGAACGTCCGGTAACGGGCCGTGTCCAACACGCCCGCCTGGCCGACCACGCGGTTGGGCGGAAAGCCGCTGATCTGCCAGACGCGCTGGGTCATCACGTCCAGCGGATTGGTGACGACGATCAGGACGGCCTCCGGGCTCGTCGCCTTCACCTGCTCGGCGACCGCGCTGACGACGCGGGCGTTGGTGACCAGCAAATCGTCGCGGCTCATGCCGGGCTTGCGGGGAATGCCGGCCGTGATCACGACCACGTCGCTGCCGCGGGTGGCTTCATAGTCGTTGGAACCGATGACGTTGGCGTCAAATCCGGCAATCGGTGAAGATTGCATCAGATCCAACGCCTTGCCCCTGGGCATGTTCTCGGTGGCGGGGACATCGACCAGCACGATGTCCCCCAGTTCGTGAACCGCGCACCAGTGAGCTGTCGTGGCGCCAACGAAACCGGCGCCGACGATGGTGATTTTGGCACGTCGCCTCATAGCGAGAAGTTCCTTTCGTTACGCGGAAGAGAAGACCCGATAATTCCGGCCCGTGGCCGCATGACGCTGACCCGCCGGCACGGTGCTGCTCCGACGTCCCGGCCGTTCGGCGACCTGTCCGGGATGCTTGACGGGCCAAGCGGACGGAAGTCCGCCGGGCGCTGGGTCAAGTCCTGATGGCCAGGACACGAGCAGTCCGCTGACGGCGGTCCGCCGGACTGCTGTTCGGCGCAGACCGCGCGACTCGCACGCACTTAACCCCGAATATGAAGTTCCGCGCGGACAAGTCAAGTGGGTTGACAATTTTCTGAATCGCGTTATGAGGGGGCCTGCCGACGCGTTCCGCCGAGCGTTACACTGGGAGCAGGACCAGCCCAACGGGAAACGCACTTTCGCGCAGCGTCCCGGCTGGTGCTCGGCTTTCACTCGCCGCTGCGTGGAGACTGGGACGCCCTATGGCCGCATCGCTTCCGGAATTCTGGCAACTGTTGCTGGACAGCCAACTGGTCAGCGCCGAACAGGGCCAGCAGTTGATCGCCAGCTTCAGCCAGGTCAAAGGCACCGCCCATCAAGGCCACGCGCGGACGTTGGCCGAGTGGCTGATCTCGCGCGGCGTGGTGACGCGTTACCAGGCGATGGTCCTGATGGCCGGCCGCTCCGGGCCGTTCTTCTACGGCGACTACAAGCTGTACGATCGTCTCGAAAGCGGCGCGCTGGCCGGCATGTTTCGCGCCGTCCACGTGCCCACGCAACACCCCGTGGTGCTGCAGTTTCTGACCGGCCCCGCCACCCAGGATCCGCAGCAATGGGCGGCGCTGGCGCCGCAATTGAAGCAGCACAGCTCGATCCAGCATCCGCACCTGCAGCGTTGTTTCGAGGCCGTGGATCTGACCTCCTACCGGTTCCTGGTCGTGGAGGATTTGCGCGGCCAAAGTTTGGATCAACTGCTTTTGGGCGGACAACGCTTGACGCCCGCCGAGGCTTGCCGCTGCGTGCGCTGCGCCGCCCTGGGACTGATGCCTTTGCACCAGCGGGGACTGATCCACGGCGACATTCGCCCGGCCCGGTTGTGGCTCGAACAGGGCGGCAACGTCAAGCTGCTGCGGGAGCCGGTCAGCGGTTTTGCGCCCGTGTTCTTGTCGCGGCCGGACGTTAGCGGACTGCTGACGCTACGGGCCGACTACCTGGCGCCCGAATTCCTGCAGGAAGGCAAGCAGCCCGACGCGCTGACGGACATCTACGCCTTGGGCTGCACGCTGTACGAGTTGCTTGCGGGCCAGCCGCCGTTTCCGGCCGCCGAGCTGCGCGCCAAAATGCACCTGCACGCCACGCAGCCGATTCAGTCTTTGGAGGCGGCCGGCGTTCCCCAGGCACTGACGCAAGTCGTCACGTACCTGATGGCCAAGAATCCAGCGGTCCGCTACCAGCACCTGAACCAGGTGATCGCGCAGATCAGTCCCTTTGTGGACGCCAGCCGCTTGAACGTGGCCTCGCCCAAGCCGCCGGCGACGCAGGCGGCCTACGAACGCGCGCTGCAGCCGCGCCGTGCCCCCGCCGATGCGACGCCGCCCGGCCCCGCGGGCTTGCCGGGCGCCCGGCCTGCGGCCGCGGCCGCCCCTGCCCCCGGGACCGCGAGCGGGCAAGGAACCCCGGCTGCGACGGCCGCTGCCGGCTCGGTCCTCCAGGGGCGTCAACGCCACAAACCCAACCAACAACGGCTGTTGTTTCAAGTGGGCATCGGCGTCGGCGCCGTGTTGCTGCTGCTGATCGTGCTGCTCTTGCTGAACAGCGGTTCCGAGCAGCAGCCCGTCAAGCCGGGCGGCAGCGCCGGTCCGCGCGGCGAAACGCCTGTCGGCAGCCCTCCGGCCGAATCCAGCAGGCCGGCCAAGTCGCCGCCTGCGGCCGAGACGTCTTCGCGATCGGTTCAGGAGGGTCCGTTCGAGATCGTGGCCGACGACGGCAAGCAGCCCTGGCAGTCGCCGACCGCAGGCCAGGCCGTCTCGCTGCGCTATCTGCCGACGGGCGGACAAGTGTTTCTGATCGCTCGGCCAGCGGCTCTGCTGGCCAGCCCCGAAGGCCCGCGCGTGGTGCAGGCGCTGGGACCCGCCTTTGCCGGCGCCCAGGCGGCCTGGGAGGCGGCGGCTGGAGTGCCGCTGAGCCAGATCGAGCAACTGATCGTCAGTTTCCAGGATCGCGGCGATCCCTTGCCCCGGACGACACTGGTCGTCCGGCCGAAGACGCCTGTCACCAAGGAGTCGCTATTGCCGAAACTGGGCGCTGCCGGCGCTGGGGCGAGCGCCGGCTCGGGCTCGGCGGAAGTCTTCGCGGGAAACAACGGCTGGTTCTATTTCCTGCCCGCGGAGGAACAGGGCGGCGTGCTGGTCATCGGCCGGGCCGAGGAAATCAAGGAAGTCAGCGACGCCCAGGGAGCGCCGCCGGTGCTCCCCGCGGCGCTGGAGAAGCTGTTGCGAGCGTCGGACGACCAGCGGCACGTGACGGTCCTGCTGGCCCCCAACGAGTTGGCTGCCAATTTCTGCCGTGACGGCCGGCCGTGGTCGTTTTGCGATCCCCGCCGGGTCCGCGAGCCCGTGGACTGGTTCCTGAGCGATGCCCAAGCGGCGGTGTTCAGCGTGCATGTCACCCAGGTGACCTATGTCGAACTGACGTTTGTCCGCAGGCGGGGCACCGGCCCGGTGGAAGCGATCCAGGATCGCTTGCGGCAAATGCCGGAACGGGTCGAACGCTATGTCGCCAACCTGAATCCGGCGCCGTATTGGCGGGTCGTCGCACTGCGGTTTCCGCAGATGGTCCGCTATCTGTGCGCCCAGACCCGCGTTGGCGCGGAGGGAGATTTGACCGTGGTCAACGCCGCCCTGCCGCCTGCCGCTGCTCACAATCTGATCTTTGCCACGGAGATGGCGCTGACTTCGCCGGCGCTGTCCGCAGCGCCCGTGCCAGTCCCGCCGGCTGGCCCATAACAGATGACCGCACCGCGACGATTACTCCTTCCTAGCACCAAACGGGAACCTGCCACGGAAAGTCGCTGTCTACGATGGCACGGTCGCGCGAAAGGGGGTCAGGCTTACAGAATTCAATTTTGGCCGAGTTTGGTACCAGCCACGCCGTACGACTCTGCTCGGCCAAAATTGAATTCTGTAAGCCTGACCCCAGCACCGATGGCCGAGTTTGGTACCAGCCACGCCGTACGACTCTGCTCGGCCAAAATTGAATTCTGTAAGCCTGACCCCCTTACTCCGCCGAAACCGGGAAGTTACTTCGCTCACCGCGACGGTTCGCCGGATCTTCGCCGCGGCCGCAAGAAGATCACGGTCCTGCACAAGGCTAACATCATGAAACTGACGGACGGGCTGTTCCTGCGCTGCGCCCGCAAAGTCCACCAGCAGGAGTACCCGAATATCGAATACGGCGAAATCATCATCGACGCGGGCTGCACGAAGCTGGTCCACGACCCGACGAAGTTCGACATGCTGCGGATGGAAAACCTGTACAGCGGCGTGTCAGCGACCTGTGCGCCGGACTCGTCGGCGGCCTGGGCGTCGTGCCGGGCGCCAATGACGGCGACAAAGACGCCCTGTTCGAGGCGGTCCACGGCTCCGCGGCGGACATCGCCGGCCAAGCCTGGCGAATCCGCTGGCCCTGCTCATGTCGGGCGTCAGGCTGCTGAACCATCTGGCCGACGTGCGGAACGACGCCAGGTGCCGCCAGGTCGCCGAGCGGATCAAGGCCGCCTGCAACACGGCTCTGAAAAACGGCCAAAAGACCAGCGACCTGGGCGGGGAACTGGGCACCGCTGTCTTTGCCGAGGCGGTGATCCAGCGGCTGCGAGAGCGGCCGGCGATCCGTCAGCGGTAATTGGTCAGCGGCGATCGGTCACTACAGCAATCCGTACGCGTCCAGCGTCCGGCGCAGCTTGGTCTCGCCGGCTTCGTCCAGCGGCGTCATGGGCAGCCGCAGTTCGCCGCTGTCACGTCCGATCAGCTTCATGGCCGCCTTGATCGGAATCGGATTGGTGGACAAGCCGAGCATGTCGCGGCACAGCGGGAACAGGCGGTGGTGCAGATGACGCGCCTTCTGCACGTCGCCGGCCGCAAAGGCGGCGCACAACTGAATCAGCTCGCAAGGCAGGATGTTGCCCACCACCGAGATGACGCCTTCGCCGCCGACGGACAACAACGGCAAGGTCAAGCTGTCGTCGCCGCTGAGCACGGTCAGGCCGCTGGCCGAGATAATCTGCGACGCCTGATCCAGCGACCCGGTCGCTTCCTTGACCATCGTCACGTTTTCCAATTCGCCCAGTTGGCAGATCGTGTCCGGCTCGATGTTCTTGCCCATCCGGCCGGGAATGTTGTAAATGCACAGCGGGATGCCGACCGTCTCCGCAATCGCTCGAAAGTGCCGATAGAACCCTTCCTGGGTCGGCTTGTTGTAGTACGGCCCCACCACCAGGGCCGCGTCGGCGTTTTCGTGGGCCGCCCATTTGGTCAAGCGGATCGCCTCCGACGTGGAATTGGAGCCGGTGCCCGGCATGACCTTGATCCGCCCGGCCGCCGCCTGGACGACCTCGGAAATCACTCGCTCGTGCTCCTCATGGGAAAGCGTCGGACTTTCGCCGGTCGTGCCGACGGGACAGAGGCAAGTCGTGCCCGCTTGGACCTGGAACTCGACCTGGGCCCGCAGCCTGGGGAAGTCGATCTGCCCGTCCTTGAACGGAGTGACCATAGCGACGGACAAACCGGCGAAAGCAGAACCTTTTCGAGACATGGCAAAGATCCACGGTTCACGGGGTGCGCAAGTACCAGGGACCGGCCCCTCGCGGCCGATCCTCAAAGGCCCGTCATCATATCGCATCTCGCTTTCGCCGCAAGCTGGTCAAGACACGTCCCACCGGCCCGTGGCTGCCTTCCTTGCAGTTCACGCGGGACGTGTGGTAGGGTATGCAGGCATGAGCCTGCACAGATCGTTTGCGAAAGAACTGTCGCCTCGCCCAAGCAGCCATCACGTTCCGTGGGATGATCAGCAAGGAACCCTGGACAGTTGTTTCTCGAACGACGGCAAGGTCCCTGGTCGCCCTGAATGCACGTACGGAGGAAGCCATGTCTGCCCCAGCGAATGACCGCCTTTTTCGCCGTTGGACGTCGCGTCTTCTCTTGTCGGCGATCCTCCTTGGGGTCTGCCATCCGCTGGCGGCGGCGGAGCGGCCCAATTTGGTCTTCATCCTGACCGACAACCACGGCGCCTGGACGCTGGGCTGTTACGGCAACCCCGACATCCGCACGCCTCAGATCGACCGCCTGGCGGCCGAAGGCATCCGCTTCACGCGGGCCTTGAGCAGCAACCCCGTGTGTTCGCCGACTCGGGCGACGTTCCTGACGGGACTGCTTCCCTCCCAGCACGGCGTCCACAGCTTCCTGGGCGGCGAGCGGCCCAGCGCTCAAATGGGACCCGACGCGTATTGCACCATCCGGGAGTTCGCGTCGCTGCCCAAGATCCTCAAGCAGGCCGGCTACGTGTGCGGACTCAGCGGCAAATGGCACCTGGGCGCGAACTTGACGCCCCAGGAAGGCTTCACCAGTTGGATCACGATGCCGCACGGCGCGACGACCGAATTCTACGACGCCCAGGTCATCGAGAACGGCGCAGTCCGCAAGGAACCGAAATACCTGACCGACTTGTGGACCGAACACGGCGTCCGGTTTATCGAGGAAAACAGGGACCGCCCGTTCTTTCTGTACCTGGCCTACAACGGCCCGTACGCGCTGGGCCGGCTGCTCTTGAATCCGGCTCGAAACCGGCACGCGGAATACTACGCCGACAAAGAACTGCTCAGCTTCCCGCGCGACACCATGCACCCGTGGCAGTTTCACAACAAGGACTTTTTGAACAATCCCACGTCGATCCGCCGCGTAGCCGCCGAGATCAGCGGCGTGGACGACGGAGTCGGCGAGATCCTTCAAGTCCTGCAGCGGTTGGGCCTGGATGAGAAAACGCTGGTCGTGTTTGCCGGCGACCAGGGCTGGATGGGCGGCCAGAACGGGTTGTGGGGCATGGGCGACCACACGCGGCCGATCGGCGCGCACGAACTGATGATGCAGATCCCGCTGATCTTCCGGCACACGGGCAGGATTGCGGCCGGCCAGACGAGCGACTTGCTGGTCAGCAACTACGACTTTCTTCCCACCGTGCTGAGTCATTTGGGACTCAGCGACCAACGCCCCCCGCAGTCGCCCGGTCGAGATTTCTCTCCGGTGCTGCGCGGCGAGACGACGCCTTGGGAGAACGTCGCGTTTTACGAGATGGAAAACACGCGGGCGATTCGGACAGACGGCTGGAAGTACGTGGCGCGGCATCCCGAGGGACCCTGCGAGGTGTACGACATGCAGGCCGATCCGCAGGAACGATTCAACCAGTTCGGCCAGCCGGCGGTGACGGACAAGCAGCGGGAACTGGCCGCGCAGTTGGACGCCTTCTTCGCCCGCTATGCCGACCCGCAGTACGATCTATGGAAGGACGGCCGCTCCAAAGCAGGCAGGCTGGGCGGGGCTGCCGGCCCCGCGGCGGCCCCGCCCCAACGTCCCTGAGCGAGGGCCTGGAACCGGTCACGTTCCCTTTCCGCCAGCCACACGTTGCCCACTTGACCCGACGCTCGATGGCCTTTCCCTCTGGAGACCCTGTTTTGACCACTGCGCCGCATCGCCTGTACATCGAAACCGTCGGCTGCCAGATGAACGTGCTGGACAGCGAAATGGTCGTAGCCAGTCTGCGGCGGCAGGGCTATGAACTGGTCGAGTCCGCCGATCAGGCCGACACGATCCTGTTCAATACGTGCAGCGTGCGGCAACACGCGGAAGACAAGATCTACAGCGCGCTGGGCCAGTTGCGGCGCCACAAGCAGCGTCATCCCGAACAGGTCATCGGCGTGTTGGGCTGCATGGCCCAGAAGGATCAGCGGCTGATTTTCGAGCGGGCGCCGCACGTCGATCTGGTTGTCGGCCCCGGCCAGCTGCCGCAGGCGGCGGAGTTGATCGAGCGGGCGCGGGCGGGCGGCGGCCGGCAACTGGCGGTCAGCCTGGGGCGGCGCGACGGGCCGGTGGAACAAATCCGCCGCAGCCACGAGACGTTCGACCCGCTCCGCGATCCGGCCTCGCGGCCCACGCCCTTCCAGGCCTACCTGCGCATCCAAATCGGCTGCGACAAGTTCTGTACTTACTGCATCGTGCCCATGACGCGGGGGCCGGAGCAAGGCCGGCCCCCGGAAGACATCCTGGCCGAAGCCCGGCTGCTGGCCGATCAAGGCTGCAAGGAGATCACGCTGCTGGGCCAGACCGTCAATAGCTACCGCTACCACGACAGCGGCCGCACCACGCGTCTGGCCGACCTGCTGACCGCGCTGCACGACATCGAGGGAATTCAGCGGCTGAAATTCGTCACCAACTTTCCCAGAGACATGACCGCCGAACTGCTGCAGACCGTCCGCGATTTGCCCAAGTGCTCCCGCTACCTGCACGTGCCTCTGCAGAGCGGCTCGAACCGCGTCCTGCAGCGCATGAAACGCGGCTACACCGTCGAAGACTACCGGGAGATGATGGCCCGCATCCGGGAGTGGTTGCCCGAGGCCGCCGTGTCCAGCGATTTCATCGTCGGGTTCTGCGGCGAAACGGAGGACGATTTCCAGCAGTCCGTCCAGATGGTCCGCGAATGCCGCTTCAAGAGCAGCTTTGTTTTCAAGTACAGCGAGCGGCCTGGAACGAAAGCGGCGGAGTCGCTGCCGGACGATGTGCCGGAAGACGTCAAACGCCGCCGCAACCGGGAACTGCTGGCCCTGCAGGACGCGATCAGCGAGGAGGACAACCGGCGGTTTCTCGGCCGGCCGGTCGAGGTGCTGGTGGAAGGTCCCAGCCGGTCCGCGGAAAAACGCGGCGAGGACGGCGCGGACGGCGCGGTGCTGCAACTGACCGGGCGGACTCACTGCGATCGGATCGTCGTCTTTCCGGGCACGCGGAGCCTGATCGGCGAGATCCTGCCGATCTCGATCTGCGACTGCACCGCGCATACGCTCATCGGCCAGACGACCGCTTCCCAGGCAAGCCACGAAGTAGTCGGCCTGAGCGCGCTGCAGCCGACAGGAAAGGCCCACTCATGAAGATCTACACGAAGACCGGAGACGAAGGGCAAACAGGGCTGCTGGCCGGGCAGCGCGTCGCCAAGGATCATCCCCGCGTGGAAGCCTGCGGCACGGTTGACGAGTTGAACGCGATGCTGGGCCTGGCCCGCGCCGCCGGACTGCCGCCGGACGCAGAGGCGGTGATCCAGCGCGTGCAAAACGAACTGTTCAATCTCGGTTCGCAGTTGGCCGCCAGCGATCCGGAAGTCCTGCCGATCCCGTTGATTTCGCCGCGGAACGTGACCGCGCTGGAACAGGACATCGATCGTTTTGAGCAGGCCCTGACGCCGCTCAACGCGTTCATCCTGCCCGCGGGCGGTTTGGCCGCCGCCTCGCTGCACGTGGCCCGCACCGTTTGCCGCCGCGCGGAGCGGCGCGTCGTGACCCTCGCCGCCCTGCCCGGCGAAGGCGTCTCGGAGACCGTCCTCCGCTATCTGAACCGGCTGGGCGATCTGCTGTTCGTCGCCGCGCGGCTGGCCAACGCCTGCACCGGCGTCGGCGACGTGGCCTGGAATCAGGTGCGCGGAGAAGAAACGTAGCCCCAGATCATCCCGGCCAACAAGCCGCCGCCGTGCGCCAGGTTGGCCATCTGCAGGCTGTCTCCCAGGACCCCGGTGAAACCGATCGTCATCCAGCCCAGCAGAAAAACGACCGTCCCGGCGTTCACAAACAAACCTGAGCCGGGATGATACACGGTCTTCATCCACAGGTAACCCATCAGGCCGTAGACGACGCCAGACATGCCCAGGAAGAACGGGCCGCCGCTGAGGGTGCCCCAGGTGGCCGGCGCCAGCCCCTGCGCGGCGTTGGAGGGCAGCGCGATCAACAGCATCAACACGCCCAGGCGAGCCGCACCTTGACGCATCTCGATGGCCCGCGCAAAGATGTGGAACATGATCATGTTGAACAGCAAGTGCAGGACGTCGGCGTGCAGGAAAATCGGGGTCACCAGCCGCCACCATTGGCCGCGGCGGATGTCGATCAGCCGGTCCTGAGTGCGGCTCGGGTCCCAGTCCGCTCGTTGGGCGTGGCGGGCGTCGCAAAAGCCCAGCGAGCGCATCGCGGCGCTGCGGTCGTTGCGTCCGAAGCCGGACAGGACGAACAGGACGACGCACAGCGCGATGACCGCCGCCGTCAAAGGCGTCGCGCGGAGGCCCGATTGCTGCCAACGGCCGCCGCCTACGGGGATCACGTTCTTCCGTGCCAGGTCGCGCCGCTTCGCCTGGGCTTGCAGCACGGCGCTGGCTTCCCGCACCACGCCGTGATAGCGGGCGTCGTCGGGGTTCCGACGGAACTCGTCCAGCGCGTCGCGGGCCACCGCCACCTGGTCTTCGTCCCGGACCCAAATCGTCCACCAATCCGTGTCCGGCTCGGCGACAGCCGAGATGTCCTGGGTGACCAGGAAGGCCGTAAACCGGTCGGCTTGCGTCTGTGTTTGTAGCGTGCCAATCTGTCGCATGACTATTGCTTGCCAATCCCCAATTCGCGCCACTGGCCGGTCTCCAGCAGCCTCTGAGCCCGTTCGAACTCGGCGTAACACTCGCGGCGGGTCAACCAGCCGCCGGCGTCCTCGTCCAAAACGGCGATCACGTCCCGGTGCAACTGCAGCGCCGACGCCGTAACCTGCGCCGTCACGGGACCTTCGATCGCACTTCGCACGGCCGACGCCTTGCCGGGGCCGGTGGCCAGCAGCAGGCAGCGCCGCGAATCGAGAATCGTCGCGACGCCCATCGTGATCGCCAACCGGGGCACCTGATCCTCGCTGCCAAAGAAGCGGGCGTTGTCGCGAATGGTCTCGCCCGTCAGGCTTTTCACGCGCGTCCGGCTGCCCAGCGACGAGCCGGGTTCGTTAAAGGCGATATGCCCGTCGCTGCCGATCCCCAGGACCTGCAGGTCGATGCCTCCGGCGGCGCGAATCATCTGCTCGTACTTTTCGCAGGAAGACTCGAAATCCAGCGACAAGCCGTCGGGCACGTGCGTCTTCGCCGGGTCCAGGTTCACATGCCGGAACAAGTTTTCCTGCATGAAGTACCGGTAACTCTGCGGATGGGTCGCTTCCAAGCCCACGTATTCGTCGAGGTTGAACGTGGTCACCTGCGAGAAATCGAGTCCTTCTTCGCGGTGCAAACGAATCAACTGCCGATACAAGCCCAGCGGCGTTCCGCCCGTAGGCAAACCCAGTACGCAAGCGGGTTTGCGGCGAATGAGTTCCGCTACGAAACACGCCGCACGGACCGCTACCGCGTCCGCGTTCTTCTCGATGATCACCCGCACCAAGCCCCTCCCGCTGCCATCGCCGCTGAAAGTCAAGAAACCTCATTCCGCCGCATGTTGTAACCCATCTTACCCTCGGAACCAACGGGTGCTAGCTGAATCTCAGGCGTTCGCGATCCTGCCCGGAATCGTCTGGTGCCATCAACGGGGATGGGTTTATAATCGCCGCCAACCCGCTGGGCGGAACCGGACGATGTTCCCTAAGGCCGCACGCCGCGAGGATTTGGCGGCACCCTGGTTGACAGAAAAGGAGTTCCCATCGTGCGCACCATTGCCATCATCAACCAGAAGGGCGGCGTCGGAAAGACCACGACCGCCGTGAATCTGAGCGCCGCTTTGGCAGAGCAAGGCCAGCGCGTGTGCCTGATCGACTTGGACCCCCAGGCCCATGCCTCGTTGCACTTGGGAGCGGCGTTGCGCGAGGACCGCGGATCGGTCTATCAAGTCTTGACCGGCGACACGCGGCTGTCAGAAGTCCGCGTTCAGATTGCCGAACGCCTGTGGCTGGTGCCGTCGCATCTGGACCTGGCCGCGGCCGAGTTGGAACTGGCCGGCGAGGTCGGCCGGGAACTGATCCTGCGGGACAAACTTATGCTGGACGACGGCGACTTCGATTACCTGATCATCGACTGCCCGCCGTCTCTGGGCGTGCTGACACTCAACGCGCTGACCGCGGTCAAGGAAATCTTCCTGCCTTTGCAGCCCCATTTCCTGGCCCTGCACGGATTCGGCAAGCTGCTCCGCACCGTCGACGTCGTCGCCCAGCGTTTGAATCCCGGCCTGCGACTGGCCGGGGTCGTGCTGTGCATGTATGAATCCGGGACGCGATTGGCCGCGGAAGTCAGTTCGGATGTCGAGGCGTTTCTCGCCCAACAACAGTCGGCGACGGCCGTTTGGGCCGGCGCCAAGAGTTTTGCGACACGGATTCGCCGCAACATCCGGCTGGCCGAAGCGCCCAGTTTCGGACAGACGATCTTTCAATACGCGCCCGACTCCAACGGCGCCAGGGACTATCGGCGACTGGCCCGCGAAGTCCTGGGCCTTCCCCTGGAGGACGACACGGACCCGCCACGGCGCAGCCGGCCCGCAGCCTCGATCGAAACCGTCGAAGCCAGTTTGCTGTGAACCCTGTGGTGGCAGACACCACGGCGAAGCGGCGAGCGGGATCGCCGGGAGGACGACAGTCCGCTTCCCGAACAGCCCGAATTCCGCCACGCCTACCTACCGGAACACGTAGTACAGCACCAGGAGCGTGACTACGACGACCGCGGACAGCGCGCGGTAGTTGCCCAGCCCGCGGCCGTGGACCTCGCCACGCAACGGCTCCCGCCAGTCTTCCCAGACCAACAGCCTGGCTTCCTCCTTGAGCGGCGCGGGAAACAGGTAAGAGACGCTGACGACGATCACACCGCACAGCGCGCACAGGTAGAACGACGCGATCATCGAAGTCAATTCCATGCCCGTCAGACTCTGGTGCCAGCTCACGACGGAATTCCAGCCCGTGCGTTCCTGGAACAACTCCAGGAAGAAGATCGCCACGCCGATCAAGTTGCCGATCACCAGCGCCAGGTAGGCCGCCCGGCCGGTGGCCCGCTTCCAGAATACGCCCAGCAGGAACACGGCCGTGATCGGCGGGGCGACGTAGCAGATCAAATCGGTCAAGGCCTGGAACACGGTGTCCTTCTGCCCGAAGATCGGCGACGAGATGATGGCCAGGATCGTCCCCGCGACCGTGGTGATCTTGCCGACGACAACCAATTGGTGATCGGACGTCGCGGGCCGGTAACGCTTGACGATGTCGTAAGCGAACAGCGTGGCCGTGGAATTCAAGGCGGCCGAGCACGTTTGCATGGCGGCGGCCAGCATGGCCGCCGTGACCAGCCCCTTCAGCCCCCAGGGCAGCATGTGCGTGATCATGAACGTGTAGGTGTCGGCCGGCAACAGGGGGGCCTCGCCGCGGAACACCGGAGCCCCTTGCTGGACCAGGGCCACACAGATGACGCCCGGCAGCACAAAGAAAAACACCGGCAGAATCTTGAGGAAGGAGCAGAACAGCGGCCCCAACCGGGCCTGCTTCTCGTCCCTCGCTGCCAGCACCCGCTGGACGATCGTCTGGTCGCAGCACCAGTACCAGATGCCGATCACGGGATAGCCCAGCAGGATGCCGTACCAAGGCTGCTTGCTGGGATCGCCCGCGCTCCGCAGAATCGAGAGGAAGTTCTCCGTGGACCAGTTACAGCAGATTTTCGGATCGGCGGCTTCGGCCAGCGGATGGGGACAAGTGGCCAGCGTATGGGCCAGTTCCGACCAGCCGCCGACGTGGTAGTAGCCCACCGCCGTGATGCAGATCGCGCCGATCAGCAAAAGCACCGTCTGGATGCTCTCCGTCCATACGACGGCCAGCAGGCCGCCGATCATGGTGTAGATCCCCGTCAGCCCCGCCAGCACGATGATAAAGAACATCATCGGGTCCAGACCCAGGATGGTCGCGCCGGGCTCGATCCCCAGGATGCCGCGAAGCACCAAGGCCGCCGTGTACAGCGCCACGCCGATGTGAATCACCACGGCCGAGAAGATCGAAACGATCGTCAGCCAGTCGCGGCAGTGGCGATTGAAACGCCGTTCGAGGAAATCCGGCAGCGTGGGCACGCGCGAGCGGAGGTACAGCGGAGCGAAAAACAGCGACAGCAGGACCAGCGTGAACCCGGCCATCCACTCGAAGTTGCCGTAGACCAGGCCGTACTTGTAGGCCGTCTCCGCGAAACTGACCAGGTGGACGGTCGAAATGTTGGCGGCGAACATGGCCAGCCCGATCACCGGCCAGCCGAGCGAGTTGCCGGCCAGGAAGTAGTGGCTTCCCTCGCCGCTCCGGGCACGGAACTGCCTGGCATAGCAGCCCAGCCCCACCACGGCCACCAGGTAGGCTACGACGATCGCAAGGTCAATTCCTGAGAACTGGGAGGAAATCAAGGTCGCACCGCCGAGTTAGCATCGTTCGAGTAACTGTCGCCGCGTCAAAGTCGGCACCAGACTCCGAAGTCGTGGCTCGTTCTTGTTTTCGCGTTGGCTGGGAACAGACGGATCTTGGAATTGCTTGAGGAGCGCGTGCCTTCATTTGCCCTCACTTACCAAGCGACGCACGGTCACCCAGGCGGACGCCCAGCGTCCGCACCGAGGCGACTTGTGGATGATTTGCCCGGCCTGGCAGGCTTGCCGCTGTTTCACCGCCGTCTTTGCCGCCGCGCAGTTTGGTTCCCTGAAGCAACGGTGACCGAACTAATTTCCCGGTTTCCGCTGAGTCTGGGGTCAGGCTTACAGATTTCAGTTTTCGCGGTCCCAGGACCTGCCACTTGGAAAGCGACTGCCCCGCGAAAATTGAAATCTGTAAGCCTGACCCTACACGGTGGACGAACTCGCCCACGTCCTTAACCGAGACGAAACACCGGCCGATTCCGGCCGTATTGTAGGCGGGAGGCGGCAGTTCCCGCAACGGCACCCACGGCCATCCGCGCGTGGCACGCCGAGCCAGACGAGTAACGGCGTAGGGCACAATGAATTCCCCCTTTTCGGAGAGCACTGGCGGCAAGCCGAGTTGCTCGCTGATTCGCAGCAAGGATTCCGCTGCGATTTCGCGGGGATAGCGTCCCCGGCGCCACCACGCTGGCGAGCAGCGTGGTGGCCCAGGAGGGCGCGGGACGGGGCGGCGACTGGTGCTGAACATGGCTCCACGCTGGCGAGCAGCGTGGTGGCCCGAAGAGGGCGTGGGACGGGACGGCGACTGGTGCTGAACATGGCTCCACGCTGGCGAGCAGCGTGGTGGCCCAGGAGGGCGTGGGACGGGACGGCGGCTGGTGCTGAACATGGCTCCACGCTGGCGAGCAGCGTGGTGGCCCAGGAGGGCGCGAGACGGGACGGCGGCTGGTGCTGAACATGGCTCCACGCTGGCGAGCAGCGTGGTGGCCCGAAGAGGGCGCGAAGCGGGCATGGTGGCGGTTGCGGCATTCCGCTCACTTCCGCTTCCGCAGCAGGTAGCGGACCGAGCCGGCGACGATCCGTCCGAGTTGGCTCCACTGGGAAGGGTTGCTCGCGGCAAATTGGACTTGGCAAAGCAGCAGTCTCGGACGCAGGTAGAACTCGCGAATGAACTGCTGCTGTTTGGCGAGCAGGATTTCCGGCGTCAGCCCGTGCGGCACGAAGACCGGCTTCCAGTAGTTGAAGCGTTTCCAATCCGATTCGTCCAGCGTCCCGTACTCATGCGCGTGCTGGTACTGTTCCGTGCCCGGCATGGGCGTGTTGATCGTCACCACCACGTGCCGCAGCGGGATTCGCTTGGCAAATGCGATTGTCTTCTCGATGGTTTCGACCGTTTCACGGGGGTGGCCGATCATGAAGAAGCCTTTGGTGACGATTCCCAAACGGCGACAGGCCTCCACCACGCGTTCGACGGCGGCCGGAGTGATGTTCTTGCGAATCGTCCGCAGGATCTCCTCGTCGGCGCTTTCGATGCCGAAGCTGATGTACCAGCAGCCGTTGTCCCGCATAAAGCGGAGAAGGTCTTCGTCGACCGTATTGATGCGCGACATGCAACTCCAGGGGAATTTCAAGCCGCGTTGCCGGGCCAGATCGAAGATTTCGTAGATCCGGGACCGCCGGACGGTAAAGGTGTCGTCCACGAACGAGATCTCCCGCGCCCCGTGCCGGGTCATCAGGAACTCGATTTCCTCGACGATGCTCTGGGCGCTTCGCATCCGGAACTGGCGTCCGAAGGTCGTGTTTTCGCAGAACGTGCAGGCGTTCGGGCAACCGCGGGAGGTCATGAGATTGGCGACCGGCAGCCGCTTGTAGTTAAACGGCGGCGGAGAATAGATCCGCATGTCCGGAATCAGGTCGTAGGCGGGAAACGGCAGCGTGTCCAGGTCGGCGATGTAGGGGCGGCACGGATTGACGACGACATTGCCGTTGCGGCGGTAGATCAGGCCTCGCACGCCGGACGGATGGCCTTGATTCGCGATCACTTGCAAAAGTTCGTCCAGTGTGACTTCGCCTTCGTTGCGGACCGCGTAGTCAAACGCATCGAACTGCAAGGGCTGTTCGGGCTGCGACGAGACGTGCGGCCCGCCGAGGACGACGACGGTTTCGGGGCGGGCGGCCTTGACCGCCTGGGCCAGTTCCAGAGAACGATGGAAAGCGACCGTCGTGGACGAGATCCCCAACACGCCGTAGCCGCCGGTGTGGAGTTCGGCGACTACGTCCTCGTTGGTCAAGTCGCGAGCTTCCGCGTCCAGGGCCTGGACCGAGTAGCCTTGCTGGCGAAGGTAGGCCGCCAGGCAGAACACGCCCAAAGGAATCTGCTTTCCGCCAAAGACCCCCAGTTCGCTGCCATAGCGGTCCATTTTGCTGATGGGAGGGTAGACAAGCAGTACCTTCGGTTTGATCGCCGTCATGGCATGAACTCTTTGGTGATTACGGGCCTACGCCCCATTCTAGGACAACGGGAAGCCGCTGTAAAATGAAGGCTCGGTTCGGCAGTACGCCGCACAGCAGCTGGGCTTTTATCCGCAGCAGAGAAGCACACAAGCATGTCCGATGTGATTGTCCTGATTCCGGCCTACAAGCCCGAACCGAGATTGCTGGGTTTTGTCCAGGGACTGACTGCCGCGGGGGCTCACGTCGTGGTGGTGAATGACGGGAGCGGACCGGCGTATGCCGATGTCTTCCAGGCGGTGCGGCGGGTAGGGAACACCGTGGTTTTGAACCACGTGGTGAATCTGGGCAAAGGGGCGGCTTTGAAGACCGGCTTGAACCACATCGCGTGCGAGCCAGGCGGCCGGGTGGGGGTTGTAACGGCGGATGCCGACGGACAGCACACGGTCGCCGACGTCATGGCGGTGGCTGAATCGCTGACCGCCAATCCACACAGCCTGATCCTGGGGGCGAGGGGATTTGAGGGCCAATTGCCCCTTCGCAGCCGGCTCGGAAACGCGCTCACGCGACGCGTCATGCGGTGGATCATGGGGCAGAAGGTTTCCGACACGCAAACCGGTCTGCGCGGCATCCCGAGGGCCATGATCCCGCGACTGCTGGTGATTCCGCACCAGGGCTACGAGTTTGAATTGGAGATGTTGTTGGTCTGCAAGTACGAGGGAATCCGCATCCGGGAGACGCGCATTCAGACCATCTACTTCGACGGCAACCGTTCGTCCCATTTCAATCCGCTGCTGGACTCGTTCCGGATTTACTTCGTCCTGCTGCGATTCACGTTCGTGTCGCTGATCTCGGCCCTCTTGGACAACGCGGTCTTTGCTGCGGCCTTCCTGTGCTGGCCGAACCTGGGCGCGGCTCAGGTTGCCGGCCGGGTGCTGGCCACGCTCTTCAACTTCTGGGGCAATCGGAACACCGTGTTTCGCTCGAAGGAGCAAGTCGCTCGAACGTTGCCCAAGTATCTGCTGCTGGTGGTGGTGTCGGGTGCGATGAGTTATGGGTTGATCCGGCTGTTTAGCCGGCCGGGTGTGATGGACGTCTACGCGGCCAAGATCCTGGCGGAAACGGTCCTCTTCTTCGCGAATTTCGTCGTGCAGCGCGACTTTGTGTTCCCCGGAAACCAGCCGCGGCGATGGGAAGAACGGGCGGACACTGCAACGTCGCCGCCGCTGGACCAGCGTCCGGCAGGCCGATGAAATTCAAAGAGCGGCTCACCCAGGGAGGCAGGTTGTTCATGCCGCGAGGACGAGCATCCAGAAGGCGGGCGAAATCGACGGACTCCCGGCGTGCCGGACCGGCGGCACCTCCGCTGGCCGGACCGGGGTCTGCGAGCGCAGGGGCCGCCGTAGCGGCGGTCGTCTTGGCAGGTGCGGCTGCCTACAGCAATAGTCTGCACGGCGCCTTTGTCTTCGACGACCCGTTTTCCATCGCCGACAACGAGAGCATCCGCAGTCTGCGGCGTCTGGACGAGGTCCTGTTGCCGGTGGCGGAACTGGACTACTATCGGCCTGTCCTGAACCTGTCGCTGGCCCTCTGCTACCGCGTCGGGGGACTGGACGTCCTGGCTTATCATGTGCTGAACCTGGGGATCCATCTGGCGGCCTCTTTGACGCTGTTCGGCCTGGTGCGCCGGACGCTGCTGCTTTGGCCGCGCGGCCACCACCTTGCCACGGCCTCAACCGCTTTGGCCCTGGCGGCAACGCTGTTGTGGATGTTGCACCCGCTGCAAACGGAATCCGTGACGTATGTGGTCCAGCGTTGTGAGGCGATGTTTGGGCTGTTCAGCTTGCTGTCGTTGTACGGTGCCTTGCGGGGCGCCACGTCGCCGCGCGGGTGGCCGTGGTATGGCGGCGCGGTGGCGGCGTGCGCGTTGGGGATGGGGAGCAAGGAAGCGATGGCGGTGACGCCCCTGCTGGTCTTGATGTACGACCGCATCTTCCTGGCTTCCTCCCTGCGCGAGACGTTCCGGAAACGGTGGGGATTGTACGCCGGCCTCGCCTTGACGTGGGGCATTCTCGCGCCGATGCTCTTGGCGTCCAACTTGAGCCGATCTCCGCGCGCGGCCGACCCGATCACCATTTGGGAGTACGCTCGCACGCAATTTGGCGTGGTCGCCCATTATCTGCGGCTGAGCGTTTGGCCGGACGTTCTGTGCCTGGATTACCAATGGCCGGTGGCCCGATCTGCCGGGGACATCGTTCCCTTTGCCGCGTTCCTCGGCGCGGTCTTGTGCGCCGTGCTGGGGGCTCTTTGGCGCTGGCCGAAAGGGGGCTTCCTGGGGGCCGCGTTTTTCTTGACGCTGGGGCCCAGTTCGAGCGTCATCCCGATTCCCGATTTGGCGTTCGAGCATCGGATGTACCTGCCCTTGGCGCCGCTGGCGATCTCGGCCGTGCTGGGCGTGTACGCGGTCGGCCGAAAGCTTGTCAGCGGGCGTCCGTCTCTGCAGCCCGCGGCGAGGTTGGCGAGCGTGTGCCTGATCGCCGGAATCGCCGGTGTCTTGGGAATCCTGACCTATCTTCGCAACGACGACTATCGCAGTGAACTGAGGATCTGGCAAGACACGGTCGCCAAAGCGCCGCACAATTACCGCGCCCACAACAACCTGGGACGAGCCTTGGCGCACGAAGGCCGTTCGGCGGAGGCGATCGCCCACTACCAGACGGCTCTGGAGATCAACCCGGCTTACACCGAGACGAACTTCAACTTCGGTCTGCTGCTGGTCCAACTGGGACGCTTCGACGAGGCCGTCCCGCGTTTGAAGCAGGTTCTGCAGTTCCGTGCCGACGACCTCGAAGCGCACCTGAACCTGGGCGTGGCGTTGGGGCACCAGGGACAAGACGATGAGGCGATCGGGCATTACCGGAAAGTGCTGGAGATCGACCCGCGATTCGCGCCGGCCCACAACAACCTCGGCAACATTCTGCTCCGTTTGGGCCGCTGCGACGAAGCGGTGGTTCACTACCAGGCGGCTTCTGAACTCGACCCGGAAGACGCGGAGTACCGGCACAACCTCGGCGTCTGCTTGCAGGCGTTGGGCCGGGGCCGGGAAGCCAAGACGGCGAAGTGATCGGACCGGCGGCCAGCAGGTCGCGTTCCGGTTCCCGGACAGCTAGAATTCCATCGACCAGTGAGGACGTTCGTCTATGGCGCGTACACGCGGTTTCAGGGATCGAAGGACGCCGAAAGAACCCCGGCTCCGGGAAACGCCGGAATCTCCGTGGAGGAAGCGACGTGAGGCAAAAACGTGGGCCGCGGGGCTGCTGATCCTCCTGGCCGGCGCGGCCGCCTACAGCAACAGCACGCACGGCGAGTTCGTGTTCGACGATGCCCCTGCGATCTCCATGAACCCGAGCATCCGCCGTCTGTGGCGGCTGGACGAGGTTCTCGCGCCAGTGGACAAACTGGACTATTACCGCCCGGTCTTGAACCTGTCTTTGGCCGCTTGCTACAGCGTCGGCGGACTGGAGGTCGTTCCCTACCACCTCTTCAATTTGGGAATCCACCTGGGAGCGGCCTTGACGCTGTTCGGCTTGGTGCGAAGAACTCTGCGGCTCGGTCCGCGCGACCACCCATTCGGTCCGGCGTCGACGTCCCTGGCCCTGGCCGCAACGCTTCTGTGGATGCTGCATCCCTTGCACACGGAAACGGTGACGTACGTCGTCCAGCGGTGCGAAGCGATGTACGGTTTGTTCAGCCTGCTGGCGCTGTACTGCGTGATGCGGGGGGCTTCCGCTGCGCGCCCAAGGCGGTGGTACGCCGGAGCGGTGGCCGCTTGCCTGCTGGGGATGGGCAGCAAGGAAGCCACGGCGGTGGCGCCGTTCGTCATCCTGCTGTACGACCGCACGTTTCTGGCGTCTTCGCTGCGGAGCGTGTTCCGGCAGCGTTGGGGGCTGTACGTGGCGTTGGCGTTCACGTGGGGGATGCTGGTGCCGGCGCTGCTGGTGTCTCGGTCCGGCCATCCGGACGCCGGACAGGCGGTCACGGTGTGGGAGTACGCCCGCTCGCAATTCGGAGTCGTCGTGCATTATCTGAGGCTGAGCGTTTGGCCCGCGCCCCTGTGTCTGGACTATCAGTGGCCCGTGGCCCAATCCGTGTGGGACATCGTGCCTCCGGCCGCGGCCATCGGCACGCTGGCGGTGCTGGTGCTCTGGACGCTGTGGCGATGGCCCCGGTGGGGGTTTCTGGGTGCCTCGTTCTTCCTGACGCTGGCGCCAAGTTCGAGTGTGATCCCGATTCTCGACCTGGCGTTCGAGCACCGCATGTACCTGCCTTTGGCGCCGCTGGTGGTTGCGATCGTGCTGGGCGTGTACGCCGCGGGCCGGAAGCTCATCAGCCGCAGACCGTCGCTGCAGCCGGCGGCGCAGTGGTCGGGCGTGTGCTTGGTTGCCGTCCTTGCCGCGACCCTGGGAACGCTGACCTATCTGCGGAACGACGATTACCGGACCGCCCTGCGGATCTGGCAGGATACGGTCGCCAAGGCGCCGAAAAACTCGCGTGCTCACACGAACCTGGGTGCGATCCTGGTCGAGCGGGGCCGGGCCGACGAGGGCATCGCCTGCTATCGGAAGGCGCTGGAAATCGATCCTCGCAACGCGCGGACCTGGGCCAATCTGGGCATCGCCCTGATCCGGCAAGGCCGAGTCGATGAGGGACGGGATTGCTGTCAAAAGGCCCTGGAACTCGATCCCCGGAATGCCGGCACCCACTACGGTTTTGGCGTGGCGTTGGTCGAGCAAGGCAGAGTTGAAGAGGGAGTTGCCTGCTACCGAAAGGCGTTGGAAATCGAACCCGATCATGCCGACGCGCACAGCAACCTTGGGCTGGCACTGGTCCAGCAGGGGAAGATCGACGAGGGAATCGGACATTTTCTGACGGCCCTTGAAATCGCTCCGGATCAGGCCGAGGTCCGCAACAATTTCGGCCATGCTCTGCTGCAGCTGGGAAGACTCGACGAGGCCCTGCTGCAGCTGCGGACGGCCCTGGAACTCGCTCCGGACTACGCCAGCGCCCACAACAACCTGGGCCGTGTCTTGACGCTCCAGGGACGGTTCGGCGAAGCCCGCAGCCATTACGAAGCGGCCCTTGCAGGGGCGCCCAACGAGGCTCAATTCCACCACAATCTGAGCCACGTCCTCGCTCAGATGGGCAAAGTCGCCGAGGCGATCCACCACGGCCGGAGGGCCGCGGAATTGAGAAAGGAAACCCTGGGAGAAAGGCATCCCGATTACGCTGCCAGCTTGAATAACTTGGGGCTGATGTACCAGAGCGAGGGAGACCACGCACGCGCGGAACAGTTGCTGCGACGGGCCACGGAGATCTGGAAAGAAACGCTGGGCGAAACCCATCCCGACTATGCCGCCGGGCTGAGAAACCTGGCGGTGATCTACCGCGCCCTGGGCGACCGGGAACGCGCGGCGACGGTCTGCCGGCAAGTGCTGGAACTCAACCCCGGCGATGCCCAGGCCCGGTACCTGCTGGAACTCCTCGCCCCATGAGCCGGAGCGACGAGGCCGCGCGGTGGCCTTCCCGCAACGCGCTCGACGCCGCCGGCGTTCCGGGCGTGGCGCTGCGGCCCTCACGCTACGGTTGCCGCTTCGGCTTGGGGATCTTGCCCTGGCCTTGACGTCCGCGGCGGCGGCCGCGCTGCGACGAAGGCGATGGGAACTTGACGTCGCTGATCTTCTCGCCGTACGACTCTTGCAGTTTCACGATGCGGTCCCGCAAGGCGGCTGCCCGCTCGAACTCCAACGCTTCCGCGGCAGCCAGCATTTCGGCTTCCAACTCGTTGATGTACTCCTGCGTGACGTACTCCGCGTCGCTCGTGCGGCCGGCGGCGGCGTTGGCCTGGCGGTGCGCGTCGACCTCGGCCTCGATGCCGGCACGAATGTTCTTGCGGATCGTCTCCGGCGTGATCCCGTGCTGGCGGTTGTAATCCTCCTGCAGTCGGCGGCGGCGGCGCGTTTCGTCGATGGCGTGCTTCATCGCACCGGTCACCTTGTCCGCGTACAGGATCACCTTGGCGTTCACATTTCGCGCGGCCCGCCCGATGGTTTGGATCAGCGACGTTTCGCTTCGCAAAAAACCCTCCTTGTCCGCATCCAGGATGGCCACCAGCGAGACTTCGGGTAGGTCCAGGCCTTCGCGGAGCAGGTTGACGCCGACCAGGGCATCGAAGCGGCCCTCGCGCAGTTCCCGCAGCAACTCGACCCGCTCGAAGGCGTCTAGTTCGCTGTGCAGCCACTTGCAGGACACGTTCTGCTCGTTCAGGTAAGCCGACAAATCCTCGGCCAGCCGCTTGGTCAGCACCGTCACCAGCACGCGTTCGCCGATCTGCGCCCGCTGGCGAATCTGGTCCAGGAGGTGCGGCACCTGGCCGCGCGCCGGAACGATTTCCAACTCCGGGTCCAGCAGGCCCGTCGGCCGGATCACCTGCTCCACGACCTCACCGCCGGTCTGCTTCAGTTCATACGCTCCGGGCGTGGCCGAAACGAAGACGGCCTGGTGCACCATCCGTTCCCACTCGTCGAACCGCATGGGCCGGTTGTCCAGCGCGCTGGGCAGCCGGAACCCGTGCTCGACCAGCGTCTGTTTCCGGTTGCGGTCGCCCGCGTACATCGCTCCGATCTGCGGCACGGTGACGTGCGATTCATCCACGACCAGCAGGAAATCCTTGGGGAAGAAATCGTACAGCGTATCCGGCTTCTCGCCTTCCTTGCGGCCGGACAGATGGCGGCTGTAGTTCTCGATGCCGGGACAATGACCGACTTCGGCCAGCATCTCCAGGTCGAACCGCGTGCGGGCGCTCAGCCGTTGCGCCTCCAGCAATTTGCCTTCGTCCCGGAACGTCTGCAACCGCTGATCCAGTTCTCCGCGAATCGCCTCCAGGGCCTGCGCCATGCGTTCCTCGGGCATCACGAAGTGCTTGGCCGGATAGATAAACATCTCGTCCTGCGTCGCGATCGTCTCGCCGCTGGTCGGGTTGATGATCGACAACTGGTCGACTTCGTCGCCCCAGAACTCCACGCGGAAGGCGAACTCTTCGTACGCCGGCCAGACCTCGACACAGTCGCCGCGCACCCGGAATCTACCCCGCTCGAAGCTCACGTCGTTGCGGTCGTACAGGATGTTTACCAGCTTGGTCAACACCTCGTCGCGGTCAATCGTCAGTCCGCGGCGCAGAGCGACCATCATCTGGCGGTAATCCTCGGGCGATCCCAAGCCGTAGATGCTGGACACGCTGGCCACGATGATCACGTCGCGGCGGCTGACCAGCGCGCTGGTCGCGGCCAGTCGCAGGCGATCGATCTCTTCGTTGATCGAGGCGTCTTTTTCGATGTAGATGTCGCGCTGCGGAATGTACGCCTCCGGCTGGTAGTAGTCGTAGTAGCTGACGAAATAGTGCACCGCGTTGCGCGGAAAGAACTCCTTGAATTCGGCATACAACTGGGCGGCGAGGGTCTTGTTGTGGGAGATCACCAGCGTCGGCCGTTGCACGCGCTGGATGACATTGGCCATCGTGAACGTCTTGCCCGAACCCGTGACGCCCATCAAGACCTGGTGCTTTCGGCCCGCGTCCAGGCCCGCCAGCAGGGCGGCAATCGCCTGCGGCTGATCGCCGGCCGGCTCGAACGGGGCTTGCAGTTGGAATTCCACGATGTCTGTCCTTTGGCGTCTTCGTCGTACGAGTGCCCAGTTTCTTGTTCTTTGCCGGGAGTTGTGGAGTGCGGCGCCTTGTTGCCGCTTTGGCTCGGTGGCGACGGAACGGCCGCCGCTTTGTGTTCCCGCGGCTTGCCATGTCGCCTGAACCCAATCCGCCGCAACGCTCCAGGCCGCTGTCTGAAGCGGTGACAAGGCACTGCACGCCAAGACGCGGTTCCCTTCGCTGCCGTCAAATCACGTCCCAGCTTCCCTCGGGCGAAAGCTTCACCTGGATGCGGCGGATGGCCGTGCTGAGGCCCGTCTGGGGACAGACCTCGACCACGGCTCCGCAGATCCGCAGGTCGTCCGTGGCGACGTCAAACTCCGTCGGCCGGAAGGTGGTCGTCGTCATCAGGACGCGGTCGATCCGGCGGCCGATAATGCTGGCGTGCGGCCCCGTCATGCCGACGTCGCACTGAAAAGCGGTCCCGCCGGGCAGGATCTGTTCATCGGCGGTCGCGACGTGCGTATGAGTTCCCAAGACCGCAGAAACGCGACCATCCAGGTAGCGCCCCATCAGCTGCTTGTCGCTGGTCGCTTCGGCGTGGAAATCGACGACGCGGACCTTGACGTCCCTGGGCATTTCCGCCAGCACCCGGTCGGCGGCGGTGAACGGACAATCCACCGGCCGCATGTAGACCCGCCCCAGCAGGCTCAGCACGCCCACCGCCACCCCGTTGTTGGCCGGCAGGACCGTCCAGGTTCGGCCCGGCGAGGTGGCCGGAAAATTGGCCGGCTTGACGATCTGAGGTTGCGTCTCCAGGATCGGAATGATCTCCTTCCGCCGGTAGATGTGATCGCCGGCGGTCAGACAGTCGACTCCGCTGTCCAGCAACTCTCGGAAAATCTCCGCCGTGATCCCCGACCCGTTGGCCGCGTTCTCGGCATTGGCAATCACGAAATTCAAGTCCTCGCGCTGCCGCAACTGGGCCAAGGTTTGCCGGATGATCCGTCTCCCAGGCTTACCGACAATATCACCAATCAACAGAATTCGCATCTGACAGATCCATTCGGCGATCAGGCTCCAAGGTCCGAAAAACCGACCTTCCGCTGGACGTGCCTCCGAAACTGTCTTTGAAACGGTCTGGCCGGGTTCGGAGACCCGTCTGCGAGAGACTATCGTAACGGGATTTGGTCCGGCGCACAGATGAGGTCCGAGATTCTTCCGCCTTGCCAATTGCCATGCGCCCGGCCTACAATGCCGCCGACAAGGAACGAATATGCCCGAAGGCGACACGATTTTTCGGACCGCGGCACGGCTGCGGCCCGTTTTGACAGGCCGCACCATCGCCGCTGCGCGCGCCCGCGATCCGGGCTTCCCGGCCGGTTCTTTGCCCGGCCGGACGTTCGCGGCGGTCGAAGCGCGCGGCAAGCATCTGCTGATGCACCTGGACGACCAGCGAACGATCCACTCCCACTTGGGCATGCACGGATCCTGGCATCTGTACCGGCCCGGCGAGACGTGGCAGAAGGACCGGCGGCAGGCCGCCCTGGTGCTGGAACTGCCGGAGGTCGTCTGCATTTGCTTCTCGCCCAAGGTCCTGCAACTGCTCTCGGCCGACCAGTTGCGACGTCACCTTCAGCTGACCGGCCTGGGGCCAGACCTGCTGGCCGAACACGTGGATGAGGCCGAAGTGCTGCGCCGCTTTCGCACACACGATTCGACTCCGATCGGCGAAGCCGTCATGAACCAATCGATCGTCGCCGGGATCGGCAACGTGTATAAGTCCGAGGTTCTGTTCCTGACGCGGACCAATCCGCTGATCCCGGTCGGCCACTTGTCGGACGAGCAACTCCTGAGGATCGCCCACACGGCCCGCCAGTGGCTGGCTAAAAACCTGACGGGCTATCCGCGCCGCACGCGATCGGCACTGGACGGCCAGCGGCTGTGGGTCTACGGCCGCAGCGGCAAGCCGTGCTTCGCGTGCGGCCAGCGAATCCAATTGCGACGGCAGGGCGACCAGGGACGGACGACCTATTGGTGCCCCCACTGCCAGGCCGCTCCGACTTTGGCTGGATCGCCAGCCGCAGACGTTCGAGTTCAACCGTGACGACTTGGTCGCTGAAAGCGTCCGGGCCGATCCTTGCGCCCAAGTCTTCGCCGTCAGCGCCCAGGACATGCACGGGCACGTCCCGCAGCACGACCCGCCCGAAACGGATCGCCGGCACGACGCCGCGTCGAGCCGAGACTAGGCGTCCGGTTCCAACCGGCCACGGGACGACCGTCTCAGCCGGCGGCAACGGCAAGCCGGCGGCTTCCATTATCGACGTAGTCAGCACCGTCGGGCCGCCCTCCGGCTGCCACGTGAAAACGACCGGCGCCGTTTCGTTCAGGACCGCCCCGACTCGGATTCGGCCGCTCTGCAAATAGACCGGCAGCCACGGGGTGA
>Ga0209723_1000394_pt1 | contig 82845 bp, 73 predicted proteins | sample BiotimSIPDNA_2_FD_185750 | JGI IMG/M metagenome (GOLD analysis project Ga0209723, IMG submission 185750) | Anaerobic biogas reactor microbial communites from Washington, USA - Biogas_R2 time_0 SIP DNA (SPAdes) (version 2) | ecosystem: Engineered > Bioreactor > Anaerobic > Unclassified | place... | reverse complement strand
TGAGCACTAATAAATCTCTTTTAATATACGAATAATATTACAATGATAAAAATTTTTTTGCGCTTTAATGAGTAAATTCTTTTATCATTATCTTTCATTAATGTAAATCTTTTTGTTGTATCTTTATTTTAATAAATTTTCTTCTCCATCTCTAATAAACTCAACACAAAATGATAGAAAACATCTTCTCCAGACCTGAACTTTTCTGGTTCATTCTTGGTCTGGTATTCTTTCTGGCGGAACTGATAATACCCGGATTCTTTATATTTTTCTTCGGGCTTGGTGCCTGGATGGCTGCTGTGGCATGTCTTATCTGGGATCCCGGGATCAATCTACAAATATTAATATTCCTAATTGTTTCCATCCTTTCTCTTATATGTTTAAGGAAAATACTACGTAAGAAATTATTCTTTGAAAAAGAAGACCATTCCATGGCCATAGAAGATGAATTTACCGGCCGTGAGGGCATTGCCACAGATAATTTCGGAAAAGGTAAAAAAGGAAGAGTTGAATTCAAGGGAACATCATGGACTGCAGAATCAGAACATGAAATACAGGCAGGGCAGACTGTAGTTATATTAAGTAAAGAGAATGTTAAATTAATAGTTGAACCAAAAAAATAAACAAAATGGAAGGATCATCAAGTACGACTTTTATTCTTGTGGGTGTAATATTTCTGGCTTTCATTCTTATTGCATCGATGATAAAGATTGTCCCCCAAAGGACAGCGATCATTGTTGAACGTCTGGGGAAATTCAAGGCAGTATATAATGCAGGATTCCAAGTACTTATTCCTTTTATTGACAAGGTCAGATACAGACACACACTGAAAGAGCAGGCAATAGATGTTGCTCCTCAGGTCTGTATTACCCGTGACAATATTGCGGTTGAGGTTGATGGCATACTGTACCTTCAGGTACTCGACCCCCAAAGGGCCTCATACGGAATTGATAATTACCGTTTTGCATCTATCCAGATAGCTCAGACCACTATGAGAAGCGTGATAGGGAAACTTGAGCTGGACAAGACCTTTGAGGAAAGAGAATCCATAAATGCCACTATCGTTGAAGCTGTTGACAAAGCCAGTGATCCCTGGGGAATAAAGGTAACACGTTATGAAGTAAAGAACATTTCACCTCCACAAAGCATTAAAGATGCAATGGAGAAACAGATGAGGGCAGAGAGGGAAAAAAGAGCAACTATAGCAGAATCTGAAGGTCAGAAACAGGCTAAGATAAATGTTGCTGAAGGCGAAAGACAGGAATATATTCTCAGATCGGAAGGAGAGAAACAAAGACGCATCAATGAAGCAGCGGGACGGGCCTCTGAAATTGAACAGGTAGCTACCGCTACTGCCAATGGTCTTAAAGCCATATCAAAAGCTATTTCTGAAGAAAACGGACTTAATGCTGTTAATCTCCGGATAGCAGAACAATACCTGAATGCATTCTCCGGTCTTGCAAAAACAAACAATACTATGATCCTCCCTTCTGACTTATCAGATATAGCCGGGATTGTTGCTACAGCAACTTCGGTGTTCAATGAGACAAGAGATAAAAAGAAATAAGCCCTTATCCGATAAAACGGTGCCTGAATATCAGATTTTTATATTCTGATATTTATTCCCATACCGCATCATTTCAAAGGATTAACATTCTTTAACATGTTTTGATGCAACATATTTATATTTTTGCCGTCTATATAAGTGATTAATTAAGTCTCTACTTAGGCCATTCGGCCATTCTACGATCAGGTTTATAGTTAATCATTGAAAGACATCGAAAGATGTCTTTCTCTTTTTATAATAATACGATTTAAATGTTTTATTATAGAACTATAAAATCAATTTTGTATTTTAGACATCACAAAATCATAAACCTGACACGTGGACATGAAAAGAATCAGTTTATTACTACTGGGTACAGCAATTTTATTTACAGGCTGCATGAAAGAAACCAAGAGTGACAATCCGTTTTTCAACGAATGGGATACCCCTTATGAGGTCCCCCCTTTTGATAAGATTAGGGCTGCTCATTATATGCCTGCCTACTTAAACGGTTTCGCGGAACATAAGGAAGAGATAAAAGAAATTATCAATAATCCTGAAGAGCCCACCTTTGATAATACTATAAAACCATTCATTTACAGCGGGCAGCTTCTTACAAGAGTGAGTCGAGTTTTCGGAGGCCTCAATTCAGCTCATACTAATGACACTCTTCAGTCAATTCAGAAAGAGATAGCTCCTCTTCTGTCTAAGCATAATGACGATATCAGTCTAAACGACAGTCTTTTCGACAGAATCAGGATAGTGTATGAGAATAAAGAAAAATTCAATCTGACTTCCGAAGAAAGTAAAGTCCTCGAAGAGACTTACAGTGATTTTGTAAGAGGGGGTGCTGCCCTGCCACCTGAAGATAAGGAAGTGTTACGCAAGATAAATGAAGAACTGTCTCTTCTTTCAGTACAGTTTAGCCAGAATCTGCTTGCTGAGACAAACGGCTTCAAACTGATAATTGACAAGGAAGAAGATCTGACAGGACTTCCCGAAGGAGTAAAAGCACAGGCTGCCTCGCTGGCTAAGACAATGGGGCTTGACAACAAATGGGTCTTCACACTGCAGGTACCAAGTATGACTCCTTTTCTACAGTATTCTGACAGGCGTGACCTCAGGGAAAAATTATTTACCGCCTATTTTATGAAAGGTGATAATGACAATGAAAACGACAATAAAGAAATAATTGCAGACATTGCCAGGCTAAGGCTTGAAAAGGCTATACTTCTCGGCTATAACAACTATGCCTCATATATCCTTGAAAAAAACATGGCAAAGAGCCCCGACAGAGTAATTGATTTCCTTACTCAGGTATGGAATGCGGCCATACCTGTTACAAAAGCAGAAGCAACAGCCCAACAGCAAATGATAAACAGAGAAAATGGAAAATTCAGACTGGAACCATGGGACTGGTGGTATTATACTGAGAAAATAAGAAAGGAAAAGTACGACCTGGATGACGAATTAACACGTCCTTACTTTAAAATAGACAATGTCATATCAGGAATGTTCTATGTAGCTAACAGACTTTATAATCTCGACTTTTCAGAAAGGACGGATATACCTGAATATCATCCGGACGTGGTTACTTTCGAGGTTAGCAGGGACGGAGAACATGTTGGTGTCCTTATGATAGATAATTATCCGAGAGAGTCAAAACGTGGCGGTGCATGGTGCGGTGTTTACAGAAGCCAGATACGAGATACTGAAGGCAGGATGATAACACCTGTAGTAACAATGGTCACAAATTCAACTCCTCCCACCGGTGATAAACCGGCTCTGCTCACGCCAACAGAAGCAGAAACACTGTTCCATGAATTTGGCCATGCTCTTCACCAACTCCTGTCAAACTCCACCTTCCCTGGTTTCACAGGAACAGCTGTCCCCCGTGATTTTGTTGAACTGCCATCCCAGATAATGGAACACTGGGTCTTTGAACCGGAAGTTCTGAAGGTTTACGCAAAACATTACGAGACAGAAGAAATTATACCTTCTGAAATCGTCGATAAACTCGTTAAATCTGGCCAATTCAATACAGGTTTTGCTACTACAGAGTTTCTGGCTGCAGCTCTGCTTGATATGGAATACCACATGCTTACTGAACCTGTCAATCTGAACATCAGGGAATTTGAAAAGAAAACACTTGATAAGTACGGTCTGATACCGGAAATCAAACCCCGGTACAGGTCAACATATTTCAACCATATCTGGGCAAGTGGATACGCTTCAGGATATTACAGTTACTACTGGAGTGAGATGCTCGACGCCGACGCTTTCCAGGCCTTTAAGGAAACAGGCGATATTTTTAACAGGGAAATAGCTTCAAAATTTGAAAAGGAAATACTTTCAAGAGGAGGGACAGGAGACCCCCTTGAAATGTATATCGCCTTCAGAGGAAAAGAACCGGGTGTGGATGCCCTCCTTATTAACAGAGGACTTAAATGAAACACCTGCTCCCACTTTTATTACTTATTATAGCAACTTCATTATCTAATGAGATAAAAGGAGTATCTCCCAGAGCAGATAAAGGGATCTTTGATCTCAGAGAAATGACAGATGAGGAGTTTCTTCTTAAGCTTAACGGAGAATGGGAGTTTTACTGGAAAAAATTATTACGTCCTCATAATTTCCAGACAGAAAATCTGAAACCTGATCTTTATGGAAAAATCCCCTCTTACTGGACAGATTATTCTGATAATTCAATTAATACACAGGGGAAAGGCTATGCCACTTACAAACTGACAGTCCTTCTTCCCAAGGGCTTCCGTAAACCACTTGGCTTCGACATGCCTGTATTTGATTCATCCTATGATCTGTATATCAACGGAGAATATCACGGAGGGAATGGAATACCCGGCAAATCAGCCGAAGAAACAAAACCCGGATATTCAAGAAATCTTATCAGATTTGAACCTGATTCTGATACATTGTCAATTATTATTAATGTGGCTAATTATTCTCATCGCCGGGGAGGTTTCTGGTTACCTGTAAATATCGGAACATACGATAAACTTAAAAAAAGAGTTGCAAATAACTGGGCCTTTGACTGGTGTATATTCAGCCTTTTACTGGGTTTCTCACTATTCTTTCTTTTTTTCTTTCTTACATATCCCAAAGAAAAAGCCATGCTATATTTTTCCCTGGCTACTATCGGGCTGGCTCTCAGGCCATTGCTTACATCACACTTCCTTATAAACAATATCATCACTATTGACTGGGACTGGATAGTGAGAAGTGAATATTTGGGTTTATATCTGATAATTACAGGATTTATATGGTTTACTGCAACGGTATATCCTTCAAAGTTTTTCAGATTATTTGCAAAAATTACCGCTATATATTTTTCAATTTCATTCATCCTGACTTTTTTTCTCCCTGTAAGGATATTCAGTTATAATACCATGGCAATATACCCTGCCATCATAATACTGATGTCATACGCAGTCTATAAAAGCTTTAGAGGCATTCTGAATAAAAACAGTCTCGACATCATTTATTTCCTCACTTTTATCCTGCTCATTGCAGGGGGAATGCACGATATAAGAGTTTCTTTGGGAAAATCATCAACCAGTTACGGATATATACTATCATATCATATTGTTTTATTTATTATCGTACAGGCTGCTCTTCTACTCTATAAATGGGTAAAATCATATTCTGAAAAAGACAAACTGCAAAATGAACTGGAATTTCTGAACCGCAACCTTGAATCACTTGTAAATGAAAGAACCGAAGAATTAAAGACACAAAAAGAAGAGATAGAAAAACAAAATAGCAGGATTGCACAGCAAAACAAACAATTAACAGAAACTATTCACTTAAAGAATAAAATATTTTCTGTGGTGGCACACGACTTGAGGAGCCCGGTGGTAAACATCCTGTATATGCTCAATCTTCTTAAAGAAAAAGAAAATAGGGATAATCTTGATCAGTTCACTAATTCAAGTATTGAATATGCACAAATGGTCATATCCCTTCTGGAAAACATGCTTGTATGGGGCAGAGGACAGGAGGATAAGATTAAATACACTCCTGACCGGCATAATCTGGCTGATATTATTCTTACCAACCTGAGCATCTTCAAGGAGACAGCAGATGAAAAAGAAATATCCATGAATTTCACCCAGATCGGTAGTTCGATGGCTTTCATCGACAAAGATCTTCTTGATATAGTGATACGTAATCTTCTCTCAAATGCAATTAAATATACTGCCAGGGGAGGCAGAATAAGTATACTTTTAAAAGACAAAACTGACCACGACAATAATTTAATGGTTAAAATATGTGATAACGGAATCGGCATATCTGAAGGAAAAAAGAAATACCTTTTTACCTCCAAAGAAATAATAAGTACTCCCGGTACGGAAAATGAAAAAGGAACCGGACTGGGATTAAAACTGTGTTATGAGCTTATTCTTATTAATAAAGGCTCAATAAATGTTGAAAGCACCGAAGGCGCAGGAACATGTTTCTCCATTTTTCTGCCTTTAAAGTAATAACCGTTAATATAAAAATCATTCACCTGTAAGTTCTGACAACCTGTCTCTGTCTGTTATTTTTATCCGTTTCCTGTTGAAATCGATTATTTTTTCCTTTCGCATCTCACACAAAGCCCTTGAAAGAGATGGCCGGGTCACTCCAAAATAAACAGCCAGTTCATTTTGAGTAACATCAAGATGAAATTCATGATTGCCATTACCGGCCTTCTCCAGAAAATATCCGGCAAGCTTCCCTTTTATCGTTTTGAAATTAAAAAATCTCAGTCTTTCCGACAGAAAATGAGCCCTGTTGGAAATAACTTCCATGAAATTAATAAGAAACTTTTCATTGATTAACATTAGTTTTAATAATTCGCACCTGTCAATAACAAGTAATTCAACATCAGTAACAGCTGTCAGATTAACCGGCATATTGCTTTGCCGTGCAAAAATAAAAGCAGCAGCAAGTGTCCCTGGCGAAAAAACCTCTTCGATCATGGTTATCCTCCCGTTAAAACCGGCTATCTCGCCCCTGGCTGTGCCGCTTAATAAGAGCATTAGGGCATTGACAGGTTCACCAGCCACAGCTATAATGGAGCCTCTTTTATATTTCCGTATACGATAGCGTATCCCAGAGAGAAGAGATTCCGTTTCATTCTCAGAAAAACGTGAAAAGAGAGGCGACTTAACAAGAACTGAATAATCCATAATCTGTCAGGCAAAGATAAAGAATCGTAAAAAAAGATCTGATCAGAAGTCAGATATACTTTAAAGATGACACAGGAAGAATAAAGTACAGATTATTATTTTACACTGAAGCCCATTTCTTTCAGAACTCCGGCAACATCAGAAGAATATGGCAATAGTTCTGTTGTATAAGCTGAAAACTCACGCCGTAAACCATAGTCACCCCTCAGCTTTTCAAATAAAGCCGGGTCAGACCTTAAATCACTATCATCCTTACCAACATTATAAGTGTGCATGACAGCTTCTCTTATTATTTCTTCATCCTTTTTCCCTGTGGTGTCTATGCGGATCAGAGGTTCAGGTGGAGAAGGAACAGAGGGATACCATTTCCTCAATGGCAAACTGAAATAGTCGCAAAGGGCATTCACTATTATTGAAGTTCCGTTTGCCTTTCCATCAGCTGAATAACCTGCAATATGAGGAGTTGCCAAAAAAACCTCCGCCATAAGAGATGTATCAATACAGGGTTCGTTTTCCCACACATCAAGAACCACTCCACCGGCCAGTCCGCTTCGTATAATATTTTTCAAAGTATCAGTATCAGTGACCTCTCCGCGTGAAGTGTTAAAAACCCATACCCCCTTTTTCATAACACCCGATACTCCCATATTAAAAAGATGCCACGTTTTATCTGAACCCGACATATTGAGAGGCACATGAAAAGTTATCATATCGGCTTCTCTCAGCACAACCGGCAGATCCACAAAATTATTTCCACCTTCCCTCCGGGCTCTCGGAGGATCATTAACCAAAACCTTCATCCCTGTCAGCCTGGCGAATTTTTCAACTTTTGAACCTACATTCCCTGCTCCTACAATACCAATGGTCTTGCCACGCAAAGCAAAATGACTTTTTTCTGCTGCTTTGAGTATGGCAGAAATCATATACTGTTGAACAGAAGAAGAATTACAACCCGGAGCATTTGTCCAGAAAATATTATTCTTCTGACAATAATCCGTATCAATATGATCAAAACCAATGGTAGCTGTACCGATAAATTTCAATTTTGTTCCCTTGAGAAATGAAGATGTACACTTCGTCCTTGTCCTTGTCAGCAAAGCATCGGCATCCAAAACTATTTCTCTGTTTATTTCACTACCCGGAAGATAGACCACTTCCGCAAAAGGTTCCAGTACACCTTTCAGAAAAGGGATCTTGTCATCTGCAATTATTTTCATAAATGATAAAAAAGCACATTGAACAATAAGACATTGTTATCGCATTGTTAATATGTTCAGAAAAGATAACAAAAATTACAGAAGCTTCACGTCCTTCCCTTCATATTTCTTCATTACTTCTGTTGGCCAGACACTGGATTGGACTTCTCCTATATGTAGTTTCTTAAGAAGAAACATACATAATCTGGATTGGCCTATTCCCCCGCCTATACTGAGAGGCAGCTGACCATCAAGCAGAAGCTTGTGAAATAACAGGTTTTTTCTGTCCTGACAACCGGAGATCTCCAGTTGCCTTTCCATGGATCTGGGATCCACACGTATACCCATCGATGATATTTCAAAAGCAGAATTTAAAACCGGATTCCAGAAAAGAATATCTCCGTTCAAACCATAAAAACCCTCCTCATTTAGCGTACTCCAGTCATCATAATCAGGAGCTCTCTGATCATGAGGTTTTCCATCAGTCAGTTCATTACCGATACCCATAATGAAGATTGCTTTAAACTTTTTCGTTGCCTCATGTTCCCTCTGCTTTGGTGTAAGTTCAGGATACATTCTGCATAGTTCTTCCGCATGAATGAAGGTTATAAAAGGAGGTAGCTGAGGAGTGATCCAGGAATATCTTTCAAATAACTCATCCTCAAGAAGACGAATGGATTTATAGATAATTTCAACAGTCGATTTGAGAAGCTTAAGGTTTCGCTGCTCCGGAAAGATACTTTTTTCCCAATCCCACTGATCAACATAAACCGAATGAATAGGGCTAAGCTTCTCTCCAGGCCTTAAAGCCCTCATATCTGTCAGAATACCTTTTCCCGGAGGTATATGATAATAACGCAAGCGCATCCGCTTCCATTTGGCCAGTGACTGAATTATCGAAGCCTTCTGCCCGTTAAGCGAGGCAATAGGAAACCTTATTGGTTCTTCTGTTCCGTTTAGATCATCATTTATCCCTGTACCATCAGGAACAACAACAGGTGCTGATACTTTTACTATGTCGAGAAGACCGGCCAGTGTCTTTTCATAACGGGTCTTTATAAAATCTATCATTTCCTCTGTCTTGAGCATATCATTAGCACAGGAAATGTGTATTGTCTCTGCCTGAAAAGTCATAAATATCTGTTTACTTACTAATTATCCAAGGATACTACCCTGATTTACAAATTAAAGCAATATAGTCAAATAAATTACAAAATTAATATTATTATTATAATATCATATACATTTTTATATATATCTGCTATATTGATTTAAATATCTGTTGAATGTCATTCACTATTTGTCCTTCATTAATTTCCTGCCTCATTATCAGCTTTCCTGAATTTCAAATGTGTGATATCAGCTATTGAAAAATATAATAATATTTTATATATTTATACTAATATGTTAATACGTATTCAAAGACTAAAAAAATGAAACTTACATGAGCAGAAACTAACAAAAGTAGATGCTTGCTAAAATCATGTAAGTTCCATTCGGCCATTGAAATAATAATTTAAAAAGGTATGAAAACAATTAGTATCACGATTATTTTTGCTCTTTTCGGTTCTGCTGTCATGAATGCACAGGATGCACTGCCTTTGATCGTCACGGAAGACAGCCTTACTATGGCAAACACTATTGTTCCCGGTATTTCAGTAGTTATCCCGGAGGTAGAAGCTGACAAAACAATAAAAAACTGGATAAAGGTGCTGGAATCAGGAACCAGATCAAAAGTCATCTCTGAAGATGGTGAAATGTCTGTCTTTGGTGCCAACATCAAAGATATCAGCGAGAATCCGGTAAACATCTACAGTACACTTTCCGAAACCGAAAACGGTGTTTACCTCAACGCTGCTTTTGAACTGAAGAAAGATGTGTTCATTGAAAGTGTTACAGGTGCTTCAGAGCTTTCAAAAGCAAAAAGTTTTATGCTTGAATTCGGGAAGGAACAATACATAGAACTGGCTGAGGAGCAATTGAAAGCAGAAGAAAACAAGCTAAGAGATCTGGAGAAAGAAGTAAGATCACTTGAAAGAGATCAGTCAGGAATGGAGAGAACAATAGTCAAGAGCAACCGTACCATAGCGAACGAAAGAGAAAGACTTATCTCTCTCAATAATGAGCTCACCTCAATAACAGCCTCCATCGCTGATGAACAGATACAGCTAACTACCCTGGAAGATGAATCCCTCAGGAAAGAGAAAGAAGATTATCTTAAGAGCCTTGAAAAAACTAATAAAAAAACTACAAGAGCTATAAGAAAATCGAAGAAAAGACTGAGCAAAGCCGAAAGGGCAATTGAAAAAGCTTCCAATGCTATTCCCAGAAACGACAGGATACAAAGCAAATACAAGGATGAAATTGACGCACAATCAGCTGTTGTACAAAGTTATCTTGATAAACTAAATACTATCAAAGGGTATCAATAATATTTTTTTACAATTCAGAAGTGGCATTTTACCGGGGCTTTGACATGTAAAGTAAATTATAGGCGCTATATTTGTCGCCATTAATTACTTATCATGATGCGAAGTTTTTTATTTATTATTTTATTTATCTTTTCCTGCCCCTTATTATCTTTTTCCCAACATGAAATAAAAGCTGTCTTCACTGACATACCACCTGACATTGACGGTTTTGTCAATGAGTCGATATGGTCTGAAGCTGCTGTAATAAATGAGTTTTATCAGCAGTTGCCAAAAAACGGGGAACCGGCCACAGAAAAAACTGAATTTCTCTTTCTCTTCGACAGAAATAATATTTACATAGGTGTGAGATGTTATGATGATCCTTCCCAGATAACGGCCAAGGATATGGCGAGAGATGTGGATCTCAGCAATGATGACCGTATCCAGTTGATTTTCGATACCTACTTTGACGGAAGAAGCGGATACTGGTTTCAGCTCGGGCCCAGAGGCAGTATTGGCGACGCTCTGGTGGATGATAATGGAAAAAACTTTAACAAATCATGGGATGGACTGTGGAACGGAAGAGCAAGGATAACAGACCTTGGCTGGGAAGGCGAAATGGTAATACCTTTCAAGACAATGGGCTTCAAAAAAGGAAACGATACATGGGGCTTAAAATGCATAAGACATATCAGAAGAAAATCAGAATCTGTATACTGGCCTGCCACATCTCTTAATGCTGAAAGATTTCAGATCTCTGACGCAGGCAAAATTACAGGCCTTACCAATATCACCCAGGGCATAGGCCTGGACCTTGTCCCTTACCTGACAGGAGGCTTCAGCAAAAAACAGGAAAGCAACAGCAAACCGCTTGTTGATGGCGGAATGGATGCTTTCTACCAGATAACTCCCTCACTTAAAGCAGCTTTGACAGTAAGAACTGACTTTGCCCAGACAGAAGTGGATGAAAAACAGATTAACCTTACAAGATTCTCCCTTTATTTCCCTGAAAAACGCGACTTCTTTCTTGACGGTTCTAATTATTTTATCTTTGGAATTAATGGAGATGACGCCAACCCTCAGAATACCAGAATGATACCCTTCTTTTCCAGACGTATAGGACTCGATAAGGACGGGAATCCCGTTGAAATAAAATACGGAGCAAAATTCACCGGGAAAGCCGGTGACTGGAACTTTGGATTCCTGCATATAAAAGATGATAATCAATGGGACAATCCCGGCTACAGTACCGGACGCATAGTAAGAAATTTCGGGAAACAATCTTCGGTAGGATTAATAGGAACTCACGGTAATGCCTTGTCTGAAACATCCAATTCACTTGCCGGAATAGATCTTAAACTGGCAACATCCGAACTGTCAGGAGATAAAAACATAGCTATTAATCTCTATGGAGTGAAATCATTTACAAAAGGAACAGAAGGAGATGATTTTTCTTTCGGCGCTGAAGTTAATTATCCAAATGATTTCTTCCGCTTCAGGCTCGGCTATCTGAGGATAGGAGACAATTTCACTCCCGGGCTTGGTTTCTTACCCCGTAAAAACATAAGGGACTTCTATGGAGGTTTTACATTCGGCCCCAGACCACAGAACTCAAGAATCCTTCAGATAAAATCAGGAATGGACTATACCTTACTATCTGATCTCAGAAATGGAGGTCTTCTAAGCTCCCAGGTAAATATTACTTATTCCGCTATATCTTTTCTAAGCGGCGATATGATCTCCCTGTCTTCTCAGTATGAGTTCGATAAATTACAGGCAGACTTCCCTATCGTTGAATCTGTTTCAATACCTGCCGGTGAATATAACTTCTGGAGGCATAGTTTATTAATGTCCTCAGCCCAAAGAAGAAATGTCTGGGGACTGACAAAAATATCCACCGGTTCTTTTTATTCAGGTTCCAGAACCGATCTCCTCCTGCAGGCAGGATATAAAATATGTATCCCTGTTTACCTCGGATTGGAATCGGACAGAAGATGGGTTAATTTGCAGGAAGGAGATTTTATCACCCAGATATACAGAATCAATCTCAATTTTCTGATAAGTCCTTCAATATACTGGTATAACTTTGCCCAGTATGAGAACCAAAGTGAGACTATAGGCTGGCAATCAAGATTTCAATGGATAATTAAGCCAGGTAAAGAAATATTCCTTACATATAACTCACCGCTTATTGATCCTATGGAACGTTTCAGACCCGAGATTTATGAAGCAAGGTTAAAAGTTAAATACACAATCAGATTCTAAGTTGTATGATTTCATTAGTCGAGTGACACTAACATGAATTGAACAATCGTTTCACTTTCTGAGTTTATGCTCATAGATGTTCCATTTCAGACACCAGAGACTGTAGTTCCCTGAAAAACTTATTTACAGGCAAACCCACAACATTGAAAAAAGATCCTTCTATACGGCTACAGGCTGCCAGACCCAGCCATTCCTGTATGCCATAGGCGCCGGCTTTATCAAAAGGCCTGTATTGTTCTATGTAATAATCGATCTCATCATCACTAAGGCTGTCGAAAGTTACTTCAGTGGTCTCAGAGAAAGTTCTTTCTCCTGCTAATGAAAGCAGTGTCACCCCGGTAATTACTTCATGAGTCTTATCTGACAGGTCCCTCAGCATCAGTCGGGCTTCTTCTGCTCCTGCCGGCTTACTGAGGACTCTGCCTTCACTCCACACAATAGTGTCTGCAGTAATAATAATTTCAGTCCGGATAATATCATTTCTGAAACATTTTGCCTTTTCTCTCGACACATACAGAGCTATATCCTCTCCCGGAAGATCATCAGGATAGACTTCAGCATAATCCTTTACAGAAACCTCAAATTTAAGACCCAGGTCTCTGAGCAACTGTTGCCTGCGTGGAGATTTTGAAGCAAGGATCAGCCTGAACTTATTAATATTGTCTAAAAACATTATGATATAAGATTCCAGGATAAAATAGCTTTCACGACAATAGCATAAAATATCCCTGCCAGCATTATCATCTTCATTAAATTACTTGCACGGTGAATATCTCTTTTATTCCCTGCACTAAAAAGCAGATAAAGAGCATATATATACGGTATTACAATAAACAATGTAAGATAAATAAGTGTTATCCTGTCGTTCAGGAAATAAAACCACACAAAATAGAGGCTTGCGATTGTCAGTACAGCAAGAGAGGCTGTTATTATTTTTGATGCCCTGATGCCTGTTATTACAGGGATTGTATTCCTTCCATAAGCCATGTCGCCTTCAAAATCTTCTATATCCTTTATTATCTCCCGGACCAGTGTTGTAAGAAATGCATAAATGGCGAATCCACCTACCCAGCCGAAAAGGAAATCCAGTTCTGGCATCACGGCAACATTTACAACATAAAATCTGTATAATGCTGCCCATTCAAACAGAACAACAAGTAAAGGGACCGCAGCTGTGAGCACTGCCACAATGAGATTACCTATCAGAAACTGTCGCTTGTAACTGGCCGAATAGAAATACAGTAAACCCGATACTATCAGAAATATAGTACCAAACCAGAAATAATGGGCTTTCCACGAAACATAGAAACCCGCTGCCACTCCAATAACATTAAAGACCGAATGCCACATTATAGCTTTTCGTCTTGACACTTTTGTACCTACCAGCACTTTGCCCCTGTTGATCAGATCAGTTTTAATGTCGAAATAATCATTTATCACATAGCCTCCGGCTGTAATACACACTGTGGCAATTATAAGAATAACAAAATTATACCATTCAAACTGAAGCATCATAGGCACTTCCACGCCTGTCCCCGGCAACATAAGCACTCCTATACGGTTTATCAGAGATTCTATTATGGCATAGCGCATAAGGATCATAGTGATAATAATTATCAAAAGATTCTGCCATCGTATGAGTTTCAGGAATTCTTTCATGTTACCAACGATATGCTTCGTGATCAAGCCATTTATTATGCAGCCTCAGAACCTGTTCAATCACATCTCTCACACACCCTTCCCCTCCTTTTCTGTGTGAAATATATGCAGCCACCTGTTTTATCTCACTGTCGGCATCAGCAGGGCATACTGGCACGCCAACAGCTTTCATCACTTCCAGGTCAGGAATATCATCACCCATGAACATTATATCAGAATCGGCAAGTTTATATTTTTCCCGGAAATGATTATAATGTCCGATCTTAATCCTGCTGTTGAGAAAAATATCCTTTACACCCAACACCCTGAGCCTTTTAAGATAATCCTTCGAATTGCTTCCGGAAATAATACCCACATAATAACCTTTTTTCACGGCAAGCTGAAGAGCGTAACCATCCCTCAGATTGATTGTCCTGTTTGGAACACCAAATGCATTAAGGCTTATTGTTTGCAGCGAAAGAACACCATCTATATCAAAAATAAAGGCTTTCACATTCAACAGATCTTCCTTGAAATTTACCATTTTCAGTACTTGTTATAATAAGCAATTATCGATTGTGATATAATACTGTATAAATTCTGTAATTCAGGGGAGAAAGATAATAAATCCTTATGCTTTTCAATAGTATTGGAATCATTTCTTACAGCAGGACCTGTCTGAGAATTTTCAGGTCCGTTTTCAAAGGCTTTGGATATAGTTTCTGTAACCAGAGGCTTAAGAAGATCAAAAGAGAGTCCTGCCCTGTCTGTTATTTCTTTTCCTGCAGTAAGCATATAATTATTGAAATTACATACAAAAACTGCAGCCAGATGAAGCATTTTCCTGGCTTCCAGACCCATATACAAGGGAGCAGCCCCTATGCCGGCAGCCAGCCCTTCCAGTACTTTTTTTACATCCTCTCCTGATGCTTCTATTATCACAGGAAGATCTTTTAAATCTGATTCACGGCCTTTTGTAAAGGTTTGCAAAGGGTAGAAAACAGCCTTTTTTTTAATCCTTTCCGGAAAAATGCCGAGTCCGTAAGATCCTGCCGTATGAGCAACTATGGTCTTTTCATCGCATCTGATATCTCCCAGGATTTTCTCAAGTTTGTTGTCAGGTACTGCAACTAACAACACGTCAGCCGGCTTATCATATACCAGCTCTGACGACCATTCAGCATTACATGAGCTGACCAGCCCGGCCGCTTCAGCTTCATTTGTTGACACTATCTGTAAAATCCTGTGGCCGGAATTATACAATTTTCTGCACAGAGTATCGGCTACCCTTCCCGCTCCTGCAAGAGATATATTTAAATAGTTCATGCCTTTAATAATTTCGTTCAGTTGACATAATAAACAAGAATTATCAGTGATTTTTCAAATAATAATAAGAAACCACATTGATTTTGAGCCCTTTTAATATGATCCTCAGAGATATGGGACTATTCCGCTATGCAAAGGAATGCTTTATTTAATGATATCACAAAAATAAGCCGCCCGGCATTTCTGCAGGCGGCTTAATATCGAGTTACTGACAATATCAGGCCTGGGCTGTCGGGCCTCCGAAATTGAGAGGCATTGCCGGACCAGAGCCTTTTACTTCTTTTATCTGACCATGAACATTCTCGTATTTTGTAATGTTATCCTGAAGAGCTGCCAACAATCTCTTGGCATGTTCGGGAGTAAGGATTATTCTTGATTTAACCTGGGCTTTTGGTATGCCTGGCATTATCCTTACAAAGTCGATAACAAATTCTGAAGCGGAATGAGTTATCACCGCAAGGTTGGAATAGACACCCTGGGCAACTTCTTCGTTCAGTTCAATACTGATCTGGTTTTGGTCTTTGTTTTCAGCCATATCAATTATTCTTTATTAAACACCTGATTCTGTATCTGCTGTAATTTCTGATTCTGTTTCAGAACCAACAAGATTTTCATATTCTTCGAGAGAACCTACGATAATACTGCTATATTCTCTCAGACCTGTTCCTGCAGGAATAAGGTGCCCGACAATAACATTTTCCTTAAGACCTTCAAGCTTATCTATTTTTCCAAGAATAGCTGCCTCGTTCAATACTTTTGTAGTCTCCTGGAATGAAGCGGCTGAGAAGAAACTGTTTGTCTGAAGAGCAGCACGGGTAATACCCTGCAGCACCTGGCTTGAAGTAGCAGGGATAGCATCTCTGGCTTCAACAACTTTAAGATCTCTCCTTTTTAAAACTGAATTTTCATCTCTCAGTTTGCGGGCAGTGATTATCATTCCCGGACGCAGTGTTGAGCTGTCTCCTCCGTCGAGAATAACCTTTTTATCGTATATCCAGTCATTCTCATCCATGAACTCAAGCTTGTCAACTATCTGCCTTTCAAGGAATTTAGTGTCGCCCGGATCAACTATCTCCACTTTACGCATCATCTGACGCACAATAATTTCGAAGTGTTTATCATTGATTTTCACACCCTGTAAACGATATACCTCCTGTATCTCATTTACAATATACTCCTGAACCTTGGTAGGCCCCTTGATTGCTAGTATATCAGAAGGAGTGATAGCTCCGTCAGACAATGGGATACCTGCTCTCACATAATCATTCTCCTGAACAAGGATCTGTTTCGACAACGGAACAAGATATTTTTTTATTTCCCCTGTCTTCGATCTTATAGATATCTCCCTGTTACCTCTCTTTATCTTTCCAAAAGTAACTTCTCCGTCAATTTCAGAAACAATAGCCGGGTTTGATGGATTTCGTGCTTCAAAGAGTTCTGTAACTCTGGGAAGACCACCGGTTATATCTCCTGATTTACCGACAGCTCTTGGAATCTTGGCCAGTATTTCACCGGCTTCAATAATCTTATTTGTATCAACCACAAGGTGAGCTCCTACAGGAAGATTGTATAATCTCAGCTCCTCCCCTCCTTTCTCAGAAAGGATTTTCACAGCAGGATTCTTTGTCTTATCCCTGCTTTCTACAATAACTTTCTCTCTAAAGCCTGTTTGTTCATCGGATTCTTCCCTGAAGGTTATTCCTTCAATGAGATGTTCAAATCCTATTTTTCCCGACACTTCAGAAATAATAACAGCGTTAAATGGATCCCATTCACATAAAAGTTTACCCTTTTCCACTTCCTGACCTGGTTTAACATAGAGCTTGGAACCATAAGGTATTGAATGTGTTGTGAGGGCTATACCTGTTTTTTTATCTATTATTCTCAATTCTGCCAGACGACCTATTACGATGTCTGAATCTCCTTTTTCAGTATCTTTTCTTGCTACAGAACGCAATTCCTCTATTTCAGCAATACCTGAGTATCTGGCTATAAGTCTTGATTCTGTGGTAATATTTGAAGCAGTACCTCCAACGTGGAATGTACGAAGTGTCAGCTGTGTTCCGGGTTCTCCAATACTCTGTGCTGCTATAACCCCTACGGCTTCTCCTTTTTGTACCATCCTGCCGTTTGCAAGATTACGCCCATAACACTTGGCACACACACCTTTCTTTGATTCGCAGGTTAAAACAGAACGTATTTCAACCTGTTCAATCGGAGAATCTTCAATTAGCCTGGCTATATCCTCAGTCAGCTCCTGCCCTGCAGAGACTATCAGTTCACCGGTAAGAGGATTAAATACATCATGAACGGTTGTTCTTCCCAGAATCCTTTCATATAGAGATTCCACTACTTCCTCATTCTTTTTAATGGCTGTAGCCACAAGTCCCCTTAAGGTACCACAGTCTTCTTCATTTATTATTACATCCTGAGAAACGTCAACCAGACGGCGGGTCAGATAACCAGCATCTGCAGTTTTCAGAGCAGTATCGGCAAGTCCTTTCCGCGCACCGTGTGTTGAAATAAAGTACTCCAGTACTGATAAGCCTTCCTTGAAATTCGACAGAATAGGGTTTTCAATGATCTCAGAACCTGAAGCACCTGATTTCTGTGGCTTGGCCATCAGGCCTCTCATCCCTGAAAGCTGACGAATCTGTTCTTTTGATCCTCTCGCTCCCGAGTCAAGCATCATATAAACTGAGTTAAAACCTGATTTATCAGTAGAGAGCTGCCTCATCAACGACTGGGTAAGCCTCGCATTAACATGAGTCCATATATCAATTATCTGATTATAACGCTCATTATTTGTAATGAAGCCCATACTGTAATTATTCAACACTTCTTCTACCTGTTCATATCCTTCAGATACAAACTTCGTTTTATCGTCAGGAATAATAACGTCATCAAGGTTGAAAGAAAGACCTCCTTTGAAAGCAGAATTAAATCCCAGATTTTTTATTGAATCAAGAAAATCAGCTGTTTTAGCCATACCTGATAACTTCAGTACACGGCCAATAATATCGCGAAGTGATTTTTTTGTGAGTATTTCGTTTATATAACCCACTTCTTCAGGAACATATTGGTTAAAGATGGTCCTTCCTACAGTAGTATCAATAACATGGTTGACGAATTCTCCATTCACTCTGTCTTTAACCTTAACCTTGATTTCTGCATGAAGGTCAATTTTTCTTTCGTTATAGGCAATAGTAACTTCTTCAGGCGAATAGAAAACCAGTCCTTCCCCTTTGACCTTTTCCGTTTCGGTGCTCTTCCTCCCTTTTGTTATATAATAAAGGCCGAGAACCATATCCTGAGAAGGCACTGTTACAGGTGCTCCGTTGGCGGGATTAAGGATATTATGAGAAGCCAGCATAAGCATCTGGGCTTCCAGAACGGCAGTATTCCCGAGAGGAAGATGGACAGCCATCTGATCACCATCGAAGTCGGCGTTGAAAGCAGTACACACCAGTGGGTGTAATTGAATAGCCTTACCCTCAATAAGTTTCGGCTGAAAAGCCTGTATCCCCAGACGATGAAGTGTAGGAGCACGGTTAAGCAGAACAGGGTGTCCCTTAAGTACATTCTCCAGAATATCCCATACAACAGGATCTTTCCTGTCGACTATCTTCTTTGCCGATTTAACAGTTTTAACTATACCTCTTTCAATGAGTTTGCGAATAATAAAGGGTTTGTACAGTTCTGCAGCCATATCTTTTGGCAAACCGCATTCATGAAGTTTCAGTTCCGGCCCGACCACTATTACCGAACGTGCCGAATAGTCTACTCTTTTACCAAGCAGATTCTGACGGAAACGGCCCTGCTTGCCTTTCAGGCTATCGCTCAATGATTTAAGCGGGCGATTCGCATCCGTCTTAACAGCATTAGCCTTGCGCGAATTATCGAAGAGTGAATCCACTCCTTCCTGAAGCATCCTTTTTTCATTCCTCAGAATAACTTCCGGAGCTTTTATTTCAATAAGCCTCTTAAGCCTGTTGTTTCGTATTATAACCCTGCGGTAAAGATCATTGAGGTCGCTTGTTGCAAAACGTCCGCCATCGAGCGGTACCAGGGGCCTTAGCTCAGGAGGAATAACAGGAACCACCTTAATGATCATCCATTCAGGTTTATTGATATGTTTCGAATCCCTGAAAGCCTCAACAACATGCAAGCGCTTAAGGGCCTCATTCTTCCGTTGTTGTGACGTCTCGACACTTGCTTTGTGACGTAAAGAATAGGATAAATCATCCAGATCGATACGGCCAAGAAGTTTAAACAGAGCCTCTGCACCCATATCTGCAATGAATTTATCCGGGTGAGTATCTTCCAGATATTGGTTCTCCTTGGGGAGAGATTCCGTTATCTCAATATATTCTTCCTCTGTGAGGAAATCAAGATACTTCACTCCATCGGCTGCTTTAACACCAGGATTGATAACGACATAACGCTCATAATAAATTATTGAGTCGAGTTTCTTTGTCGGTAATCCCAGAAGATATCCAATTTTATTGGGTAATGATCTGAAGTACCAGATATGAGCAACCGGCACAACAAGTGATATATGGCCCATTCTTTCACGACGAACTTTCTTTTCCGTCACTTCCACGCCGCAACGGTCGCATACAATACCCTTATAGCGGATCCTTTTGTATTTACCGCAATGACATTCATAATCTTTTACGGGACCAAATATTCTCTCGCAGAACAAACCATCCCGTTCGGGCTTATAGGTCCTGTAGTTGATTGTTTCGGGTTTCAGGACTTCTCCGCTGGAACGATCCAGGATTTCTTCGGGCGAAGCCAAACCAATTGAGATTTTTGAGTAACTGGTTTTTGTTTTGTTATCTCTTCTGAATGACATATACTGATTATTTTTTCTACTATTAAATGATAATTTACCGGAAGAGTTGTTAGTCAAGTATAACACTCAATCCAAGACCTCTCAGCTCGTGCAGTAGCACATTCAGTGACTCCGGGATTCCGGGCTGTGGCATCGGTTCCCCTTTCACTATTGCCTCATAGGCTTTTGCCCTGCCTATTACATCATCCGATTTCAGTGTAAGTATCTCCTGTAGTATATGAGCTGCACCAAAAGCTTCCAGAGCCCATACTTCCATTTCACCAAAACGCTGTCCTCCGAACTGGGCTTTTCCTCCAAGAGGTTGCTGAGTGATCAGTGAATACGGGCCAATAGAACGTGCATGCATCTTATCATCGACCATATGACCCAGTTTAAGCATATATATAACACCTACGGTAGCCGGCTGATCGAATCTTTCGCCCGTACCGCCATCATAGAGATAAGTCTTTCCATATTTCGGAAGATTGGCTTTTTCTGTATAACTGGTTATCTGGTCAATTGTTGCACCATCAAATATGGGGGTGGAAAACTTAAGTCCCAGTTTATTTCCGGCCCAACCGAGAACAGATTCATATATCTGTCCGAGGTTCATTCGTGAAGGTACACCAAGAGGATTCAAAACTATATCAACCGGAGTTCCGTCCTCCAGGAAGGGCATGTCTTCCGCCCTTACTATCCTGGCAACAATACCTTTGTTCCCGTGACGACCCGCCATTTTATCCCCTACTTTAATCTTTCTCTTCTTGGCAATATATACTTTGGCCAGACGTACGATACCGGCAGGGAGTTCGTCTCCTATCGTAATATTGTATTTCTTCCTCTTATTAATCCCGTCCAGTTCCTTGTACTTGATGATATAATTATGAAGAAGCTGCTTGATGTTATCATTCTTCTTCTTGTCTGTAGTCCATTTATTGGGATTGACATTCATGTAATCGATCTCCTGAAGCTGTTTCAGTGTGAACTTGCTTCCTTTGGGGATGATATCCACATTGAGAAAATCCTTCACTCCCTGTGATGTCTTACCATTGACAATAATAAAGAGTTTATCAACCAGTTTGGCTTTCAGTTCCTCAACACTCCTGACGAATTCGCTTTCTATCTTGTCGAGGAGGGGTTTCTCCACAGTTTTTGACTTTCTGTCTTTAACAGCTCTGGTAAAGAGTTTTTTATCTATCACTACTCCTTCCAGTGATGGTCCGGCTTTCAACGAAGCATCCTTGACATCTCCTGCTTTATCTCCGAAAATAGCACGAAGCAGTTTTTCTTCAGGAGATGGATCAGACTCTCCTTTAGGAGTAATTTTTCCTATCAGTATATCGCCTGGTCTGATATGTGCACCTACTCTGATGAGACCATTCTCATCAAGGTTCTTTGTAGCTTCTTCACTGACGTTTGGTATATCTGAGGTAAGCTCTTCGAGTCCTCGTTTTGTATCACGGACTTCCAGAAGGTATTCGTCGATATGTACTGAAGTAAACATATCCTCCTGTACAACCTTTTCGGAAATAACGATAGCATCTTCAAAATTATAACCTTTCCAGGGCATGAAAGCCACCTTAAGGTTTCTCCCTAATGCCAGTTCTCCGTTCTTTGTACCATATCCTTCAGTAAGGACCTGTCCTTTTCTTACCTTTTCACCTTTTTTTACTATAGGCACCAGATTGATACAGGTATTCTGGTTTGTTTTTCTGTATTTGGTCAGTACATATCGTTTTGTATCTTCATCGAAGCTTACAAATTTCTCTTCATCAGTTCTTGTGTACCTTATGATTATTTCATTGGAATCGACGTATTCAACCACGCCATCTCCTTCTGCTACAATGAGTATACGGCTGTCCTGTATCACCTGCGCTTCCAGGCCTGTTCCGACAATTGACGATTCCGGGTTGATAAGAGGGACTGCCTGTCTCATCATATTTGATCCCATAAGGGCACGGTTGGCATCATCATGTTCAAGGAAGGGAATAAGGGAAGCTGCGATAGAAGCTATCTGGTTGGGAGCAACGTCCATCATATCAATTTTTGACACTTCTTCCAGAGGATAATCTGCTTCATACCGGCATTTCGCCCTGGCATGTTCAAAACGCCCGTCTTCAAGCAAAGGGGCATTAGCCTGAGCTATCATCTTGTATTCTTCTTCTTCCGCACTAAGCCATGCAACACCTTCTTTGCTGAAGTCTACCTTTGCATCATTAACCTGCAGGTAAGGGGTTTCAATGAACCCCAGACTATTTATTCTGGCATAGACACAGAGAGACGAGATAAGACCGATGTTAGGGCCTTCCGGCGTTTCTATAGGACACAGTCGTCCATAGTGTGTATAATGTACATCTCTTACTTCAAAACCTGCTCTTTCACGCGACAGACCACCTGGTCCGAGGGCTGACATACGTCGTTTGTGTGTCATCTCGGCAAGAGGATTGGTTTGATCCATGAACTGCGACAGCTGGTTTGTTCCGAAGAAAGAATTGATAACGGAGGAGAGAGTTTTTGAATTGATAAGGTCGACAGGGGTAAAAACCTCATTGTCTCTTACGTTCATCCTCTCACGTATTGTACGGGCCATACGGGCCAGTCCGACTCCGAACTGGGCATAGAGCTGTTCACCTACTGTACGTACTCTCCTGTTACTGAGGTGGTCAATATCATCAATATCTGTTTTGGAATTAATAAGTTCTATCAGATAACCTATAATTTTGATGATATCTTCCTTTGTAAGGACTTTAATGTCCATATCGGTGTTGAGACCCAGCTTTTTATTTATTCTGTAACGTCCCACTTCTCCAAGATCATATCTCTTATCGGAGAAAAACAATTTATCTATCACATCCCGGGCAGTTGCTTCATCGGGAGGTTCAGCATTTCTGAGCTGGCGGTAGATATATATAACTGCTTCCTTTTCGGAATTACAGGGATCTTTCTGAAGAGTATTGTAAATAATTGCAAAATCTGACAGGGAAGAGTCTTCTTTATGGACAAGTACTGTCTTTGCTCCTGACTCGACAATCATATCAACATGATCTGCATCGATAGTTGTTTCCCGGTCAAGAATTACTTCGTTTCTTTCTATTGACACTACTTCACCGGTATCCTCATCAACAAAATCCTCTATCCATGTCTTTAATACTCTGGCTGCCAGCTTACGTCCTACCAGTTTTTTAATGCTTGTTTTTGATACTTTGTGTTCTTCGGCAAGATTAAAGATCTCCAGTATATCCTTATCACTCTCGAAGCCTATTGCTCTGAGCAGGGTTGTAACCGGAAGTTTCTTTTTCCTGTCGATATATGCGTACATCACATTATTGATGTCGGTGGCAAATTCTATCCATGATCCTTTAAAAGGAATGATTCTTGCAGAATACAGTTTTGTTCCGTTAGCATGGATACTCTGACCGAAGAATACTCCGGGAGATCTGTGTAACTGAGAAACTACGACTCTTTCAGCCCCGTTAATAACAAATGTACCACGTCCGGTCATATAAGGGACAGTTCCCAGATAGACATCCTGTATCACAGTATCGAAATCTTCATGTTCGGGATCGGTACAATACAGTTTAAGTTTTGCCTTGAGGGGAACGCTGAAAGTAAGACCGCGTTCGATACATTCTTCAATGGAATATCTTGGAGGATCGATATAATAATCGAGAAATTCCAGAACGAAATTATTTCTGGTATCGGTAATGGGGAAATTTTCTGTAAAGACTTTAAACAGTCCTTCCCTTTTCCTGAATTCAGGTGTTGTTCCGAGCTGGAAGAATTCACCAAATGATTTTAACTGAATTTCCAGAAAATCAGGGTAATCAAGCGGTGGTTTTCTGGTTGCGAAACTGATTCTTTCGGTATTTTTTAAAGACATTTATAAAATGTTTAGGTGAACTTATAATTAAAAGAACAAGAGGCTTAGCTCCGCCAAAGGGCGGAACTAAACCCTAAAACCAGCATATAGCGGTAAACTTATTTAAGTTCAACTTCAGCTCCTGCTTCAACAAGTTTATTTTTAATATCTTCTGCTTCGTCTTTTGAGACACCTTCCTTAACAGGTCCGGGAGCAGCATCAACTACTGCTTTGGCTTCTTTCAGACCAAGGCCTGTAATGTCTTTAACCAGTTTAACGATCTGTAATTTCTGACCGCCTGCATTGGTAAGAATGACATCGAAGGTTGATTTTTCTTCTGCTTCAGGAGCATCACTGCCACCTGCTGCCGGTCCCGCCACTGCAACAGCGGCTGCTGCCGGCTCAATACCATACTCTTCTTTGAGTATTTTTGCTAGTTCGTTTACATCTTTTACAGACAGGTTTACCAGTTCTTCTGCAAATTTCTTAAGATCTGCCATGTTTATTGAATTTAGATTTTGTTATACTTTATAGTTACTCATTCTTGTTTGACAGTGTTTCAAGAACACCGTGAATTTTTCCACCACCTGATGATTGTAAGGCTGAAATAACATTCCTTGCAGGTGATTGCAGCAGGAATACGATATCTCCGATAAGTTCTTCTCTGCTTTTCAGAGAAACAAGAGATTCCAGTGTTTCGTCGCCCAGGTAAAATGATTCCTGGACATAAGCGCCCTTCAATACAGGTTTGTCATGTTTTTTACGGAACTCTTTTATAAGTTTTGCGGGTGTGTTTCCGTTATTTGTAAACATGATTGATGTAGCACCCTTCAGGACCGGATACAGTTCCTGAAAGTCAATGTCAGACTGTTCAAATGCTCTTTTGAGAAGAGTGTTTTTTACAACGATCAGTTTAACATCGTTTTCAAAGCATTTTCTTCTTAGAGTACTTGTATCAGTCGCATTCAGTTCCGCAGTATCAGTCAGGTAAAAATGGCTGTACTCTTTTAATCTCTCAGCTATGCTGTCAACTATTGTAATTTTTTCTTCCCGTCTCATAATTTCTTCCGAGTTTTACTTAACACTTTAATCTTCAAGTTCTTTAGGATCAATTTTAATGCCCGGGCTCATTGTACTGGACAGGTAAAGGCTGCGTATATAAGTTCCTTTTGCTGCAGCCGGTTTAAGTTTGTTTACCGTTGATATGAATTCCCTGACATTCTCGGCAATCTTAACAGGTTCAAATGAGACTTTTCCAACAGAAGTATGAATGATTCCGCTTTTATCTACTTTGAAATCAATCTTTCCCTGTTTCACTTCCTTGACAGCTTTTCCGATTTCCATAGTGACAGTTCCACTTTTAGGATTCGGCATCAGTCCGCGTGGACCGAGTATTCTTCCTAACTGACCTACTTTTCCCATAACTGATGGCATGGTTATTATCACATCCACGTCGGTCCATCCTCCCTTTATTTTTTCGATATATTCATCGAGACCAATAAAATCGGCACCGGATTCTTTTGCTTCAGCTTCCTTATCGGGAGTACAGAGCACAAGGACCCGTGTTTCTTTTCCTGTTCCGTGAGGAAGAGTAACAACTCCACGGACCATCTGGTTGGATTTACGCGGATCAATACCTAACCTTACATCAAGGTCGACAGAAGCATCAAATTTGGTTTTTGTTATTTCCTTAACCAGTGATGATGCCTCTTTCAACGTATAGAATCTGTCCTTTTCAATTTTTTCAAGGGCAGTTTTACGGTTTTTGGTAAGTTTAGTCATGTTTCTTAAGTTAAATATTGTTCGGGAATTCTCCTTTTACGACAATTCCCATACTTCTTGCGGTACCAGCTACCATCATCATAGCCGACCTGACAGTAAAACAATTCAGGTCTTCCATTTTATCTTTTGCAATTGTCTCTACCTGGTCCCATGTAATCTGTGCCACTTTGTCTCTGTTAGGTTCTTTTGAACCTTTCTTAGACCTGGCCACTTCTAAAAGCTGAACGGCTACCGGTGGCGTTTTTGTGACAAAATCAAATGATTTATCAGTATATACTGTTATAACAACCGGTATCACCTTCCCAGCTTTGTCCTGGGTCCTGGCATTAAATTGCTTACAGAAATCCATGATATTTACGCCCTTCGAGCCCAAAGCAGGTCCGACAGGCGGTGATGGATTAGCTCCTCCGCCACGAATCTGTAACTTTATTAGTCCAGCAACTTCTTTTGCCATAATTTTAAATTTGCGTGTTTATTGCGAGTATCTGACGGTCATTCAGGAAGCATTATAAATATTATGCCCGTCAATATTTTCCTCTAGTTTTCTTTTTCTACCTGCATAAAACTAAGCTCAAGAGGTGTTTTACGGCCGAAAATTTTGACCATCACCTTGAGCTTTTTCTTCTCATCATTCACTTCTTCAATAATACCTGAGAAACTATTGAACGGACCATCGATAACTTTTACCGTTTCTCCCACGAAGAAAGGCACATTCAGTTCTTCATCGCTGGCATTCATTTCGTCAACTTTACCAAGTATTCTGTTGATCTCAGCCTTTCTAAGGGGTACCGGTTCGCCATCCTGTGAACCAAGGAAACCGATTACATTGGGAACATTTTTCAGCAGGTGAGGTATCTCCCCAACAAGTACAGCTTCAACGAGCACATAGCCCGGGAAGAATGTTCTTTCTTTACTGATCTTCTTACCTGATCTTATCTGATAGACTTTTTCGGTAGGAATAAGAACCTGAGAGATATAATCTCCAAGTTTAAGGCGTACAACTTCGTTATCGATATACTCTTTAACTTTTTTTTCCTTCCCTCCGATCGCTCTAAGCACATACCACTTCTTAGTTTCCTCACTCATTGAAACCTCTCCGGTTTAATATAACAAATTGTAAACAGCCTCCATTATCCTGCTGAATGTAAAGTCCATTGCAGCAACAATAAGAGCAATTATCAGACTGGCAACCATCACCAGCACGGCACTGTTCTGAAGTTCACTCCAGGTGGGCCATGTGACCTTATGGACCAGTTCGGTGAATGATTCCTGAAAATAATTCTTTAAACTCATCTTCTTTCATTTTTGCACGGGAGGAGAGACTCGAACTCCCGACACCTGGTTTTGGAGACCAGTGCTCTACCAACTGAGCTACACCCGTTTTTGTCTGTACCAACTTGAGGAACAGACGTAAAAACGCTTTTTTAAGCGTTTTTACGACACCTCACGTTGTTTTGAGACCGTATATATCCAAAACCTCTTCTATTCAACAATCTCAGTAACTGCACCAGCTCCAACGGTTCTTCCGCCTTCACGTATTGCAAAACGCAGTCCTACATTTATTGCAACCGGGTAAATAAGGTCAATCGTTATTGTTACATTATCACCTGGCATAACCATTTCAGTTCCTTCAGGAAGAGTAATTTCCCCGGTAACATCAAGAGTTCTTACATAGAACTGCGGACGATACTTGTTATGGAAAGGAGTATGACGCCCACCTTCTTCTTTTTTAAGAACATATATTTCAGCTTTCAGTTTTGTATGAGGAGTTATTGAACCGGGTTTTGCAAGAACCATACCTCTTTTAATCTCTTTCTTATCTACACCGCGAAGCAGAAGGCCTACATTATCACCTGCCTCACCCCTGTCCAGTATTTTACGGAACATCTCAACACCTGTACATACTGTCTTGCGCTTGTTAGCACCAAGCCCTATCATTTCAAGTTCGTCGCCTGTACATACAACACCTGTTTCTATACGTCCTGTAGCTACTGTACCACGTCCTGTTATAGAAAATACGTCTTCAACGGGCATCAGGAAAGGTTTCTGATTTTCACGCGGAGGTATGGGGATGTATTCATCAACAGCATCCATCAGTTCAACTACTTTTTCTTCCCATTTCTCTTCTCCATGCATTGCCTCAAGAGCTGAACCGCGGATAACAGGTGCGTTATCACCATCAAATTTATAGAAGTTAAGCAGATCGCGTACTTCCATCTCTACAAGATCAAGAAGTTCTTCATCATCAACCTGATCAACCTTATTCATAAAAACAACAACTTTCGGCACATTGACCTGATGAGCAAGAAGGATATGTTCACGTGTCTGTGGCATTGGTCCGTCTGTTGCTGCAACAACAAGTATAGCACCATCCATCTGTGCAGCTCCTGTAACCATGTTTTTGATATAGTCAGCATGACCGGGACAGTCGACATGTGCATAGTGTCGTGTTGCAGTCTGATACTCAACGTGAGCAGTATTAATAGTAATACCCCTTTCTTTCTCTTCAGGAGCATTGTCTATTGAGTCGAAATCCCTTATGTCTGAGAGACCTCTTTTGTGAAGGACCATTGTGATAGCTGCCGTAAGAGTGGTTTTTCCATGGTCAATATGACCGATTGTACCAATATTTACGTGCGGTTTCGTCCTGTCAAATTTTTCTTTTGCCATAACTCGAAGCTTATTAAAAATTAAATTATCTGTATCATTTAAATAAAATCTGTTCCTGTTGAGCCGGAGAGGGGAATTGAACCCCTGACCCCTTCCTTACCAAGGAAGTGCTCTACCCCTGAGCTACTCTGGCATCAAAAAAGGAGCGGGAGACGGAATTCGAATCCGCGACCCTTAGCTTGGAAGGCTAATGCTCTACCAACTGAGCTACTCCCGCTTATATAGTCCAAAGAGGCCTGTTCTGCTTTACACTTTACCATCCGGTGTAAAACTTTCTCCTGTCTTAAGTGGGGAGAGCAGGATTCGAACCTACGAAGGCATTCGCCAGCAGATTTACAGTCTGCCCCAGTTGGCCGCTTTGGTATCTCCCCTCTTGAAACAGAATAATCTCCTAAGACACCCATTCAAAACATCTTCATGAGCCGATGAAGGGATTCGAACCCCCGACCTGCGGATTACAAATCAGCTGCTCTGGCCAACTGAGCTACATCGGCAAGTTAAAGAACGTCCCCGTATATGCATAAAATACCCTTAAAAAACGGTTTGCAAATGTAGGAATTAATATTTTATTTATCAAAATATATGAAAATAATTTTGAGAACAGGATATTTACACACCTCTCTTTTTTTCCTTATGCCTGGCAATCTGCTTCTTAAGAGCATTCACAGCTCCATCGGTAGCCTCTTCAAATGATTTGCTTTGCCGCCTGGCAAATAAAGGGCCTCCCGACAGATCCAGTTTAATCTCGCTGATCTTATTACCACGCAACTGATCCTTGTCAAGCCTCAGATATACTTCGGCATTAACAATATCCTCTCCGTACTGAGTTAACTTCCCAACTTTCTGATGAACAAAATCAAGCAATTTCTGGTCGGCATCAAACCGTAATGAGTGAATCTGAATGTTCATAGCAGTACCTCCTGATTATTAATTAAAATTTATGCTCTGGGATGAGCCTGTTTATATATTTTTTTTAACTTCTCAAAAGTGTTATGTGTATAAACCTGTGTGGCCGACAGATTGGCATGACCGAGGAACTCCTTAATAGCATTCAGATCAGCACCCCTGTTCAGCATGTGCGTAGCAAAAGTGTGCCTCAGTATATGCGGACTCCTCTTCTCTATTGTGGTAACCATCGACAGATAGGTTTTAACTAAATTATAAACACATTTGTCGTATAGTTTGTTGCCCTTTTCTGTAATAAAAAACCAGTCTGTATTTTTCCCCGCAGGAACTTCTTCCCTTAACTTAATATAGCTTCTCAGACGATTAACGAAATTACCCGCAAGAGGTATTATCCTCTGCTTATTGCGCTTCCCGGTAACTTTCACCAACCCTTCTTCCAGATCAACATCTCCAAGCCGTAATCCGGTAAGCTCCGATCTGCGCATACCCGTAAAATAAAGCATCTCTATAACAGTACGGTTCTGAACTCCCTTGAAATCATTTCCAAAATCATTCTCATCAAGAAGTGTATCAAGTGCTTCTTCTTTTACAAATACCGGAAGACGTTTCTTCCTTTTGGGAAGTATTATCTTTTCCAGTGGATCATTGCCTACAAACCCTTCCTTGCGCAGATAATGATAAAATCGCCTCAGACAGGATATCTTCCTGTGAACACTCACAGCCGACATACCGCTTTCCATCATACTTACAATCCATGCCCGGATATGATGAGAGTCTATAACACCGGGGTCATCCGGTATTTCATTAGTGTGTAAAAAAGAAAAAAACTGATTCAGATCGTTCCGGTACGACCGGACCGTATGCGGAGAATACCGCTTTTCAGTTTCTAGAAACTCTAAGAACGATTCCTTTTGATCCATCAAGGAACCCCATATATTAAAAAGTTAATTACCCGGAAAGATACCTGAAGACTACTCTTCGTCCTCCTGCATCTTCTGTACGTACTGAGCCTTCTTGATCTCTTCCCTGCGACGCACTGAAGGCTTTATAAAAGCCTGACGTGACCGTAATTCACGCATCACACCTGTCTTCTCAAATTTCCTTTTGAACTTCTTCAGAGCCCTCTCTATGTTCTCGCCTTCTTTTATTGGTACAACTATCATAATTGAATTTTCTGTTTTAAAACGAGGCGCAAAGTTAAAAAATTTATTTCCTTTCCAAAATTTTATGGTGATAATTTATTCATATGCACAGGTTTTATTTGTATAATTATTATTATCTGATTATTTCAGTACAGATAATAAAGATACACTTTTAACTCTTTGTATCCAAAAAATGAAGACTTAAATATTTGTTAAATATCATATGGAAAATGCTTTTTCTGCTAAGTAATATGAGTAATGTAAAACAAACACCTCTCTACCGGAAATCAAGATAGGGCTCTGCTTTCCCTGCTTTTTCTTCATCAAGGATATTGTTTTCAATAAGAACCTTCATATTAATAATTCTCCCCTCCTGCTCCCTGTAACCGAGTATCGCCGAAACATCATCCCTGTCAATATAGGGAAATCTTAAAAGCTGTCTGTATGTGGCAGTATTGACAGCTATCTGTTTAACATCCGATGAACTGGCTTTGACCCTTTTCATAATAAGATTATATGTCTCTTCCTTCAGACCATACACTTCTCTTAGTTGCTCAACTGATGCATACCCTCCCAGGAGATTCCTGTATTTAATTATTCTAGCTGAAAGCACCGGTCCTATACCTGGAAGAGCTTCCAGGTCAGCAGAATCACAAAGATTAAGATCAAGCAGGTCTGCTCCTGACTGGTTGATAATCATATATATTTCTTTTTCAGAAGTATATCTTTTGCCGCTTTCAGGAACAGCAGAAGCATAATCTGCTACATATTCAGCGACAGGCACTATTTCAGAAGACATCCTTCTTTCCGGAATGATAAACCTCACAGCCCCTGTTGCTATGATTATTATGAACAAAAGAAAAGTGGATCTTCTCTCGCGGCGGGTATATCCAAACCACTCCTTTAAAGCTCCGGGCAAAAACCTTTCCATACGAAATGCATTGAGACAAATGCAATATACACTTTTTCTGAAATTTTTCAGCCGGAAATTATGATTTTCCTGTACTCTTTGATCAGAAGGGATAACCTATAGCTATGACAAAAGCAAAATCATCACGGAAATCGTACTTGCGGTTTGCCGGTATCCATTTAGAACCAGAAGAAATCCAGGGATCGCGTAGTTTCATTCCCATATCCAGTCTCATCAGAACAAAATTAAGGTCGAATCTCAATCCGGCACCTGTTCCAACAGCAATATCGTTAAGGAAATTTTTGTAACTGAGCTGTGAACCGGGTCTTGTCGGATCTTCCCTGTACGACCATATATTTCCGGCATCAAGGAAAAGTGCTCCTTCAAGAATCCAGAACAAATTGAAACGGTATTCGGCATTGGCTTCTAACTTTATATCAGCTGTCTGATTAAGAAATCTTGATTCATCGGGCACATAAGATCCCGGTCCCAGTGTCCTCACCTGCCAGGCCCGTATTCCGTTAGCTCCACCCCCGAAATACTGTTTTTCAAAGGGCATAGCTCTTGAGTTTCCGTATGGGATACCTGCACCGGCAAATCCCCTGAATACAACAGAGCTCACATCATTCATTATAATATTATACCGCAGATCAAAATCTGCCCTCACATATTGCGCAAAAGGCTGGCCGAAAACATCATAAGTTCCATCACTCTTGTTCATATCAGTAATATCACCGATAAGCCCAAGCATATTACCCGATGTCTCGGCATTTATTCTCAGAAACCAAAAATCAGAAGCCCTCTGGATATTCTGATTGCTGAACACAAAGGAATAGCTGCCGCCAAAAATCATGACATCCCTGTAGCTGTAAGCCAGATAGGAAGATGATGCAATTCTTGCAAGAAACTCCGGATCTATCCTCAGCAAATTTACCAGATTGAGCTGCAGAGGATTAACCATATGTGTGATGTAATTATTCCCGCTCCACGTATATCCAAATGAAGCATTCGCCATAGTACGGGTATAAAATGGCATATTCTGATAGTTATATGAAGCCAGTAAGGTGGTTGTAGGATTGTACTTCTTTATAAACTCTTCTGTATGAACGAAAGGCAGAAGGAATTTCGGAAGCCGCAGACTTGTCTCAATACCATATTCCTGTATACTCCGTACAGTATCTTTCTGACTAAGTGCCTCATAGGCTCCCTTTAACTTCAAATTGAATAATTCTGCTCCCCGGAACAGATTCTTATGCTGGTAAACAAAATTCAAAGCACCCCCCAGATTACCGGCTGAATTTGTACCTTCCACCTCTACCCTGAAAGATTGCTGACTAAGAAGAGTGAGCTGTATGGTACAGTCAAGTAAATATTCAGATCCTTCCGGCGCATCCTGATCAGTCACTTCATTATAAAAAATATTTACCAGCCGGAATGTCTTAAGAGAAAGCATATGCTGCCTCGATTGTTCGGTGTTCGTAACATTAAATACTGACCCCGGTTTAATGTAAAGAGACTGACTTATAAGATCAGGTTTGATCTCGGGTTTATCTTCAGGACTAATAAAATAATACCCTTCAACAATAGTGGTATCCAGACTACGGAGATAACTCTCTCCTCCTTCCAGAGCATCACGGGGAACAAAGTCAGGAAAAACATATACATTCCTTATCCGGTAAACTGAATGAGGTTCATCACTTATCCTGCCCCCATCTTCAATCTTCATGGCTTTACGTACTCCATAATAAATGTCCACCTGTCTGTTCCCCGGAGTACTGTCGACATTAAAATAAATATGATCAGCCGAAAAACCGTAAAAGCCCCTGTCTCTGATAAACCTCTCAAAACGTAATCTTTCTGCCTGAAGGATATCAACATCATAAGGCTTCCCCCTATCAATCAAACAATTGACTGAATCAAAATAAAAGAACTTCTCTATTGTGGAATCAGCAAACTCATAGTATATCTTCCGTATCATGTAAGGGGTCCTGAGATCCACATTGTAATAAACCCTTGACTTCCTGTTGGATGTTTCAATTGTCTCAAGAACATGACTGTCAAAATATCCTTTCGATTCCAGGTAAGATTGTATCTGTTCAACCGATTTCTCACTGGCATATGAATCGAAAATAACAGGCTCTTCCCCAATATTACGAAGCCATGAATGAGGCCATCTTTCTTTTTCTATATTTGAAAGATTATAAAGACCCAGATGAAATTTAGCACCGAAAATCCTTTTATTTGGCTTTTGTTTAATGTAAGGCGATAAATCCGACTTCTTTATACCCTCCTTATTCACAACAACATGCACTTCATCGAGAAGAGATTCATTAACTGGCACATACTTCGTTGGATTACAAGCTGTTACAACCAGCACCACAACAAGAAAAAAGAGTATGGAACGGTGAAGCAAATGATTTTTATTTAAAATTATTTTTTCCAAATTTTGTACTACGGTGAATAACGCAAATATATCAATAAAAATCTTCCTGACAGAAGAAAAAAAGCGCAGAACAGGCAGAGGGGAGCGGAGATATTTAAAGCCTCTCCCTCGCCCACAGCAAGATAGTTTTTCTTACATTGATCCCTGTAAGAATTTATAAATTGATCATTAATCTGTTTTTATAATGATAAGTAAGAGTAAAGCCGGTTTTATTGTCTCTCTTCAAAAAAAGAAAGTGAGGGAAGAAGAGAAATTGTATGTGATAGAAGGTGATAAGCTGGTAAAAGAATATATTGCTTCAAAGGCAAAAATAAAAACCATCATAGCCAAGCCTGAGTTTATTCAGGCTCTTCCTGCCGGTCTTAAACTGCCCCCTGAAGAAATAATTCCCGTAAGCTATGATGAACTGAAGAAGATCAGCTCTCTTAAAACACCTCACAATGCCCTTGCCGTAGTGCAGATTCCGGATATCAGCTCCGGGTTCGGGAAATATGATGAAGGTATATGCGCAGCACTTGATTCAGTACAGGATCCTGGAAATCTGGGGACTATTATCCGTGCTGCCGCCTGGTTTGGAATAAAAAACATTTATTGTTCGAAAAACTGTGTGGATGTATACAATCCTAAAGTAATACAGGCTTCAATGGGAGCCCTTATCCATGTAAGGGTATTCTACACTGATATAAGGGGATTTCTTATCAGGGCAGCTGAAAAAAATATCAGGATATTTGGTGCAACACTCGATGGTGAGTCAATATACTCCGCTAAAACCAACAGTAAAGGAATTATTTTCCTGGGAAATGAATCCAGGGGAATATCCAAAAAACTACTTCCTCTGATCACCCACAGGATAAGCATCCCGGGACCATCAGTAAAATTACCGGGCATCGATTCTCTCAATGTGGGCATGGCTGCATCCATCATCTTTTACGAGTTCACCAGAAACAAAGCAGAATAGTTTTTTTTCAGTATGAGGATCGCAGAAGATAAGTCCCTCAATAGAAAAGATGCTTATCGTGCTCCCTGTAGGCATGTGAATTGAAACAGATACAGAAAGTTTTGAAATCAGAACAGACAGAAAGTTCTTCAACTTTCTTCAACTTCTTCAACTTCTTCAACTCTGTAAGGATTGCCGTCAGTCAGGATTATCAATTGGAAGTCAACCCTTCCAGGGTTTTTTTGCTGTACTACAATACTTACGTGGTTAACGAAGGTTAACATTCCATTTGTCAAAAAAGCAATAATTAATGTTATACACGGCAGGAAATCCCTGCTGCAACAGCTTCGGCTGTTCTCATTCCGTCAACAGCAGAAGAAATAATTCCTCCTGCATACCCTGATCCTTCTCCGCAGGGATAGAGACCTGTAATCTGAATATGTTCCATGGTTTGAGGATCACGGGGTATCCTGACAGGAGAAGATGTTCTCGATTAAACTCCAAGAATAACAGCTTCATTTGTCAGCCAGCCCTTCATAGCCGAGCCGAAAAGTCTGAACCCTTCCTTCAGTCTGCTGTATAATACAGGTGGCAGCCATTCGTGAAGAGGAGAAGATGTCACACCTGGAAAATAAGAAACAGAAGGTAATGATGAAGAAAATGTTCCGTTTACAAAGTCTGTCAGTCGCTGTGCAGGAGCTCTCTGTGATCGGCCTCCGTTTATCCAGGCATCCTTTTCCATATCTTTTTGGTACATAATGCCGGCCAACTCCCCGAATCTCTGGTATTTTGCAAGATCCCCGGGCTTTATTTCAACAACTATTCCGGAATTTGCAAACGGAGAACTGCGGCCTGAAGGGGACATGCCGTTAACAACTACTTCCTCAGATGATGTAGCCGAAGGAACAATATACCCTCCCGGACACATACAAAAAGAATAAACTCCCCTGCCATCAACCTGTCTTACAATATTATATGAAGCAGCAGGAAGATATTTACCCCTCTCGTTACCGTGATACCTTATTTTATCTATCAGCACCTGTGGATGTTCCACCCTCACTCCCATTGCAAAAGGCTTCATGACAAGTGTTATACCGGCTGACCGGCATATATCATAAACATCTCTTGCCGAATGCCCGGTAGCCAATATCAGGTTATTACACAGATATTTTTCATTTCCCGCGAATAAAACCCCTTTAACTGTCTTGTTTTCTGTGAGGATATTGTCTATCCTCCTTTCAAAAAAAATCTCGCCTCCTGCATCAAGGATAGCCTTTCTCACCGAAGATATTATCCCCGGCAACTTATCTGTTCCCAGATGGGGATGTGCTTCGTAAAGAATACTCTCGTCAGCCCCAAAATGACACAATAATTCCAGCGCCCTGAAATTATCTCCGCGTTTTTTTGACCGGGTATATAGCTTACCATCAGAAAAAGTACCTGCTCCTCCTTCCCCGAAACAGTAATTACTGTCGGGATCAACGATGTGTTCCCTGCTTATCCTGGCTATATCCCTCTTTCTATGTGATACAACCCTTCCTCTTTCAAATATTACCGGTTTAATTCCCAGTTCAATAAGACGCAGGGCAGCAAAGAGACCGGCGGGACCTGCTCCTGCAATAAGCACTTCCCTGGCACCTGATACATTTTCAGGTTCAAAAGGCCGGATGATCTGTCCCTGTGCCTCATTGTGCATGAATAAATCGACTGTCAGTAAAACCCTGATCTTTCTCTGCCGGGCATCAACAGACCGCTTAATAATTCTCACATCAAAAGGAACGGCAGGGTCAGCTTTTATGACTTCTGCAGCAGTCCGGCGTATGTTATCCATATCTGCAGCAGCTTCGGGATCAAGAACAATCTGTACCCTTACCAGCATGATTACTCAAAATGAAAGGCAATGATCCATATCCGCGACCGCATCTTTTCTATCGAATTCCTGAACTCTTCATGCCCGCCATATCGGTCATCAACCAATACATTACTCATTCCGTTCGACATCTTAAGCTCCACAGATAATTTGAAATATTTAAGATAAAAATCCAGTCCCGCTCCTGCTTCGAAATAAAGATCAGGCTTTTTAATCCTTATATAAACATCCCTGTCTTCATCAAACTCTTTCTTCGCAGCAAGATCGTACCTGAAATTAAATCCTCCTATCACATATGGTCTTACATTGTTAAGCCTGTCGCCTTTGTACTTGAGTAACAAAGGAAATTCAAGGAAAGATGATTCCAGTCTCTGATCACCGTTGTACAATATAGTGTCTTTATAATAGCTTACGACTCTCTGCCCAAAAGACACTCCGGGTAGAAACCTTATATCCAGATATTTAGCCGGCCGTAAATTTGTGACTATCTGAATATTAATACCTGGTTTCAGCAAAGCAACCTCAGGATAGGGGTATTGATCCAAAGAATCCGGATTAAGACAGTAAGGCGACGGACTGATATTAAAATCCATAGTGTTAAAACCCAAACTGAATCCAAAATGAAGGAGCTTCTCATCATACCAGGATTCATTTTTTGGTTTTTGTCTTTGTCCCTGTGACTCAGAATGTAGTAACAGAAAAAAGAGGGCTGCCAGTATAAATTGTATTCTGCTATTCAATAGTGCCAGATTTTTTTAGTCTTACAAGATAATAAACTGTTATGAATAATAATTATTGCATCCCTTATTTCATTCCGGTATAGACAGTGGCTATTCCTCCACTGAGTGGCTTTTTTTTCAATTCCCTGAAACCTGCTTTTCTCATAAGTTCCAGGAAAGAATCCCCTTCAGGAAACTGCAACACCGACTCAGGAAGATAACGATAAGCTTTCCTGTGACCGGAAAAGAGCCTGCCTATTAATGGCAACACATTGAGAAAATAAAAAACATAAAGATGCTTAAGCATAAAAAGTGATGGTTTCGAAAACTCAAGCACCATTATAACTCCGCCCTTTTTGAGCACCCTGCCCATCTCACTCAGTCCTTTCAGTGGATCAGAAAAATTCCTCACACCAAAAGCCACCATTGCAATATCAAAAATTCTGTCACTGAAAGGTATGCTTTCGGAAGATCCTTTCAAAAGTTCTATCTTTTCTGAGTATCCTCTCTTCTTTATTTTACCGGCAGCCAGTTCAAGCATTTTTTCAGAAATATCGAGACCACTGATACGGCAAGGCTCCAGGCTCATGGCTTCAATAGCCAGATCACCTGTACCTGTGGCTATATCAATTATAGCCGGACTGTCAAATTGTTTAGGAAGGGTTTTGACAGCCTTTCTTCTCCATAAACGGTCAATCCCGAATGAAAGAAAATGATTCAGAAAATCATAACGATAAGCAATGTCATCAAACATCTGCCCTACCTCTTCTTGTCTGTTATGTGAAAACTCTTTCATTTTCTCAGCCAAAGATATTATTTTAGACCTGACTTTTCGTCACAGCTGCTAATTTGATATTATATATTAATAAATTTATATTTTTACATGTCACCAAAAATTAATCCTGATGAATAAAATTATAATGATAACCGGAGCAACAGCCGGATTCGGAAAAGCTATAGCAGTTAAATTTGCAGGCAATGGATATAATATCATTATAACCGGCCGGCGTAAAGAAAGACTTGATGAGCTTGTAAAAGAACTCTCTGCCTATAAGGTAAAAGTTCTTGCGCTGAATTTTGATGTCCGGAACAGATATGAAGTGCAGGATACCATTGAAAAGCTTCCCGGTGAATGGAAGCATATCGACATTCTGGTAAACAATGCAGGTCTTGCCGTGGGAATGGATCATATCGACAAAGGAAATATTGACGACTGGGACAGGATGGTGGACACCAATGTAAAAGGGCTCCTCTATGTCACAAGAGCAGTAGCCCCTTTGATGGTGGCTGGAAACAAAGGACACATATTCAATATATCATCCATTGCCGGGAAGGAGGTATATGAGAACGGCAATGTGTACTGTGCTTCAAAGCATGCAGTCACCGCTCTCTCAAAAGCCATGAGGATAGACATGTTGAAAAACAATATCAAAGTGACAAATATAGCTCCCGGTTTTGCCGATACCGAGTTTTCACTTGTGAGATTCAAAGGAGATAAAGAAAGAGCAAAGGCTGTATATAATGGTATCGAAGCTCTCAGGGCTGAAGATATTGCAGATGTTGTTTATTTCTGCGCTTCTCTGCCCGGGCATGTATGCATCAACGACCTTGAAATTACTCCCACCTGTCAGGCTTCTGTCGGCTATACTGACAGAAAAATTCAATAATATTTTTTTGTGATGTCAAATCCAATATCAAATTACCATCTATGAAACATTTTGTAATGTTTTCCATCTTTCTGTTTGCTACTGTACTGTCTTTTCCTGTACAGGGAGCAACAGTCAATACTGTTGATACCAGAATGATGTCACAGGCTGCTGTGAGCAACAACAGTATTGCTTTTATCTATGCCGAGGACATGTGGACAGCCGGCATTGATGGATCCAATCCCCGCCGACTGACTATAGATGAAGGGGTTGAATCAAATCCGTACTTTTCTCCGGATGGCAGGCTGATAGCCTTCAGTGCACAAGAAAATCCTCCCGAAAAACCTGTAAGACCACCATACCCTGTAAGAGTGAGAAAATAAACAAACAACAGGAAAGATAAGTCAGGCAGAAATATGTTCCTCAGACAGTGATTATTTCTCAACCTGTAAAGAAAACTGTCATCACCGTATTAATTAAAAATGAATAAGTCATACATGTATAGTTATCAATACCTTTTGGATTTTACCCGGCGTATTTTCCGCAGAATAGGATGCAGTGAAGAAGACTCAACAACAATCGCAGATGTTTTTATTGCAGCTGAACTGCGCGGACATGCCTCTCACGGCATGTTGAGAATAAAAGACTACTACGAATTGTGGAAAGCAGAAAGAATAAATGTTAACCCCGTTATAAGGATAGTCCATGAATCACCCAGCACTGCTGTTGTTGATGGCGATAATGCCATAGGTATGGTAGCAGCGAAACGATCCATGGAAATAGCAATTGAAAAAGCAAAGAAAGCCGGGACAGGATGGGTGGCCACACGCAATTCAAATCATTTCGGCATTGCAGGTTATTATGCAATGATGGCTCTTGAGCACGATATGGCAGGTATTTGTCTGACAAATGCCAATCCTCTTGTTGCCCCGGCCCTCTCAATAAGCAGAATGATGGGAACAAATCCTGTTGCTGTAGCTGTTCCCGCACTAAGGCAACCACCCTTTGTGGCAGATTTTGCCACTACTCCTATTGCACGTGGCAAGCTTGCAGTGTCTGAGAAAAAAGGTGAAAATGTACCCTATGGCTACGTTCAGGATAAATCAGGCAATCCTTCAAATGATCCCTCAATCCTCAGAACAGGAGGGTCGATGCTGACATTGGGAGGTGACAAACTGCACGGGAGCCATAAAGGTTATTGCCTGTCATCCATTGTTGATATATTCTCTTCGGTCTTCAGCGGAGCCAACTTCGGTCCCTTCGTACCTCCCAGCGTGGCCTACCTGCCCGTACTGGAACAAAAAACAGGTAAAGGGACAGGCCATTTCTTCGGTGCTGTAAGGATCGATGCCTTCCAGTCTGCCAGAGAGTTTAAAGAAAAAATGGATGAATGGATAGAAACATTCAGATCAGCTAAACCAGCCGATGGCCAGGAAAGAGTACTCATACCCGGCGACCCGGAACGCGAAGCCACAGAGAAATTTATGAAAGAAGGTATAAGTATTGTGCCGGCTATCCTGAAAGACCTTCATGACATAGCTCTTGAACTTGAGATCCCTTTTGAATAGAACTGGTTTTGACAGATAGCTTACTGCTACAACTACTGATTCATAAAACCCTGCTCTTCAAGAACCTGCAATAATGTTTCCGAGAAATGGACATTATCTTTACGGGTATATCTCACATCAGTGAATACCTGCGCCAATGTCTCTTTGTTATTTTCCCTGATGAACAGCTCGGAATCACTTCTGTTCTCTTTCTGAGAGTAGAGTTCCTCTATATCTTTATCGGTATAATCCTTATATGTCTCTTTATGAGTAATGGCTTTCAAGGGCAGGCGGTCAACCTGCTCCGGGTTTTCAGCCGGCCATCCAAGAGTGACTGTGGTAACAGGAACAACCCCGGACGGCAGCCTGAGAATTTTTATAATTTCTCTGGCCATATAAATAGTTGTACCAAGATAACATATACCAAGCCCTTCCGATTCAGCTGCTATACAAACAGTCTGTGCAGCAAGAAGCGCATCAGTGGCAGCAGTCATAAATGAAAGGAAATTATCATAACCCGGATCTGCTTTCCTTAACCTGCACCACTTGTTAAACCTGTTAAAATCGGCACAAAAAGTAAGGACGACAGGAGCTTCGGTAACCATACTCTGATTGAAATGACAGGGAGCAAGCTCCTTTTTTATTTCCATACCCCTTGTTATTACTATACTGTAAACCTGCATATTGCCTGTAGTAGATGTTCTGCTTCCCTGTAACAAAAGATAATCAAGCATCTTCTCCTCCACATCTCTTTCAGAGTATCTGCGGATAGTTCTGCGGTTTAATAATGATCCTGAAATAGTGCCCATATAACGTATTTTTTTCTTACAAAGGAAATAATTTCCCGGAAAGAGACGGGTATCTTCCGACGAATTTTTTATATTAGCAAAATACTTTATCAGTTACTGATAATAAACTCATGAAATCTGTATCCCATACAAAGGGAAAAACAATATGGCCTGTAAAATTAAACTATTTACGTATGAAAAGATTTTTTTCTGTTATCATCATCCTGTTCACTGTAACCCGGATAGGAGCACAAATGAAACCTGAAGAGACAGAAGACTGGTCGAGAAGACCTGAGATAGTAAGCCCCGGAAAGGCCGGAGCACCTCCATCCGATGCCGTCATCCTCTATTCCGGTCCTGCTGATGCCATGAACTGGATCCAGGAAAACGGAGGTACAGAGATCAAATGGATTGCTGATTCTGCTCTAACAGTTGTACCACGCACCGGAGGCATTAAAACTGTCAGATCATTTGGCGACTGCCAGCTTCATGTAGAATGGAGATCTCCTTCCGAAGTTTCCGGCAGCAGTCAGGGAAGAGGGAACAGCGGGATTTTCCTCATGGGCCTTTACGAATTACAGGTACTTGATTCATATCAGAATGAAACTTATTATAATGGCCAGGCAGGTTCAATTTACAAACAACATATACCCCTTGTTAATGCTTCTCTCGGACCGGGAGAATGGCAGACATACGATATAATATTTACCGCTCCCGTCTTCCAGGAAAACGGAGACCTGCTCAAACCAGCCTATTTTACTGTACTGCATAACGGAGTCCTGATACAGAACCACGTTGCTCTGAGAGGACCAACAGAATATATTGGGATACCTGCTTATAAGGCACACGAACCAAAACTGCCCATATCACTCCAGGAACACGGCAACCCCGTGTCGTTCAGGAATATATGGATAAGAGAACTGTGACGATAAGTCAAGGTCCGGCATTCAGAGTTCATTTTTTGAGCTTCAGGGTCCGGAATAGGATGTCGGTGCATTTGAATTGTATTTTAACAGAATATTTTTTATTCTTGTTATGGTTCATTTATATTGTAATATTTGATGATGTTAAAGAAAGAAACCTAATTTATTCATTAATATAAACTATATAATTATGAAAAGACCAGTTACATTAGTTACATTACAATTTGGAGATCTTCCTTTTGAGACACTTTGTCAGAAAGCCAAATCATTTGGTTATGATGGTCTTGAAATTGGTTGCACGGGAGACCATTTTGAAGTTGATAAGGCAGATGATGCTTATTGTGCTGCAAAAAAAGAGATGCTTGCGAAATATGATCTGAAGCTTTTTGCAATCTCTGCACATCTTGTGGGACAATGTGTAGCAGACCGTATCGATGATCGTCATAAAGCAATTCTTCCGGATTATATCTGGGGTGATGGTAACCCTGACGGAGTCCGCAAGCGTGCTGCCGAAGAAGTAATAAAGACTGGTGAAGCAGCGAAAAAACTGGGAATATCAATAGTAACCGGATTCACAGGCAGCCCTATCTGGCATCTTCTCTATTCGTTTCCTCCTGTAACACCAAAGATGATAAATGACGGATTCAGTGAATTTGCAAAACTATGGATTCCTATTCTTGATGCTTATCAGGAGATGGGTATAAAGTTTGCACTGGAAGTACACCCGACAGAGATTGCTTTTGATATAGCTTCGGCCCGCAGGGCTCTTAAAGCTGTTAATAATCATCCGGCCTTTGGTTTCAACTATGATCCATCACATTTTGGTTACCAGGGAGTCGATTATGTTAAGTTCATTTATACTTTCGCTGACAGGATTTTCCATGTACACATGAAAGATGTTGCATGGCTGGATTCTCCTGCTGAAGCTGGCGTCTTCGGTGGTCATACAGAATTTGGCACACTTGGCCGTTACTGGGATTTCAGGAGCCTGGGCCGCGGATGTATCGATTTTGAAAAGATAATAAGAGCATTGAATGCCATTGGATATGACGGACCTTTATCCGTTGAATGGGAAGATAATGGGATGGACCGTGAACACGGAGCCACTGAAGCATGTGAATTTGTGAGAATGATCGATTTTCCCCCATCGAATATAGCTTTTGATTCATCATTTGAAAAATAGTCTTACGTATTTCGGATTTCAAATCTCATTACACTAACCGCTAACTTAAAAAAAGGAATAATGAAAAAAACTACAGCAATCGTTGCGTTAATGGCTGTTTTCGGCTTAGCAATCTGTTTTATCATCCTTGGCTCCATATCAAGTGAGCTGATGGTTGCACTTGGTATCAACGAAGCTCAGTTAGGTACCCTTGTTATGGTAGCCTTCCTGACAATGTGTATTGTCCAGCTGTTTATCGGGCCTATGGTTGATAAATACGGTTATAAACCTATGGCTATTTTTGGTTATATAACAACCAGTCTGAGCATGCTGCTTCTGGCCACTGCATCTTCTTTCACCGGAGCTCTGATAGCCTGTATCATTATGGGCTTTGGAGCTATGGCCTGTAACACCGTCGGGAATACCCTTATTCCTGTAGTCCTCTTTGAAGGCAAAGATCCTGCCCGTGCCAGTAATTTTGGGAATGGTTTTTTCGGTCTTGGTTATGTAACAGCTCCTCTGTTAATAGTATTGATCATTGAAACGATGGGGTTAAGCTACAAAATAGCTCTTATCGTTCTTGCCTTTATCTTTCTTATTTTCCTGATTGTAAGCCTTGTGGCTACATTCCCCAAGGTACAGGTCGGATTCACTTTTGCTAAAGCATCAAAAGTAGCCATCAAGCCTGCCGTCCTCATTGCCGCACTGGCCCTCTTCTGTTATATGGCTCTTGAGATATCAATGGGCACATGGGTAAAGAGTCTTATGCAGGAACTCTATACAGCATCCGGCACTATCGATCCGGCTGCAAAAGCCGGACTGGTGCTCAGCCTCTTTGGTGTGGCACTGATGATAGGACGTTTTCTCGTTTCCGGAGTAAAAAACCTTACAGCCATGGGATCCAAACTGGTCACTTACTCTTCTCTGCTGGCCCTGGCAGCTATATTGCTGATGATTATTGCCAAAGCACCCGGACTCGGAATTCTGGCTGTTTTACTTGCAGGCCTGGCTTTTGCCCCTATCTTTCCCACACTGGTAGGTATTACATTCTCTAAATTTGATCCCAGCCTGTACGGAAGCATCCTGGGTGTCATGTTCTCAATAGGTCTGCTTGGCGGTACCATAATACCAAAGTTTGTCGGTAACCTCAGCGTAGGCTCAACAGTACAACAGAGCCTGCTAATACCAGCTATTATGGCAGCTATATTGCTTATTGTATCACTCTTTGTAGGCAGAGTAGGCAAAACAAAAGAATCATAGCCTTCTCACCAGAAAACAGTATACAATATTTTGTTTAGTAAATACTTAAATTTTAATATTTGGAAGATATATGGAAAAAATAAAATTTGGCATGATAGGCGGAGGCATTGGAGCATTCATAGGTGATGCCCATCGCCGTGCCTCACGCATATGCAATGATTATGAACTGGCAGGCGGTGTTTTCGATGTCGATTATGAAAAATCAAAGGAATTTGCTAAAAAGGAAGGTATAGACCTCAATCGTGTATACAAAAGCGTCGACGACCTTATTAAGGCCGAACTGGCACTTCCTGAGAAAGAAAGAATGAAAGCTGTTTCTATCGTGACACCTAATGCCCTTCACTATCCTTTCGCAAAGAAACTTCTGGAAAAAGGTTTCAACCTAATCTGCGAAAAACCCATGACACTGACGGTCAAAGAGGCACAGGACCTTGAAAAACTGGTAGAAAAAAATAAACTTACTTTCGCCCTTACCCATACCTATACTGGATATCCCATGGTAAGACAAATGAGAGACCTGATAGCCAAAGGTATCCTGGGAACAATACAACGTATCGATGCCCAGTATTACCAGGGTTGGATAAATTCCATCATCTATGATACCGGAAGCCGGATAACAGGTGTATGGCGCCTCGAGCCGGAACATGCCGGAGTAAGCAGCTGTATGGGTGATATCGGTGTTCATGCGTTTAACCTTATCGAATATACTACAGGACTGGAAGTAAAAGAAGTCCTCGCCGACCTTAACAATGTAAAAGACAATGTTAAACTCGATCTTGACGGCTCTGTCCTTCTCAGATTTAATAAAAAACTGAAAGGAATAGTTCGCTCAAGCCAGGTTGCTGCAGGAGAAGAGAATAACCTCTCCATAGCTGTATATGGTTCAAAAGCCAGTCTGAAGTGGCAACAGGAAGAACCTAATTTCCTATACCTGTTGAGTGATTCGGAACCTACAAAGATCTATAAACCGGCTAACGGATATAATGAAAAGTTTGCAGAAGAAAGCCACACTATGCCTGCCGGACACCCTGAGGGTATCTATGAAGCTCTTGCCAATATCTATAAAGGAGCTGCCAAATCAATACGTAAACAGAAATTCAAAGCAGGTGAATTCCCGACAGTACACGATGGTGTCAGAGGTATGAAATTCATTCATGCCGCTGTTAATTCAAATGCCAAAGGAAATGTTTGGGAAAAACTCTAAGCTTCTGTATTTGACGGCAAACCTTAATGATGCAATCCCTCCCTGGCTGATAACATTTACGGAATTATTTGTTACAGGCTGGTAAAAAAGGGTGGAGAAGCATAAATAATGAAAATAGTAACAAAAAAAGAGGATTATCTTTTGAGATATCCTCTTTTTTTTCATCTGAAATAATACGCCTGGTATTCTATTTCTTTTTCTTCAGAAGAAAGAATGCTACCGCACCAACAACAACAACTGCACCAATAATAATGGCTATAGTTCCTGTGGAGCTTTTTCCTGCTGATCCACCTGCTTCACCATCTTCAATATCATAATAGAAAGTAGGTACAGCTTCTGTATCCATATTAACAGTATCTGTCATTCCGCCCTGTGGCTGCTGGGCATTAACTGCAGTAAGTGCTCCCAACGCAAAAACTGCACAAAAAACCATAACTTGTAATACTTTTTTCATCTTATTGCTTATTTAATTATTAATAGTATCTGCCAATCTGTAATATTTTTTCGCTATTTCAATATTCGTGTCCCTGTATGTATCACCCAGAGCAATTATTGCAGGTCTGTATCCAGGATTTATCCTGAGACAAGCCCTTAATAATCTCCTTGCCTCCATCCGGTCATTCTCCTCCAGTAAACGCGCCAGCTTGATATATGCCTCATATTGCTTCATATTGACCTTAATCAGCTTTTCATAATAATCAAGAGCTGATTCTCTCTCATCCCTTTCAACAGCAATATCTCCTGAATACATCAGGACCGGCTCGAAACCGGGATTTATTTTCAGCGCTACAGCTAACAGTGAATCAGCTTTTACTGACTGCCCTGTTTCGTTCAACGCCCGTGCAAAATTATAAAAAATCATTTCATCCTCGTCATTAATCTTAACAGCTTCTTCAAAATATTTTACTGCCTTATCATACTTTTTCGATATAAGAGCCTGATATCCCAAATAATCAGCCTTTGTACGACGTTTCAGAACAGTACATACAGGCACACTGTCTGCATATATATTGAAAATAGAAGCTGAAGACGGCCACCTGCCGTTTTTAAAATGTATTGGCGGGATATAACGGTTTGTTATTATAGCATAATCCCAATTATGCATACTTCTGTCTTCAAACCTAAGATAAGATGTCCGGTATTCAGGATAATCCCGGAAGGGCCATTCAACAGAAAAAGTAGCCTTAATAACAGCACTGTCAATATTGTTATTCTTCAGATAATCGATCAGCCAGGCAGAGGCTTCAGTTTGTGCCGTATAATAATAATCTGTTTCATAATCACCGTAAGCACCTTTTAATCCACCAACAAGCTGATTGAAATATATATACTCATAAGGATGATTACGTATCATATAAAGTGCAGGATGAACAGACGTAATAATTATTGCGGAGATAATGGCTATCCTGAGTAATCTGTTCTTCACAACCACGAAAAGACAATTTAAGCCTGTAGCCGACAGAAGCACAATGACCGGGTACAGGAATAAAAACTGCCTCCATGAGCTGTAAACATTCGATTTGATAATAATAACAAAAACAAGCGGAAACAGTAGTGCAACAAGCGTCAATCCTGTCACAAACAATTTACCCGACCTGTATATCCTACCTGCAAAAATGAAGAAAGTAAAAAAACCGGTGAGAACAATCAAAGGTATGGTTATCAGCATTGATTTTGGAATGAAATACCAGGGCATCAAATCGGACCATTGAGCTGTTCCTTCGAAAAGCTGCCGGAAATTAAGAGGATAATGTGCCATTATATGGTACGATTCCGCCACATTCCGGAAGGGACCATGCAAAGCATAGGGCCATAGTAATATACCCAGGAAAAAAGCAGCAAAAGATATCAGAACAAGCAGAATTAGTTTCCACAGTACACCGGAGATGGAAAATATTTTCCTGTTGAAATACTTATACAACTCTGCCAGAAAGAAAAACAGAAAAAGATAACAAATAAGAATCAAGCCGCCTGCCCTTAGACTGATTGCAAAAGCTATTGCCATTATTAAAAGGAAGACATTTAAAGGACTGTAGCCGTCATTATCAGGCCTTACAATACGCAACGAAAAGAAAATTCCTGCGATATAGGAAAGGGCAAATGGTATATCCTTCAGGTTATTCATTGAGTGGCCAAGGAAAACGGGAGAAACGGCAAATAAAAGAAGAACAAGAACAGCTGTTCCGTATCCCGATAACCAGACAGCGAACAATGCTGTGATCATAACAGCAGCCCATCCTGCTGCTGCACTCATTAAATGACGAAATTTGTAAACATCATCTATATCCAGCCACCGGATAAGCATCGTGGTGATGTTATCATAAGACTGACCATAGTATTTAAGATTTGTTTCCGGAGTATGCAGAGCTGATGTGTCTTTACCATGAGTGGAAAAGAAGTCACACACGGCTACCGAATGTTCATAATGAAGTACTTCATCACATGAAATGCCTGCATTTCTGCTCATCAGGAGCATTAATATGAGTAGAGATGCTGAAAATATAAAAAAGATATATTTTAATATCCTGTTTTCCATCAATTTGTGTCCGTATCATCATAAATTTTTCGTACAAAATAAACAGGTCTGTTTTGTGATTCTTTGTAATTTCTGAAAATATATTCTCCTATGATTCCCAGAAAAACAAGTTGTATTGATCCTAAAAAATACAGGCTGAGCAGGGTCGATGACCAGCCCGGGACAGCTGTTCCGCTTATTTTGGCAATGATCACATATAATCCGGCTCCCATAAACACTGCCGTGCCTACAGTACCCAGAATAAGGCATAAAGCGATAGGGAAGCGTGAAAAAGAAAAGATGGCATCAGATGCAAGTGTAAACAGTTTACGGAAAGTCATCTTCGGTTTTCCTTCAAAGCGGTCATCTCTGATATATTCAACAAAGCCCTGTTTAAATCCTATTACAGTTCTGAGTCCGGGAAGATAACGAACCTTTTCTTTCATAGACAAAAGAGCTTCTACGGCTATTCTTTTCATAACTGAATAGTTACCGTAGTTTTCCATGTTTTTTATATCTCCGATATTTTTAAAAATAAGATGAAAAACTGTTGACGACAGATTTCGTCCAAGATGTCCCTTTCGTCCGCTTCGTTTACCACTTACTATATCATAATCTTCTTCTGTTATTTTTCTGTACATCTCCGGTAAAAGTTCCGGGGGATCCTGAAGATCACCATCAAGCATGGCAATTATATTGCCTTTTGAATATTCAAGTCCCGCCGTGTAAGCAGCCTGGTGTCCGAAGTTCCTTGACAGGGAAAGAAGCTTTATCCTACTGTTCTTCTTACGGTAGTTAAGTATCTGTTCACTGCTGTTATCAGTACTGCCGTCATCCACAAATATTATTTCGTAATCAGCTGTAATGGATTCAACAGCTTTAACTGTTCTCGTCAGCAGTTCATCTATGATCTGTTCTTCATTGAATATAGGGATCACCAAAGAAAGCATTGCCATACTGTTTACATTAAAAAAGTAATGCGCACCGGTCTTACAGACCAATGCGCATTAAAGATACATAAAAGTATGTTAATTAGCTTGTAAACGTGTCAGAGCAAAATCAACCATCTCCTGTAGTTCAGGATTGGATGAAAGGCTGTTAATGGCATCGATGGAATAATCTGTACCCATCCAGCTCAGTTCGCGAAGGATAAGTTTTTTTGCATCAGCTGTTGCATTTGCATCCTTAAGCACATTTACCATCTTTTTTTCCAGGTTCAGTAATGTTTTTTCATCACCTGCAGCATCTGTTATCTGTCTTCTGATGAAGGTCATATATTTTGTGCTGCTGCTTCCTGTTTCATAGGAACCGATACGGTTGAAGGCTTCGTCCAGGGTAACTGCCTTAAACCCTGTACGTATCACTGGTCCGGCTGCTGTCGGGAAGTCGAAAGGCACTTCCTGTGTAACGGAGCCTGAAGCTGCCCATTCGGCGCCTCTCAGCAGGGTAGCAATAAACCCGACACTCTGCATAGCCACTCCTGATCCATCATCAACATTACCCAAAACAGTATTAAAGACTCTTCCGTTACCGTAATTTATTGCCATCAGAACAGGAAAATATTTCGGAGGCTGAGCCCCTGGTCTCCTCCAATACATCATTCTGGGTGAATTGGTTGCCAGTATCTGAAGCTCTTTGGCAGGACCTCTCAGATTAGTAAGCATCACATCATTTGCCTGCATCCATCTGACCGGCAGTCCTTGTGTAACAGGATGATCATTTACCTGTATTCTGACTTCAAAATCAGCCCTTTCTTCCACAGCTCCGGCAGGACCTTCCGTAGTATCATCAACAACAACCCCTTCCATTCCATAATAGACTAAAGGACCACTGGTCTCATCGCGGCCATTAAAGCCCCCCAACCCAATCATCTCATTGTATTCAGGCCAATCCGGAAATGCTTTGACAGAAGGATGATAAACGACAAGCCCTCCTCCATTTCTTACATAATCAACAAAAGAGGCCTTCGTTTCGTCACTCCAGGAATCACCATTGTAATCGAGAACAACAAGTTGATATTTTGAAAAATCCGGTTTAAAGGTTGACATATCTTCTCCCTGAGCAGGAGTATTAAGTATTTCAGCTTTAAATAATTCTGCTTCGTCAAAAATTTGTTGCAGAGCAGAAGAAGAATATTTCCAGTTATGTTCACCCTGACCAGTAAGAATAAGTGTTTTATAAACATCTCCTGACTGACAGGCCGTAAACAGAGCAGTTATGACTGCAAACAGTATTATAAGGTATTGTTTCTTCATATCATTTCATATTTAAACGGTTGGTAAAGTCCACGGTTTACGGTATGGCCTTCCGACAAGTCTGGAGGCACGTGTATTATCTGTTATCTCCTGTTTTTCGGGATCCCATTTGATAGTCTGACCTGTTGTCATGGCTATTTCCCCGAGCAAACCAACCATACAGGCAGTGAATGCAGGTTCAATAGGAGCTATCGGCTGTTTTCCTGAACGGACACAGTCGACAAAATTCTGCCAGTGATTATCACTCTTATAGAGATGGATTTCATTTTCTTCTATTACTTCATCCAGAATTTTCGGATCGGAAGCGGTGAGCACACCGTTTCTGTCTGTATGGATCCAACCCAGATCACCATGCCATGTTGTTCCCATCCCAAGTTCCAGTCTGGAAGAGTTAGCTACTCTCATAGTGACACCGTTCTCATATTTACATCGGAAATCATATTCAACAGGTGCATCATAGAGACCTTCTGCCGGGTAAACTCCTGATCCGGCTATTTCAACAGGCGTCATATATTCCATTCCCATTCCCCAGTTAGCTATATCAACATGATGGCCTGTCCAGTCAGTAAGCTGACCACCGGAATAATCGAGTATCCATCTCCAGTCCCAGTGTACCACTCCGCGGTACGGTACTTTTGGAGCCGGACCGAGCCACATATCCCAGTTGAGATTTGCGGGCACTTCCTGTATTGGAGGAGTTCCTATTCCCCTGTTTCCATCAGGCAGTCCAACTTCAATATGGGTTATCTTACCGGCTCTTCCGTTAATAACCAGTTCTGCTCCCCTGTGAAAATTGGGCTGTGAACGCTGCCAGCTGCCTGTCTGCCATAAAGTGTTATTCTTTTTAGCAGCAGCAACAATGGTCTTTCCGTCTTCTATCGTACGACTTATTGGCTTCTCGCCATAGACGGCCACTTTTTTGTTTATTACTTCAGTATAAACTATTCCATGCCAATGATCCGGCAGTGCGAGAGCAACAGCATCAAGCTGTTCTTTTTCAAGGAACTCACGAAAATCATCATAAGTCCTGCAATCCTTGTTTCCATTTGCTTTATCCACTGTTTCCTTCGCTCTTGTGAGATGGTCGGTATCGACATCACAGACAGCCACAAACTGAACTGCATTTCTCAGTGCAAGGAAATCTCTCATATTTGACATCCCCTGTGATCCAACACCTATTGATCCGATCACAACACGATCGCTGGGAGGCAGAACACCGCCAAGACCCAGAGCGGAAGGACGTACAATATGAGGAAATACAAATGCTCCGGCTGAAATAGCCGCAGATCGTCTTAGAAAATCCCTTCTTGTTGTTTTCTTTGTCATTGTGGTATATAATTAGTATTAAGATTAAAGTCATAAACAATTTAAACATTCACAGATGTCCCGGGTATGGGAGTCTCAAAAACCATGTCAACAGGTCCGAATTCGATCTTCGAAGGACCAAGATCCATGTCTGATTTATAAATCTCATCCCATGTTATCTGCAGTCCGGTATAAGCTGCAGTACGACCCATAATGGCAGTAAGGGTTGAAAGAGCTGTCTGCTCTCCTTCATTTACATAATCACCCGTTCTGATAGCATAAGCAAGATGCATGTGTTCCTGAACATAAGGAGGTATCTCAATCTGATTCAGCGTATTGCCGTATTCATCCTTAGGATATTCAAACTGCCATACTACCTTGCCATTGTGATCCCATATTGTATTCTGACAATTGGTATATCCCTCTGTCCCCATAATGATCTCACCGGTGCCGTTGGCACAACTGTCAATCTGACGACACATACTGTGTGAACTGACACCATTGCCATAGTAAAAATCTATACTGAAAAAATCATATTGATCGCCTGTCACACGACGTGCACGGCCACCATAACCAATAGCCCTTTCGGGATATTTACCAAGAAACCAGTTTACAACATCTATATTATGTACATGAGTGTCAAGTATATGATCGCCACAAAGCCAACAGAAGTTATTCCAGTTACGTAACATATATTCCATATCATTCCATCCCGGTTCGCGAAGCCTGAACCACACATGATCCTGGTTCCAATAAGCTTTCGCAGATGTTATTCTTCCGATAGCCCCTTCTTTTATCCTTTTATAAGTCTCAATATAATCCTCCTGATGACGTCTTTGTGTTCCTGTAACCACATTTAGTCCAATTGCTTCCGCTTTCCTTGCTGATGTGATAACCGAACGTATCCCAACAGGGTCAACAGCAACAGGTTTCTCCATAAACACATGTTTATTCATCTTCACGGCTTCAAGGAAATGTTCTGGCCTGAACTGGGGTGGCGTACACAGCAGGACAACATCCAGATCAGGAAGTTCCATCACCTTTTTGTATCCGTCAAAACCTGCAAAACAGTTTTCTTCCGGTATTGGCAGGTTGAATGATTCAAATCTTTCACGGCATACATCTATCTGATCCTGAAAAACATCAGCCAGTCCTATTATCTCAAGGTCAGGCCCGGCACTTATGAAATTAATAGCAGCTCCTGTTCCCCTGGCTCCACATCCAATGAGAGCAGCCCTCAGTTTCTTCCCGGCAGGGGCACCTTTTAACACGGGAGGTAAACCCATCTCCCTGTTTTCCGGCATTTTTTTCCCGCATGCTGATATAAGAGCTCCTGCTCCCGCTATACCAATTCCGGCGGCCAATGCCGTTTTTCCAATGAACTTCCTTCTGTTAATATTCTCCATTATTGATATATTATATTTTTCAAATCAAGCCTTTCATTTTGCTCCCGCTAAACCTCCTCTTCTCCTTACAGCTATTCTCCCCTTCCTGACATTTAGCAGTATCTACTCACCACTCACCACTCACCACTCACCACTCACTACTCACCACTCCTCTTAGCCCTGAGCCTTCAATTACAACAAAGAACTGTCTGGTTCACACACGACCCTGAAACCTACATCTATACAATCAGAATACCACCATATACTCTTGGGCATCTGAGGATCAGTGATAAGCCAGGCTTGTGTTTTAGTGAAGTCACGGGCAGCACTTCTCAAATCTTTCGCATCACTCTTGAAAGAACCTCCTCTGATAACATGCTCCTGCCCTCTTTCCGGACCTGTCGGATTGACAAAAACACTATCATTTGCGTAGAAATTTTCTGAATAGTAATCGGAACAGAATTCTGCAACATTACCTGCCATATTGAGTAATCCGAAAGGATTGGGTTTAACAAAAGATGGTTCTTCTGTCTTAGAAGCACTGTTCAGGCTGTATACTGCATGAGAGGCAATAACAGCTGTATCGGCTCCAAGGAATTTCCTGAGGAATCCTTCAGATGATAATTTTTTAGGATTAGCTTCGAAGAAATACGGTGTTTCTGTTCCTCCTCTGCAGGCGTATTCCCATTCAGCTTCTGTAGGCAGACGGTATTTTTTTCCGGTTATCAGTGAAAGCCACTGGCAATATACATTGGCTGCATGCCACGACATAGTTATTGCGGGTCTGGCTCCTTTACCCCAGCCCTGGTCAGGAGCTCCCCACGGAGGTGTCGCTCCGCTTATGGCATCTATATTCCCTGTTGTCACAACTTGTCCTGCTGTCCTCCCCTGTGAACTGGTAGCTCTGAAAAAAGCCAGATATTCATCCCATGTCACCTCTGTTTTGGCAATCCAGAAAGGAGAGAGGGTCACTTCTCTCACAGGACCCTCGTCCGGATCACGAAGAGGCTCATCTTCAGGACTACCCATTTTGAATGTGCCACCGGGAAGAGCAACCATGTCAAAAGAGACTCTGGTTCCAGGAAGGGTCTCTGTGAAACTTTCAAAACTGTCAACTTCTGTGGAAGCTTCAAAAGGAGGCTCCGTTGATGTAACCGTTATACCAAAAGCGGTGTCATGATCATGAAGAACAGCATCCTTATCATAATGACCCACTGTGATATGACAATTCAGACAACTAACCGGATCCGTACTGGTGGTATAGAGCAAATGAGCATTCCCTCCGTTAACTGAAAGATTCACGGGGAACAGGTTCTGATGACATCTGAGACATGAATTCTCATACACAATGGTATTAGCATACTCAACCAGGCTCTTTTCTTCCCAGTTGAAACTTGCACTATCCTTGAATAAATACCCGTAAAGATCTTTTAAGCCATGTTTTGCTTTAGCCCATACATAACCTTCTCCTTCAGGTGGCATGTGACAATCCACACAATGAACAACAGTACCCGAATTATTGTTATAATGAGTCGACAACCTCCATGTCTGCTCTGCATGAGGATGCACATGACATACCATACAGAATTCGTCAGTTGAAGTATAAACAATCATTTTTTTGGCTGAGACAAGCAGAATAAGGGCTACAGCGGCTCCTATAATAAAAAACCAGACTTTCGTCTTTTTAGTGACAGAAGCCTTATTTTCAGTATGTTTAGAATTCATGCAGAAACCTGATTCAATTTTTAATGCTTAAAGTTAACCGATTATCTGTAAGCTTACGAATTTATTCTGCAAATTTTAAGAAATTTTAAGAGTTTATCAAAAACGCTTTGTATATGTATGACAATAAGGTATTTTACCGTTATTAAAATAATAATCCTGATGATAATCCTCAGCTTCAAAAAAATCTGAAGCTTTCGTAACAGCAGTAACAACCCTGTAGTTCCGGGCTTTAAGCAAAGAAATAATATTAGCGGCAATTTTTTTCTGTTGATCATTAAGATAGAAGATCTCAGACCTGTACTGGTCGCCTATATCCGGTCCCTGACCTCCTTTCTGTGTGGGATCATGTATCTCCATGAACAGCTTAAGAAGATCCTCATAGCTTGTCTGACCGGCATCATATATTACCTTCACGGCTTCAGCATGACCGGTATTACCGGTACATACCTCTTGGTACGAAGGATTTCTGACATGACCTCCTGTATACCCTGAAGTTACTGAAACGACTCCCCTGGCTTTCTGCAGATGATATTCAACACCCCAGAAACAGCCTCCCGCAAATATTGCAGTACCATAACGGCCTGGATCCAGTATCTCCGGGACAAAATCGAGAGATATGGAATTGACACAATGACGTATATTTTTGGCAGTGAACATTTCGCCTGTAAATACATGACCAAGGTGTGCACCACAGGAAGAACATAATATTTCAGTCCTGCGTCCGTCGGCATCAGGAAAACGGTTGATTGCACCCTTTATCTCATCATCAAAAGAGGGCCACCCGCATGAAGAATCGAACTTATCTGAAGAATGATACAAAGCTGCACCACATCTCTTACATAGATAGGTGCCTTTCTCCTTGTTATCAAGAAATCTGCCTGTAAAAGGTGCTTCAGTACCTTTATTCTCTATTACCTGCGATTCGGCTTTACTAAGATCATTATAAGGAAGTTTTCCCTGGGAAAAAGAATCTGTATTCATTGCCAGTAAATAAATTGTTAAAAATACCCATATTATTTCTTTCATGTGAATCATATTTTTTCACTCAAATAAGTAACACATATAAGCGCATAATGTTGACTTATCCTGAAAAAAATATATTTGTCAGACCTGAGCACTCAGACTGATATGATCAATAATACCATTATAATCATCAGCATGGAACCATTTTATGTCTTTATCCTTACTCCACCACGTCATTTGTCTCCTTGCCAGCCTCCGGGTATTTCGTTTGATAAGTTCTATTGCTTTATCCCTGCTGATCCTGCCCTCAAAATAATCAAAAAACTCCCTGTAGCCAACAGTATTGAGGGCATTCATTTCTCTTAGTTCAAACAGGGAGGAGGCCTCTTCCTCCAGACCATCTTTAATCATTTCATCCACACGTTCATTGATTCTCATGTATAGTTCTTCACGAGGTCTCTGCAGGCCTATTTTAATTATTTCAAAACCCCGCTTTTTGGCAGTCTTTTTCAGGAATGAAGAATATGGGCGACCGGTGCTCTCACATATCTCCAAAGCCCTGATTATTCTCTTGTGGTTCTTCAGGTCTACACTGGCATAATAAACGGGATCAAGAAGCTTTAGTTCCATTCTGAGGATCATGATACCTTCTTCTTTGTATTTCCGGTTATATTTCTCCCTTATCCTGATGTCTACATCCGGTATATCATCAATCCCTTCACACACGGCGTTTATATACAGCCCCGATCCTCCGGAAAGTAATACTCTGTTATTATTATCAAACAAGGAAGGTAATAAAGTCAGCACATCCCTTTCAAATCTGTTGGAGCTGTAATAGTCCCGTACTGAAAGAAAGCCGACAAAGTGATGTTTCACTTTCTCCAGTTGTTCCCGTGAAGGCATGGCTGTTCCTGTTTTCATCTCGTGAAAAAACTGCCTGGAATCGGCTGAGATTATCTCACAACCGAAATAAGAAGCTATATCAATTGAAATGTTTGTCTTCCCGACTCCGGTCGGACCAAGAAGCACTATCAGTGTATTTCTCATCGGGATTATTCCTGCGACGGTCAATCGTCGTCTTCGTCCAGGATATCGTCGTTTTCAAAGTCGCCAAGAGCCTCATCGTTGTTGCCGTTAAGCAACAGGTCATCTATCTCCGTGTCATCATCATCATCATCGTCGTCGTCAGAGACCACAATACTGTTGTACAACCCACGCGAACTGGCTCCAAAAACGACCTGTTTGGGAGGAAGCCCTTTGGAGTTCGTACATACAGGATAATCAATATCTTCTATCTCTTCTGATTCTCCAATGTATTCAACGAACAAAGCCCTTTCGTTGAAGAAATCAAATACATATAATAATTTCTGATTTTTTCGGAGAATAACATCGTCCAGTATGGCATCTTCCATGGAAGAAGAACCTGCGCCCATATCAAACAGGGTGAACTCTTCGTCTTTCTCCCAATTATCTGTAGCAAGATAAAAAGAAGCCATCTGGGATTTATCATACTCCAATTCATCCTGAATCATATTATGAAAATCCATCAAAGTATGTGAGTCAAGGAATTCAAATTCTCTTACAAAAGACTCATCTTCATCCGATAGCACAATAAATTTATAGACCATATTTATTTCTCTTTCGATCGGTGCAATATAGTATTTTTTATTTTAAAAATTTCCTGCAATGTTTTTTTTTAAAAGAAATTCCATTATATCCACATTATCGGCATAATCCCACAGAGATGGAGCCTGCGATCTTCCGAAAGGAATAAACTCCGACCCCACTACACACTGTATCCTGTCAGCAAGGCCTGCCAGTTCTGTTTTGAGAGTCACAGGATCATCATAATACCCATAATACAGAACTGCTACAGGAGATGATAATGATCTCTCTTCCTTAAGTAAAAGGAAGCCGGTATCATCAAATTTATCATGGTTAACCATATAGACAGCTTTGTTGTAATCATAATTATTGGCATAAGCGGCATGATTAACAAGATCACTGTATTTTTGCCAGTACAGGGTAATATCTAAGGGATCATATCCTGCAGGGATATATATCCTCGATACATTCCTGCACCCCAGTCCGAAATAGGTGAAGACATCTTTCCCCAGATCTGCGAGTTCCGACTCGGATTCCTTTCCGCTGATAACAGCAACACTGTTCCTGTTCTTTCTTATTATATTCGGATATTTCCCGAAATAATAATCAAAATACCTGGCGCTGTTATCACTTCCCGTTGCAATTATAGCATCGTATCCTGAGAGTCTTCCTTCCGTGAAATGTATCCGTTCCGAAAAACCCGGATTTATTGTACACAGTACTTCTGCCACAAAGGGTAACAGGTCTTTGTCTTTTGAACTGGTTTTTGCTATGATATTATTTCCGGAGATAAGTACTGAAAGGAAATCATGAAAACCCACCAATGGAATATTACCGGCCATAATAACTCCGACATTATATGGTGTCAGGTGAGAATTAAGCACAGGATAAGAGCCTGTCCACCGGCTAAGGTTTTCAAAAGTAAGTTCATCTGCCAGCGCCTGAAAAGCTTCCCGTACATTCCCGGGAGTAAACCATTTATTTTTTAAATGCTGATTATTGATCAGATCATTCAGCTGCCTGCTTATATCAGTATGTTCTCCGGCCAGTGAAGTCCTTAACAGCTGTCCGAAAGAAGAAAATGATTCTATTCTTTCGCTGAGATCCATTATTTCTCTATTCATGAGGCAAATTTATACAGATTATTGATATTTGCAGGAATTTAACAAAGAAGACATGCGGTAATTCTGCATTTATGCACCGGGAAAACAAAAAAAAACGTACTTTTATTTTCGCTTTCAGAAAAAAATATGGCTACATCTGTAAAAAGGTATAAACGGACAGGGCTCATGATGGAGAATTTAAGGATTTCCTTTAGAGCCATACGTTCCAACAAGGTCAGGACTATACTCACGATATGCATCATTGCTTTTGGTATAATGGCTCTTGTTGGTATCCTTACGGCTATTGATGCAATAAAAACATCCCTGACAGATCAGTTCACGCTGATGGGGGCCAATTCTTTTTCTATTACTTCAAGAGGATTGAACGTACAGATTGGTGAAACACGGCACAGATCAAAAAATTTCTCATATATCTCATATAAAGAGGCATCCGAATTCAAGTCAAGATTCAGGGAACCCGCATGGGTATCCATCTCATTCAATGCTTCAGGAATGGCAACAGTTAAATACGGATCAGAAACGACAGATCCTAATATCAGCCTTGTGGGGGTAGACGAGAACTATCTGTCAGTTGCGGGATATGAACTGGCAAGCGGAAGGAATTTTTCGCCGGAGGAACTTGAATTTTCACGCCGCATTGTTTTACTGGGGTCAGATGTAGCAGACAACCTCTTCTCTCCGGGAATAAATCCTCTCGGAAAAGAAATATCTGTAGCAGGGCTGAAACTCAGAGTAACAGGAATACTTAAGAGCAAGGGCGCCAGCATTACAAGCACCGATGGAATATGTTTTATGCCAGTAACCACCGCAAGGCAATATTTTTCAAGACCTGATATGAATTACAGAATAGATATCATGCCCATAAACCCTGCAAACCTGGATATTCTGACAGGTCAGGCCGAAGCTATCTTCAGGGTGGTAAGAAATCTTGATCCCAGAGATGAATCAGATTTCAATATTACCAAGAGTGACAGTATAGTTGAACTTCTTTTAAGAAATATTAAATTCATCACACTGGCTGCAACAATAATAGGTCTGGTTACCCTCTTTGGTGCTGCAATAGGCCTTATGAATATAATGCTTGTATCAGTCAGGGAAAGGACAAGGGAGATAGGTGTCAGAAAAGCTATCGGGGCAAAACCGGGAACAATAAGAAATCAGTTTCTCTTTGAATCAATAATGATAGGCCAGCTTGGAGGTATTTGCGGAATTGTCCTTGGAATTCTTGCGGGAAATGTTGTTTCATCCCTACTTAATTCAAGTTTTGTGGTACCATGGCTATGGGTTTTTGTAGGTATTGTTTTATGCTTTCTGGTCGGTGTAGTATCAGGTTATGCTCCGGCATTGAAAGCTGCAGGTATTGACCCTATTGAAGCTTTGAGATACGAATAAACATTAACTGATATGGAAAAACAGGTTATTCAGGAAGAACTGAAGAATTGCCCGGGCATTTATTATTATACCGAAACCAATATGCTCAGGCTTTCAGGACGATCGATACCTGAAAATCCTGATGCTGTTTTCAGGCGTCTGGACGAATGGATAAATGTGCATTTCAAGAAAAAAGACAGCCTGATTATCGATATTCAGCTGGAATATATCAACAGCGGATCATCAAAATATCTTTACGAAATCCTTCAAAAGCTGACAGCTTTCTCCCAGTCAGGCAACAATGTAATGATCAGGTGGCTTTATGAAGAGGATGATGAAGCGATGCTGGAACTCGGAGAACACTACAGGGATATGGCCGGGATACCCCTTGTGATAGAAATGATCATTTAGCCGGAACTTATACCCGGCGAAGCCAAAGAACCAAAGAAAAAGAGTCCGGAAAAAACCACCACACATAACCCTGAATAACAGCCAGTCAAGCCCGCTTGATAATTAAAAAGGCAAAAAAAGAGGGAATCAGACATTCCCTCTTTTTTTATATATTCATGAAAGCTTATTTCATAAGGAGAGGTATCAGGTCAACTACCCTGCAAGAGTAACCCCATTCGTTGTCGTACCATGAAAGAACTTTAACCATCTTTCCGTTCACCATTGTACTGAGTGAATCGAAGATAGATGAAGCTGTGGTATGAATTACGTCAGCAGAAACAATAGGATCTTCACAATATTCAAGAATACCTTTCATCGGGCCTTCAGCAGCTTTTTTCATTGAAGCGTTAATCTGTTCTGCTGTTGCTTCTTTTTTAAGAACTGCTACCAGGTCGACCAATGATCCTGTGGGGGTGGGTACGCGTACTGATATACCGTCGAGTTTGCCATTGAGTGAAGGTATCACTTTACCTACAGCTTTAGCAGCACCGGTAGTTGTAGGGATCTGTGACAGAGCAGCTGATCTTGCACGTCTCAGGTCGCTGTGAGGAAGATCGAGTATTCTCTGATCGTTGGTATAGGAGTGAATGGTGGTCATATAACCAATTTCAATACCAAACTCATCATTAAGTACTTTTGCGACAGGAGCCAGACAGTTGGTAGTACATGATGCGTTGGAAACACACTCATGTTCAGGTTTCAGGTGGTCTTCGTTAACACCCAGAACTATCATAGCATCAATTTGATCTTTCGAAGGCACAGTAAGGAGAACTTTCTTTGCTCCGTTTTTCAGATGGTCACCATAACCACCTTTAGGACTCTCTTTTGATCTGAAAACGCCGGTCGACTCAATAACCACATCAGGAGTCTCACTCCATTTAATATTGATAGGACTCTTTTCAGAAGTAACTTTAACTTTCTTACCATTGACAATGATATTCTCATCGTCGAAACTAACGCCCGGGAATTTTCCCTGAGTTGAATCATATTTAAGCAGGTGAGCAAGTGTTTTGGTATCTGTAAGGTCATTAATACCAACAATTTCCATATCATTCCTCTCCTGGGCAATTTTAAAAACATTACGGCCAATTCTGCCAAAACCGTTGATAGCTACTTTAATCTTTGACATATATGTATCATTTATGGGTTAATAATTCGCGCCACAAAAATAATAATTTCCATAAAACTAACAAATGCAACCATTTATCTGTTATTCCATCCGCCTTCTTCTTATCAGGCCGGGCAGATTTGTTTCATCAGGATGAAGAGGATCAACAATAACTCCGAAGCGATAACTGATAAACAAGGAGAAGAATACTGATCTGTTATCGGGGCTTGACATAATAGGAATACTCTTTAAAAAAGTATTTATCTGTGCTCCTATCTCAATAGCATGAATTATTTTATCCTGTTTGCTGTATTCAAAGTTGAATCCGCCTTTGGCATACAATCCCGGTAACACTTTTGTCTCATCAAGGCCTTTAAAAAAAGAAGCTTTGCTATATATAAGACTTGGGTCGTGAAGTGTCTTGTCAAATTTTTCTTCTCTTAATTCGAAATAATACGGGGCTCCCTGTACCTGGCATAATATCCTGTAATATATTGGTTTATAAGCTGCTATCACGGGTCCTGCCGAATAGAAATATCTGACAGCCACACCTCCCCTGTCAGCTTTCGTAAAAATCTCGTGTTGTCTTCCCAGTCCCCCTCTGAGATAGAACACAGTATTAAGTTTTCCGAAAACAAATGATCCGCTTCCCTGTCCATAGCTGTTGCTTGACTTATACTCCTTAGGATGTTTAAGTGTCCCCGCTCCGATCTCAAAAAAACTCTTGTTGAGATAGTTAATCCTTTTAGCTTCACGGTAATTCAAACCGAAACCGTCAGAATTAAGAAGGATCGCTCCCGATCTTTCATTTCGGAAAAAAACTCTCTGTTGTTCATCGATTTCGCCCTGGGCATAAGACACTACTGCGCCAAAAAGTGTATAAAGCACTATTATAAGCAGCTTTTTCATAAAGGGCTATCTTATAAACAGTACGAAGAGAAATAACAACCTTATTTCAGCCCTGGCTTTCAGACTGTACAGTCTCAACACTGGTATAAGCAGGACAAATCTCCCTGTTACAGGAGCTAACGGCCATAGCGGTGATGAAACCAATAATAAGTATTAAAGCGATTTTTTTCATACTGCAACATTAATAATAAAATACAAAAATAAACTTTTCATTATAAAAACAATCTTTGTGCCAAAACATTATTCTCCAGGCTTCTTTTCTTCAGGATATTTAAGGAGTTTTATTGTTTCTGCTGGGTCGGAAGAACCAAAAACCGTACTTCCTGCAACTAATACATCCACTCCGGCCTTTACAAGCATATCTGCATTGTGTGTATCAACTCCTCCGTCTACCTGTATCAGTATATCAAAGCCCCCTTTGTCTATCATTTGTCTTAAAGCAGTTATCTTATCCAGACATACCTCTATGAAGGATTGTCCTCCGAAGCCCGGGTTAACAGTCATTATGAGTATCATATCGGCATAAGGCAGTACATTTTCGAGGAGGCAGACGGGTGTGTGCGGATTAACTGCTATTCCTGCCTTCATTCCCAGGTTACGTATTTCTGTAACTGTTCTGTGGAGATGGACACATGCTTCATACTGGACAGTAAGAATATCTGCTCCGGCTTTTTTCCATCTGGTCAGGTATCTGTCAGGGTCAACTATCATGAGATGCACGTCAAGTGGCTTTGCCGATATCTTTTTTACATATTCAACGACCGGAAAACCGAAAGACAAGTTAGGAACAAAAAGACCGTCCATTATATCGCAGTGTATCCAGTCGGCAACACTATTGTTGAGCATCACAATGTCTCTCTCAAGATGGCCGAAATCGGCTGACAGTATAGAAGGGGCAACAAGATGACTCATCCGGATTTATTTTTTCATTGGAACAGATCAAAGATAGTAACAAATAATTAACCCAGATAGGTCTTCAGTATTCTGCATCGTGTTGTGAACTGTATCCTCTTGATGGCTTTTTCCTTTATCTGGCGTACTCTTTCTCTTGTCAGGTTTAATTCTTCTCCTATTTCTTCAAGAGTAAAAGGATGTTTCATCCCAAGCCCAAAATATAGTTTCAGTACTTTTGCTTCGCGGGGTGATAAGGTTCCGAGAGCACGTTCTATTTCGAATGCCAGTGATTCGTTTATAAGATTTCTGTCAGGGCTTGGAGTATCTTCATTTTGCAGTACATCATACATGTCATTGTCCTCCTCAGTACTGATAGGAGCATCCATACTTATCGTACGTCCGTTAGTTCTGAGACCCTCCTTAACATCTTCAGGTATCATCTCAAGCATATCGGCTATCTCCTGCGATGAAGGCTCACGTTCAAATTCCTGTTCCAATTTGGTGAAAGCCCTGTTGATACGGTTGATAGAACCTATTTTATTGACAGGAAGCCTCACTATTCTGGCCTGCTCGGCCAAAGCCTGAAGAATAGACTGACGTATCCACCATACGGCGTATGATATGAATTTAAAACCACGAGTCTCATCAAAACGCTGGGCAGCTTTCATCAGACCCAGATTGCCTTCATTGATAAGATCAGGCAGGCCCATACCCTGATTCTGATACTGCTTTGCAACAGAAACAACAAATCTAAGATTAGCCTTAATTAGTTTCTCCAGTGCTTCAGGATCACCCGATTTTATTTTCTTGGCCAGAACAACCTCTTCTTCCGGTGAAATAAGATCTACTCTTCCTATCTCCTGAAGGTATTTATCCAGAGAAGGCGTATCACGATTGGTTACTTGTTTAGTAATCTTTAACTGACGCATCAGCGGGTTTATAGTTAGTATTACGATAGCTTCCCCGTATGTGTTACAATTTTAATAAAAAAAGAGACTGGTTATACTAAAGAATTCTATTTTTTTTTGTAAAATAACTCTTTTATTAATATATTGCAGCATCATCATTCACATTGAATATCAAATTATTAATTTTATTTGACCAGGTGCTGTCACATTTTTAACAACATTTAACAGGAATTTATTAAGCTTTTTTTTATATAATTGCAGCGTTTTTCAATATGTTTGATATTGGTGTTGCATTATCCGACGCGCTTATCATTACTATCTCTTACGGATTTCCACAAAACTTAAGATCTCATAATTATTTATCATTAACAAATGTACGACATACTTGAATTGAGTAAAAAGCTTCTCCCTGAATTAAAGGAGATAGCCAAAGAACTTAATATTAAAAGAGTTGAATCTTTAAAAAAGCAGGACCTTGTTTATAAGATCCTGGATCAGCAGGCCATTGAAGCCACAGAGAAAAAAAGTGCTGAAAGGAGAGAGAAAGAAGTTCTTCGCTCTAATAATAAGTTCAACCATCAGCAGCAACAGCAGGACAGCAATAAACAACGTCGTGGCAAGAGACCAAGAACAAGCAAAGCTCCTGTGAGCAACCGGTCTGAGTCAGTAATGACTGTTTCTCCCGATGGATCAAAAAGCACTGAAAAAGACACAGTTGCCAAACATGAAGAGCGATCAGTTCAACCCGGGAAAGCAAAAACAGACGCTGGTAATGACAAGAAAAATCCCAGATGGCAGACAAATAACATCAAAAATAAAGAAGAATCGCCTTCTTCTGCCGGCAGAAACATTCATGAGAAATCAAAATCTGACAGTCCCTCTTCTGCAAGCGAAAAAGACACAAAAAGTGTTCAGGATAAAAACGAACAACCTGATAAAAAAGCCCAAAACATTTCAGAAAAAATATCAGGCGAAAAAGATAAAGACACAAGACCTGCCGGTGAAGACAATGTAACAGAACAGTCTGCAGAAGCACGACAGAAAGAAACGAAGACCGAAAAACCTTATGATTTTGAAGGAATAATTTTTAATACGGGTGTTCTTGAAATTATGCCCGATGGTTATGGCTTTCTGAGATCGCCTGATTATAACTACCTCAACTCTCCGGACGACATTTATGTATCACAATCCCAGATCAAATTGTTCGGTCTCAAGACCGGAGACACAATAAAAGGTACAATACGACCTCCTAAGGAAGGGGAAAAATACTTCCCTCTTATCAAGGTTGATGAAATAAACGGAAGAAGTCCTGATTTTATAAGAGACCGTGTACCTTTCGATTTTCTTACTCCTCTTTTCCCTGATGAAAAATTCACCTTATGCCAGACAGGAGAAGGAAGCCTGTCAGTAAGAGTAATAGACATGTTCACCCCTATCGGCAAAGGACAAAGAGGACTGATCGTAGCCCAGCCAAAAACAGGAAAGACCATACTGTTGCAGGAGATAGCCAATGCTATAGCAAAACATCATCCCGAAGTGTATCTTATGATACTGCTTATCGATGAAAGGCCGGAAGAGGTAACTGATATGGCCAGGAATGTTAATGCCGAAGTTATTGCTTCAACATTTGATGAACCTGCGGAAAGACACTGCCGCGTGGCAAATATTGTCCTGGAAAAAGCAAAAAGACTTGTTGAATGCGGGCACGATGTAGTCATCCTACTGGATTCCATCACACGACTGGCAAGGGCATTCAACACTACAGCCCCTGCTTCCGGGAAAATACTGTCAGGAGGTGTCGATTCAAATGCCCTGCACAAACCGAAACGTTTCTTCGGAGCAGCAAGGAACATAGAAAACGGAGGCTCCCTGACTATTCTGGCTACAGCACTTACAGAAACCGGATCGAAAATGGATGATGTCATCTTTGAAGAATTCAAAGGTACCGGTAACATGGAACTGCAGCTCGACCGTAAATTGTCCAACAGAAGGATCTTCCCCTCTATCGACATACCGGCATCAAGCACACGTCGTGAAGACCTTCTGCTGAACAAGAGCATTATGCAAAAAATATGGGTGTTACGAAATTATCTTGCCGACATGAACTCTGTTGAAGCAATGGAATTTCTGCGCGACAGACTCATGCAGGCCAAATCAAATGAAGAATTTCTGGTATCAATGAACGGTAGTTAGCCCGCTCTTTTATACCTTTACCCCTCTTTTGAGTGAATTAATTTTAATCAATTACTTATTTATATATTTAACACAATGGGAACAAAAAAATTTATAACATGCGACGGTAACCAGGCCGCATCTCACATTGCGTATATGTTCAGCGAGGTAGCCTGTATATATCCTATCACACCATCCTCAACAATGGCTGAATATATTGACGAATGGTCGGCCAACGGATTAAAAAATATATTCGGAGAACAGGTTAAAGTTGTTGAAATGCAATCTGAGGCTGGTGCTGCCGGTGCTGTTCATGGTGCATTACAGGCAGGAACTCTCTGCTCAACATTTACAGCATCACAGGGACTGTTGCTGATGATACCCAACATGTACAAAATAGCTGCTGAACTCCTGCCCGGAGTCTTTCATGTCAGCGCACGTACTATAGCAGCTCATGCCCTTTCCATATTCGGCGACCATAGCGATATTTATGCCACCAGACAAACAGGCTTCGCCCTGCTTGCCAGCGGAAGCGTTCAGGAAATAATGGACCTCGCCGGCGTAGCTCATCTCTCAGCAATAAAAACAAAAATACCTTTCCTCCATTTCTTCGACGGATTCCGTTCTTCATCCGAAGTACAGAAAATAGAAGCTCTGCAGAAAGAAGATCTTGCCAGACTGATTGACCAGGACGCACTGAAAAAATTCAGAGATAATGCTCTTAACCCGGAACACCCGGTAACAAGAGGTACAGCACAAAACCCCGACATCTTCTTCCAGGCTAAAGAAGCAATTAACAAATTCTATGAACCTATCCCGGATGTTGTCAATGATTATATGGCAGAAATATCCAAAATAACCGGAAGAGAATATAAACCTTTCACTTATTACGGTGATCCCGATGCCGAAAATATTATTATAGCTATGGGATCTATCACCGATACAACAAAAGAAGTTATTGATCATCTGAAAGAAAAAGGAGAAAAAGCAGGACTCATCAGTGTTCATCTGTATCGTCCTTTCTCTGAAAAATATTTCTTTAACGTACTGCCAAAATCTGTTAAGAAAATAACTGTTCTCGACCGCACAAAAGAACCGGGTGCTACAGGAGAACCTCTGTACCTGGACATTAGAGACATCTTCTATGAGAAGGATACTCAACCTCTTATCATAGGAGGCCGCTACGGACTTAGTTCCAAGGATACTACCCCCGCACACGTCCTTTCAGTCTATGAAAACATGAAAATGAAAGAACCGAAAAACCATTTCACAGTGGGTATTGTCGATGATGTTACTTTCACTTCACTGCCCTTACTCCCCGAAATACACGTATCCCCCAAAGGTACTTATTCCGCAAAATTCTATGGACTGGGATCAGATGGTACCGTTGGTGCAAACAAAAACTCTATCAAGATCATAGGTGATACCACCGATAAATACTGCCAGGCTTATTTTGCATACGACTCAAAGAAGTCAGGTGGGATAACAACTTCACACCTTCGTTTCGGTGATTATCCTATCCGCTCTCCTTACCTGGTCAACACTCCCGACTTTGTAGCATGCCATGTATCAGCATATCTCGATAAATACGATATGCTGAAAGGTCTGAAAAAAGAAGGCATCTTCCTTTTGAACTCTATATGGGACACAGAAGAGACAAAAGCAAAACTTCCCGACCACATGAAGAAATATCTTGCAGAAAATAATATCAATTTCTTCATCATCAATGCAACAAAAATTGCAGAAGAAATAGGTCTTGGCAGCAGGACCAATACTATTATGCAGGCTGCTTTCTTCAAACTGGCAAATATCATTCCTTACGAAAAAGCCGAAGCTGAAATGAAAAAAGCTATTCAGAAAAGCTATGGTAAAAAAGGTGAAGATATTGTTAAAATGAACTATGCCGCTGTTGAAAAAGGAAGTGAAGTTATTAAGGTTGACATTCCTTCTGAATGGGCTGAACTGAAAATTGAGAAACAAAAAGATGACCGTGATATCCCTGATTTTATACGCGATATTGCTGAACCAATGAATATGCTGAGAGGTGACGACCTTCCCGTAAGTGCTTTTGTGGGCAGGGTAGACGGAACATTCCCGGCTGGAACAACAGCCTACGAAAAACGGGGTGTAGCTGTACATGTACCTGAATGGCAGTCTGAAAACTGTATCCAGTGTAACCAGTGTGCCTATGTCTGCCCCCATGCAGCCATACGTCCTTTCCTTCTTACTGAAGAAGAGGAAGCCAATGCTCCCGAAGGAACAGAAACAATCCAGGGTATACCTGGTGCACTGAAGCAATACAAATTCAGGATACAGGTAAGCCTGTACGACTGTACCGGTTGCGGCAACTGTGCAGACATATGTCCTTCCAAAAACAAAGCACTGATAATGAAACCTTTCGAATCACAGATGGCTGAAGGAGAACGCTGGACATATATGCATGAAAAAGTAGGATACAAAGATACTGTAGTCGACAAATTCACTAATATTAAAAACAGCCAGTTCTCACAACCTCTGTTCGAATTCTCAGGAGCATGTGCAGGATGTGGTGAGACACCTTATATTAAAGCTATTACCCAGCTCTTTGGCGACAGAATGATTATATCCAACGCTACAGGTTGTTCTTCAATCTATGGCGGCTCTGCTCCAAATACACCTTATACATACAACAAAAACGGTCATGGTCCGGCATGGGCAAATTCCCTCTTTGAAGATAACGCTGAATATGGTTTCGGTATGACTATCGGTTCAAACAAGATGAGAGAGAGAATAGCCCAGAGAATGCAGGAAGCAAAGGGCTCAGTAAGTGCAGAAACCAAAGCTGCTTTTGATGAATGGCTTGAAAATATGAATAATGCCGAAGCTTCAAGAAGCGCTTCTGAAAAGGTTATTGAAGCCTGTAAGAAAGAAAAATCAGATGTGGCAAAAGAGATACTCAGCCTTAAACAATACCTTGTCAAAAAATCACACTGGGTCTTCGGTGGCGATGGATGGGCTTACGATATTGGCTATGGAGGTCTCGACCATGTTATTGCCTCAGGTGAAGATATCAATATCCTAGTACTTGATACCGAAGTTTATTCAAATACAGGAGGACAGGCTTCCAAATCAACTCCGGTAGGAGCTGTGGCTAAATTTGCTGCCTCAGGGAAAAAGATCCGTAAGAAAGATCTTGGCCAGATGGCTATAACTTATGGATATGTATATGTTGCTCAGGTAGCTATGGGCGCCAGCAACACTCAGTACTTAAAAGCCATAAAAGAAGCTGAAGCTTATCCCGGACCGTCACTGATAATAGCCTATTCTCCATGTATTAACCACGGACTGAGAGCTGGAATGGGGAAAACACAGGCACAGGAAAAAGCTGCTGTCGAAGCAGGTTACTGGCACCTGTTCAGATACAACCCTCTTCTGGAAGACGAAGGGAAAAATCCTTTTACCCTCGACTCAAAAGAGCCTGACTGGAGTAAATTCCAGGATTTCCTTCACTCCGAAGTCAGATACACTGCACTTATCAAGACCTTCCCCGAGGAAGCAAAAACTCTTTTCAAAGTGGCGGAAGAAAATGCAAAAAGACGCTATACTTCCTATAAGAGACTGGCAGCTATCGATTTCTCAAAAACAGAAGAATAACAGATAGCTCACTGGATCTTAATAAGTTTAGTAAAACAATAAGAAGGGGGTACTCACAGCAGTATCCCTTTTCTTTTTCTGCTTTCTGCAAAAGATACCCAGGCAACCTGTGCCCTGTGCCCTGAGCTCTGCGCCCTGAGCTCTGCGCCCTGAGCTCTGCTACGCAGATTATTTTTCCCATATACTTATTAATTATTATTACTTTTGCATTACATAATATTCATGGGAAGGATCATTGGCATAGATTATGGGAGAAAACGTATGGGACTGGCAATAACAGACCCCCTGGGCCTCTTCGCCTCACCTCTTACTACCATCAATCCTAATGACTTCGATAGTTATATTGACAAGCTCATGAAATCTGAAACAATAGAATCATTTGTTGTCGGATACCCTGTTAAAATGAACAATACACCAAGTGAGGCTGTTAAAGATATCAACCCCTTCATAAGAAAATTGAAGAAAAAATATCCTGATATACCTGTTCATCTTGTTGATGAGAGATTCACATCGCAGATGGCACTAAGGACAATGATAGATGGAGGAGTTAAAAAAACAAAAAGAAAAAATAAAGCCACCATTGATATGATAAGCGCTTCTATAATACTTCAATCCTTCCTTGATAAAAACTGTAAAAAATGATATATCCAATAGTAATATACGGCCATCCCGTACTCAGACAGGTCTCGGAAGATATTGACAAAGATTATCCTGATCTCGCTAATATCATCGAAAATCTCTTCGACACCATGTATAAATCCGATGGAGTAGGACTTGCTGCCCCCCAGGCAGGACTGTCAATAAGGATTTTTGTCATCGATGGCAGCCCTCTGGCAGAAGATGAACCATCCCTTGCCGGTTTTAAAAAGATCTTTATCAACGCCCATATAACAGAAAAATCAGGAGATAAAATCTCTATGGAAGAAGGCTGTCTGAGCATACCCGATATCAGGGAAGAAGTCAAACGTGAAAACTATATCCGTCTTGAATATTATGATGAGAACTGGCAGTTTCATGATGAAGTTTTCGAAGGATATACGGCAAGGATTATTCAGCATGAATACGACCACCTCGACGGGATACTGTTTACCGACAAAGTCAGCCCACTTCGGAAAAAACTTCTTCAGGGTAAACTGAAAGGCATAAGCAAAGGACATTTTGATGCCGATTATAAAACGATACTTGCAGGTAAGAAAATAAAAAACACCTGAATAAGGCTTAACCGGTTGGTTAACAGGGGCAAAAACGGAAAGCCCTTTCATGAAGAAGAAGTATAGTCAGTTATCTGACTTTTTCCTATATTTATACTGTCTTATTTAAAGCTGCTGACCGTGCTTCACAGGGAATTACCTTTCCTGCGTATTATATTACCACTATGTGCCGGTATTATTTCAGGATACTTTTTCCATCCCGAAAACAGATTCCTTATCCTTAGTGCCATACCTGTCATACTCCTTTTCCTGACAAGCCTTCATTATAATACCTCTCTTGCCAACAGTCTCTATGGTCTGGCTCTTACATCTGCATTATATATAACAGGACTATTCCTTTATACTGAAGAAAAAAAGAGCCTGTCAAAACTACATTCCGAAGAAACTGTTTTTTCCGGTATTCTCGATAATTATCCGGAAGAGAAAAAGAACAGTATAAGTATAGTTCTTAAACTGGATAATATAATAGACGGTGACTCATGTATCCCGGTAAGAGGGTCTGTACTATTGTATCATAGAAAGACTGCCGGGGCACTACCATATCTGCCCGGTGACAGATTGATCATACAATGCACTCCGGTAGAAATACAAAACAGAGGAAACCCTTATGAGTTTAATTATAAATTCTACATGGAGAATCATGGTATTGCTTATTACGCCTATACCGATGAATACAGTGTCATCAGGCATATCCTTCCTGAGAAAAGAAAGCTGAAACACCTTGCACTGATTGTCAGGGAAAAGATTATAAATATGTTCAGAAACAGGGGCATGGAAGAAGAAAGGGTAGCACTGGTATCAGCCATACTCCTGGGTCAGAAAACCATGCTTGACAATGAGCAAAAACAATCTTTCATGAAAGCCGGTGTAATGCATATCATGGCCGTCTCAGGCCTTCATGCCATGATACTGAGCCTCTTTGTTTACAGAATGTTGTTCTTCCTTAAAGGCCGGATGGAAACACTAAGGGTAATCATAACGGTCATCATCCTGTTTTTCTTTGCTTTCATCACAGGACTGACACCGTCAGTTCTCAGAGCTGCAATGATGTATTCTTTCCTCCAGACAGGCAAAATACTGAAAAGGCCGGTAAACAATATAAATTCAGTGCTGGCATCAGCCTTCATCCTGATAATGATCAGACCGACTGTAATATTTGATTCCGGCTTCCTTCTCTCCTATTCTGCCGTAATATTCATTATCTGCTTTTACCGTGATCTTTATTCCAGACTGAGATTCCGTCATTTCATACCGGATCTCATCTGGCAGTCAGCCGCCGTCACAATAATTGCACAACTGGGGACACTCCCTCTCACTGTGATGTTTTTCAACAGGTTCCCCGTCTGGTTCATCCTTTCAAATATCGTAATAGTACCGCTGGCAACAATACTGATAATCACAGGAGTACTATCCATCCTGACATATCCTGTTTATTTTCTTTCGTTTTATCTCATGAGACTGCTGGGTCATCTGAGCGGATTAACCGAATATCTCACCGGTAAAGCATCATCCCTGCCCTTTTCCACTATTGAGAACATAGGAATCACAACAGGCGGATGCATATTTCTTATGGTAACAATATACCTCACTACCCGTTATGTTTTAAACAGGAAAATAGTATCGGTGTTGTTACCTGTATATGCACTGTTTGGATTGGTAATAATATCAACAGCCACGGATATCCTGACAAGGAAGAGCAGTGAACTTATAGTATATAATACTATTAACTCTACAACTATAGGAATAAGAACCGGAAAAAACCTTCAGATATATTCCGATTCATTATTTTCTCAGGAAGTGAACCGGCATAGTGCTGTTCTCAGACTAAGGAAAAACATATCACCACTGACAAAAGAACCTCTTCTTATCACTACAGAAAATAAAAATATTCTCATTACGGCCTTCCTTACAGAAGAGTTGATCAAAGAAACGACTCCCAACTATATTATTCTGACTGCAGCAGTAAATTTTTACGGAGAACAGACAAAATCCTTACCCGGGGTAAAAAATATAATCCTGGGATCAGGTGTATCAGGCAGTTACACGAATATCAACTATCCCTCATTGCATGTTGTGAAAAAAGCAGGAGCTTTTTATGCCCTATTATGAAAGGTGAAGTAAAATATTGATCAAAAAACTTGAGTATTAACATATTTATCTATTATTTTGCCCCTGTTTTTTTCATTTCATATTCATGAGAATAATAATTGCCGGTGCCGGAGAAGTAGGGACACATCTGGCCAAGATGCTGTCGAACGAGAACCATGAAATAATTCTTATTGATCCTGAAAATGAACGGTTAAAACCTGTTGAATCATCTCTGGATGTTCTTACCTACCATGGTTCGGCTACATCAATGAATATCCTGCAGGATGCTCTGCGTAAGAAGACAGATCTTTTTATCGCTGTCACTAATTCTGAAGACACAAACATAACTGCATCTATTCTTGCAAAACGTTTTGGTGCTCTGAAGACAGTCGCCAGGATAGGTAATCTTGATTATCTGGAACACTCATTACTTGATTTTTTCCGGATACTGGGGATTGATTCACTTATCTATCCCGAACTTATTGCTGCACGCGAAGTACTTCTGATGCTACAGGAAACAGGAGCTACCGAATATATGGAATTTTCTGAAGGCAAACTTTCAATGTTTGTTCACAGGCTCGATAAGAATGCTCCCATCCTTAATAAAAGTCTTGAAGAGGTAAATACTATTAACAAAACGGATAAATACAGGGCAGTAGCCATCAAGAGAGACGACAAGACGATCATTCCCCGCGGTAATGAGGAATTTCAACTGGGGGATCTGGTATATATTATCTCGCTTCATGAAGGTATAGAAGAGATGATGAAGACCTCAGGGAAAAAGAATTTTGAAACGGAGAGTATTATGATCCTTGGAGGAAGCAAAATAGGAAGACACATAGCTTTCTATATGCAGCGCACATGTGAAGTGAAACTCATCGATTCCGATCCGGAACGCTGTGAAGACCTGGCGGAGATACTGGATAATACTCTTATTATAAACGGAGATGGCCGCAATATGGATCTTCTTGAACAGGAAGGTATTTCAGGTATTGATGTGTTCATTGCTGTGACAGGTGATTCTGAGACAAACATTCTTTCCTGCCTGCTGGCAAAAAAACTGGGAGTCAGAAGAACTATTGCTGAAGTAGAAAACATAGAATATATCAATCTTGCAAAAAATTCCGGAGTAGATACAATAATCAATAAAAAAATTGCTGCAGCCAGCAGGATATACCGGCACACCACAAATCTTAACATGACCCAGGTTAAATTCATGGCAGGAACAGATGCTGAAGTTATTGAATTTATCGTACCTACTGATGCAAAAATAACAAAGGGCACTCTGAGAAGCCTTGATTTTCCCAAAGATGCTATCATTGGAGGTGGGACAAGAGACGGTGTTCCATATATAGCTACAGGTAACACTATCATACGGGCAAATGACAGAGTGGTGGTATTTACCTTACCTTCAGCATACGACCGCCTGACAAAATTCTTTACCTGAACAGAGAATGTTGAATTTCAGGATCATCGCCAGATTCTTCAGCCTCGGACTTATATTTGAAGGTTTGTTCATGCTGCTCTCAGCTATTGTAGCTTTCCTTTATAAAGAACCTTCATCAATACTCTTCTCAGGGATTTTCACTATCGTTATCGGGATCCTTGTCTATACTCCTTTACGCAACGAAGAAAAAATTTATGGTAACAAGGAAGGCTATGTTATAATCACAGGCATGTGGCTACTGGTAACTATTTTTGGCACACTACCCTATCTTATGACAGGAGCCATAAGCAATTTTACCGACGCTTTCTTTGAGTCCATGTCGGGTTTTACCACTACCGGTGCAACCATCATGACAAGCATAGAATCACAGTCTCATGGAATACTCTTCTGGAGAAGCCTTACCCAGTGGACAGGCGGAATAGGTTTTATAATAATCTCCCTCTCACTGTTACCGGTGGACAAAACACTCAACATACAACTCACACTGTCTGAATTCACAGGACAGGCCACTGATAAGATCCATCCGAAAACCAGAGAAGCTACAAAGCGTCTGGTATTAATTTATACTGTTCTGACCCTGGCAGAGGTTATTTTACTAAAGCTTAGTGGAATAAGCTTTTTCAATGCTTTTTGTATTGCCTTCAGCACTATGTCAACAGGAGGCTTCTCCCCAACCGACTACAGTCTTACTTACCTGGGAAATCCGCTTGCATTGGTCATACTAACCTTCTTTATGTTCCTGGCCGGAACAAACATGACGATCATTTACTTTGCCCTGAAAGGAAACTTTAAAAAGATTTTACAGAACAATGAATTTAAATTCTATGTTATTGTTGTTCTGTCTTTTGTCATTTTAGGATCTTTTGCCCTATGGCACGGGAAAATATACCAGACCGGCGAGGCTATCCTGAACGGAGCCTTCCAGATTGTATCAATAATAACCACAACAGGCTTCTATAAAACAGATTACAGTGCATGGAGCAGCCTGATGACAATAGTCATCTTTGTCCTCATGTTTACCGGCGGAACATCAGGTTCAGCCAGCGGCAGCCTGAAAATGGCAAGATTATGTCTGGCTACAAGAAACGCCAGAAAAGAACTCATAAGGAGAATACACCCTAATGCCGTTGTCCCTGTCCATTTTTATCATAAAGTAATTCCCGGCCATTTGATATATAATCTCCTGGTCTTTATACTAATATACTTTATTATTATTTGTATCAGCTCACTGGTGATATCTTTTATGGGATACGATTTCGTGACTTCTTTCAGTACATCTGCTGCCCTGCTGGGTAACATCGGTCATTCATTCGGATCATTCGGACCCTTTAATACCTATAGTTCAGTACCTGCAGGAGGGAAATGGTTTTTCTCTTTTCTGATGTTTCTCGGACGCCTGGAACTGATATCTGTTCTGATTCTTCTTAACAGGAATTTCTACAGACGCTGAAACAGTTATTACCACTCCGGAATACCCAGACCCTGCCTTACAATAACTGGCTCGTCACCCGTACAATCGATTACGGTAGATGCTTCATTCATTCCATAGCCACCATTAATAACGATATCTGCAATATCACGGAATTTTTCATGTATCAGCTCAGGATCGGTGGTGTATTCAATTATTTCATCGGGATCATGTATTGACGTTGTAACAATGGGACGTCCCAACTCCTTGACTATCTCCATCACAATACTGTTGTGAGGGATCCTTATACCCACTGTCTTTTTTTTGTTTTTGAACATCCTTGGGATCTGGTTATTGGCTTTTACGATAAAGGTAAAAGGACCGGGCAGATTCCTTTTCAACAGTTTGAAAATATTATTATCCCGTATAACAGTATACTCCGACAGCTGGCTCATGTCGTGAAAGATAAGCGACAGGTCAGGATTTTTTGGGTTCATTCCTTTAAACTGTGCTATCCGCTCAATAGTCTTACCAGCATTCACGTCACACCCCATGGCATATACTGTATCAGTCGGATAGATAACTATCCCGCCGGCTTCAAGAGTGTCCACCACCGTCCGGATATGCTTATGACTTGGATTCTCCGGGTAAATACGTAAGAGCATATTAATTATTTGTTTCCTGCAAATATATGGAAAAGAAATAAAAGTCTTTTCCGCTTTGCCCCCGCACAGTCTGAATACTGAGGGTATCTCAAAAGGGCATCCTTTTTTTTTATATGTTCATTTCTTTTTATTATTATGTTCATTTCTTTTTGTTCGTCCAAAAAGAAACGAACCAAAGAAAAAGGGCGCCGCGCATTCCAGGACTTAATGTTGTATATAAGTAGCAATTTATACAACCATAAATTTTTAAATATCTATACAATCGAGTACATAACCCTGATTAATAGCTTGTTAAATCCCGTTTTACGGGATTTGGGGGTCGGACATAATGCGAACACACATCTCTGTTACACAACACGTTAAGTCCCGCTTACGGGATTTGGGGGTGTGGGGGCTTAGGGGGATTGGGGATTTGGGAGCTTAAGGGTGTGGGGGCTTGGGGCTTTGGGTGTCGGACAGGCAGGATGAGTCAGATAAAAAAAAGGGTAAGCTCCTTATATCGCACCGCTACAACCACCTACCCTTGCTACCTTCCGGTCCTGGGGGAGTTCAGCAGGAGCTGGTCGTATAAGACTTACCCCGTACAAAAATAGTATAATTTACAGATCATGCCAAATATTATTCCAATAAGGCATTACTGCTCTTTGTCATTTTTAAATTATATTTGTTGAAAGGATATCTTTACCCTGAACTAATAACTATAAACTATGGAACAAAACGTAAATGTCTGGAAAGCTAATCTGATGAACGGACTTATCCTCGGCCTGATAGGAGTGATCTATTCCCTGATCGTCTATTTTCTTGATCTGTCACTTAACCCCATCCAGGGTTACATATTCATGGTGATACAAATAGTGATCCTTTACTTCCTTGTTAAATCTTACCGTGATAATTATATGCACGGGATGATAAGCTTCGGACAGGCACTTGGTGCAGCCATTATTATATGCCTTTATTACAGCATCATCATAGCACTGTTCACATATATTCTCTATGCTTTCATCGATCCCGACCTCATTGATAAAACCCTTGCCATGGCAGAAGAAAAACTCCTTGAGAGAGGTCTTGGCCAGTCGCAGATAGATGCAGCCATGAGCGTTCAGGCAAAAATAATGAAACCGGCATTTATAGCTCCTATGGGCATCTTTGGCAATATGTTGCAGGGACTGATCATGTCACTCATAGTAGCCGCTTTCGTACGTAAAGAAGGAAATCCTCTGGTTGATAATGTTGAATAAGGAACAGACAGTAAAGCCGATGGATCTTTCTGTTATCATCCCCGTTTATAACGAAGCAGAGTCATTGCCGGAACTGATCGACTGGATTGTAAGAGTATGCTCTGCTGAAAATATATCTTCCGAAATAATTTGTATTGATGATGGCAGTTCCGACCATTCCTGGGAAACAATAGAAGATCTTGCAAAAAAATACAAAAACGTCAAAGGTCTGTGTTTCCGCCGTAACTACGGAAAAGCAGCGGCCCTTCACACAGGATTCAGGGAATCATCAGGAGAAGTCGTAATTACTATGGATTCCGATCTGCAGGACAGTCCCGATGAGATCCCTGAACTTTACCGTATGATAAGAGATGAGGACTATGATATGGTATCGGGATGGAAGAAAAAAAGGCACGACCCCTTTATCAAACGGTGTACAAGCAAATTGTATAATCGTACTGCAAGAAGATCTTCCGGAATAAAACTGCACGACTTCAACTGTGGTCTGAAAGCCTATAATGCCGAAGTAATTAAAAGTATTGAGGTGTATGGCGAGATGCACCGCTATATACCCATACTGGCAAAAGAGGCCGGGTTCATGAATATAGGTGAAAAAATTGTCAAACACTATCCCAGGAAATACGGATCATCAAAATACGGAATAGACCGCTTCGTAAAAGGCTACCTCGACCTTCTCACTATCAGCTTTATCAGCAGGTTCGGGAAAAGACCTATGCATCTCTTCGGTCTCCTGGGTTCAATAATGTTCTTCATCGGAATGATCATGGCCGCTTATCTGGGTATCCGTAAACTCATTTATGTACATAATAACCTGCGGGCTCCACTGATAACCGACAGCCCGTATTTCTACATAGCTCTGACTGTGATGATAATAGGGTCCATACTCTTCCTTACAGGCTTTCTGGGAGAACTGATCAACAGAAACTCATCCGAAAGGAACAGATACCTTATAAAAGAAAAAATCAATATCTGAATTATTCACCTGCCCTGTATAAATGCAGGTTGGCCTCAGGTATACCAGCCCTGCGACCGGCTTCCATATCACTCTCCTTGTCTCCGAATAACTCACACTGAGAGATATCCAGGTCGAACTCCTCAATGGCTTTTAACAACATTCCGGGTTCGGGCTTGCGACAGGGACAGGGACCTGTAAAATCAGGATGATGAGGACAATAATATACTTTTGATATAGCAATACCCCTCCGGGCAAACTCATCTGTCATCCATTCCGTTACCTTCAGAAAATCCTCCTCGGAATAAATCCCCCTGGCAATCCTTGCCTGATTGGTTATTACCAGGATAAGGAAACCATTATCCAAATACCTTCTGCATATATCAAAGATCTCTTCATTAAAAACAAAATCATCATTAGTGAAAACATGCCCACAGTCATAATTTATGACTCCATCCCGGTCAAGAAAAAGAGCTTTGTTCATAGGTATTAAGGGTTCTGTATTTGCAGTTATCTTTCATTTATACTCTGTATCAATAGCTTCCTGAGCTTTATTATAATCTTCCGGGATACCTATATCTATAAAGAGATCCTCGAAAACGAGGCCTTTGATGTTCTCAGTCTGAAAATACTGCTCCATCATATCTCTTTCGAGAGAAAAAGCTTCCGGCAGTTTTGATGATTCAATAATACTTCTGTTTATCAGATAAATACCTCCGTTGATGAGCGCATCCCTGCCCCTTTGTTTTTCATTGAATCGTATAATAGTATCATTAACACATTCCACTGTTCCATATCGGCCGGGATCCTGCATTTTTTTCAGTGCCATGGAAAAGCGGCTGCCCGTTGAGTTATGAAAACTGATAAAGCTGTTAAGATCAATAGGAAAATAAGTATCTCCGTTTATTACCAGAATATTTTCGCTTTTCGTCCAATGCAGGGCATACTTAATAGCACCGCCTGTTCCCAGAGCCTTTTTCTCAATGGCATATTCGACTGACATCCCTCCGAATGAGTCACCAAAGAATTCAATTATCTTTTCATGCTTATATCCGACCGAGAGTATTACTTTTTCCACAGGGGAAGAAGTTAACCAGTTAAGAACATAATAAAGGAAAGGTTTCCCTTTGACAGGAGCCATTGGTTTTGGAATGTCCGGGAAAATACTGCTCAGACGTGTACCTTTACCTCCTGCCAGAATTATTGCTTCCATGTATCATTTAATTTCCAGGCCTGACATCCGTGCTCGCTGAAATGGAAATTAACCACTCTGCCGGTGAATCTGGTCAATGTATTAATCAGATTTATTCTTTTCTCCGGATTGACGGAAAAGAACATAAAACCACCTCCTCCTGCTCCCGACACTTTGCCTCCGTACGCTCCTGCCTTAATAGCTGCTTCATAGATGTTTTCTATATGTTTATTGCTTATTGATCCGGCCATCATTTTCTTGTTCTCCCATTCCCTGTCAAAGGACTTTGAGAAACCAACTATATCACCCTTAAGCAGATACTCTTTCATAATAAATGAACTCTCCTTTATCCTCTGGGTTGCCTCTATCTGTGTTTTTCGGCCTTTTTCAGTGTTCTCCTGCTGCTCTTTTATTATCTCATCAGAATTTCTTGAAGCACCGGTATAAAAAAGCACCATCGATGCTTCCAGCTCATCTATTATCCATCTTTTTATTCTGAGGGGATTGACAATCACCCTGTCATCCTTGTGAAATTCAATGAAATTAAAACCACCGAATGTAGCGGCATACTGATCCTGTTTCCCTCCTCTCAGAGCAAGATCCACCCTTTCTATCCGGTAAGCCATATAAGCCAGGTCATAATCACCCATCGGCAGGTTAAGCCATTCTGCAAAAGCCTTTAGGACAGCAACTACCATTGTCGAAGAAGAACCCAGTCCGCTGCCGGGAGGAGCATCACACCAGGTAGTCATCCTGAAAGAAAGGGCTTTGCTGATCCCAAAATCCTTTACTACCCTGTTATACACCCCTTTATGGAGGTCAAGCATCCCGTCTGCCGGCAGGACGAGCGATGACTCATATATCCTCCTGCAATTAAGATCAGCAGCATTGATCTCAATTGTATTATTATCAGTTTCCTCTATGGTACAATGAGCATACTGATCAATAGTGGCATTCAGGACTGCACCTCCGTACAACTCCGAGAAAGGAGACACATCACTGCCTCCTCCGGCCAATCCAAGACGTAAAGGAGCTTTGCTTCTGCAAATCATACAATATAATATTAATCTAATGTCATGATCATGTATATTAAAACATGACCACAAATCTACTGTTATTCAGTTATATATTTTTTACTTTCCTCATATACCTCCATCACTTTGCCTGTGAGCTTATCCCAGGTAAATTTATCCTTTTCCTTGATAACCCCTTCTGTGAACTGCGTGTAACGGTCATTGTCAAAGAAGTCGGCCAAAGCATCGGCCACATATCCGGGATCAGGCTTCACAACATAACCTGACACACCATCAGACACTATCTCACTCAGACCTCCTACATCCGTTACAAGCATTGGCTTTTCATAATGATAGGCTATCTGTGTAACACCGCTCTGCGTGGCACTCCTGTAGGGCTGAACAACCAGATCGGCTGCACAGAAAAAGGAGGCCACTTCATCTTCCCTTATAAAACGATCAAATAGTATTATTTCATCATCAATACCATATTTATTTATAATATCCCTGTAGGGTCTGTCATCTTCATAAAACTCCCCGGCAATGATCAGTTTAACTTTCTTCCCCCTGAGTCGTACATCACCGAAAGCTTCAAGCAAAATATCCAGCCCTTTATATGCCCTGATAAATCCGAAAAAGAGAAGGTAAGAATGATCAGCAGGTAGCCCCAGCTTTCCCAGAGCTTCCTCACGGGGAACGGGAGACCCGTAATTATCGAAGAGAGGATGCGGATTAAACCTCACAGGAAAATTTATTTTAAAAGTTTTCAGATCATACATGACACTTGTTGACATCACTATAGCGCCATTAATGGTTCTGACAAATAATCCTGTAAGAAAACGATCGATAATGCTTTTTTCATGTGGAATGACATTATCGAAGATACATATAACGCGCGTTATACCGTTTTTCACTGCCGATCTGGCTACCATAGAAAAAGCCGGAGCCATAAAAGGATGCCAGTACTTTATAATGAGGATATCAGGTTCCTTTTTCCTTATCAGCCTTCCTGTCCTTATCCAGTTGAAAGGATTGACAGAATTAAGGACCCTTCTTATTTTAAGTCCTGGTGGTGGCGGTGCATCTGTGTACTGAGTCTTTCCGGGAAATAAAAATCCGGGGTATTGCAG
>Ga0209723_1000389_pt1 | contig 83872 bp, 116 predicted proteins | sample BiotimSIPDNA_2_FD_185750 | JGI IMG/M metagenome (GOLD analysis project Ga0209723, IMG submission 185750) | Anaerobic biogas reactor microbial communites from Washington, USA - Biogas_R2 time_0 SIP DNA (SPAdes) (version 2) | ecosystem: Engineered > Bioreactor > Anaerobic > Unclassified | place... | reverse complement strand
AACATATGTATAAGCGCACTTTACAGACGTAAATAATCATGTAATACAGTAACAATGGCACTTACAGAAAAACAAAAATATAATATTCAACAACTCTCCATTGAAGATACAATAGAAATACTTGACGAGTGTAAAGAAAGACTTGGATTAGTCTCGCAGGGAGATTGTGAACTACCCATTTGCTAAAGACAAATGGGCTTCGGGTTTCACGGCATCCACGCTAAAGCGATGACTGGGTTTTACGCTCCGTTTTATAAATCCCTATTCTTTTGTTTATTTCATCCCGGATTTCTATTCTCTCCTGTGCCGTCATTACTACAGGATTATTTTTCAATTCATTCTTTATCACTGTAGCTATATTTTTAATCTCAATTAAATCTGATTTACTGAGTTTAATAGGTTGAATTGATTTTAATGAATCCACATAATCAGCATACTTTTGCCCGTATTCCCTTACTAACCCTTCCCGGTATCTATTGTTATCGCCTCCTTTATAACTGTTTGAATGTTCTGACTGTAGATGAATATTATGGAGATGAAAGGCTAAGGTTCTATTCGATCCAACAGAATGAAAATGACCTCCATTTAACTTACCTCCGAACTTTCCGGTTGCTATACAAGGTTGGCCGTAATCAATCAATCTGGCTATTTCATTAAAAATCGGCTGAACATATTTTTTACGGTATTCATCGCAAGACATCAATTCAACTTTTTTTTCCTGAGTTTCTTTCTTCCCCTCTATCCTGACTTTATTTTTTGCTTTTAAACATACACGGTTAAGATATTCCTGTCCTTCAGGTGTAGAATAACACCATGATTGAAAACATTTTTTGCAACGGCCATGACTGAAAAGGTATTGTTCCGTTTTGCAATCTTTACATATTTTTTTCTTTCGCTGAATCATTTAGTGCAATTTAACTAAAAACTTCTCGTATTCTTCTTCAATGGTAGCGATTATATTATCGTACATTTCACCTTCAAAGAATGCTCCGATTACATTTTCATAAATATACGGTAACTGTTCTTTTACATACTCTTCAAATCTTTTTTGGCTCATATTGCCAAAGGAAATTGATTCGTATTCTACCATGACCGTTCCATCCTTAAAGGTAAATAAAACCTTGTACTTACCCTGTAAATGCTTCAGGAACTTATGAAAGTTATCTTTGCTTACCTTGCTTGTAAAACTCATGGGAAGATAGTCGTAAATGTACCCAAGTAATGAGAAATAACATTTATGAAATTTCAGGTCACGCTCCGTTACCTCCAAGAAACTTAATATCTCACCTTTTACACAGTTTTCAGTAAGTTCATTGGCTCTCTGGTTTGCCGGGAGAAACCCCCCTCCCATGTAAACTAATTCAATGATATTTTCAAACTTCTTGTCGGTCATTTCCAAAGCAGTGAACTACCCACCCACGCCAGAGGCGATTTGGTTCTCACGAATTAACTTAGCGACTAAATTAATAATCCAATTCCTATCCCCGCTACCGTGCCTATTGCACTGGTCGCCCTCCATATCTTTTTCCTCTTTTGCTCTTTTAAGAATTTATCGTACAATATCTGCGCGTTCTTTTCGCTTTCTTCCAGCATAGATTTTCTTATTTCCAATAACTTATCCTGCTCCCCTATCTGCTTATCGCTTGCATCAACCCTGTTTATGTACTCTACGATCATATATTCATATTGCTGTGTTAATTCCGCAAGCCCGTTAGCATATTTATGTTCTACATAAATTTCAGTTACCTGGTTTCCTGAAAATGGATATTCTAACGTGTCTGTTTTTTCTCCGTACACCTTTTGCAGTTCTTCGTAAAGTTCGTTAGGGGTATATTTACTTGCTTCGGCAGGAATTTCGGATAGCTTATTTTTAAGTGAAGTGATACTGCCGTTCAGTGTCCTTATCCGTTCATCTCTATTGAACACTATGTTTTTATAGTACTGTATAGTATCTTCCTTCTGGCTTATGATTTTTTCGGCTTCAGTCTTATACTGCTGATACTGATCGTTTACAAGGATTACTTCGCCCTTTAATTTCCTTTTGACATTACCGTTGGTGATTATTACCGTGGTTACAATTACTGAGGCAATTATTATTACGCCGGTTATTATTAGTGCGGCTACGGGTATTTTTACTTCTATTGGTTTCATTTTCTGTAAGCTTGCCACAACATATAATACCAAAGTGAATCATTGCTATTTTTAGTATACTTATATGCCGGTAGTTTAAAATCGAATGATTCAATAGTTAGCCTTGCATTATATCTTGTAGAATCTTCATTAGGAATGAATATAAGACAGCTTACCGTGTCTGCAAGTAAAGGGCCTATATCTACCCCTGTTTTGTCCGTAGAATAATAATTCCAGTCCTGTTTTGAGGTAGCGGCAGTTACCTTATTGTCGTGACCTCCAAAAAGGAACGTACCCGTGGTATCCTCCAACTCCCAAATCGTTATACTTATAATAACTTTCATACCCGTCCAATCTTCACCACCGGAACGATTATAATTAGCCGTATCTTCTTTAGCTTGATCAGTAATAGCCCATGAATATTTCTGAGCATTGCAAAGCGTGAAAACACACAGACTTATGAGTATAAATAACTTTTTCATCGTAATAAATTTTATTCAAATATACTAATTCTTATATTGTTCCTTTTTATACTCTCTAATTGACTTGTATATTGATGAAACAGTTACTTTATATGTTCTTCCTATATCTATTCCATTATCAGATAAAAAATCTAGTATTTCAGTATTTAATCCTTCAATTTCTTCATAAATATTTTTTCTTTCTCCATTATTTATTTTTACTAATAATTCAAAAGACCGTTGTTTTATCGATTCAGGAATATCTTTATTTACTTGAATAGTTCTTCTCATGTTAGAAAGAACATCACTTGTCTTGTTATACAAAACATAATCCTCAATAATTCCGTTCTGTTCTTCTTCATTATATGAGTTGAGTTTTAATGAATTATATTCTTGTGTAGCTTTGTTCTTATCATCATAAAAATAACTATAAGATCGGCCTCTCATTACGTGATGTTCTTCCTGAAGAATAAGCGGGTTATTAGGTAATTTACCAATAGCCATTCCTCCTACAGCCCCAAATTGATTACGTATCCAATATTCTGTTTTAGCAGGAGATACCCCTATTAATGACCCTATTTTTTTAGCTACATTAGTAGTGTATTCATAATACTGTAATTCTGGTGGCTGTGATTCTATCATGTATTCAGGGACTATTGGGGATAATTCCGGGTAAGTCCTTATATTTGCAGCCGTTTCTATGGATGGGGATAGCACTTGCGGAACCCACGCAAAAGTCATTTCTGTCGGTTTTAATGGATTGAATTGATCTGGGATAAAAGCAGTAGTATTATCAATATAATCTTTATATCTTGCTTTTTGCTTTGTGTAATGCTGAATAGCAAATAAATATCCAAGTCCTGTAAACACCCCTAAGTTTTCAGGTATTCTTATACGAATTAATTTTTTCTTATCTAATGGGTGAGGGAAGAAAATAGCCCTAGCTAATTCTCTGGCTGGCATATTTGCTAGTAGTCTTTTTTGTTCGTCACTACCAGATGAGAAAACCAGTGCAGCCATAGTCAATGATGTTCCTAATAAAGCCGACCCCATTATAGCTACTTTCTCAGGATTTTCTTTTGCTGACTTTAAAAATTTATAATTTACCTGTAAAGCTGCATTAAAATATGGTAGTGATTTAATCCATGTTTTTCCAATTCCCCCATGCCAGTTACCATATAATTGAAAAGGAACAGTTACCTGACTAGCCATGAACATGGCTTCTGTTTCTGTTTTTCCCATATTTATAGCCCTTTTATATTCAGCAAACCTTGACATATATTCCGATGAATTAGAAGGAAACTCAAGTACGCTAAGTCCTAAATCCATTTTCTCCAATACCCTGTCAAATGTTTTTTCTCCTGATATTTTAGCTATTGTTTCTTCTGGGGATAAATTATGAAATGAAGCAAATGTTTGTCTTCTCCCACCTGTTCTTATATATTTTCTAAATAAAGTTTCTTCATCAGAATTTATATTTTTTAATGATTTAGCCATTTCTACGAAACTATCAACAGCACTTACTCCGGGAATATACCCCGTTTTAGATTGAATATAAGCAGATACTTGGTCTACAGGTAAGTTTCCTAAAGCAAATAATGGGTTAGCTGAAGTAGTAAGCCTTGTAAATAATGCACTAGGTAAACGAATCATCTTACTAAATACATTCCACTCCTCACCTCTTAAGTTTTTTGATACAGCCAATAATTCAGGGGCAGCCATATAGTAGTTCCTTTGTCCGTTAATCATAACCTTTATAAGACTAGGGTCTTTATCTTGTGGATAACTAATTGACCCATTATCTAAAACAAGTGGCTCTGATTCTATTTTTTCAAACCTTCGAGCAATCTCTACATTATTATCTGCTAATTTTGCAACATTTCTCCATATATTATTTTCAAGTCCTTTGCTTATTACTTCATTTACAGCGATCATTTGATTATATATCGGAGAAACTATATCTAATTTACTACCAGTTCTCTGTTTAAACATTTTTGCTTTTGTTTGAGAATTAGTAGATGGCATAGTACCAAAATTATCCCCTATTAATTCATCATTAATAAACCTGAACATAGGAGCATATCCTTCTGTATTTCTATATTCATTTGCAATATCTTCAGATATCAACCCTGTATTTTCTGAGAAATCTATCAATGATTTAGTCACATCATCAAATATCTTTTCTGCCTCAAAGAATTGTTTTTTATATGTATTAACAACAGTAGCTATATCATGTATATTAAATGCATCGTTTTTTAATATCGATCTTAATTTGTCAACTTTAGACTGAAGGTTTATAATATCCTTATTGATCTCATTATATTCGTCAGTACCGATTTCTACTCCTTCTATCTCTGATTGTTTTAATCTTAAAGCCTCATTTGAGGAGATCATAGAATTATAATCGGATAATACCCTTCTTGATACTAGATATACTTCAAATTCTTTTTCATTGTTCTTTACTAATTTCAAATAGTCATGGATAGTTTTTGGTTTACTTATCCAATTTCCGTCTTTACCTATAATCATTTTTGAATTACCTTTTATCCAGTCATGTATAAAAGTTCCTCTGTTCATCCATTGAAAAGCATGAACATAAGGGTCTGAAAATTCTTCCGATACTCCGGCCTTTTTACTTATTCTTGATAAAGGTTCAAACCTGTTAAAATATTCATATTTAATTCTCTGAACCGTATTAAACCCTTTATCCTTATCAACAATTTCCTTGCCTCTGACTATTCTCCCGCCGATCTTTTGTTCAGGGTTTAGTTTTGCATAGTCTTCAACTAGACTATTCATATCATTAATTAACTGAGTAAATTTAGGGTCATGATATTTCCCTTTTGGATTGATAAACTCATTAACTAATCTTGGATATTTTTGCCCTATTTCATTTGGGTTTGTAAAATAATTTTCAAATAACGTAGCTATTCCTTCTTCTACACGTTTATTTAGTTTATGTGACCTTTTAGCTCCCGGATAAAACTCAACATAAATATTAGTTAGGTCTTTAGTGATTTGTTTATTGCCTTTTATCTTATCAAATAAACCTGCTTTATCACTTATGTAGTGAGCCGCTTCATGTGTGGCAACTACAATATCAAAAGCTGCCTGAACTCTTATTTTTTCAGGTTTTAGTTTATATAACCCAGCATATCTTGAAGGTAATTTTTTCTCTGCAACCGGAACACCTAAATCATTTAGTATTTTTCTTACCCTATCGCTTATAATAAAATCATCCTGCCTTTTACCCTCTGTTAAATCTTTAGCTAAATCATCGATTGTTTTAGTATTGCTATTAGTAGACGCATAACCATAAGAAGTTCCAACGTCTACATCTTCCTTATTAAACCATCCTTTTTTCTCTGCTTCCCCAACGGCTTTTTGCCAATCTTTATCTGAGAATTTAAAATCTTTCCCTAACAGGGAATTAAGTTCTTCTTTTGATTTCGCTCTGGTTAATCTTTCTTCTCTTGTTTCTTCCCGTAAATTAACTTCAGGGCTTCCTTGCTTGTCGTTGTCCCGAACTTCCGTAGGGCTAACCTCTCCTGTTTTCTCTTGTCGTATTTCATTTTGTTCTATTTTTTCTTTTTCCTTCTTATTTTCAGCCCGTATTTCTGTTTCCACTTCTTGTATATTTTCGGGTGTTTCCACCTTAGAAACCGGCGTTGCTTTTTGCTTCTGAATGGACTCATTTTTTTGTATTTTTAATTGACCCTCTGATTCTTTAATCTTACTTTCCTTAGTAGATTCTAACTTATCTATTTGAGATGTAAGTCTTTTAATTACATTTTCTTCTGGTTGAATAAACTTATTTAAACTTTCTTGAGATAAATCGGTAGGGGATTCAAATAATGTAGTACCTTCTGTTTCTCGTTTAGTATCACCAAATAATCCTTTACGAGAATTAAATTCAGCTATTTTCTCTTGTCTGTTTTGTTTTGCCTTAACAAGTTGGTCTTTCAGATCATTTATTTCTTGATCTAACTTTTCTCTTGTTCCTGTTTGTTCTTCTCGAACAGGTTCTTCCTGGCTCTCTCCAATTGTTCCTGCCATGTCATCTTCCCAGAATGTTTCTCCGGCATCGAAGGATTCTTTTTCGTTGTTGATGTAGTCTTTGTACTGTTCATATTCTGATTTTGTTAGTTTATTTTTATTGGTTTCTATTCCTTGTTCTAAGTCTTCAAATGTAAACCATGATATATTATTATCATTAACAAACTTTTCAAGGTTATTCCTCACCTCGCTATCGCTTACGTATTTTTTATTCCTTATCGACTCTCCTGTAACCTCTTTATATCTTCTGGCTATTTGAGTTTGTAAGTCTGTCGTTTTCCTTGCTCTTGCCGATGGATAATTAAGTATGGTATCAACAATATCTTGGGGAGTTACCTCTTGTCCGGGTTCATCTGTTGAAGGAAATACCACAAACTCACCCTCTCCCTCACCGGTAAACAGAATATAATAGTGGCCATTTCTTCTTAAGTCTTTAGTTATAAATTCACCTAATTTGTTTAATCCTGATTCAGACAAATCATCAACCGTTATCCTTTCAGGTATCGTGGCTCCATCAAAATCTACTTCTTCGAATTTATCAATATTCTTTTGAAGAACTTCATTTCTTAAATTGGTAAACTCATTCTTGTTCTGATCGAACTCAATAGGATTCTCTACGACTACCGTCTCTCTTTTTGCTTTCTTTCCGCTTACGGTTTCATACCTGTTACCTTCTTCCGTTGAATAATAAGTGCCGGATGCCTGTGATTGTCCCATGCCTAAACCGGCAATCCTGGTTACCTTAAATTCTTTAGGCTTTACCGTTTCTTCTTCTTGCCCTTTTTCTGTTTCGACTGGCTCTGGTTGTTCTTGTTGTGCGGCTTCGGGCTTTTCGGGTACTCCTTGTTTTTTTTCTGCTTTTTCATCGCTTACCTGTTTTAATTGATCTCCTTTTGTTTCCGTGTCCTGTGCAAATCCTTCAGCCGCATTTACCACTTCTGATATTGCATTGTCTACGGCTTTTATCTGTTTGTCGAATACCGGCTTTATCTTCTCCCCTGCTTCCTCCTGCTTCTGCTGTAACTCGTCTTTCTTTATCAGTAATTCAGCTATCTGTTTTCTTACCGGCTCCGCGTACTCTTTCGGTACATCTTTTAGCACCTTATCCATATACAGTTCCTTTTCATCTTCAGGAACTTTTGCCTTATCTTTTAATTCTTTTTTAATGTTTTCGTTTTCAGCCCGTGTCTTTGACGCTGGTTTTATAAGTTTCCCAGATGCCCCTACTATACTAAACGTACTACCCATAGGAAGCCCTATTGCCGCATTGTCAAGAAATGCCCTTTTAGCATTATCAGAACTATATTCCTCTATCCCGAAAGCTACATCGGTTAAATACTCTGACCATCCGTTTATTCCTTCGCTTAAACTCTCTCCAACCGGTGCGGTATATATGCCTAATCTTTTTAACGGTTGATATAACCATCCTTTAAATCCTTGTTTTATAATATCCTTACCTATTTTCTTACCTTCTCGTTGGAATATCCCTTCCAACACTTTCCCATACCCTTGCGTAATTGATTCAGTGGCCGCCTCTAATGACCCGGTGATTGTTGCATTTAATAACTTATTAGCCATCGGAAGGTCTGTTTCAGATAGTGTATCATATTTTTCCCCGGCAGCTACTAATCCTACTGACGTTAATCCCATCGGCCCTCCAAACATAGCAGCTAAAGTTAACGGCAAACTTTGTGCTGCACCTACTACGGCACTCTCTATCGCACCTTTTATGTCCCCTGACTTCCATTGATCAACAATAGAACCTCCCATCATTTCCTGAGAAGCCGTCTGAAGTCCGTATCTGTATTGTTTCCACCAGTCGTTTTCTTTAAACTCATCGAAAACATCTTTATACTCTTTACCGCCTTGCCTTAATAATGCGTCTTTAGTAGATGCCTGATTGGCTATCTTATACATATAATCAAGGGCATTGATTACATTACCCGGTAATGAGGCCATACCCGTAGCGAACCCACCGGCTATTTTTTTTGCCGTAGATTCATCCTCCCAATTAATATTCCCGGCAATTGTCCCCCTGTATCTGTTTTCTCTCGCAAGCCTTTCTTCACTCTGTTTTCTCAATCCATATTCTAATCCGGCATACGGGTCTTTTTTGAATAGGCCAGGGATATTTGAAGATATCATTTCTGACCCCGGCATAGATAATGATTGTTCTTTTAGAATACCCGGTGAAAATTGTGACTTATCTTCCTTTGTTAATAAATTGTCCTTTAGGGATTCCTTGATTGTATCCGTCAATCCTCCCTGAAGTGTATTTTGTTTAAAACCTGATAACGATAAACGAGTTCCACCAACTTCCGGCATTTCTCCTGAAGGTAATTCTTCTTTTTTTTTTATCTTATTTTCAAACTCAATAAATGTCTTACCGAGATTATATCTCTTTCCTACTGTATTGTAAAAAGCTTTTCTCTTTTCACGATCTTGCATCTTAGATGAAAACTCATCATAAGTACCGATATTATACTCTTTCGATACTGTGTTCCATAATATTCCTAATCCGTCAAATTGTTCTGCCATTAGAATCCTGGTATTTCTATTAGATCACTCTGCGATTCCTGATCTTTCTTAAAGTTCTTGTTTATCTGGTTTAATATAGATTCATTCCCCTCCATTGGTACAAATATATACCTTCCTTTTACCCCCCTGCCGTATGAATCTTCTGTGTCAGGTTCTTTAATAACTATAACATTATTATCTGATCCATCTTTACCGTAAGTTACTACTTCATAATCTGCCGTTTTAGTATCTGACAATGTTTTTTTAGCCGTAATTCGTCTTGTCTCTGAAGAATATTCACCTTTGTTTATCTTGTCCCTAATTTCTTTTGCCTTCTTTTTTTCTCCTTTACTTTCTAGTTCATTAGCTCTTTCAGTCATTAATTCCAGTTGTGATTTTGTCTGTCCTACCTCCATCGTATAACTACCTTTTGGTAATTGAAAATTGCTAAGCTTTGTTTTGGTACTCATACTTAAGTCAACTCCCTCCACCGGCATTTCATCAATAGTATATGTTCTTTGTTCTGTCGGTTCATACTCTTCTTCCTCCCTAGCCTTCCTTGCATCGTAATTAATCATAGTCTCGTTAGGTGTTCTATACGATCCCCCCATGCCTATCCTTTGTGAAAGTCCGAACCTCTCGTCATTATAATAGGCCGCCGCATCTATAATTCTTGGGTCGAACTTTCTCTCTACCTCATATTCATCAACTACGCGCATAGCTTCTTCATGTGCTTTGAATATCTGTTTTCTTACAGCCTCATTCTGCATATATTCCCCCGGTTTATCGTAAGGCAGATTAGGAGCGATAATGCCTCTTATGTATTCTATCTTCTGATCTTTGGTGAGTGCATTGTCATCCATCATCATATCTACCAACCCCTTCTGGAAAGCGTAATCATTATTTGCAGCCGTATAATAAAGTTGACGCTGTATCTCAGGATTAAGTGATTGTATCGTTATTTCCCATTCATTACCAACTGGAACTTTGGATGTACCAATTTTTATTTCATTGTCCGTCCTCGGATCAAGTTTTGAAAGATATTCGTATACGTTTGCCGGTGCAGCTTCCAGTAAGGGTAGCTCATACTCTCCCGTTACCAACCAGTCCGAATTCCTTAAATTGAACGTCCTTGCGTCATATTTATCGGTATTTTTTTTATATTCTTCAACCTCTTTATAAACCTGGTCAGTATCCTTTTTCCATTTTTCAGCCTGAACTCCTAATTTTGCGGCATTTTGCATCCATTGTAAATACTCTTTATCCGTTATTTTAGGCTCTCCGAATCCTCTTTTTACCTTACCGTCCTCTCCATAAGTTAACATATTGGCGTATTCCTCCTGAAGCATATCAATCGCCTCTGTCATAACTTCCTGATGCTTCTTCATAATAGGCTCTGCCGAATTATATTCGATCATGGCCTTTTGGATAGCCTGTTTCTTTAACCTTTGATCTTGCGCTCTTTGCTTAAATAAATAATTAACATTCTGCATAGACTGTCCAATCCCTGAGAAATCCAAAGGTTTTATGTTATCTGGTTGATATGTTGGTATAAGTGCCATTATGCTAATGCTGCCGTTTGTAATGCATCTTGTCCTGTATTCATATATGTAGTAAATAAATCCATCATGGCTTGCTGATTAGCCCTTCTTTCTTCGCGCGCCTCATCAGATTCTCCCTCGTAAAATCCTACCTGTGATCCATATAAATCAGCGGCAAACGCTAGTGGATTCATTGACTGTGCTTGCGTTATAGACCAATTAAGATTAGCCATCCACCGAGCCATCTCATTATTCTGGAACATTGTATTTTGCATATTAGCCTGTTGTCCTGCTATTCCTGCCTGTTGTCCCGCTATTCCCGCGCTAAACTGCCCTAAGTTAGTCCTAATTCCCGCAGCATTTTGACTAAATCCGGCGGCTTTATTTAATGCATCTCCCCTAGCTGTCCCTGATGTTAAATATGCATCAGCTAAATTCTGTTGCATTTGTGTTTTATATCGTCCGGCCTCTAACGATAAATTAGCCATTTGACTTTGATTTCCCTGCAATAACGACACCAATGAATTTTGTGACAACCCTCCCATTGATTTTAACATGTTTATATTTCCGGATAGCCCACTGGTAATCTGATCTCTGTAAATATCCATCCCCGGCATTTCCGATCTTGCTAACTTCTTATACCCTGACAAATAATCGCCCGTCGAACTCATTATCTCATCAAGCATCGAATCGGTGTACTCCTGCCCCTGCCTTAAATATCTACCAACACCTACTTCTGTATTTCTTCCTATGTCTGATAATCCAGAACTTATTTCACCCAACATATCCATGTATGAGGTTAAATCAAGTTGTGGGTTATTACGAAGTAATTCCTCTACTTGCTTTTTGTATTGCCCATATTGTTCTTCATATTTAGGCTTTAAGTTCTCAAGATTATGCATAGCAGTATCTCTCTGCTCGTCTGATTCTTGCTGACTCGCTATATTAGGAAAAAATGTTTCTAACATCCGATCACGAAATGCCATCGTATTATTGTTTTTCCAAAATTAACATTTTCTTTATACTGTATTTTCAAACCCTATTTTTACCGCTCTTAAAATATTAGCTGTTAGTTTAGTATTACGCAAAGTAATGTTTATTACCTTACCTCGTAATAACTCCCCGTTAACAAGCCCTATCTTACCTACCGAAACACCCTTCTTGTTAAGTACATTTCTTAAAAACCATGCTATATATTTTGTATCGTAATTTTTAAAATGTATCTCTTTTAAAAGAGACGCCATCTTCGGTGCGTTCCATTCATATGAATCATAATTCTGTACGGCACCCATATCATCATTTATCGTTATATCCCATTCACTACTTGGAGACCATACCTGATCAGAATCTAACTCTATATTTCTGAATATATTTATATTCCCTGTGTGAAAATGTAATTTTATATATCCTGTGCTTACTCTTATAGATGAGATATGATGTTCATAAACCCTTCCCATGTCTAATGAAAAAAATCTATTATCATTCATCCCGAAATACCATTCATTTGCAAATGAATAGAATGATAACCATGAGTTAGTAGGTTCATGAAACCCTAACGTGACACTTTGAGATGGGTTAGTACTATTAATATAAGTAAAAATATATAGGTTCTTAACAGGGTCAAATGCGCTTCTTATATAGTATGTATCCCCTGCCTTTATAGCTGAGGCTACTAACTTTGATAAATATATCCCATATGCTTTCATTTTAAAAGCATTAAGATTTGTTTCGTGTGGTTCAGTGATATTAAGCAATCCATCTTGGGAAAACCTATACCATGCCGATGTTCTGTAATCATAAAAATAATCAGCATATAACGTGCCTGCCATACTATTGATATGCGAGCATCCGACATCATAAGGTAATTCGTTTTTTGCCGACAAAAAATTATTCCCGGTAATCAAAGCCCTTGACCCATCCGCATAGGTTACTTCATCTTTATTAAGATAATATACAGTAATCTTTTTTTCCTGATACGCCCTTAATGTATCACCTTTTATACTTAATCCGGTAATAACTCCATTTTTTATATCCATATAAACAGGTTGGGTAATAAACCTGTTTACTGTATTATATTTGAGATCTGCATTTTGATATTTTTCTCCATATACTAACGTATGAAGGGTCTCATTTCGTTGATCAGCATTATATGTATTAACCCTTCCAAATGGCAATGCTCTTGAATTATATGCGAATGATGATGAAACAGACTCTACATTCCCCCAAATAGGTATCAATCTGTATTCCGTACTTCCTAGATGTACAAATAAACTACCAAAATGGTAGTATAAATTGTACGTGTCCCCAAAATTTAATACCCCTCTTGCCGGGACACCTTCACTTTGATTATTAATGGATATAGACCCTGACTCTACAGGAGGACTATAACTTGTATTAACCATATGATACCCGCCTGTAATATCCATTATATCTCCTATTTCATGGTATACTAAATTATCTTCTCCTGTATTTTGTATCGGCCTGTAAAACTGAAAATAATAAATAGGGTAAAATTGGAGAAAAACATTAAATATAGACGTATATTTTTTTAGTGACGGTAGTAATATCTTGCCATCATCATCTACCCCAAGCACTGTTACATCTATATCTTCAGTCCCATAATACTGATATTTCCATGTGTCGCTCTCATTTAATGTCCCTGATATCCTCCCTACAATTCGCATCCTATCTCCTTTACGCACGTCAAATACATTAAAATTAGATGATTCATTAATGTCATAACACCTATTCAACGCAGCATCAATATCCAATCTGAAATACAGCCCATCATCTACAAAATCTGCCGTATCTGTAAATGTCGGATATAGCAATACAGGTATCGTAAAATGAGATGATATCCCGTTTGTACCATACATAAAACGATAACATACGGCCCATGAAGGGGGTAAATGGTTTATAACAAATGTTATATAATTATGTACATATCCATTATAAGTAGCCGGATATCTTGGCATAACTACCGAAAGGTCTTTAATTAAAGCCCTACCCTGTCTATTATATGAATCATAATAACATATAGCTAATTTTTCCGTACATCTTGTTTTTAAAATGAGGGATTTGGTCAATATAGGCGCGGTAAAAGCATAGGCATATATCGTATGGGTAGAATACCCTGTATTGTTTATCTGTAATCTATGCGGAGATCCACCCGTTGTTAACACACTGGCAGTTACACCTGCCCATGCGGTATCCTCAGTAATAGCCCCTGCGAAAAATGATACTATAGCGGCATTTGATGTCACCGACGCCTTATGTAGATAATAAAATTTCCTGTATGAATCTATAATATTACCAGTATTAATGACTTTACATAACACTACATATATAGATGCCAATGTATTACCTCCGGCATAATATATATCCATTGTTGTAGATGAAATATATGGATCTCCTGAACGATATGCAATCCCGCCAGGATTAGCAACCCTTTTATAATGAAATGAAAATAAATCAATATCAATATCTACATTATCATAATTTACATTATTTTGACCTAGTATTATTCTATTGTCTGCCAAACAAGATACTTGCGATGTTAACGGTATTTCCTCATATATATAATCTACTGACTCTACCGGTGCGGTACCCATCTTGTCATTATAAAAATAATAATCAGCAGTATCCCCACTCATCTCTATTACATCATACAAGACCCATCCCCCTAACGCGCCACTGCCTATATCGACTACCCTTACATATAACTCCAATTTTTCAATATTGCTGTAATCTCTTTCTAACCCCACTATAATGCAATTATTCACTGTATTCGTGAATTCGTAATCCCCTGCTATAGTTTCATTTCGATAATCATAAACAATATCACTGTAATGACCTAAAAGACTTTTTTGCCCTGTGTCAAATACATTAATAAAAGCAAATTGGAATAACTTACCCCAAATATTATTGGTAGCTATATTAATATTGGAATATAATGTTAATGTCGGTTTTTTCTGCGGAGATGGTTTTATTAGATTAATCTCACTAGCTTGCAGGGAAGAATATTTTCCGTCTGCAAGGTTTTTTATATTGACAAGCCTCTGAGGATTTACCCCATCATTCATAAATAACATTGTATCATCACCTGTACCAATAGTAAACATAGTAACGGGCTTATCAGATTGAAAAGCCCATGCGGATTTCGCATATGATATATTTTGAAAAGTATTGTCATGATAAAATCTTATGATACAATGTTGATTATTACTATTATATATTGCTAATATTTCTGCATTATTTTCAATATCCGGGCAGCTCCCTATACATTTATTCGTTCCCGGAGGAAGTGTTCTATTAATCAACGTAAGTTCTCTGCGACTCTCAATAACTGATATATCTCCGTCGGGATACACCATATCCAGTCTATCCCTGGAATCTCCCAATGGAATATTATGAAGGTCATCATCCCAATTTAATTTTTTACCTGCCGGTGATATATTCCCATATTGCATTATCTTACGCTACTTTTATTGTTCCATGCATCAAGCCACTCTTGTAATGATGGCATTTCAATAAGTTTTATCTTTCTCTTTTCTCGTTCATAAATTGCCTGATATCTTCTTACTATATATTCTTGCACCGACCTGTCGTGTTCTACGTCTGCCAATAATATAAAAGAAACTATAGCGGCAGCATATTTAGCAGGAATCGGTGTTAATGTAGATCCGCTTATTCCTGAACTCACATACATTAATATCAACTCGTCATGTATCGTGGCATTAACTATGATTTCTTTGGTATAATAATCCAGTGTATAATACCCGTAAGCATTAACCCCTCCAACGGCAGTAAAACTATCCGCTTGCGACGTTGGTAAATCAACACCTTCCCCTGCTGAACTGTCGAGAGACTCGTCTATTCCAACAACCGTCTTTGTCGGTATAATTTCATTTATCCTGGTTAACGGCCATAACTTACCATTGTACGGAACATTAAGACTTATAAATTCTTCCATATCTGAAGGAAAGTCGATACGATTATTTCCATCGGGGGCAACCCTGACCCATTTCTTCCCGTCTTTAGTGACCATCAACCTTAATTCCCTGCATGCGTCAATGGCAAACTCCGTAAACCGCCTTTTGTTATAAACACTTCTCTGGTTTTCAGGCAGCTTATAAATGGCTTTATTTACAATATCTTCAAGATATATGGATGCTTTTATTTCTGTGTTTATCTCTGCCATCGTTAGTTATTTCTTATGTCGATAATCGGTTCTTTTCTTAAGAAATCAAGTGCTAATTCAAGTACCTCATAATCTCTCCCCATAGGCATGTATACCTCATCTGTCGTTGCGAACTCCCTGAATTCAATAGCTAAATCCATTCTCACAGTAGATATTTTAGGAGTCGGACTTGACCCTGTGTCTATCTCGTCCTGAGATAGACTTTCCATATTATAATATTCAATCCTTTCACGTTTTATTATCGTATAAATTGTCGTGTCTATTAAATCAACGAGTAGCCCGGTAGTAAGAAGGACATCTTGTTCTGACATAGGCGCAAACCTTATTCCTGATCCCTGAACGGTACTGACTATCATTTCTCCGTTAATATGAGGAACTATCGCGGCAGGCCAATCAGAGTAATAAACATCTGCATTTGAATCATAAGTAACGGCAATACTTGTAAATCTTTTCCTGCATAGATCAAAATTTCTTACACCTCCCCTTACAAGATCGAATACAATCTGATTATACGCCGTATTTATAGCAGCTTCCACAGACTGCTTCTCAATGTTCTTTCTGAGTGCCTCGCCTAATTCTTCATGAACAAAATCTATGTATTCCTGTTTGGTCATTTGCTTTCCTCCATTTGCCGTTTAGCTAATGTTATTTGTTCTGAATTCATATCTCCTAACATACGCTGTAACTCACCAACTATATATTCCTGAAATGCAGGATGAAAATTTTCATCAAGTTCCAACTCCACCGTTGCCGATGTTTTAGTGCCTGTCGTTGTCCCGTCTCTGTATTGCGATCCACTTGTTATCGCTTGCGTAGTTCCTGCCGATATGAATTGTGTTTGATAATTAGCATCTATATAATAATCTAAAAATGGCGTAACGGGTCTTTTTACGTATGACAAATGTATAGATGAAATATCTGTAGGCCATACATAAATATAACTATGCGGCGTAGCTGTCTCAAGACCATTTATCTCTCTTAGTATTGTAGCAACCGGATATTCGTCTATCGGCTTACGCATAGATGATTGTCTGTTCCTTAATTCGTATTCATCAATAAGTTCAATTTCTCTTATCTGTCCATTATAGGCAGTGGCCGTCTTTGCTGATAACCAATATAACATTGTAAATGATAGATTATGCTTCCTTTTTTGAGCATCTACCAGCGTGCTACTTGTTGTGTCCTGAATTATTAAATTGTTGATAAGCTTTGATGAATATATAGTCTTAGGACGTATCGCACCACTGGAAAGTATATAGAACTGTTCTTCTATCTTATTCTTAATGAACTGATGATATAAAGAATAGATAAGAGGATTCCACCTATCCATAGATATCAACCCTTCATTACCATCTTTTGATAGTATCGTATGTACATTTTTATATATCTGAGCTAGCGTCATGATTAATTTTCTTTATCTACCTTTTGTTCTACATAAGATAATATTTGCTCGTTAGATATTGGTACATTAACATACCCTAACATTATCCTTACTATATCAAGATATTTATCGGTAGTTGACCATTCAAGTTCTACCGAATTAGATGAATCATATATCTGGATGGCATTTTCTAACTTCAATGCAATCTTTGGTGTATTTCCTTTTTTTAAATATACAAGCGTAACCTGAGTTATTGAAGTAGGATATACTTGAAATATCCCATCTTTTAATTCTACTATCGGATAAGTAGTAGTCGGCTGAGTAATAGAATTATTTCTCCTTCTTGCACATTCTTCCGAGGTTACAAATTTTACCTCATACCCGTTAGAAGTAACCTCCATCCTTGCTTTATGCCAGTAATCGGCAGGTAAATTACCCGCCCCGTTAGTCAATGAAATATTTACAAATGTTTTAAAAGGTAGTAAGGCATCCATTATCTGTTGCTCGTTCTCGAAACCTTTTTCTTCGCCTATGCGACCGTATACAGTCCTCTTTAATTCTTCATTCGCGAATTCAAGATACCTGTTTATTTGGTCAAGTGATATGTCAAGTTTCTTCTCTCCTACGAAATGCCAGAAAGTATATAACACGTCCTTTAAAGTCATTACCTTTTACTTTTCTTCAAAAGTAATGATTTCTAAATATTGAGATTTTAAGTATTAATTATAGGAAATCTAATTCCTCCTAACGATGAGTATAAGCCGTCGTTTTAATGCGGTTTATACCGTGTTGTACCCCGTTTTTATTCTTTGCGTTCTTGAGTTCTAAAATAATTAATGCTTTTGTGTAGGAATTAAAATATTTTTTATATATTTGCATTATGGTAAAAGGTTTTCGATATAGGGTTTATCCGAACAAAGAGCAGGAACAGCAATTAAATCAGATGCTGGGAAATGCTCGTTTTGTATACAATTGGGCATTGGATAGACGTATAAAGGAATACCAATCAGAAAAGAAAAGCATATCCGCTTTTACTTTAATGACCGAACTTACTCAGTTAAAAAAGAATCCCGAATATGAGTGGTTAAAGCTATCTGTTGCTCAAAGTTTGCAGCAATCCATTGTAAATATGGACAAAGCATTTACACGTTTCTTTAAGCAAAAGAAGGGCTTCCCAAAATTTAAGAGCAAGCACAAAGGGACTCACAGTGTCGGATTTCCGCAAAACACGAAAGTAGATTTTGAAAATAATAAAGTATCTGTAAATAAAATTGGATGGATAAAAACTAAGATTAGCAGAACGTTTGACGGCAAAATAAAAACAGCAGCAATAGAGAAAAAACCAACTGGAAAGTTCTTTGTTTCAATAACGGTTGAATTACCTGATGTTAAAGTGAAGCAAAAGCCTATATCGAAGGTTAATGCTGTTGGTATTGATACTGGAATAAAAACATTTGCAACTTTATCTGATGGTACTGAAATAGAAAATCCAAAACACTTAAAAAACTCAATACAAAGATTAAAAGTATTACAACGTAGAGCTTCAAAAAAGCAAAAAGGAAGCTCAAACAGAAAAAAAGCAAACTTAAAAGTGGCTTTGCTTCACGAGAAAATATCAAATCAGAGATTAGATTTCCTACACAAAATAACTACTGCGATAGCCAAACAGTACAATACGGTTGCGTGTGAAAACTTAAACATATATGGTATGATGAGAAACCACAAACTTGCACAATCTATTTCGGATTTAGGATTAGGTAGATTTTATACCTTGTTGCAATACAAGATGCAGGAACAAGGCGGTAACTATTTAGAAATAGGAAGATTTGAACCAAGTTCTAAAATGTGCGGTTGTGGTGAAATAAATAAAGAATTAAAATTATCTGACCGAGTTTGGACTTGTAGTAAATGCGGTATTGAAAACAATAGAGATTTTCTTGCTGCAAATAATATTCTAAAATTCGGATTACAGAAACAAAACTTACTCACGGCAGGTACTGTCGGAAGAGCCTCTGGAGATGTCGGCATTAGTCGAATCTATGAAGGAGGAACTGTTTATGGTCGCTCTTTGCGTCCTTAAATGGGGTACAACTCCCAATACCTGATCTTTCCTTTCTTCATATCCTGTACTAAATTTTCACGGGAATATGGATACGCTGTTATCTTTTTATAATCTCCCTGCGAGACTAATCCAAGTCTTTCTTTACACTCGTCAAGTATTTCTATTGTATCTTCAATGGAGAGTTGTTGAATATTATATTTTTGTTTTTCTGTAAGTGCCATTGTTACTGTATTACATGATTATTTACGTCTGTAAAGTGCGCTTATACATATGTTAGCAACAACCCTAAAAGAGCCGCTGCTGTGCCGAGAAGTTTTTAAAACGCTTTTCTTGCTTCTCGTAATAATGTTCGTTTATTTCAAATCCTACAAAGTTGAACCCGCCTTTATACGCTGCTATTCTTGAACTTCCACTTCCTAAATGGGTATCTAAAATCAAATCCCCCTGCTTTGCGTAATTCTGCAAAATCCAACTATAAAGCATTTCAGGTTTTTGAGTTGGGTGAAATCTGCCCCCTTGCTCGTTATTTTTAGCAAGTGCCTTTCCTCTACTCATTTCAAATATTCGTAAGGCTTTGTTAAAACTTGTCCATGCAAGTTCCCCATCGGCAAGGCTAAAATCTCTTTGCCCTTTATCCCACATTACCCAACCCATTGATGGGGGCAGATATTCCGTAAAGTAATTGCCACCCCACACAATTTGATTTTTAGATACCCTAAACAACTGCTCCCAATATTCAAAGGTTGGTATTTCATTATCCCAATCAGTATCAGCGTATAATTTCCAACCTCTCCCAGCTTTGCTTTTACCTTCTGCTTTTATTCTTTGCATAGCAGCGTTATTTTGGGCTTTATCTGCTCCAATTCCATAAGGCGGGTCAACTATTGCCAAATCAAAGTAATTATCTGCAAAGCGTTTTAAACCCTGCACACAATCCTCGTTAAAGACAATAGAAAAAGGGCAGTTGCTAACATCGGGTATAACCAATGGCGGGTTTTCTGCTATTTGAAAGTTATTTGCTTCGTTCATTCTGTATCGTATTTTGAAAGTTTTGTACTCGTAATCCGCCACTGGTCATACCCGCAGCCGTTATGCACAAGTTTAAGACCGTGCCAATTTTGAGAGCCATTGCGAATAAATTTCAGTCGCTATGTTTGCTGTCATTACAGGCGGAACGCTCATTCCGATTAAATACTGAGGGTTGTTAAATTCCAAGTGGTTGTAATCAATAGGATAACTACCTATTAAGCTAACTGTGTTTTTATCAATCAACGTATTTTCATCAAGCCAATATCTATTTATGTCTGTCGCTATTGTGTTGCTTGCTCTATTCAAGTCTAACATTACATCGCCAAATCTATCTTCTGAATAATTTTGACTTTCTTTTTTTGCAATACCTTTTGCAAATTGCTTTATAGGTATTTCCGGCTCATTAAAATTCAATTCCAATTTAGGATTAACCGTAAACAAATCTTGCTGATACAAAAAAGGTTCAGCTAAATCTTTACGTAAACAAATAAAAAACACTCGCTCACGTCTTTGAGGTACACCCATTTTTGAAGCATCTAAAAGCCAATGTTGGCAGTAATATCCTGCTTGGTCAAACTCACGGTATATTTGTCTTACATATTTCTTCGCTTCGCCTAAAAGCAACCCTTTCACATTTTCAGCAACCACAACTTTCGGCTGTAATTTCTTCGCCAAATCAATAAAATCAAAAAACAAAGTATCTAAAACTTGCATCGCTTGACCTTCTCTAAAAACCTTATCTTTACCCCAGTCTTTTTCTCTATTTCCAGCCATTGAAAAACTGCTACAAGGTGGTGAACCGTCCAAAATATCAAGGTTGTATAATTCCTTTGGTAAATCCTTTCTAAGTTTAAAGGTTTGTATCGGTTCTAAATAGCTGTATTTGGGGTTGTGGTTAGTTCGGTATGCTTCCATCATTTTAGGGTCAATCTCATTGCATCCTATCACATCAAACCCCGCTAATTTGTAACCCATTGTTGAACCACCACCACAAGCAAAGCAACTAAATACTTTGCCCTTATCCTTTGTAAAGTTGGCATCTTTCAAAGTCCAACGATAAGGAAAACGATGAGAAAAAACCTGTGCATAACCCGGTATATAACCAATAGCGGGGGCGGTGCTGTTTTGAAGTTCTGTGCTTTCTATATTCATTCTACTAATTTGATAAGTTATTACTATTTAATCCGCTACTGGTCATATACCCAACGTTAGCCGCAACCCTAAAACGGTAGTTCGTCAGGTTCGTCACCTAATCGAAATTTCCATTTAGTGTTTTGATAGCGTTCAATAAGTGAACCTATTTCTCGGCCAAGCGATTCCTTAGCTATTTCAGCAAATAAAGCCTTTTGATAGTGAGTATTTCCGTTTTTCATCACATCGTAAAGCATCTGTACTGCTCTTAATTGAGCGATTTGAAAAGATATAAGTTGCCTGTACTCTTCCCGGCATTCCCTGAATTTGTTTTCCAGGTCATTAAGTTTTCGTTGTTTTTCTTCAACCTTCTTATTTAATGATTCAATCATTTCAACATCAGAAGGGCAGCGGCTAACATCGTGTAGCTGCAATGGCTGGTGTTGTTCTTCGTTTGACATTTTGTAAGTATTTTAAAGTTTATAATTCTAATTATGCTTTTCGGTTACTTGCCGCCACTGGCAGCTACACCCACCGTTACCGCCAATTAAAAAGACGGCACTACTTCAATTTCAGACTGACACTTTAAGCATTTACCTTTTGGCAATAATGGCTGTCCGTATTTTTTGTGGTTATGCCAATCTTGGTCATATCCTTCTGTTAACATAAGTTTAAATCCACACTCAGATTCAAATTGAACTCTTGGATATGGAATGTTTTTAGGTTGCGGGTTTGATTTTTTATATTTACACATAATCTATATATTTTTTTAAGTTAATAAAATGTTCACTATCTTTTAAATTTAATGGTTCTTTGTTTATAAAGTCAAAAGATTCAATTTGAGCAACAAGGCGTTTTGAATGTTCTGCCATTTCCTCAATAGTTTTGTTCATTTTTTCCATAATATTTTTTACAGGCGAGCATCCTGTGAATCCTCCGTAAAATTCACCATCAGCATTAAAATAATCTGATTTAATTTCTTGAAATTCCAAATAATTACTCATGACTTTTAAAATTAACTGGCGGTAACAAAGGCTAAAAAACATAGCCTGACAAGTTCCTGCCTATTTTGAAACGTGATTACAAGGCTACGTTTCTTAGCCTCAACCGTTATGCGCCATTTACCCTGCGCACAATTTCTTCATATAATTCTCTTTTATTTTGTTGCAACTTAATTTCTTCTAATGTCATTTGTGGATGTTCATAAGCAAACCAACATACTATTTCATTATCAATTTCTAATCCGTAATTAATCATTTCCCATCCTGGGTGTTTTTTATCTCTATTCACGTCTTTTACAATTCTAAAATTAAAACGTCGCATAACAGCAAATAAATCCAATACTCGCTGCGCAATAAGTTCAGCCCTTTCGGGTTCCATGTTAAATCCTACTATTTCGATAATTTTTTCTTTCATAATCGTACTATATTTATTTGCAACACGTTATGCAACATTTAAAGTATAACGCTTACCATATTTTGAACGGGCATATTCGTGAGCGTCTAAGTAAGTGCCTGTAAATTCATCAGAATGATTCCAGTCATTTTTTTGTTTGTTCCAAGTGATGTAGTCATCAGCATAAATTAAAAAACGTTGCATAACATCGGCTATAAAATCATTGCCGTGTTCGTGCTTATCCGAAGTTTTGTTCTCTTTATTCATTTTATTTTTAATTTGAAAGTTAGGGCGTTTTACTCGGCAACGCTTCATAGCCGTAATCCGTTAGCTGCAAGTGCTACGTTCCAGTTTTAATTGAAGGTTCGTGCATATCAGCCGTAATAATATTTTTTTCTCCCACCCGCTCTTTTGAAATTTCGTACATATCAAAATCATTCTCAATTCCAATATAGTTTCGGTTTAATTCAAAGCAAGCAAGTCCAGTTGTGTTACTTCCGCAAGTATTATCAAGTACCCAATCATTTTCATTTGAATATGTTTTTACAAGATATTTAATCAACTCCAGCGGTTTTTGTGTTGGATGTAATGCTGATTTCTGTTTATCAGTTGCAAAGGTCAAAACACTTTTCGGGTAGCGTTCGGTACTATCATAAGTTGTCAATCCGTGTTCACCGTAATTGGTTGTCTTTTTTGAGTTTCGCTTATGCTTTGCTGTGCTTACCTTCCTTTTGTGTCCAGTCGTTTTTTGTGGGTTATATGTTGGTAATTTCTTGTAAAACACCAATATATCTTCGTGGCTTCTTAAGGGCATTCTTTTAGCGTTCAAATGTCCTGTTGGTGTGGTTTTCTGCCATATCAAGTTATATCTATGTAGCTTCTCATTTGAAAGCATCAACCTTGCAGAAAATTTATCTTGTCCAAAAAGAACTATTGCACCATTTTCAACTATTACTCTTTCGTATTGCTCCCAAAGCAAATCCAAGTCAATTAATGAATCCCATTTATTTTTAGTCACACCATAGGGTAAATCACAGCAGATTAGGTTTATACTCTGGTCAGGTATTTGCTTCATCATCTGAAGGCATTCACCATACCAAAGGATGTTTTTGTTTTTTTCAAAACCATTTTTGCCACCGCTCAAAAAAATATTATTACTACGTTCGTTTTTCATATTAAAGTTTTGTTTTTAAAATCCGCACCAGACAGCTAACACGGTATATAAAAAATAGCCCATGAAAGGTTCGTGCGTTGTTCAAAGTTTGCGGTTGGGCTACTTTTCATATACCCATCCGTTGTGCGCAATACTACTCACACAACTTGCTGAATCTTAATTCTGTTATATCAACTGTTTTTGGCCCATCATAGGTTTTTGCACGAATAGAGTTTCCCCATTCAATTATATCTTTCAAACTATCAGTGTCATTAAAAATTTTCGTGTGTCCTACGTCTTTTATTTCTTCGTAAGAAACTCTTTCAGTATTAAAAACTGTTACTGCAAATTTCATAACCGTACTGCGCACAACACATTATATAAAACAGTGGGGTGTCATACGTCTTTTTAGCCCACCTGCCTTGTTGTTAGTTTATTACGATGCGAAAATGTAAGGCTTTAAATCCCCACCGTTTCATATAATCAACCGTTAGCAGCAATAACTACCGACCACCTTCGACATAGTGTTCACGTATTTCTTCCGCTGCATCTTTTTGAGCATCAACCGCCCCTTCTTGATAACACTTTTCAGCAAAATCACGAAGGATAGTTGCACTTGCTTCTAAGTTTTCAGACTGCATCAAAAGTTCTGCTAACTCATAAATTTCTTTTTCTTGTTTTGACTGTTCCATTTTTTTTAATCCGTTACTGCTGCTAACAAGGTATTGGCAATACCCGCTGGACAGCTTGTTTATAATTTAAAGTTTCTAAGTGCGGGCATCGCCAATACCCGACCGTTAGCCACAAGTGCTACATTCCGTTTTCAATTCAAGTTCATCTTTTGTAAGCGCAAAAAATAAATTCTGCAATTGATGAACAGATTTAACTAATATTGAATAATTCGGGTTCATTCTGGACATAAACTCACCAGTGACTAAATTTCTATGAATGTTAAAAATTATCGGATGTTTCCGTAGTATAAACTCGTTTGGAGTTTCTTCAATAAATCCAAATTTTGTAAGCCATTCTTCATCTAATTCAATTGGGGCTAAATCAAAATATTTGTCTTTTTCCCAAGGATGCACATACCCTTTTACTTTCAATTCAAAACCATCTTGTGTAATTTCAATCCCTTCAATTGCCCCAACATTTCCCCATCCTTTGCTTGTAAGTAAATTTCCAATTCTAAAATTTTTTGCTTCCATTTCGTTTTCAAATTAAGTTTATTACTAATTGACCGCACCAGATGGCTAACAAGTGGTATAAAACAAAACCTCTGGTTGCTTAGTCGCATTGTTCAGGCTGTGGTGGTGTCGGTTTCGATTTCATACCACAAGCCGTTAGCGGTAATATGGGCTAAGGTCAATGCTATTTTCAACCTCGTTTCCCCACGCATCCCAACCCTTCGCACTCTGCCTTGCAAACATTTCTAATTTTGTTTGTGTTGGAAACATAAGTTCAATTCTATTTCTTATTTCAGTTGGTTTAGCAGAGTGTTTTCCACGCATTTCAGATAAAAACTGACGAACATTTCTTGCCCCTCTTGGAGTTGGTATTTTACCCCGCCTTCCAACTAAACATATTTCACATTCGCTCATAGTATAATGTCCAGGGTTAGCCCTTTGTTTGTGCCAAATAAAAGCTATTGTGCTATATTTAAAGCCCCATTTTTTCATAAGTTCAATTCCATCATCAAGCATCGGGCTAACCACCCACATAAACAGCATAGAGTTTTTATCTGAAATGCTCCCCAACGGCAACCCACCCAACTCAGCAATAGTCATCGTTCCATAATGGGTGTTAAGCTCCCCATTCAAAATACTTGTTTTTGCAAGGCTTTCTTTGGTCTTATATTGCCAAGCTGGATCTGCGTAAATTATTTCGTATTTTTTCATCTTTTGTACTTCTAATCCGCCCATACATACCGCTAACAATGCGTATAAGTAATGGCGGTTTTTGTGTTAATATTTAAGTTTAGTTCTCTTTTCAATCTTTGTGCTTTACGAAAGGTAGTTGCATTCTATCCGCCACTACTCATACGCTCGTCCGTTAGCCACCATACTCAAGAAACTCCACAGCTTCTTTTAATGGTAGATAATTTTGTTTCGAAACTATGATACTATCCCACGCACCATATTTGCATTTATAACCAAATATGTATTTAAAAGCAACCAATACCCGTTTGAAAATATTACGGTATGTGATTAAGTGTGGACAAAGTATCACTTCTCTATATCCTTCTGAAAAATCTTTGTCTTTATGTATTATTATTTGATGCTCCGCCGACCCGCAATCACATAAAAGTACGGTGGCTAACACACAGTCATCAGCAATATTTGCCGTGCCTTGTGGATTATTTTCTGCTAATTTTGTCATTTGTGTTTAAAATTAAATTTAGTGAAGCAAATACTGCTGATACCGTCAAACGTTAGCGTCCAGTTTGCGATTGACATTTATCGCAGTAAACTTTTTCGCCATATATTTCAGCTACTACACCGTCTACGCAATGCGGATTATCGCAAACCGTATCGCTAACATGCGGTATAGGTAATTTGCCGTTCTTTGTTCGAGTGTAATCTGCCAACGCTCTGAATACTTCTGGGTTTAAAAACACATTATAGTTTCCAATATGTAAGGCAAGAAGATATTTTTGCCCTTCGGTACTTTTAATAAGTTCCTCTACTTTTTTCCCTTTGTATTTCCCTTTGTTTATTTGTGTATTCAATGAATAATATGCCATCGCTCGTATTTTTAAGTTAAGTATTTCAATTCAAGTCCGGTGCGGTGCGTTGGGCAAACATACCCATACCGCCAGCCTTGTTGTGTGCAATGGGCTAAATCCGTTTTTCAAATCAACATTTCTGCTAATAATCAAAAAAGAAAAAGCCCACGCTCACAAAAATTTAAGCCAATTGTTTACCTTCTACATTTCTCTTTTTACGGTCAGACGTTCTTTTTTCTAACCACATCAAAGATTCTTGAAGTTTAGTAATTACAATTGCATTTTCACGGCAAGGGAATTTTCCTTGTAAGTAGTTCATTCGGTCAATTAAGACTTCAAGAAGTTCCTCGTTAGTTGTTCCATCATTTACCGTTTTCAATTCGGTTGTGCCTTCAATTGGCGTTTTCTCAATGAATTGGATTTCTTGAGTGTTTTCAGCGTTCTCAAAACCGCTTAATTGGTACTTGTGACCTTCTGTTAATACTTTCATTGTATCAGATTTATATAAATGGGTACTCTATAAAGTTTTCCCCCTCCCTTTTTTCTTTTTTGTTCAGTATTTCAAATAAAGTTTAGTACTAAATCACCGCCCACAGACACACAACAATGTATAAACGGCATTAAAACGACCGTTTATACTAACCGTTAGGCAACATACTACCATTGCCCTTGTTTTATAATTATCACCTTACTGTCAGGATATTCTTTTTTGCATTCTTCAATGCTTTCAAATACAGGTATCCAATATTTACCCATCCCTGGATATGTTGTAATTGGTAGTTTAACACCAAAATTATCTACATTTAAAGATTTCCAACTCATTACCAATTCAGGTAAATAAAGTACGTTGCCTAACACAGTGTCAACCGCAATAGCGGGTTCTGTGGTTTGCGAAGTGTTCTGCTCTTTATTCATATTCGTATAATTTGATAGGTTATTACTTTCTAATCCGCTACATGCGGTTACACTCAACGTTATGTGCAATAAACCTCCTCAATAAGCCCAACCCCTGCCGGAGGCCGCACAGCATATACCAGCCGTATATGCAATGCTTCAAATCCATTCCCACCGCACATGTTGGGCTTGCCATACGCTCACGGTTTACAGCACATAACAACGTGTATATGCCATAAAAAAAGCTATTGAGTTCATGTTTCATATTGTAGTTCGGGTAAGGCATTTGAATTTAAAACCCCCACGCGCATGAAAGACAAGATATGAGCAATAACATCAACAGTCCAACCATCACCAAGTAAACACGCTGCGTCATTACGTTTCAAAATTGAGGTGTATCCTTCGGGTACAGTTTGTAGTCTTTCTAATTCAGTTTGTGTAAAGTATCTCAATCCTTTTTGCCAATCTAAATCAGGGCTTTCAAATACCACAGTTGTAAATCCTGTATCAGAATATCTATGCCACATTTTTTCAAGTGTCCGTAATGGTCGGCTATCACTTTCAAGTAATGCTCTGCTTTTTTCTCTATCAGTATATCCACTTTCTAAAATGTGTTTAAGTAGTATTCCTTTATCTTTTGGTTGTGGTATTACACACTTACGGCTACCAAATAAGTCGAAGTATTCCGGACCTACGTTTGTCCAATAAAGGCGGTCACGTAATTGAGCAGAAATCAAAGCCGAATTAATCCTTACTGGTTCGGTTTTCATGTAGTTGCTAATGGTGAAATAATCAGCATCACTCATCACTACATTTTCAAGTAGCCAATAGGTAGGATTTAATTCAGCTTTTAGCCGTAAGTATTCAAAGAAAAGCCCTGATTTAATCCCATTCAATCCATCACGTATTGCATTACCCCTGCTAAAATCCTGACAAGGTGAGCCACCTATTAGCAAGTCTATTTTTGGAAATGACTCACCGTGTAGTTTTGTAACATCACCTACCTGGATTGTATCAGGGAAATTGTGTTGAGTTACTTTTATGGCGTGTGGTTTAATCTCAGAGGCAAAATAGTTTTTAACTTTTACACCAAGTTTCTGCAATGCAATTTGCCCACACGACATCCCATCGAAAAGAGATAGTACATTAATTCCCTCCCCTTCGGTTTTAAATTCAAATGCCTTTAGTGCTTCGTTCATAGTTTGGTGTTAGCTTTTTTTACGTCATATACACTTGATACATTACCAGCAATGTTAAAACAGCTTTGGTGGCTTACGTTCTACGGTGCAAATTGTATCATTGTGGCTACCACCGTGAGCAACCAATAACACTTCGATTAATTCAGTGCCTCGTTTTTTACCCACACCCGAACTATTCCACCCAAAGCACATTACAATCCCGTTTGGTTTTAGTATTCGACTAATTTCGTTTATGTGCTTTGTTCTCCAACTGCTTTGCGTGGTTTCCATTGTAACAGGTATTCCAACATTTTTATAGCATTCGCTTACCTGCCTTAATGAATATGGTGGGTCATAAAAAACGAAATCAATTGAATTATCCTCAAACTGCTTTAAAAAATCAACAGCGTCTAAATGGTAATCCGTATCGTATTCAGGGTTTAAATCATTGGTAATTTTTGCTAATTTGCATTTGTTCGCAAATGGGTCTATGCTTACCATTTCTTTTTTCAAATACTTTGCTAGTGTCTTTTTCATTCCACTACATTTTTACAATTCAAACATATCCAATGTTTTTCTATCACATTATAGATCATATTACCCATACAATCAGGGCATGGTTTGACTATGAGAACTTCAACAGGGACGTTCAGCAGGCTTGCTATTTTTTCCATATAAATATTATCCGGCTGTATTTTATTTGTGCAATACCGGCTTATTGTTTCATCGCTACGGTTAAGCTGTTTGGACAGCCATACCTGCGTTCTGCCCTGCTCAATTAATACTTCTTGTATTCGGTTCATTTTATCGTTATTTTACTATGATTACATTTCCACTCATTCCGACTATAATAATCCTATCTTCGCCGGTAACACTTGTTTTGCGGACGACAAGACCTTCTTCATCAGCCTTACAACTTATTCTTAGATCACCTATTTCAAACCTTATTGTTGTCCCTTCCGGTAACTCAGGCTCTTGCTCGTCATTCATTTTTAATAAAATCTTCAATGATAGTTTTCATATTTTAATATTTCCTACAAATATACACAATAAATCAATAACTGTATAAAAAATGTGGAAAATTCTTTGCACAATCAAAAAAATGACTATCTTTGACCTTGAATTAGAATTTACATAATGACAACCACAACAATATTAATTGAAAAAAGTAGGATACAAATACTGGAAAAAGCCTGCAATGAACTAAATATTGAATACAAAGGCACTGAACCTTATGAAAGTAGTAAGCTCGCCAAAGCCGTTATTTCATATACTTATGATTCAATGTTATTTCAATTAGGGCAAATGGTACAATTGCTTGCACAAATGGCATAAAATCATTAAATTCAAATAACTTTAATTAAACAAATAATAAATTATGAGCTTCAGTAATCCAAGAGTAAAAAATCCGACAGTTAAATTCTTAGAATTTAAAGGAGAATCGGGAACATTTCAGTATTATGATAAAGAAACTGAAAAGAACATCACACTGCCCTTACCAATTTACTTTGTAGTTCTTGATGAATTGCATACCGTTAAAGGGTACAACAAGAACTATAAAGCCGGTATTGTTTCAAATGAAGTAAGAAACATCAAAGAAGAACTTCTTTCAGTAAGGGTCTTTAAAACCGACATCAAGTTAGTAGGAACCTGGGAAAAGATCAAAGGAGAAGTTGAAAGAATACAGGGACACTATTCAAAGTCAGTTTATGCAGGACTTATTGTAAAAGACAAACCTATGGAACTTGTTAATTTCCAGTTTCACGGTGCAAGCCGTTCCCCTTGGTTTGATTACAAAGGAGACAAAGAAAAATTTGGAGTTTCGGTACTTGAAACTGTTGAAGATAGTAGTGGATCCGTTTCTTTCAAAAGACCTGTGTTTAAAGCAGTAAAATTAAGGGACATCGACATTAAACAGGCTACAGAACTTGACCGGCAACTTCAGGAATACCTTAAACATTACTTCTCTCAGAAAGAAGAAGAAATTGTAAATTCAAGCATTGAAGATGTACAGGATGTAAAATACGATGATACGAAAACGGATACTGAAACAATGTATTCGGATATTGACCAGCGATTTGAAGAAAAGAAAAACACAAAAACAACACCTGATGGAGCAGATGACTTACCATTCTGATAATCAAGTAATTAGCGGATTACCAGAAAAAGCAAGTTCACAACTAACAGTATTACCGTCAAATAAAAGTCAGATAAATACTTTTGTTGAACGGTTCAGAGCCGAACTCGATGCAGGGTATATTAACCCACTTGATGTTGCTATTCAACTTAAGGCAATGGAAGAACTCATTAAGATACTCCGGGCTGATGAATTAGTCCGTGACAGAATTATGACGGAAGTTGAAAAAGATCCACAGAAAGTATTTTCATATAAGGGTGCAAAAGTTGAAAGGGCAGAAACCGGAGTTAAATATGATTTCTCCGGGTGTAATTCAAGCGTACTGAATGATCTTTACGCTAAGAGGAAAGAACTACTCGATCAGATTAAAAAGACTGAGGACGCTTTGAAAACGATTGAAAAAGCGGAAACGGAAACTTACGATAAGGTTACAGGTGAGAAAATTAATCCACCGGTAAGAACTTCAAATTCGTACGTGAAAATTACGCTTGGTAAGTGATCGTAAAATTACATCATGGAAGAAAAAGTAATACATCATGGAAGAAAAATTTTTATTAGCCTTTGACAAGATCCTGAAATTGACATTTCATTTTTATTCACAGAATGATAATTTCTGTTCAAAACAACAGCTCAGGGAAACTAACCCAATTGCATTAGCAAGATATACCGCAATAAATATATTTTATAAGTATGTTCAAAACCGGTTATCTAAAAAAATCATTGCTAATCGTGTCAACTACGGTAGTCATGCTTCTGTTTTTATAGGTATTAAAAAGGTTGATAATTATTGCTCGGTTTATTATAAAGAATCCGTGTATTTAAAATATCTGTGTTTAAAAGCATATAAGATACTTCAGCCTTTAGTATATGAGTTTGATTCGTTAAAATCAAAACAACCAATAGATAGAATTGTTGATGAAATCCTTGAAGAAAGACAACAAATCAATATAGGTCTGTACAGAAAAACAGCAATAAGGTTATTATTAGGACTACCAAAAGATTAAGTATATGATACAAGCACTTTCAATCCTATTAATTGTCTGGATTATTTTGATAATCCTTTGCTTTTCTTGGTATCTCTACATAGGGATAAGGTTTTTGTGGTCTATGTTCAGGAGGATTTTTGGGGACGATGAAATTTTATAATTTATGCCGTAAAACCAACCGATCTTCAGTCGGTTGGATGTAAGGCATGGTTAATAATCTTATACAAAGATAACAATTAATATAAAAATTGTATATTTGCAATATGTTAAAAGCGTTTAAATATCGTTTGAATCCTACAGCACCACAAGCTGAGTTAATCAATAAACATATTGGTTGCGCTCGCTTTGTGTATAACAATGCTTTGGCTTTTAAACAATCAGAATACGCTAAAGACAAAACCAACCATTCTTGGTATAGCCTTGTTAAACGACTCCCTGATTTAAAAAAAGAAAATGAATGGTTAAAAGAAGTTAATAGCCAGTCTTTGCAACAATCTATTGTTAATATGAACACTGCTTTTGAAAACTTCTTTAAGGGGCGTACTGATTTCCCTAAATTTAAGAAAAAGGGTAGAGGAAAACAGTCTTTCAATATTCCACAAAGTATAAAAATTGATAACGACAAACTTATTATTCCTAAGTTTAAAAAGGGTGTTGATATTGTATTACATAGGCAGATAAAGGGAGAAATAAAACAAGCTACGATAAGTAGAACGCCAACAGGTAAATATTTTGTATCTATTCTTTGCGAAACTGGCGAGGTAGAAAAACAATCAAAACCAGTTAATGAAGAAACAACAGTAGGGGTGGATTTAGGAATTAAATCTTTTCTTGTTGCCTCAAATGGCAAAGAATACGACAATCCAAAGTACTTACGTAAATCAATAGATCGCTTAAAATACCAGCAACGACAATTTTCAAGACACAAATCAAATAAGCGTAAACATCGGTTAGCTATTCTACATGAGAAAGTAGCCAACCAAAGAAAAGACTTTTTGCACAAGGTCAGTACAGAGTTAATAAGAGAGAACCAATCTATTGCTTTGGAAGACTTAAATATTTCTGGAATGTTAAAGAACCACTGTTTAGCAGGTTCAATTTCTGACGTATCATGGGGAATGTTTGTTGCTATGCTTGAATATAAAGCAAAATGGAACGGTGTAAACATTCTAAGGATTGGGAGATTTGAACCAAGCTCTAAAACATGTTCAGCGTGCGGATACATTAACAAAGAACTTACACTCAAAGACCGTGAATGGGTTTGTCCTGAATGTGGTTCTGTTTTTAATCGTGATCTTAACGCTTCCGTTAATATTAAAAATTTCGCATTAAATAAATTGTGTACGGAACATACACTTAAAAATCATGGTACGTTGCCTTCGTTAGAAGGAGCTTTGACCCATGAAGCCCATCCCATCGCTTTAGCGTGGGTGGGTAGTTCACAAAATGGAGCATAAATAATTCATAAATGGCATACAGATACACAAATACAGATAAATGGTCGGACTGTTGGTATTCCAATTTAAAACCTATGGAAAAACTGCTTTTTAACTATTTATGTGATAATTGTGATATAGGTGGATTCATTGAACTGAATGTGAAAAGATGGGCCACAGATATTGTTACTACAAATATTATAATTGAAGGGGCTTTAAAGGGGCTTCAAAGGGGCTTAACATATTCTATAACAGGTGATTGTTTGTATATAAATAATTTTTTAAAACATCAAAAAAACCTTCCATTAGACCCTATAAAAAATCCGTCTCATAGAGGAATTGTAAGGCGATTTGAACAATATTCTATGAAGTTCGGGATTGCCAATATTGACGCCTTTATCAAAGGGGCTTCGGAGGGGCTTCGGAGGGGCACAGGTAATGGTAATGGTAAAGGTAATGGTTTAGGTAAAGAAGAAGATACTAAGTTAAGTAGTAGTAATGACAGATTAGAAAAATATAAGATAAAGGAAATTTATTCTCAGAACGCAGAAGTTAACAAAGCCTTTATTGAATACCTTACTTTAAGACCAAAATTAAAATGTCAAAACTCTGATCGTATTTCCGATAGATTATTAAAAAAATTAAAAGAGTATGCTAAAACTCCTTCTGATGCTATTGAAATAATAAACAAAGCAATTACTTGTGGTTGGAAAGATTTTTATCCTTTAAGTGATGCAAAGTAAAGTAGATAAATTGATAGAATTATTCGATAACTTTCAATCAGAAAGACAGAAGAATTATGCCATTAAGCTACTGTCTGGATTGGTAGATGTTATTAATAACCAATCCGATGATATAGATAAACTTATATCAAGGAAATTCAATATACTTCCCGGTGAAGTAGACACAGAGCTTGATAAATACATTTTAGTTCTTGGCATATACGATTATTGCCAAAGTGATTTCAGGCTAGTTAATTACGAGACTTTAAAATTTTTATTTGATAACAGGTTACAGCTTACTAAAAAGCCCTCTGTGGAAAATATTATTCGTATCCAAAACATAATTATGCAGTTTGAATTTGAGTACGATAGGAAACCTAATGATATTAATGAATTAAAAGAATACATTGCAAAATGCAGTTAAAGATTAACATTCCTGAGAATGTAAAGGAAATAGATATAGCTGAACTCATTAAAGAGGCTACCGTTCAATTTGGAGATAAATTTCAAAAACCAGAGCCTTGCATAACTGTAATTGAAGGGGCTACAGAAAAATTGTTTATGAATTATGGTGGAATTTCAGGAATTTTAGGTAAGCAGAAAAGCCGTAAAACATTTCTTCTTAGTTTGATTATGAGCGCGGCAATTAAAAACGGAATAGTTGATGAGCATTTAAGAGGTCATACTTTTGGTAAAACTCATTTTTATATAGACACTGAGCAATCAAGGTATTATGTTAACAGAATAGCTTATAGGATATGCAGAAAATTAGGATTGGATAAACACCCTGATAATCTGAAAATATTGTCCGTTAAAGGATATTCACCAGAGGACAGGGTAAGGATATTGGAATATGTGATTGATAATACTGAAGAACCTGGATTGATAATACTTGATACACTTCATAGGTTTATTTATGATTTTAATGATCTTAAAGAGTGCATAAAACTTCTTAATAAACTTTTAGCATTGGCAGACAGAAAGAATTGCCATTTTGCTTGTGTATTGCACATAAATCCATTACGTAAAGGAGATGAGGAAAAGCCAAGAGGTCATTTAGGCACTGAACTTCAAAATTTAGCAGAATCAACAATACTTATAAGTAAACATAGGGAAAATAAAAATATATCAGTTGTCACTCCAAGAGATTTCAGGGATATTGAAATAAATGAATATTGGCTTTGTATTGATCAATACGGAATACCATATTTAACAGAATCGGAAAATAAAACCAATGAAGAAGATTCATTCTAAACCCGACGCCTATCAATTAGGCTTAGACGGCAAGACCGCCTATCAGAGGATAATAGAACGGATAGAATCTAAGATAGCCGTACAGGAGAGTGAAATATTAGAAACTATTAGCATTAAAAAATTCATAAGCTTTTCGGCAAGGAAACCCATTGGTCAGCTTTGCTGCCGATGGAAGGAATTGTCGCTCCATAATTAAATTGTTTAACAAAATTAGTAATTATTTTTCTTATATGTGAAATTATTTCGTATCTTTGTGCCATGAAGTTGACATTGAAAATAAAGCTTTTGCCTGCCGATGAACAGGCTAACTTGCTTCTCGACACGATGAAGGAAGCTAATGCTGTTTGCAATGCCATTTCTGATGTGGCTTGTGAGAAGCGTATTTTCAATAATTTTAAATTGCATCACGAGGTTTATCATAAATACAAGGCTACTTTTAAACTTAGTAGTCAAATTCTTGTAAGATGTATTGCAAAAGTTGCTGATAGCTACAAATTGGATAAGAAAACCAAAAGACAATTTAGACCGCTTGGAAGCATTGGTTATGATAGCAGGATTATGACTTACAAATCCAACGATATTGTTTCCCTTTGGGCTATCGGTGGCAGGATTAAAGTTCCCTTTGTTTGCCATAATAGAAACTACCTGCCTTACATTAAAGGTGAAGCGGATTTGGTTTATAAGAAAGGCAAGTTTTACCTGTTTCAGACCGTTGACGTTCCCGAAGAAGATGTTAAAGACATTGAGGAATTTATCGGTTGTGATTTTGGTTTGACAACGATTATAGCAACTTCTGATGGTATTAACCATTCTGCCGAGTGGCTTAATACTTATCGTGAACATCGGCAAAAAGTTCGTAGTTCTATTCAGGCAAAGGCAGACACTTCTAAGCGTTCCACTAAAAGGAATTGCAGGAAGTTGTCTAAACGGCTTAGTGGCAAGGAAAGAACAACGGCTAATTTGATTAACCACACAATAAGTAAATCTATTGTAGCATCTGCAAAAGAACAGGGTAAAGGTATTTCCATTGAAGACCTTACCAATATCAGGTTTACTTCTAAACGGAGAAACAAAAAGTTTAGGACAAAACTTAATAAATGGAACTTTGCAGATTTGAGAGTAAAACTTGAATATAAGGCTTTGCTCAATGGGATTAAACTTGTTGTGGTCAATCCTGCTTACAGTTCGCAGACTTGCTGTGAATGTAAACATATTGGCAAACGAACAAACAAAGTGTTTAAATGCACAAACACAAACTGCAATGTAGATACCATAGACGCTGATTATAACGCTTCTAAAGTTATCTCTTTGCTTGGGCAGACCGTAAATTCTGCTGAAAAATCGACTATGTATTGCTCTTTGCATTCGTTGTCAGGTTTAAAGCCCATCCCATCGCTTTGCGTGGGTGGGTAGTTTACAAACAACTTTAATCAATAACACTATGAAAACTACGTACAAAGGATTTGCCAAAGATTTAAAATGTTCTCCAAATGAGAATGAATTTCAGTATGAAATTGGTAAAACTTATGAAATGGATGAAACACCAGTACAGTGTACGAATAAAGGATTTCATTCATGCGAATATCCGTTGGATGTGTTCAATTATTATCCTCCGGCTAATAACAGGTTTGCCATTTGTAAAGTAGATGGTAAGATTGACAAAGGAAATGATGATTCAAAAATAGCTTCATCTAAGATACACGTGGAAACGGAGATAAGTATAAAAACATTAGTCGAATGTGCAATTAAATTTATATTTGATAAAGTTACATGGACTAAAGAAAACAGTACATCAGGTGACAGGTCAGCCTCACAGGCATCAGGTGACAGGTCAGCCTCACAGGCATCAGGTTACAGTTCAGCCTCACAGGCATCAGGTTACAGTTCAGTCTCACAGGCATCAGGTGACAGTTCAGCCTCACAGGCATCAGGTGACAGGTCAGCCTCACAGGCATCAGGTGACAGGTCAGCCTCACAGGCATCAGGTGACAGGTCAGCCTCACAGGCATCAGGTGACAGTTCAGCCTCACAGGCATCAGGTGGCAGGTCAGCCTCACAGGCATCAGGTGACAGGTCAGCCTCACAGGCATTAGGTGACAGGTCAGCCTCACAGGCATCAGGTGACAGTTCAGCCTCACAGGCATCAGGTTACAGGTCAGCCTCACAGGCATCAGGTGACAGGTCAGCCTCACAGGCATCAGGTTACAGTTCAGCCTCACAGGCATCAGGTTACAGTTCAGTCTCACAGGCATCAGGTATAGGTACTGTATCGACCACGACAGGTTATGAATCTGAATCATCTATCACGGGAATTGATAGTAATCATTCTATGGCAGTAGGATTCGGGATAAAAAACAAAGCTAAAGCACCGTTAAATTGTTGGATAACGCTTTCAGAATGGGTTCAAAATAGTTATGGATGGGAGTTAAAATCGGTAAAGACCGCAAAGGTTGATGGTAAAAAGATAAAGGCAGATACGTTTTATATGCTAAAAAATGGAAAATTTGTAATGGCCAAGTCAATCACCCTTCCCTAAAGGGGAAGGGCTTGAGAGGTGACTTTCAAGGGTAATTGGTTGATTAGGGAGCTTAAAATTTTAATAGAGGTTTTATGCAGAAGTTTAAGAAAAAGTTAAAGAACACACCAGGGGATACTTCCCAAGTCCTTTGCTCTGTGAATTCTCAATTAAACAAAGAGGAAACTCTTAGTGTTGAGATTGGTCTGAAAAATGACAAACGGTTCTTAAACAATCCCGATGGGGATCAATCCGAGTCAAATCGGAAACAGAACACGAGTGTATCTGTTTATGTTTTAAATCAAAGAGGTGAACCTTTGATGCCTTGTAGTCCAAGAAAGGCAAAAGTTTTACACATTAGGAGCGAAAGCCCACTCATCAGCTTTGCTGTGGGTGGGATAAAAGCGACCCAATACAAGATAATTTATTTAAATTAATTAGTATGTTTCTGTAAATTTTGTATATTTGCAATATGTTAAGAGCGTATAAATACAAAATATCACCAACAGCCCCGCAAGCTGAGTTAATCAATAAGCATATTGGTTGTGCAAGGTTTGTGTATAATAACGCTTTGGCTTTTAAGCAGACTGAATACGCTAAAGATAAGACAAACCATTCTTTATTTGCGCTACATAAAAGATTAACTAATCTAAAAAATGAATACGAATGGTTGAAAGAGGTTAATAGCCAATCCTTGCAACAGTCAATAACAAATTTAGATAAAGCATATACAGCCTTTTTTAAAGCGCAAAATGATTTCCCCAAGTTTAAGAAAAAAGGTAGGGGTAAGCAGTCTTTTAATATACCGCAATCAGTACGCTTAGATGGTGATAGGATATTCATACCTAAATTTAAAAAAGGTATTAAGGTTATCCTACATCGACCTATAAAAGGAGATATTAAACAGGCTACAATAAGCCGTACACCAACAGGTAAATATTTTGTTTCTATTCTATGTGAAACAGGCGAGGTTGAAAAACAATCACAACCAATAAAAGAAGAAACAACGGTAGGGTTAGATTTAGGAATCAAATCATATATAGTTTCTTCAAATGGTGAAGAATATGATAACCCTAAATACCTACGTAAAGCACAGGATAAACTAAAATACAACCAACGCCAGTATTCAAAAAATAAAGGGAAAAGGCGTAAACATAAAGTTGCTTTGTTACATGAAAAAGTAGCAAACCAAAGAAATGATTTTCTGCATAAAGTTAGCACGGAGTTAATACGAGAGAACCAATCTATTGCTTTGGAAGACTTAAACATTAAAGGTATGGTAAAAAACCATCGTTTAGCTGGTTCTATTTCAGATGCCAGTTGGGGAATGTTTGTAACCATGCTTGAATATAAAGCAAAATGGAGCGGAGTTAATATACTTCGCATTGGAAGGTTTGAACCCAGCTCGAAAACATGCTCAGGCTGTGGGTATATCAACAAAGAACTTACACTCAAAGACCGTGAATGGTCTTGTCCTGAGTGTGGTTCTGTTCTTGACCGGGATTTAAACGCTTCCATAAATATCAAAAATTTTGCTTTAAACAATCATTTGTGTACGGAACATACACTAAAAAATCATGGTACGTTGCCTTCAGTAGAAGGAGCTTTGACCCATGAAGCCCATCCCATCGCCTTTGGCGTGGGTGGGTAGTTCACTGCCCCACAATTTCACCTAATGGAGTCACTGGTTGTCTTCTTAAACAGAGCCAGCTCTTTTTACACATTAGGAGCGAAAGCCCACTCATCAGCTTTGCTGTGGGTGGGTAGTTCACTTTGGGTTAAAGGAAAAAAATATATCTGTAAAGGAATGTTCAGCTATGGTAAATATATTTGCTATGGTTCAACAAAACTTAAAGAATATTTTAAGACAAAAGACATAGAAAAATATTATAATCAAGGTGGTTTAATATGGAATTAAAAAATAGCCAAATTCATCCCTCCCCTAAAGGAGAGGGTCTTCTTTGGCGAGGGGATAAAACCTATGAGAAATATGTCATTTATGATTACACCTAATCAGGTGAGAGAAAAGACGAAAACAGTTACCCGGCGTAACGGATGGTGGTTTTTAAAACCAGGAGAGATTGTCAATGCAGTTGAAAAGTGTCAGGGGTTAAAGAAGGGGGAGAAAATAAAGAAAATCTGTCAGATAAGGATTGTTTCAACCCGTTCTGAGGCATTATTCTGCATAACTGAAAAGGAATGTATTTTGGAGGGATTTCCGGGGATGAGGCCGGATGAGTTTATAGATATGTTCTGTAAAACTCATAAGGGAGTAATGCCTACATCTGCTGTGAACCGTATTGAGTTTGAGTATGTTTGAACCGGTGAACTACTCATATTATAAAAGAATACTTGTAACTGGTGGGGCAGGGTTTATTGGTTCACATCTTTGCGATAGGCTATTAAAAGAAGGAAACGAAGTAATCTGTCTTGATAATTATTTTACCGGGAGAAAGAAAAACATTATTCATTTATTAGATAACCCCAACTTTGAAATCATCAGGCATGATGTAACACAACCTATATTTCTGGAAGTTGATGAAATATATAATTTAGCCTGTCCTGCATCACCTGTCCAGTATCAATATAATCCGATAAAGACGATAAAAACATCTGTCTTAGGTGCTGTTAATATGTGCGGATTAGCAAAAAGGGTACATGCCAAAATATTACAGGCATCTACCAGCGAAATATACGGTGACCCGGAAATCCACCCTCAAAAAGAATCCTATTGGGGCAATGTAAATACCATCGGCATCCGTAGCTGTTACGATGAAGGAAAGCGTTGCGCTGAAACAATTTTCATGGATTACCATAAACAAAACAATGTTGACATTAGAATTGCCAGAATATTTAATACATACGGAGAAAATATGCGGCATGATGACGGAAGGGTAATATCAAACTTTATCGTACAGGCATTACAGAACAAAGATATTACAGTTTATGGAAGCGGTAATCAGACAAGAAGTTTCCAATATATTTCAGACCTTATCGACGCCTTGATATTATTAATGAACTCAGATTATAATTATCCGGTAAATATAGGTAATCCGGTAGAGTTTACCATTAATGATTTAGCCGTTGAAATCATCAACTTGATAGGGTCGAAATCTAAAATTATCTATACTGACTTGCCCTTCGATGATCCAAAGCAAAGAAAGCCAGACATTACACTTGCGAAAAACATTTTAAATTGGAATCCTAAAATTAACCTAAGAGAAGGATTAATACGGACTATTGATTATTTTCAAACGGATTATAGTGAATAGATTTTTCTCCTGAACTATATTCACTTATTATTCCCCCGATCTTAGGCAGGTATACTCCGGCATACTTTCTTTTCCAGTCAGCATAAACTGTTTCTCCTGTGTCAATATGATCTATTTCAACAGACGGATAGAAAGCGTTCCTGAACCCTGCTTTAAGCGATCTGGCACAGGCTAATACATCGTCAAACCCATACGATCCAGGCTGATAAAGGTATCCGATCTTATTAAACAATTCAGGGTTAAACATAAGGCACGTGCCGATAATGTCTTCGCAATATTCTACTACGTTCTTAAAATCCCATTTATCCCCTAAAGAATGATTCAGGTAAGCTAATTTTGTCGGATAGGATTCTGATGACGGCTCATTAGGCAAGTCCTTTCTTTTAAGCCCTAAAATGCCAATTTCAGGATTTAACTCGAAACATCTTATCATATCTTCAACCCATCCAGGTTCATGAAATACAACATCATTATCCAGTTTAATCTTATAAGGGATATCTTTGTACTTATACCATGCTTTATTAATGGCTTCTGCGGTTCCTATGTTAGATGTATTAGTGATAACATCTACCTTGAGGTCACCTGATTGTACAGACTTTAAAAACTCCTTTGTTCTAAGGCATGAATCGTTATCTATAAAACATACCTGAGTGTCATCAAATATCGTTCTCGTAACACTCTCATATGTTTTGATAGTATACTCAGTTCTTTTGTTGTCGTCAGTATCGTATACTGCTATGGCTATTAGTGACCTCATATAAGTTTTTTGATTATGTCTATTCGTTTTTTATTAACATTAGATAGAAGATATTCATCTTTAACCAGTTTAACGGCATTGCTATGTTTTTCTTTGCATAGTTCCGGATTGATAATCATTTCTTCCAGATTACTATAAAAGGTATCGTAGTCCGAATAAGAAAAACTATACTTATCTAAGTTATACCATGAAGGGGTTAAAGATGTCCCTCCGGCAAGTGTAGCTTCCAAAAATCCTATATTACTCTTGCCCCTGTTAAATTCACAGTTGATGAATGGCAGGGCAAAGATAGCTGGTTTGAACCTGAGTATATAAGCAAAATAACTGTGCAGGTTAAAGTTCCCTGCATAGGAATAATTATCAATTTCCTGTTGAAAGTAAATAGGATTGCTTCCGCATATAATAACTTTCATGCTGTGCTTATTGGAAAGTTCAATGATAGCGTTTTTGTAAAAATACATATCGTGGTCATGATGGTCACCGCCCCTTAAGAAAATTATATTGTTCTGCTGCGGTTTCTTGAATGACAACCAATAATCATTAATAGCATTAGGGACTATTTCAATTACGTTAGAATATTTCAGATAATGATTTTTTAAGAATTCAGTTGACACGGTGACAGCATCTGCCAATAGCATATATTTAAAGAACAATCTTTCATCAAATTCATTTTCGTAAACATCGAATACCGGGTGATATTCAGGGATAACACTATAGTCGTCCAAGTCTATCCATATTTTCAATCCGACATCTTTGGCCATGAATATCTGTTCTTTACATCTCTTGCTCATAGGCCGTTGAAAGAAAGCCATGTCAGCTCTTCTTAATGTAGTCCATGACTCGTTATAAGTGCCACGGATAACATTTATAAGTCCCTGCCGTTCTAACTCGTTAAATGGGCCGATAGCCCTCCAGAATGAACACGCTGAATGATCTGAGTCAGCGTAAACAATGATTGTAGGTTTAGTAGCCATATTTTTTGTAATAATCGTATTTTGGTTCTAAATATTTAGGATCGCCTCCCGATTCGATAAAATAATTATCCCAATCTCTCCATGATAATAATTCCTGTTCGGTCATTAATGACGTGTCCTGTCCGTCAAATATTTCACATGAGCCTCTTTCGGGTACCCTTCCTGAAACATCATTCCATACATTCTTTATCGAATGACTGTTTTTATTTGTCATTGGGCTATGTCCAAGTGATGCAAAATAATTCCAGGGTAAATGATGTTGATGAATACACAGTGGATCAAGAACTACGAAATCATCAATGTTTTTCTGTCTGCGTAATCCAAGAAAATACGGATCATCTTCTCCGTAGCCGCTAAAAAGGGGGAATCCGAAGCCATTAGTTATTTTAAACCATGTATCTTTACGTATGGAATCAGTCTGGTGTGTCCCCCAATCATTGCCCTTTTTCTTGTTCATCTGAACCCAATCGGCATCCCATCCTTCGAGTTTGGAAATATTCATTATGTCTGATCTCCAATCTACGGAGTCAATCTTTAACTGCATATCGTGGGTAAGATTGTAAGTCTTGAACATTACAAACCTGTCTTTTTTATTCTCATGAAGCTCGTATAGAAGTCTTATGAGGTTCGGCGGCCACATTGTTTCAGGAGTTGATTCTGCAATAAATTCACCTCTGCCGCACATCCATCCTGTATTAAGCGCAATGGTATTGCCACGCATCCCCATGAAATGCTTAAACTCGATATATTGTATGTTAATCTTATCATAGTATGGTTCAATGATAGATTTTACATCACCAAGTGCACAGTCATTGACTACTATAAGTTCCCATTCATCCTTTGGGAAATCCTGATTAGCCCATGTTTCAATACTCCTGCGTAGTAAATGTTCTGTACCCCATACACTTACAACTATTGATATTTTAATTTTACTCATAAAAATTTGGTGTTATCAAGTGAATAGCTTTATAATGTTTTTCTTCTTGGCCTATCTCAATATAGACATCCCTGTTTTTTCTTAGCAGTTCATCTTTTATTATATAGGTTTTATCGTAGTGCCACTGGTGAACAACAAATGGAGTTAAAGGCATTGTAATTTTCAGATCTAATGCCTTTACCCTTCTTACAAAATCATCGTCACCATATGCAACACCATCTTTATATCTTTCATCAAATCCATTTAACTTTCTCATTGTGTCTGCCGTCATTGCACAGCAAAATCCATATCCAACACCTCTATAAATCGGGTGATTATACCATGCATTCACCCCGTTAGCCCACACTTCTTTTTCACATGATATGGCTATCCCTTCAATTACTTGTTCAAAATCAGTCCTTTTGTAAGTTTCTTCATCAGTAGAAAAACAGGAAAAAGATATATATTCGGCTTCTTCAACCTCACTGGCCCTGCTTATAATATCTCCAACGTGATAGCACTCTGCATCTTGTAACATAAACACATCTGGTTTTACATTGTCAAGAACATACTTCATGCACCAATTATATGTTACTATTATGCTATACCAATTGTTTTTGTCTGGCTTAGGAATTGACATAAATTCATAATCAGGATATGTTTTTTTTAATTCACTGATATGAACATTCCAATTAGGACTATCATGATCTAAAACCACCACATACAGATTGTCATACGCACTTTTCTTTATAGAAGATAACGTTCTTTTTAGTTGAACGAATCTCTCAAAATGGTTAACTATTAAGGAAACTTTTTTCATAATTGCATCCAGTAATCACACATTTCTTTTATCGTACTTTCAAATGTATATTCAGGATTCCATCCTAATATCGTTTTAGCTTTTGTCGGATCACCTTTTAAATAAGGTAATTCTTCAGGTCTAAAAAAAATAGAATTTTGTTTTATAAAATCCTTGTAGTCAAGTCCTAAATAACCAAATGCAAGATCGCACATATCCCTTACAGAATGAGTTTCACCTGTAGCTATTACAAAATCATCGGGGATATTATGATGAATTATTTTAATCATTGCCTTTGTGTAATCCTTACTATGGCCCCAATCTCTCATGCTGTCTATATTGCCAAGTTCAAGATATTTAGTCTTCCTTTTTTTTATATCAACTGCTCCTTTTACCACTTTTTGAGTGACAAAATTTAATCCTCTTCTTGGTGATTCATGATTGAATAAAATACCATTGCAAGAATGCAATCCATATGCCCTTCTATAATGTCTCACTAAATTATAAGCCATAACTTTTGCGCATCCGTATGGACTTGTTGGGTTCATAGGAGTGGTCTCATTTTGACTCATATCCTGTTCAACGCTAAGACCAAACATTTCACTTGAGCTTGCCTGATAAAATTTAGCTTCAGGACATATCCTTTTGTATGCCTCAAGAAGATTTGCCACGCCAAGGCCATTTACTTGTATCGTATACTGAGGTATGTCAAAGCTAATACGGACATGGGATTGTGCTGCAAGATTAAAAATAAGATCAGGATGAACTTTTGTTAATACTTTTTCAATTGAAGAAGGATCTGTCATATCTCCATAATGGTACTCAACATTATCAATATGATCTGTCCTTTGATGTTGTGTTTCCGATAATGAATGTCTACGAATGAGGCCATGCACCTCATAGCCATCATTTATTAAATGTTCTGACAAGTAAGATCCGTCCTGACCACTTATGCCTGTAATAAGTGCCTTCATATTCGTTGCATGATATTTGATACATCGGGGTACATCGTTGAATTACCTGAATCCCCCTCTTTGGTATTAGAATCCAATAATATAATCCCCCTCGCAGCATCTTCAGGTGTCATATAATAATGATATCCGATACATTTTATATGATCAGGACTGTCATATGGTGTGTTTAAGTCTCTGCCATCATAAGACATTAACTTTAACCTATCGTATGCATATTTACTGTCACATAATATTATTCCTCCCCTTCCGATAGGGATAGTCTTTTTTATCTGAAATGAAAGGCACATAAATGTATTGGGGATATACATACCTTTTTGCCATCGTACAGCCGCATCATAAATAGGGAACGGCTTTAATTGATACATGCCAGACCATTCTAAATCTTCATATCTTATCGGGCAATTAGCATGTCTTATCTGCATCGGAATCGAGATATATGTCCGTTTAGGTATTGTAATGGGAATTCTAAGCCCTAATAGTTTTAGGCATAGGAATATGGCATGTGAACAACAATCTGTACTTACAGCGTATTTAGCTCCGGCAAACTCAGCTACCTTATTTTCAAACATTCCTATGATATCTCGTGGATCATCCCATAAATAACCCATCCCTTTGATTGTATCAGGTTCCTTTCTTTGTTTCTCTATTGGAAGTTTACCGAGTGGCCAACTGTTATATGTCATATCCTAATTCTTTTGCTGATTTATATATAAATTCTTTATCCCTTACTCCGATTGGTTTGGCCGGAGAACCAGCATATACAGTCCACGGTTCAGTACTCTTTGTAAGTAATGAGTTTGCCCCAAGAGCTGACCCTTCAGCCATAATCACGTTAGGAAGGACAGTAGAACCTGCCCCAATAACTGAGAATCTTTTCATAATAAATTCGCTACCTATTAAGTGTCTGTATTTTATAGGAACTATCGGGTTGATCATTCCGTATTTAAAGTCATCACTGATAATAATTATATTACATCCGGTAGAAATATTAGTAAAGTCTTCCATTCTTAAATATCCGGCACTTCCCCCAATTACACAAACATAAGGAGCAATATGAACATAACTCCCAATATCAGCGTATGTTGAAATGTAAACCCCCATATCAATAGAGATATGATTACCAAAATTAATTACGCTTTTCTGTTTTAAAACAGCCGTTTTATGTATCCTTATATCCTTACCAAATACCGCCATCTAATTTTATGTTTTGACCAAAGACCTGTGGGTTTTACGCTCCGTCATATAAATAATTTTCAATTATATATGAAAACTTTTTTCATATGAAAATCTTATCATTTGACTGTCCTTCGTATGGCCCTGTCTTATATTCCATTACAATAGTATTGTTTTCCATAATTTCATACGTATGGCCACCATAAAAAGTGAAACTGGAATCTCCTCGTTTAAGTATGTATGTGGCTAATAATGAATCATCAGTATCGTATAAGAATACTTTTGCGATCCCTTTTAATATAATCCAACTCTCTTGAGGGGTATAAATTTCATTGCGATTTTTTGTAATGTGCCTATGAGGTTTAAATGTCTTTCCTTTATTCATATTTAAAGCAGCACATTGAATAAATGAACTGTCTGAACATAGGTTTGTGCGCTCTTCTTGTATTTCTTCAAATCTACATACTTGATGTAGCAACAATCCCTTCACAACGTTAGAATAAATCTTTATCATATTCCTAACATTAGTTTTAATCTTTCTGCATATGCACTACATGACGATGTATGTTCAAGGTAGTATTTTTCGTCATGAGGGATGTTTTCTTTGGTTAAATACCACGGTAAATGTCGAACCTGATACGGCGGAGCCGATCTTACCGATGGGAAATCATTATAAATCTTTCTGCAAAGACAAAAAGTAGTGTCAATATATGCTGAATAAAATTGACTATCTAATTTATTGCCCCACGCCGGTCGCTCCCATTGAAGGACATATTCTTTTAGTTCGTTTTCAGGTAAATCATCTATTTTTAAAGAGAATCCTGATTTATGAGCAAAACTATACCTGTCTAATCCTAGTCGTAGGATGTGTAAAAAATCACTTGGTACTCCGGTTAAATCGAGATCAGAATCAGTTATTATGAAATTTTCTGATACTCCGTACTTTTCAAGGACACCACATAAAAATATTCCGGCAGGCCCCCAATTGGCGTTAAGCATCTCTACTTTGTGAGGACATTTTTTGTAATATTCTAAAAGCGGTGGATAAGTGCTGCCATTGTCTACTATTATTGGTTCAACAGTCCCGTTTTCAGCCAGCCAGTCGGCCATGTTTTTAGGATATTCAAGCCTATTCCAATTAATGATAAGTGCTATTGTTTTAGACATTCTTAGATATTAGTGAACATTATTAATCTTAATAAAGTTGGCAACAATCCACCACGGACAATTTTTTTCTCCCGGAGATTCACTAAAGTCTATTTCTCCAAATCCGTATTTTTCTAAAGTTTCTCTTAGTGTTGATAATGTATATGTTCCCCAATGAATTGACCATTGGTTCATCCTGTCGCCGTAAAGATTTTGTTGTGCTTCATGTAACGTCATTCTTCCAAGAGTGTATTCCCTGCATGAATAGTCAAAGTTTGGAGTTGTAAGATGTACTTTTGCCCCTATTTTTAAAATCCTATTCCATTCTTTCAATATGGTATCCTTATCATCCGGGAATATATGCTCTATTATGTCTCCCATTCTGCATATATCAACTATTCCCGATTCTAATGGTATTTTTTTCCACTCACATACAATCTCTATTCCATTTGCTGAAGATACATCCTGGTGAATCCACCCGTCTTCATGAGGCATCTGATTTAATCCACTACCTAAATCGAGTTTTACCGGCTGTGATTTGTCGATAACGTATACACCGTTCTCATCGACCCCTAATATTTTACCCATAAACTAACTGAATTATGGCATAAATGTACATAAAAAACGCCAAAAAACAAATATATATATTTGACAAACATTAAAAATAAAATAGAAATGAGTTTACAAAGCGTAACAGTAACCCGCGCTCGTCAGAAGATGAGAAGGGCAGTAAACTATGCATCTGAAGTATGGGCAATTAATACCGATAAGGTAATATCTATTATTCCTTCGGTGTGTAAGAAAGATGGTATCGTTGATGGTATCACAAATTCCCGTGTCAGAATAGACGTAGGTGATGGGCCAAGTGATTATCTCGATTTGTGGTGTACAGAAACAGTAGCCGCGATAGAGGATTCGGATAATACTACTTAAAAGCAAAACCCCGGAACTAAGCCGGGGTTTTTCGTTGGTTGTCAGCCTGTAATTGTTGGTTTAGTTTATAGAACCTGAATAACCTCCCTGCGGTATCTTCGTTATATTCTTCACCCATTGCTATGTCATAGAAAAAATCTGATATTTCGGATTGTAAATCATGAAGGAAATTGATAAAATAGATTTCGTTTTTTTCAAAATCTGGCATAATGTTACGAAATTTTTTTCAAATATAGTATAATTTACTTATTTTTACATTACATATCATATAATATTTTGTATATCATCGAAGTAGGAAATACGGTTAGCGAATTACTGGCTATCATATCCACAAGAAATTTCGCGGACGAAAGTGAATTTGACGACCTGATAACAAACTTTGTGAATAATACCATCGAGACAGTCAAGACTAAGACTGAAGAAAAAATAATCAGGATAGAATTCTTAAAACAAACCAATGAAAAGATCGCCCTAAAAAAAGAGTGCGAAGAAACCTTAGAAGCGATAGATGCAATAGTATTAAGAAGAAGGCTTTATCTTGATGAGAAAGTAATAAAAAAATATAAATACAGAGGGAGATACAATTATGCAAACCCAAAGAGAAATCCACGAGGTAATAAGGATGGATACGATAAAAGGATTGAAACCTCAGAACAATTATGTGTTATGTTTAAGGATCAAAAATAACTTTCAGGAAAAAACTAAAGGAGGGCTTCAGAGGGTAGCGGAATCTTATCATAGAGACCAGTATTTAACGCAAAATGTAGAACGTGTATTTGAAGTAGCTGAACTTCCTGAAGAACTAACTGAAGTAAGAGGATACTGGAAAACAAAGATAGACTTAAAAAAAGGAGATAAAATATTCGTACAATATCATGATTCGTTATTCGCAAAAGTAATAAAAACGGCAGACGGGAAAGAATATCGGATGATACTTTATTATCATATCATTGCGGCATTAAGAAAAGAAAAGATCATCCCTGTTAATGGATATCTGCTTTTTACCCCGGTATACCAAACATACAAAACAAAACTAAACTTAGCTGCACCATCTTTAAAAGTCATTGATTACCGTTACGGCGTTATAGAATACACATCTTATCCAAATTATTATTATACCAAGAGTACGTTAGAAAATGCCGATGAAGGGATAGATGTAAAAAAAGGGGATAAGGTAATATTCACCGATGAATTTAATAAGTTCGCACCTGAGTTGGAGAATGATATTTACAAAATATTAGGTAAAAAATATTACTACTGCCAAAGGTGTAAGATCGCCGCAAAAACCGTTTGAAAATCCAGTTTAATAGAATTGCTATTTTTGAGAAAAAATAGTGATGAAACGATTAATATTGTTTATCGGATTAAGTATAATCACATTATACGGATATTCCCAAAACTCAGTACTCACCACACTTTACCGAAACTACGCACAGTACAAGAATTATGCAGATAATAATAATTTATCAAAAGCATTAAACTCACAAAAAATACTCGAACAAGGCAACACGCTCATGGACTTGTATTTATTGGGTGCATTGACAGGGAGAAGTGGGTTAATGGATTCTGCGATGACAGCTTTCAATACATTATATGGCAAACAGCATATTGCGCCTGACATAGCTTTATCAGCATTAAGCAGTCTTAAGGTAGATTCTATATCCTTTGATGACGGGGTAACATGGCTTAATGCATCAAACATATTAACATCAAGTCAGATCCAGGATATGATAGATGCAAGCGGGGTAGATGAACAAGCTGTAATTGATATTGTGGAATCGTATTCAATAAACCTTGAAACACTAAACACTAATTTGGATAATTTCAGGGATACGTTAAATGTAATACCGGATATAGAAAGTACGATAAGGGGATGGATTGGGGATTCTACATTAACGATAAGTCAGTTAATAACTCTTATAACGGATAATTCAGCCAGTGATGATGATGTGGCTACAGCTATAGATAATTACAGGGATACATTAACTTATATGTATCCGGCAGAAATAGAGTCATTGATAGCTAGTGCCGTGGATGGGGTTGATCCATCAGGGGATAGTAGCTGGACTTCGGTAACAATTGACACTTTATTATTTAATCCTTCTGGGTCGAAAAGAATTAGGAGTAATGGGCCTTCAAATGGTATCTTTTATTTTGAATATGCAGGTGGTTACGGGGTTACTATAATAGCAGGTAGTGTGGATGGAGGATTTTATACAAAAAATGCCGTTGTTTTGAATACAAGTCCAACGTCTACATCGGCTCCTATACGACCAAATTACAGTGATGCTAACACCGGTTACTCATGGGTGTCCGCAGACAAGCTAGGATTAGTAGCAGGAGCGCAATCTACATTTACCTCAGAATATAATTCAGGATTAAGCAAAAAGATAAATAATCTAATGGATTCGGCAGTTGTCACGGGATTAAGTGCGACACGTGTACATGCCGGGTCTGTTATAACAGCAAATGGGACACACGTAAACCTTGTATCGTTTACTTCAGCACCGGAAGTATATTCGGTACCGATTGTGGCTCCAGATGGTAGTATATCATTAGCTGCGTCATCTACGTTTGGTGGGGGTATGGCAACTACTGGATCACCAGACCTAAACCAAATAACATATTTCTCGTCATCAAGTACGATAACGGGGTCGTCCAATACTTATATGGACGAAGATTCTGTTTCATTAAATGGCACCATAATAGCTACCGGGGATTCAGTTTACCTCCCATACCTTATAGGTTCTATAAATGGTGATATGTCGTTGGGGTTAAGTGCCACTGGCGCCATAATAACAGACTCACTGCCAGATGCCGGATGGGCGTTAAAAGCACCACTAAAGAAGGCGAAAGATATGTTGTCGGATACTTACGGTGGGGAAATAGCATGGTATGATATAAACGGTAAAAAACATTATACAATTGGAAACTCATGGAAATCTGCTATTCCGAGATTACAGGCTATGAATGAGTTTTTGCTGAAACAGAATGAACAGCAAGATATAGAACTTGAAGAGTTAAGAAATAGGGTTTCAGTACTTGAACAATTGCTTTTGAAACAATATCTTGAGAAATGCGAAAAATAATTATATGCTTATTGGTTTGTGTTAATGCGTATTCTCAGTCTAGCTTACTGACTGATATAAACGGGTATTGGAAGTTGGATGAGTCTTCGGGGAATGCTATTGACGCAACAGGATATAACAACGGAACAGTAACAGGGGCTACACAGGGAGTGTCAGGACATATAGGGAATGCGTACTCATTTAATGGTAGTTCACAATTCATTACACTCCCGGATAATGCCCGGATACAATTAACTGGAAACCTATCTATAGGTGCATGGGTGAAAGTCATTAGTTATGAGAGTTCATTTATTGCCGTTGTGGGGGGTGAAACAGGTGCAGCATCTTTGGTTGTAAGAAATAATGGGGCGATACAATTTGTTATCGTGAACGTGTCAGAGGCAGATCAAAGTACAAGTACTATATCTGTTAATAACTGGCATTATATATTAGTCACATTTAATACAACAGCAAACACTGGAACATATTATATAAACGGATCACCTGCGGGAACGTTTACACTAACAGCAAATGTTACCAATGGGAGCAGCTCAAATATAATAGGGACATATACTAGTTCATCGACATTAAGAGATTTCAATGGATTAATTGACGAAGTTGGTATGTGGAGTCGTGTACTGACGACAGATGAGGCCAGTAGTTTATATAATGGTATTTCTTATCCGTTCGTGGTAGAAACACGCATAGAAAAAAACACATATCGAAACAATGTGCTGAAAGACAGATACAGGAAGGTCGGTTCATCGTATGTCCAGAAAAATCTATTCAGGAAAAAAGGTAAACCACAAAAAGTCGTTCCTGAACCAGAAGATAATATAATATGGGAAGAAGATTTCAGCCGAATGAACCTTGGCGTGTTTAGTTATGATAGTTCTGTTAAATATTGGCCCGAAACTAACTATAACAACGTCAATGTATATTTAGGCGTACCGGTATCTTCAATAGTTCTCGACACTATCGACGGTGAGATTTCCAAAGCATTGAAAGTTTATAGCCCGCCGGGGGCTACTATCGGAGGCTTTGAGGTATCAGTGGTGGTCCCTGATGCGCGAGAGTACTATCTCAGCTTTCATATAAAATATTCATGGAACTATAACAGTTCCGGTGGCGGTAAAATGCCGGGGTTTTCGGCAAAGCCAAAAGGATTTTCACCGGGAGAATGCCCGGAGGGCAGTGATGGCTTTATAGCTAAAGTTAACTTTGAACAGGCTGGGGAATGGTATACTTATGAATATTCACACGATAAAATATGGTGCGGATGGGCTAATACGGATTGGCTGGATACTATTTTCATGGTTTATGGCAATGAATACGAGGTAGTTCAAAGGGTGGCCATCAATACTTTTACAGGTGGGGATGCAAACACAGATGGCATACATGAGGTATGGGCAGATGGGCATAAAGTACTTGAAGATGATGAGATAAAATATATGGAGGTTGATGATCCGGCATGGGGTATTGACGGAGTGATTATATGTAGCTTTCATGGCGGTACTGGAGAATATTATGCTCCTTCAGACGATGGATGCTATGTTATACTTGATAATTTCAAGCTATTCACACTGGAAGATGATCCGACCTGGGGAACGCAAGCATTGCACGCAAATCCATTTTTAAAAACTCCGCAACCAATTCAGAATAAAAATTTAAAATACGATCACTTGATCACAGAAGAAAATACTTATCAAAGCAGTGACTATGGTTTTGTCCTTGATGGATTTGATGAAACATGGCTGATAGATGCCGGTGAGGGGAATACTGCAACGGTAGACTTTACCGCTGGCGGAATAGGCAACGGTGATAGAATCCATATACTTGATGGGAACCAAACTGATAATAATTTTCTTGAACTGAAAGAGGGTCCCATTGGTGATATATCAAGCCTGGGTCCATATACAAGCTCAGGGAGGTATCTTTTTGTAAGGTATTCGGCTGATTACGATGGTGGATATATTGGTGTAAGGTTCACGGTTGAAATTGATCAATCGGAAGTATTGTTACTCGGGAATAGCACTATGGCCCCTATTGATGATTTGTTTATTGCCGACGACGAACCTTATGTGATAACAAATATTGCGGTTTCAGGCCACACAATTCTTCAACAAAAAACAGCGTGGGACGCACTAAGTGATTCGGCCCAACAATCGTTTGAATATATATGCTTACAAATAGGTCTTAACGATCTTGGTGCCGAAGCAGACGGTCCTGGCCATTATCAAATTTTGGTTGATCAACTAAATACCGATGCGCCGGAAGCTATAATTATTGCAGCGACATTGACGCCCACAGCAGAGGGTGAGGTAAATCATACGAAATGGTTGGCTTTAAATGCCGCAATAAGCAGTACAATCACAGGAATTGATTATGTGATGACCGCGAACACCACGGGGCTTGATTTGGATGAAGATGAGTATTTAGATGAGGCTTTTGATTCAGGGGATGGGGTACACCCCAATGATACTGGAGATCAGATAATTAAAGATAACTGGGTTGAGGCAATTGAAGCAAATTAATATGACTACATTAATAATCACTTTAATAATGATTTGCTATGACTACTAAAAACGGCGCTTGCATTATGAAGGATGAAATTGACAATTTCAGAACAATTGTTAATGCCCTGAAAGATGTTCCACAAGATGTAACTGACATTAAGAGGGAATTACTTGGTTCAGAATATACGCAAGGGAAAGGGTTGATTCATGAGGTTTCAGATAATAAGCAGGAAATCACAAAACTAAGGGAACGTTATAATACGGATCGTGCATGGATATTAGGTGCCGCCGCTGTAATTACAATAGGGTTTTCAATCGCTTTTAAATTAATTTTTGGATAAATGGAAGTATTTCTCCACCGTTTTGCTCATGCTGAAGACTATACCTACGGGCTGTTCTTCGCCTTCGATCTATCATACCCCGATGCATTTATCCTGGAAGATGAATTTCATGCTGTGAAGGTTAAAAAGGAAACGCGTGTCCCTGAAGGAAGGTACAGGTTAGTGCTGAATAAAACGCTGGTTAATGGAAAGCCGTCTCCGCTTACTATAAAGTACCGTGTCAAATATTCATGGTTCAAGTGGCATATTATGCTTAAGGACGTCCCTGGCTTTACGGGCGTTTACATGCATATAGGTAATATTGATGAACATACCGCAGTAACATATCATGCAGATATTGATACATGCGCATCTGACTTTGAGGATGCTGCAACTAATGATTATAGATTAGTAACTGGCTCTGATCTTATTAATACAGGAAATGATTGGGGTCAAACTTGGGATATTTTGGAAAATACAATGAATGGAACACCAGATATAGGAGCTTATGAAAAACAGTAAACTACTCATACTATTACTTTTCCCGTTGTCCGTATTCGGACAGACATATCTAATCCCGCCTGATACAATCTATTGGTATAATGGAGAAGGGCAATCGCTTATTATAATTGATAATGATATACGTTACAATCAATATCCTTACTTCAGTTCAGTAACTATTACAGGAGATAACATACCCGGAGAAACATTAACCGCTAATCCTACTTATGAGGACAGGGAAAACGATTCAGCGGGAACACATCTTTACCAATGGTACTTAACCCCTGACAGCACCCTTGCAAACGCTTTAATCCTGACGGGAGAAACAGATGATTCATTAACCCTGCCAGACACGGCAAGTACATACTTTCCTCTTGTGAGAGTTACTCCAAAGGCTTTGACCGGAGGCCGGACGGGACGGGAAGTAGTGGCGTATGGGGGAGAGGTGGAGGTTGGTACAACGTGGGCGCATACCATGATGCTCAGTTATGTGGATATTAATGATGAGATGTATACTTTTTCACAAGCTCAAAAAGACACCATTGAAAGGATACTTGGGTCATCTTACGTCTTAACCACATTTGGGCCTGATGGATTAAACAAAGATAGTTGTGATTTCCTGTTATTTCTTGAAAATTCAAATACCGCTACCAATATCAATACCCAAACCAATACAAAGACAGGGGAAACTATACGGTGGATGGTGGGGTATGATGAAGGGGATGTTGTTACTCAAAATGATTTACCGGCTATCACTTGTAAATACGGATGGATTGTTGCTACCAGTGAGGATGGATTTGAGGCCGTCACTCAATTTACATCAGGGAGTGGTAATGGGTTTATTAATCATTTACCTTTACCATTATTACCCGGTTTAGTTAATTTATATTGTGGCAATAATGGGTATACAAGTGATTTAAGTACGTGGACTGTTCCTGCAACTATAGACAAGATATATTTGTATAACAATCCACAGTTAACCGGGGATTGTTCTGATTGGATTCTACCGGCATCAGCTACCATAGTGTATATCTATTCCACGAGTTTGTACGGGGGTATTCCTCAAATTACTCCTCATGCTACTAACGCCTTGAATTACCGGGCATACAACTGTGATTTCACGAATGCTGATAATTTAACCACTTTCCGAACTGGTATGACCTTGATGAGGATTGAAAACAATGCTTTTCCATCGCTAAAAGTAGATGCCTTGTTGGATGCTATGATTGCATATTATACCACTAATGCGCCAACCGCAAATTGCACGTTAAATATTAGTGGGGATGATATGGAAGCAGCCACGGCTAGTAAAGTGACAACATTACAAGGTATTTGGACAACTGCTGAATTAACATTAACTGTAACTGAATAAAATGACCCTCCACCTCACACCAAAACAACTCCGGGAAGCTAAAAGAAAGCTGAAGGGAATTGATTGTTCAAAGTGCATGAATTTTCAGAGGCTGTTGAATGAGGATTGTCCGGGGTGTAACTTAGGAAACGAATTCAAGCTATGCAAGCAGGAATAAAAAATATAACCCTTTACGAAAACAAGAACATCGAGTTCAATTTCCACGATGCGGATAATTCGAATAACATTTCGAATATCACAACTCAGGGAAGTGTGATTGAAATTCTGAATAACCAGCTTCCTGAATTTGAAATCAAAAGTATGTTAGGCGGTTCCGGTGATGTGCTTTTTGAATACCTGGTTAAACTTTTTATTTATGAGTATACGATTGACAACATCAGCCTGATATCGGCACTGAAGAAATCTATTTATGGTTGGTGTCCTCTGATCGAGTACTACGACGGGACAATCAAGTTTTATAACTCCCCTCTATGGCTCAATGAATCTGAACTAAAGCCACAGAGCGAGGTCAAAGATGCAAAGGACGCTTTTGTCGCAATAGCTTCGGCAGCGCAAGGACTGACAAGTATGATCACCGCCGGGCATGACACAATACCGCCACCGCCTGATCCTCCAAAACCTCCAAAATAATGAGTGAGAGGTTTAGAAATACTATAGCTGTGATAGGTGCATTGTTAATCTTTGCATCCTATCCGCTATTTTTGATTACTGATCTATCTCCGATCCATTATCTGTTTACTTGTGCCGGAACAGGTATTGTATTGGTAGCTTTAAGCACAGACACATTAAAAGGCCGGATTATATTGATTGTCGGGTTGGTGCAGTTGGGGTATTTTTGTATATTTCTCTATAATCTGATGGCAATTAAATATGGATGGAAGTTTTTGTATGAATTTATAATATTTATGGCCTTATGTATCTTGATACTGTTATTTCGGCTTCTGCTTCGCATGATATGTGGATAAAAATAGGTTCTATATTGGTAACTTTATTATTGTCAATTGGGGGTGCGATATTAGCATCAAAAAAAGAAACCCGTGAAGCTCTTGATAAGAAAGCAGATAAATCGGCACTTGATGAGATAAAAAAAGATTTAACCGATAAAATTGATAATATGAGCAAGGAAGGTGAACGTGACCTTGCTAACGTGAAAAACGATTTTAAGGACACGATAGAACAATTTCGTTGCTTTGTAAGTGCGAGATTTGAAGATTTCGCTTGCAGATTAGACGATATAAAGGATTTAATAAAAATGAAACAATGACCTCATTTAAAATCAGTACTCAAGGACTTGATCTTATCAAGCATTATGAAGGACTTCATGACGGAGATCTTCATATGATAGGACTACAGCCCAAAACCTGCCCGAAAGGTATCTGGACAGGTGGATATGGCAGGGCATTGAGGAATCCTGAAACCGGATCATTCCTGAAAGGTGAGAAAGACAAAAAACTTGCCTATAAACTTTGCGAAGGGCTGACAGAAAGCAAAGCTGTAGATTGGTTGGACGAAGATTGTGATAAAAGGGAAATCATGGTAAATAGCCTTAATTTACCCATTAACCAAAATCAATTTGATGCACTTGTATCAATTGTGTACAACATAGGCATCGGAAATTTTGGTTCCAGTTCATTATTAAAAAGGGTTAAACTTAAAGATTCTCCCGGAAGGATTTACGAGGCATTTCTAATGTGGAATAAAATTAGGACTAATGGAGTATTAAAAGTACTTCCCGGACTAACGTACCGAAGGCAATCCGAAGCTGAACTATTCATTTCAGGACAACTTAAATATTTTAATATATGACACAAGAACCCCAAAAGACATTTGGTCAGAAAGTTTGGTCAGGTGTTGTAAAAGCTGGCAGATGGTTTAATGGTAAAAAATCTGCAATATCCATTATCGGATTAGGAGCCTGTCAATTGGCAGTCGTAAAAAACAATGTTGATCCCGATGTTCTGGAAGCGATGAACTTCGGATTTACAATCTTGGGAGGCGTAGGAATTATACACCGGGATCTTAAATCTGACAAGTCAATTATACGAAAGGTTAACGATTCTATTAATAAAAACATTAAAAAGCCTTACTGAAAAATCAATAAGGCTTAATATATTACAAGAAATCTTCACGAAATCTTCTCATTAATATGTGTGCTATAACGACACAACTATAATACATTTTTTACATAAACAAACTATTTATTCAATTTTTTTCGTACCTTGTACACGTTATAACGATCTATAATTTCTATTAATAATCAAAAAAGTACTTTTATGGGTAAGATTAAATTAACTCCCGAAGAATTTAAAGCTATTCTTAATAGCGAAATTGGACAAGATCTGCTTATTGTCGGAGCTTTCATTATCGACAAAACCAAAACAGAAGTTGACAACAATGTTGTTTCGAGTATTTCTGATTACAACGCTATTGTTTCTGACTACCTGGGTAAGATGGATGAATTGAATCCCGAAGCAAAAGAAGCACTTCAGGCTGTTGTAAGGTTAGGACAGAAAATTGCAAAGGAAACAGATTGGACATGGGATGATTTTGTATTGAACATGGCCGCAAAAGTTACCGGCGCAAACAAGAAATAAGGGTTTATTGTAGAGTATCTTCCCATGAACAGAAACAAAAAGGTGATTTAGATAGACAGAAAGGTAGACTGCTTGAATATTGCGTTAAAAAGAAATATCAAGTTGATTTCATCTTTGAAGAAGTTGGTTCTGGAATGTCAGATACAAGAGTTAAATTACATAAACTATTAGATATTGCAGAAAAACACAAGATTAATAAAGTTATTGTTGAACATAAAGATAGATTGACAAGGTTTAACTTTGCAGTTTATCAAAGGTTTTTCAGTAGTCATGGAGTAGATGTTGTTATATTAGAAGAAACATTACCAAAGTCTTTTGAAGCTGAATTGGTTGAAGATATTATGTCATTGGTTGCTTCAACATCATCAAAAGTTTATGGCAAAAGAAGTGCTGAAAATAGGAAAAAGAAACAAAGTCAATTACCCCTTGACTGAAGATCAAGGGGCTTGTGTAGTGATGCACAACGTAAGAGTTGATTAGGGAGCTTAAAAATTAAAATTTATGCAGAAGTTACAATTAGAGTTAAAAAACGTACCAGAGAATGCTTCACAAGTTCTTTGCTCTACAAATTCACAATTAAACAGAGAGGAAACTCTCAGTGTTGTGGATAAAGTACTGGATTGTAACAATCCCGATGTGAATCAACACCAACATATAGGTGGTCTTAAAGACGTTGTATATGTATGAAACTGATAAGATCAACTAAATGTAGCTTAAAGTTTGCTACTAAATCTAAAATCGAAGAATTACAAACTATACTTACTGAATATGGTAAGGTTTGTAATGTCTTTATTAAGCACTTCTGGGAGAATGGCAACTTACCATCCAAATCTGAATTGCTTAAAGATATAGTTGATCTTCCAAAGGATACGTGGCTATCGGCAAGATTGCGGAAAGTTTGTGCCCGTGAAGCGATTGATATGATCAAAGCTACTCGTGAAAGGTGGAAAGATAAACCAAATAAGATGGTAATGCCTGTTCACAAAGGCAAAAGAATGTATGTTTCTTGTACTATCGCTGATTTGATAGATTCAAAGGAGTCTGTTGAATTTGATGCTTGGTTGCACGTTGCTTCTGTTGGTGGTAAACATATAATGGATTTACCAATTAGATATCACAAACATTTTAATAAGTTGAGTCTGCAAGGTAAACGATTGAATTCATATATCATTACAGATAGATATGTTCAGTTTAGTTTTGAAATTGAAACTTTACCTAAAAAAGAAGGTAACAAGGTTTTGGGTATTGATACTGGTATTAATGCTTTAGCATCTCTTTCAAATAGAACACAGCTTGGTACTGACATTAAATCATGTATTGAAAGAGTAAAGAGATGTAAGCATGGCTCAAACGGTCAGAAACAGGCTCGTAGAGCTTTAAAACAAAGAATAGATGAAGTAGTCCAAGAGATAATTAAACTTGATCCTGATATGATTGTAGTTGAAAAATTGAAGGATCTTGGAAAGAATACAAAGGTCAAACGTCTATTGACTAAAAATATTAGACGCTCTATTGGAATTTGGAATTGGAAGTATTGGTTGAAACGGCTTGAAATGGCATGTGAACTTAACCGTGTTAAGTTTCGCACTGTAGCTCCGTTTTATACAAGTACAACCTGTCCGAAATGTGGTTATTCTGATAGGATGAATCGAAACTTAGAGATATTCAGGTGTCTTAAATGTAGCCACGAGGACAACGCAGATTTGAATGCATCCTTGAATATTTTGTTGCGATTTATTACAGGACTCTACGGTGCCTGTTGCAAACCAGAAGAAGTAATGGAATTTAACCTTGGTAAGATTTCATAACTTTGAAGGAACGGTTAGTTTATCCCCGGTCAACTGAACCGTGGATTTTTATTACAAAAAAGTCCCCTTATCTTAAAGACAAGAGGACTGACAACCAACGAAAACAAAACACTATTCTGTCGGAACTTGTTCTTTGCTCTTATTCAAAAATTCCTCGATTAGCTTATCCCCTTCTTCAAGTCTTACCAAAGGAATTTCTAATCCGAGATGTTTTTTAGCCCATGCCTTTTTTGCCATAGGCGATTTGATCATTTTATAATCCCCGGCGTCAGCAGCTACCTTATCGACTTCTCCCCCTAAAACCATCATAAATTGGTTTCTTTCTTTTTCATCATTGGTCAATAAGTTGATAATATATTCTTCCTTTGAATGGATCATATTCGGCGGGATATATCCTCCTAATACTTCATGGCTGTCCGTCCAGAAATATGTCCTGTTGTTCGGATTGAACGAGATAAGCTTATCTTTTAAAGCTTTATAGAAGTACATTCCTACCTTTACAATTGTCCCGTCACTGTTAGCCTCGGCAATAAACTGCCTGAAAATCTTGTTATCATCGTCACCGGATTTCCTTGCCTTTTCATTCATCACTTTTATGGCTTCCCATAGTTCATCACGAAGTTCGTTATCTCCTTTGCCATCTACTTTTATCCCCCAACGTCCGGCAAACTTAACGACATCTTCTTTCGTTAACTTTTCAAGGATTATGTTCTCAACAATAGAGGCATTTCTTCTCATGTCAAGCTTTTTCTTTGCCATTGCCTCTTTGTCCTCTACGATAAAACCGAACTGTTTTACATCTACTACTTCAAGTAAGAAATATAGCAATGCGGCATCTCCGTTTAAAGAGAAACTTGCTTCCCGGAAAAACCTTAAATGTTTCTTTGGATAATACTTTTCTCCGTTTTTCAACACTTTAGGATTCTGGTCACAGTATATCCAGTATTCTTTCACACCGGTCTTACTGTTTACCTTATGCCCTGATACGTCAAATCCTTTCGGCTGCTTAAATACAAGTTGATTTTTCTTCAGAGGCGTTATGTCGATGAGTTTTATGACTGCATCATTACCTCTTTTTTCTTTTTGATCTGAGATCCATTTAGACACCAATAGTTCATTATGCGTTACCGGCGTGTCTAAATTCAATTCTTTCTTATCTACGACTATCATTTTGTTTTGTTTTGTGTTGGTATTATGAAAGGAGGGGTATTACCCCCTCCGTTTTTTATTTCTGTTTCCTGTAAAGGAATTTCTGCTCCCAGGCTCCACCGAAGAACTTAGATTCTGACATCATGTAGTAGAATACACCTGCTTTGTCAGTACCCAGGTTACCTCCTTCAAGGTTTGTCATACCTTTCAGTATGTTGAACACCTTACCATTGTTCTCGCCATTGTAATTGGTATACTGAACTCCGATATTCGGTATAGAAGCATTTACCTGTTCCCCGAACTTAGATACCGTGATAGGGTTATCAGGGATGAAAATAGCCATATAAGGTTCTTCATACAGATAATCTCCACTTGCGGTAATACCGGTTACTGAAGGATTGCTAAGCGTGTGAAGTATCTGGAAATAGAAGTTTACACCATTCCAGTTCAATACATCCGGGGTTACCCCTAGCATATTCTTAACCCGGTCATACAGATCGGAAGAAGAATATTTCTCCATGTAATCCCTGAACACATCGTTCATATCCTTGCGGAACATATGGCCGCAGTACACTGCTACGTCCCTTGACGGGTTGCCCATTGCGATAAGCCCTTCGGTTACATTATCCAGATGTGATTCATCGAATGTAGTGTCATAGGTATCGTTAAGTGAATAATCATCCATAAGGGTCGTCAGACCGTCACATGAACGAAGTATCCCATTATCTCCTGTGATCCCTGAAGTACCTAAAAGAACGGATTGGTTGCTGTTTTTTTCTCCCCTGAAAAACATCCAGTCTTCCATGAATTCAATGTCCCTTTCCATTTTAATAGTAAGGTCGTTGATAAGCCAACGGTTTCCATTAAATTCTACAGGCTCAAATTTGGTAGCAACAGAATCCTGCTCAATACCTACGGTAGCTTTGATAATACCACGAGTATAGGTGTAGTCTACAGGGAAGTTGTTCTTACCTTTCGGCTGTCCTTCACCTACCGCCCATGTGTTAGGCCCTACTGCCAGTTCAACTCCTGCCGGAATATCTGTGTCAATATCCGTAGCTGTATTTTTCGGATAGCAAGTAAGAGTGTCGTTTGTAAGTGCATCTGTTCCCAATTTCATCACAACATATTCTGCTGATTTATTCTGTCCTGCCTTCAGATATTTGGCCGGGATAAGAATAACATCACGCTCCTGTACCGGTGATTTGGTACTCTCGTAATTACTCGAATGCAGATAAACAGTGATAGCTGCCCCGGCTTCCCCGGCTGAAATTATTTCACGTGTAACAATAGGTCTCCAATATGCTGTTTCTTCCAGAACATTTAAGTCCTGTGCCGGGCCTCCCATTTCCTGCCCTTTTGCACGGATGATATCCCTGAATAATGGGTATGCTGTCTTTCCGTATTTCTTGTAGATCTGCGGATAAGTATTAGGATCAGTAACTCCTGCTACATTGGCCATCCAGGAAAGCCAAGTCGCTCCGGTATTTCCTACCGTCATATTACTGGTGGGGGTCGTTACGGCCGCTCCACCGATTGTTGCTGTAGTCGGCATTTTATTATTTTTTAAAGTTTCACATTTACACCCCTACAACCTTCCTCCATTGTGCGTTAGCCGCTTTCGCTGCATCGTCCAATTTAGGAGCCTGTGGTGTGCTTATCGGAGTCTTGTTCTCGTACTTCTTTTGAAGTTCAGCTCTTATCTCCGCTTCCTTATGAGATACTATAGCATCAATGATCTGGTACCTGTTCCTGCTAAATATCTCTTCCTGGATAGCTTTCAGCACCTTCAGCCTTCCGGCCTCATCAGGTTGTACGCCTCTCCGTGCTGCGGAAGCAAGATAATCGTTTACGATCTGCGAGACATCCTCTTTTATTTCAAAGTCGAATCCGTACTTTGGTAATGGTAACTTTTTAAGGCTGTCAGTTATCTGAGTCATCACCTCTTTTTGATTCCACTGACCTTGTAAGGCTTCTATATTCTTTGTCTGTTCGTCATATTTCGATATAATCTCTGTTATAGGGTTCTCTGCATCAGGGACATTTACAGACTGAATAGATTTCTTTAAACTATCCCGTAATTCTGCCGCTTTTAACTGTACTACACTTCTTTTCTTTGAAGGTAGTTTTTCAAACAGTTCTTTAGCGGTGTTCCAATCCTCGATATCATCCGTATTTACCCCTATACTTTCAAGGTACGCTTCTATTCCTCCTTTTAATCCTCCATCAAGTCCGGGAGTCTTATATTGGGCAAACTTACCCATCAGGTCAAGATCGTGAACTTTATCAAGGTCTGACGAGACTAACTCCATCGCCATCGTCCTGTCACCACTTTTAGCAAGCTCTGTAGCTATCTGTAGTTTTCTGTAGTTGTCCTTTCCTCCAAACATAGCTACGGGATCATACAACTTCCCTTTCTCCCTGATAAATTCCTCGATAACTTTATTCTTCTCGGTAGCACCCTTTAAATCGGAATGTTCCTTTGAGATTATATCGTATTGTTCAAAGAACGTTTTTAATTCATCATCACTTTTAAATTCCCTTCCTGAATACTCACTGACCTTTTTTAAATATTCCGGCAGTTCAGTTTGTGTTACCTCCACTTTAGGAGTTTCAGATGTTGCTTCCCTTGTGTTTACTTCAGTAGCACTTACTTCTACCGGAGGAATTTCTGCTTTCACAGTTTCCGTTGCTGCCGGTTGTGCTTCCTGTTTCAAAAACAGTAAATCTTTTATATCGTCTGCCATAATTAATTTTGTTTTGTTGGTCTCTGCAAATATATATAATTCAAAATATCACTTTTTCATACAGTTAATTGCTGCTTTCTGGCATTGGCAATCTCCTGTAAATCAGTTATTACATTAGTAGTGTCCTCTCCCCTTTCTATCATTTTCTCTACAAGCATCTTTTTTACGTCATTAAGCATTTTATTTTCATCTATTGCCGTTTGCGATAATCCTTTTGAAAATGCGTTCTGTTGCTGTATCTGAGCATCCATCTGTTTTTCTTTAAGATTACCCTGTATTTCTACCTGTGCAGCCTTCTCATTGGCTCTTCCCTGCTCTCTTATCATTTCCATCTTCTCAGCATGAAGCCTTTTCTTTTCCTGACGTACTTTAAAGTCTACCTTATGAAGTATCTCCATAAAATTACCGCCCCTGTATAAATGATATTCCATATTCATTGCAGTAACGGGGTCAAGGAACCCTTGCGCCACATAGAACTGCATATTTTGGACTACCCGGTCTTTCATCTCATCTGTAGGTCTTGGATAAAATTTAAGCCCTAGCTTATCCATCTGTCCCATATTGTCAATGATCGACTGGACATCATCTTCTCCTATGACCGTTGAATAGTTCTCCCTTGAAACCTCATCTATATCTATTAGGTTAGCAATCATTGGAACTGTCTGCTCCGCTAACTTTATCTTTATCCTCATTACGGCATGCATCAGATATCCCATTGATGTATTTGTTGAATTAAGACTTGCTAATGATGTTCTTACCGGCTGTCCTTTATCCGGTGCCGCTCCGTAATACATAGGGCTTATCCCTGTTAATATCTCAGCCTGCCTTAATAATCCCTCCATAATACTAAGCTGCTCCGTAAGACTTTTATACGCAGTACTCTGTATAAATTTAACCGGTATATTATCCCCTCCCTGACCGGTAGCATTTTCCCCTACGTATAATAATGCAAGTTCCTGCCTCAATACCTTTAACCCCATCAACGGATCATATTTATTATCACCATCCCCATATTCAGCTAATTTAGATATGTCTATGGCCGGGAAGTCCGGTTGTGCTTTAGCAAGTGTATTGACGAACTTTATCCAATGTATTGAAAATAAATGAGCAATAGGCACAAGTGATTCTACGGGACTTTTTTCCATAAGCTTGAACCCCGCAAAACCAAGTGAAGGGACTCCATTAATATAAGCCTGATTTTTAGCCCATCCCCAATCAAATATAAACTCAGTCCCTACTAACCATGAAACATCATAACGGGCTAACCTCCTTGTTTCTATTAGTTTGTATTTTTTCTTGTTATAGTTATCAGTATAAGCTACCCGTGATTTTTTTGTCCCGGTACTATATTCTAATTCTTTTTCTTTGATAACGTCCATAATTCTAAGGTGCATAACGCATACATTAACATCAATGGCGTTAGACATGTAGTCTGTATTTGTATACCATACTGATTTAACATTATCTGAATATGTCCTGTAACGATTTCCTATTTTTTTAAAATCTTCATTGGATAATCCCATCTTTGTACCGTCCGTCATCCTGTCCTGAATTTCCCTTATCCTGTTTAACGGGACTTCTTCAAACCAGTAAAATGCCTGACATCCATCGTAATCTTTCTCCCATGAGTATTGACAGCCTACGTTTCTTATATCTTTATATCTCCATACTACTTTGCACTGGCTTTCATCATATTCAGCTACACCAAAAGCTACCCCGTTAGACCATATATCATCGAATAGTTTTTCTTTTAGTGATTGCGACCAATTTGATATATCTTCAGTATGCGTGATAGCTTGCTCCATTGCTATCATCAGCCTGTCTTTAAAACCTCCTTCATTCTTAATATCCATTAACGCTTCATAAGAATCCGTCAATACTTCTTCCCTGGTAGGCAATCCGGCACGTTTTTTTATATCATTAATTACTCTGTTTGTCTTGAACTTTGCCCATTCCTTGTTCATCCTTAACAATTCCCTGCTGGTCGCATCTGAATCAACACTGTTAAGCTTCACATCTACGTCCCTGCTTAAAAAGTCTCCTTTAGCCTTTCTTAGCATATTGGGCATAGGACTTACTACTTCTTCAAAAAAACCGGTAAACCATCCTTTGCGTGATGCTTCTGCATTGCTTTTAGGTGTAGTATCAAGATCATTAAGGACATTAAGTGTAGGAAGTTCCCCCCCTGCAAAATAATCACGGTACTGTTCAGGAGATTGTCGCCCTCTTGCTATCTTGCGTAGTTTTTCTACTCTTTCATCCCATCCTGTATACGGTATATCGCCCTGATTATTTGTATACTGTCCGTATACTGCTTTTATAAGTTGTCTGGCATATTCAGGAGTGTTCTTCTGAGAGTAAGGTATCCTTTCCATATCGGGGAATAACAGCCCATCTCTCTGCTGAATATCAACATTCGGAATATTTGGCATTTACTTATTTTTCTGTAAAAATAAGATTTCTGTAAAACTGAAATTTCACTCAAATACTATGTGGCCTTAACCATGATTTACTTAAATCTATAACCCTACCCCTTTCTATCCTGTCGATCTTCTTCTGGTATCCTTTCTGGTATCCGAATAAAGCCCATCCGGCTGCTGTAGCTAAGTCTTTCTTATGATAATCCTCCGGGCAGCTTATACTTTTCCATTCTGTTAGTAAGTCCACGTGACATTCATTCTGTACGTGTTTCTCAATATGCTCTGCCGTAAAATTGATCATATCGCCTTTTGCGGTATTATTCTGACCGCCTGAGAATACCCACGGTTGAGGTGCTATTTTACCCGTTGCGCCCATCAGGTATATTAAATACCCGGCGTAACCCCTTTCTATAAAATAGTCTATTACATACTCCGTATTTCTTTCTCCCATACACGGCGCACCATAATAGAAACACATCATAAGCATATCTTCAGCGTACTCTTTTAACGTGTTCATACGGTTCCTGTACGTGCATATAAATTTAGGGGTTGGCCACTGATCGTCCGGCAAGTCCCCATTTAATACCGAATCAGGATTTAATAGTATCGCCCCGCCTCCATCTGACAGGTTAGTATTTTCACCGTATTCTTTACTCTGTGCCTGCGATGCAGTTCTACTTCTGTAAGGGTCTATACCGGCAGTACATATTAAAGAATTCATCGGGGCTTTCGCTTTTACCCTTTTACCCGTTGCCGGATCTGTATGGTTAGATATCGTATATTTCCACTTATTACACCTTCCGATAAGAAAATCAGATACTATCCAACGGCCTTTAGGGTCATTTATCCAACCTACTATCTGATCGGGGATAGCCCAATAAAAGTTACCCCTATATGTTTTAGTGTTCTTTGCATCGACTATCGCCTTGTCTATCTTAATTATATTATAACCCATGTCTCCTGCTGATCCTCTCCAACAATCCGTAAGACACATCGGTTTTTTTCTTAACAATTGGCGGTATTCTTTTAACTTCTCGTAACTACCGTCATTAAGGTACGCATTGAGTTCGTTTTGAAGGGATTCTTTCGCCCCTTTATTCTCGTGTGCGTATATAGGGTTTTTTAATGCAGGGTACTTTAACTGTAGTTCCGTAGGCTTTTCTATTACTGAATATCCCCACCTATCTATAAAACCGTCCATGCCATCATAAGCAGGATTGAATATTCTGAATAATCCTGATAATGTCTGTCCTGAAGGTTTTCTTTTATAGAAATCTGATAACTCGAACATTGTTCTATATTCTCCCCCACCTGATTCTATTTCTTCTACCGTTGATGGATGAGAACTCCACCCGTGAATAATTAAGTCTTGCGCAAGTGTTTCTTTAATAATGGCCCAAGCACTTGAAACGTTACCCCTAACACGTCCCTTACCACTCTCATCAGATAATACAAACATATACTGTCCTGAGTCTAACGCCCTGTCTGTTGACTTTTTAGTAAACCCAAAGTATGACATTAAACAATCTTCTTTTAATGCCGTCTTGGGTTGTGAAAGGTTTATCCCGGATGTAGGTATCTCATTACCGTCCCAAATAGGCTTAAGCCATAACGGAGTATAAAACCATGACGGAGCCAGCTTGTCTTTGAATAATCCTTCCGCATGGTCTCCTTCATCCGCAACAATATCACAAAACGCTGATTTGTTATTCATGAGTATCCATTTCCCTACTGATAACGCTTGGTTCGATGCCCCCTCCCTCCTCCGTTTGGGCTTTATCTCTCCGAAAAATAATCTCCTGCCGACATCTTTCATATCCAAACTTACCGGATTGCCTTCGTTGTCAATCTCTGAAAATGTTTCCATACACGTATACGCATACCACTTAGCAAGATTATTTCTCCTGTCCACATCTCTGTAGTCAGGGTAACATTTACCTTCATTGAGATAATGGAAGTTAAGAAAATAGAAGTGCCACGGTGATATATACGTAGGCTTACCGCAGTTGTAAAACCAGTACCCATACCTCAGATACCAGTGATTAGCCCACATCCACTTTATTTCCTCCTGTAGGCTGTCTCTTTCTTCTTCTATTATTTTCCAGAACTCTTTTTGAATGTGATACCCATTGAACCTGTTGTTGGAACTCTTTTCGTTTTGCTTCTCTATTTCCTTTCTGGCCCTCTTTTCTACCTGAAGTAATTTATCGGGAGTCTCTTTTCTTATAAAGTATTGTTCGTGTATCGGTAGTCCGTAACCATCTATTAGTTTTAAATCCGGGGGATCAGGAAGTTTTAATACTACAGGGCGTAGCGATGTGTCGTTATCGTTTATTACTAGATATTGATCGTGTGGTAGATAGTCTTTAGCGTACTTCATTTATGTAAGTATCTCAATATGTGAATATATCAATATTTGCAAAAGAAAAAAACTTTCCATATATTTGTATATGAAAAACTTGAACAATCTATAGAGCTTTTATTAGAATACGAATATAGTACCTAAATGCTTGTAGACTGTTTTGTTCTTTGAAAAGTAATATCCCTTATGGAGTGAGTATTTCTCAGCAAGTAAAAATTCGTTGTGTGTTTCATCGGCTTCGATAATGTACCGCTTGAATTGCTTAATAATACCGAACTTGACAAAATACAACAACATTTTTTTTGTACTTGCTATACTAATTCCACAAGCGTTTGCTAATAACCGGTAGCCGGAATAGATGTTTGTATCAACATTATCAAGACCGTTACGGGTCTTTTGATATTTCAGTGTTAACCTTTTTAAGGTTCTCCACTTTAATTTGAGCTCTTTTAAATTTGTTGTTACATCAACTAATTTGCGCTGCCGGTTAATAGTAAACAAAAACAGGATAGCCCTCAGTTTTGCTACAACCACATCAAGACTATCCGTCATGTGTATGTCTGCATTTTTTTTGAGATTGTTTCCTGTAGATATCTTTCTAAAACTTTCAATTATTATTCTTACCTCATTTTTGTAATTACAAATTTTCACTAATCCCATATTTTCAAGAATAGGGATTAACTTTTTTACATGATATACTGAAACTTTAAAGGTATTTGATATTTTTTCCGGTGTGTAATCGTAGATAACTCCATTGCGGTAACGAATCTTCAACTTCAACCATAAAGCAAAAGCATTCATCTTATTATGATTGTCCTTGATCTGATCAATATAGTCTACGCAAATTCTTACCATATATAATAAAAAATCCTGGCTTAGTCAAAAAACTGCGAAGTAGAAAGAACTTTAGCCAGGATTTATTTGAATGAACAAATAAAATATTTTTATCGCAGCTTTTTTAACTGCACAAATATAATCATTCTAAAATTTCGCTTTTTCACGCCACCATATTCGGTTATTTTGCCGATAATTACTATTTATCGGTTAATTTCACGCTGCCTTCTGGTTTTGTATCCATTGTTTCTGATATTTGATTCTTTCCTCACGGGTTCTTTGATAATATTCTCGCTGCCTTTTGAGTAGCTTTTCTCTGTTCTTCTGATAGTACGCTTTCCTCATTGCCAGATATAACTCGTGGTCGGTATCTCTGTACGCTTTTTGATACGCCCTTACGTGTTCTTTATTTTTCTCGTGCCAAGTCATTTGAAAAGTTCAATGGTGTCTATATCAGTGTACGTCTTTACTAATTTTCTTAACTCTAATCCTACTTTTTCAGCCATATTACCCCTGTCCTCAATACTCATACCTTCCTTCTCCTGTAATTCACACATCTTATCGAGTAATGTACTCATAAATATTTTCATGGAAGCTCTGAACCCGGCTAAATCATAATTAGGCTTATCTCCTCCGTTGGCCTCAAATTGCCATAATTTTCTCTCTATTTCTTCAAGTACCGGACTTAGTGCTTTTCCTATCATCTTTTTTGTAAAATATTATATCAACATTCCATCTTGAAAAGAAAAGATAAACATGAAATATATATTTACCTTTTTTACCTCCATTTGGCCATATTTCCTTTCCTGGATTAAAATATTCAAAATAAGATTTATTAAATCCTATCTTTATTCCTGCTCCAATTATAATAGATTTTTCACTCGGACTATCTCTAAGCCACTCCTGTTTGTTGTAAAAAAATAAAAATGCTTTCATTTATTGTGGTATTTTATCTCCGACAAACCTTAGCTTGTCTGGTTTATATGTAAGCCCGTAAGGACTATACGGCATTAACCCGTTCTTCTCGAACTCTACCATCTCTACCTCTTTCCTCGGTAACGGATCTTTTACCGAATCGACGCCCTCATAAAGCTGCTTTTTCAGATCTACTTCCACAATTCCTAATATCGTTTTTTCAAGGATTTCTATATCTGACTTAATATTCTGCAATAACTGCCTGTCTTTATTAGATAGCGACTTGTCTGAATTCTTATGTACTTCTATACCCTGATGGTACTTATCAAGTAAAAACTCTAACAGGTGATTGTACAATTGGTCTTTTAACCCTACCGATTCTTCACCACCGAATATCTTTATTTCCAGTTCTTCAATATCCGCTTTCATCGCCTGAAGGTTCTTCCTTCCTGTCTCATCTAACGGCTCACCGGAATCCTGCCTCTTGCGTATTTCAAGGTTAAATTTCTCTATGAGCAGTTCGTACAGCTCGTAATCTTTATTGAGTATTACCCGGCAAAAATTACATACTACCTTATTGAAGTTACGGTCTTGCTTTAATAGTTTCTCTTCAGTTTTATTTGAGAACCTCCCCGATTCATCTAACTCAAACCCGGCAATCTGTGCAGCTATAAACTTTCTCTGGATATACTCCCTGTAGTTCCTTCTTATCTCACTTGCAGGATCATATACTATTGACAAGTAAGTAAACCATTTCTTGCGACCTTTTGAAAGGTCTGCCGAATCTACTTCTAATAATACCTTTTCCTCAAAGTCTTTTGACTTAGGGTCAAATACGAATTTTGAGGTGTTGATATCCTTTAAAAGCATAGGTTGATGTAACTAACCAAAACACCACCGGAAATGACTACTGACTGATATACCTTCCATATCTGCCAGAATACTTTCTTTTGGTCTACCGGTTCAAAAAAATCATCCAAAAGTTTCAACAGATATAATATCCCACCAAGAACAGGAGTCCAGAGGATAATATATTTTATAATCTTTTCGACAAGGAAACCCACAAATCTTTTAGTTTGTGGGAGGAATTGTCGCTCCATATTTAAATTATAATTATTAATTCCAAACAAAACTACCAAAATTAAACACTTTTTCAATATTATTAATGTTAATTGATTTTTTTGTTTTTTCAAGTATTATTCTTTTACCATTACAATGTGTTCCACTTGTTACATATTTTTTACCATTTATCCATATTAAATCTTTTGGTTGAATATTATATCGTTGTTTTCTTATTGATGGTTTAAATCCTTTTCTATTTAATTGAATTGCTCTATTATTACGATGTTTTTGTTTAATCGTTATTGGTTTTATAGTATCGCGATTACTTCCTTCTCGAACTGGACAATGATCATCCTCTTACCTTCATGCTCGAAATTTATCCCGGCATCTTTTGAGAACAACAGCTTATCTCCTTCTTTTACCTTACCCGACCTTACTCCTTCACCTATCGCCCTTGCATAACCCATCTGAGGTCTTAACTCAACCGTATCAGGCACTATTAACCCGCCCTCTGTTACCTTTTCTGGTTCTATCGGCTCTACTAATATCCTGTCTCCTATTAATTCCATATTTTTAAGTATTACATCTTTTTCCATTATTACGGCATTATCGCCTATGATTAACCCATTTCTTGCCCTGAAAAATACATCGTCGTTTTCTTTAAAGATACTGTCCTTATGGGCTTTCAGTACCTTACCTTTGTTCCTTCTCCGGTTCTCATACCTTTTCTTGTAAAGAGGATTTTTTATTATACCTTCCGGTATCTTCTCTCTTTCAATGTATAACCGACCGGGAAATACCTCAATCCTCGATGCCTGCATAAAATGTGTATTTATTGGTGATTGTGCCAAAAGTTCTTTCACGACCAGAAAGCCGTTTCAAAAGTCGCTTAGACGACCTTGTGCCTTTTCGTTGAATAGAACTCCTAACTTTTTGTCTTTTTTCTCTATGGTCTTTCACTGCACAAATATAGTTCATTTGTTTGAAACAACCAAATTTAATTTAACTTTGAGGCGGCAATTCCTCCCATCGGCAGCAAAGCTGACCAATGGGTTTCCTTGCCGAAATATTTATGAATAATTTTTGGAAAAACAAAACCCCCGGTTCATCACGCCGGGGGTTCAACCTTTAACCTAATTAACCCATGAAAACAACTATCTGCATTTTTTATGGTTAAGTTTTCTAAGTATCTCTCGCTTATGCCGTTTTTCTATTCTTTCGCGTTGTTTTGAAGTCTTTTCTTTGGGTTTTTGCTTTTTCCAACGTATCTGACAATTCCTTTTTCAGGACATTTCAACCCGTATATGTAAACTTTAAGCATGTTGTAATCTTGATATATTGTTTAACTTATAATCGAACTGGTCATTATAGTACCCCTTTATGTAGCCTGATACACGGGCTTCAAACATTATTCTATCCCCTTCTTTAAGGGTTAGGTTTGCTATTGTCTTGCCTACTGTAAACCAGATATGGTCTGTTAGTAAGTTACCATCTAAATCCTGTACATTCTTGAAGCATACGGTGTTTTCAGGAAACCCATGATAATTTCGTTTAGTGCCAAACCTATCAATAACCGCAGTCAACTTTATACGCTGACCATCTAACTTTTCTAGTTGTTTTCTCATTTCAGCAAAGATAATAATAAACCACATACTATACAAGTTTTATGTCCAAAAAATCTAATTACATCACAACAAATCGGTCTAAACATTACCTCAAATGTCATTTAATCTTTGTTTGTAAGTATCGTAAGCCAATGTTAATTGGTCAGTTAAATGATGATATTAAGCGAATCTTTCAATCTATTGCAGATGGTTCTGATTTTGAAATTGAGGTTATGGAAACAGACAAAGATCACATTCATTTCTTAATTCGTTACATCCCTCGTTTGTCTATATCTCAAATGGTTCGTAGGCTTAAACAAGAATCCACTCGTCAAATTTGGTTATTGCATTCATCTACGCTTCTTAAAAATGTCCTGAAGCGACCAGATTCGATACTGGTAATCCTACATACCACTTCGGAGTTATATAACGGCGTAACAAGGTGGTAGTTACGCTGGATCAAAACGTCTACTTATCAATCACGGATTTTGCATGTCCAACCGGATCATCCGTGATCGCTTCCGCCACACCTCAGAACTAACCGACCATCCACCTATTCAGGCTTCCAGTCAGTGTCTTTCAAAGAACTTTATTATTTGTTTAATTACTAAACTCTTTCTTTTTTATATTAAAATATTGCATGAGATCAAGAGTTCTTGTTGGATACCTTTCTTCGAATTCCTCTATTATCTCGTCTGCATATTTATAAGGAGTTCGAACTCCTAGTTTTTTATTTTTGCTCCATATTCGCAAAATGTTTTTCTTTGATATTTTACTTGATCCTTTTTCAAAATTACATCGCCCACATGAAGTAACTACATTGTAAAATGTATTAAGTCCGCCAGAATACTTAGGAAATACATGATCTAAATGCAATGTTACCCCATGTTCTATAGAACTTCTTCCACAATATATGCATTTAAAATTATCCCTCTCGAATACCCAAAACCTCATTACAGCATCAGGAGTACTCTCATATTTATCTCTTTGAAAATCTGAACTACATTTATGAGAGCAATATTTTTGGTTCTTGACACTACCAATATATTCTTTTCCACAATACTCACAAATCTTTTTATAAACCATTATTTTACCATTAATCTTATCTCGTATCCTAACTTATCTGCATAATCCTCAACAAATTCAATGCTTATCTTTCTATCTCCCTTTTCATACCTGTTTAACCGTCCCGCTTTCATCCCTAATTTTATAGCCATATTCCTCTGACTTATTCTTTTTTCCTTCCTTAATTCTACTAATCTATCGAAAATTGCCATTCTACCCGTATAAATGTTATTAACTTGCCAAATATAACAACTATTTTTTATCCCACCAAACATTTTTCACCAATAATTATATCTTTTTTTATGTTTTTCCCTGAAATAACCTTTGAGAATTATATGTATGCGAGGGTTGATATATGGGGTCTTTGCGAAATATAAACGTTCGGGGGAATCAAATATATCGTATTGACGGGGCCATCCCTCCAGAAAATCGCATTCATTTCACCCCCCTGGGGTTGATCCAATTGCCTTCAATCCTTTTATTAGCGCGCTTACAGACGGGTTATGTATATATGATATGGTGTATGATATGATATGGTGTATGAAGCTATGTACATATGCCTATTATACCTTATATTTTACTGTCATTGTGTCCGAATTACTATCATATTAAACACATACAAGCAACACGTTAGAATAGATATATTGATACTCAAATAGTTACAATTCTATTTAACATAATATTACTTATACGACAAGTTAATTTATCCTAGTAATGTGGTAGGATAAGTAGTTTATTTCTGTTTAAAACAAATAAATCCCTCCCCAAGTTTACAGAAAAAACTAGTTTACATGGGTTAAATTGTGACATTTGTTACATTATCCGATATTTTAATACGGTTTAGGGCGTGCTGTTTGCGGAAATTATTAATAGCGACAAGATTTGAACCTTTGTTCTGTTTATAAAAGGTTATATTGGTAGTAATAAAATAATGGTCTATTATCTTTACTTTTTTTTTGATTAGCTTATTAAGAAAGTTAAGGGATAGCTTAAGATGTTTAGCAGTATCTGTTTTTGATCTTATTCCGGCTTCTCCTGTTAATATATCAACTAAGAGTACATTCATGATATTTCATATCAATGTATCGAATGGATTAACTTGTTTTGTGTTCGGTTCCGGGTTTAGTTCCTGGGTTTCTTCCGTTTTTTCTTCGTTTTCTTGCCTCAATTGATTAGTTAAGTCAACAAGAATGAAATATTCAGGGTTATTGTTGGTTGTTGTACACAACGAGAATACTGTCGTTTGGTCTGACGGCTCGTTTCTTCTCATTATCCGAACAAATATGTCCGGATTGCCTGGAATTAGCTTAAGGGATCTTATGAGATGATCTTTTTTCACTTTAGTATTCTTCTTTTGTAACTCTTTAGTTTTACACCTATAAAAAAGAGTTTGAAAAGTAGGTGATTTTTTAATTCGCTGTTACCTTTTCTGTGTTTCATAACGTATTTTTTTTGGTTGCCCATATATATACGTTACTAACCTAGTTAAGGTTTCAATGTACTTGGTTTAAAAAGAGGGCCGAACTGTCTTCACCTTGATCCTGCAAAATGGTTGTCCGGCCCGCCTTTCCTTTTTGTCTAACCATGAAAACATACAAATATAATCATTTCTAACTAATTAGCAAGAAAAAGATGATTTATCTTATTAACTTTTGATGATTTAAATCACCTGTTTGCGGTGATAATGTTCATCGAAAATAATTGAATAAATATTTGCACAGTAATAATAATGTATGTACATTTACTTCATCAAATTATTACAAGCTCTTTTAACCAATTAAAACTTAATACGATGGTAGCTTATAAAGAATCACACAAGGCAAAAGACGTATGCCGCTCTCCTGAGTACTATTGGGATATAGATGGTGATGAAGATGTCACTCTGATTTGGTACGTAGGCAATACCTCAATTTACGCGGATGAAGTACAATACAAGGGGAAGACTATTCATCGCAATTAAAGGCAGTGAAATAGTATACGATAAAATGCGCGGTTACGTTTATCATCTGGATTGTGGTAAAGATATTATACAAGCCACAAGAGCAGCAAAAAGTCTTGAACAATACGGAACTGATATTTATTAATCCTTTACCGGGCAATGGTGAAAGCTATCCCGGTTTTGTCAGTGTGAACTACCCATCAACTAAAGATTGATGGGCTTCAAAAGAAAGCGAATGCAAGCATTAACTTTACATATTGAACTTTTCGCACTTCAACGCCTCCTTTTCAGGTTTTACAACCTGTTGTGCAGGACGGCTCGATGCGCTCAACCCTCTGTCCCGGAGGTGAACTTAATTTGCACAAACAAAGAACTTCACTACAAAGATACAACAATTATTTCAAAAATGCAAGCGAAAAAAAGGAGGTCGCTTACATCCCATCGGCACTTCGTGACCAATGGGTTTTACGCTCCATTGTATAAATATTTGCACAGTAATAATAATGTATGTACATTTACTTCATCAAATTATTACAAGCTCTTTGACGTACTGACAAGCACAAGGCAAATTGACCGGGTAAAATAGCGGTCGCGCGGTGACTTTTACTCTCTCAATTTGTAGCTTAGTTGTTTACTTGTGATATTTTACCCTTAATCAGCTTAAGACTGTCAACCGATTCGTGACCGGTTAAGGGTACAAATTTAACCAATTAAAACTTAATACGATGAAAAAAATGAAAACACAAAAACAGGTATTACAAGACAATCCAGATTATAAAAATCTGATAAATGCAGTGATAAGGCAACTTGGAGGCACTGATTATGTAATGGATATTGTTAATCACGGCGTTGATGGCGGCTTTCCTGGTTTCACTTATTATTCCGACACCGTGCCCTTTGCGATGAAACACAGAAAACATATTGTACAACTACTTGAAGAGATGGCCGAACAACTTGGCGAAGACGTTGTAAAAATGGTATCCGGTTTTGGTGTGTTCCGTAATAACCCAATGGATAACGATGACAGAAAAGACTTGTATTGTTATCTTGGTGGCGGTAAATGCAAGGAAACAACTATACCCAATTTAATGGCCTGGTTTGCGGCTGAGGAGGTTTGTCGGATGTTTGATAATTGATTGCCGGTTTCAAGTCCGTACACAATTCAGAGAACAGGGTGTGAAAGCCCTGTAATGAACCAATCAAAAATTAAAATTATGGATTACGAAGCCTACAAAAAGACAAGTATTATGCCTATCCAATTTAACGATAAGACAATACCTGTTAAACTAGAATCACAAGAATATCCTATCCGTATTAAGTTTATTGGAGGCGGAAGGATATTAGCGGAGATAATTGATGTATGTATGAATTAACCAAATATTAAATATTATGAAAACAATACAAGACTATAAAAAAGAATTTACACTAAAACAGGTTTTTCGTTATCCTGAAGGCGTTTTAACAAGGGCTGAATGGCTATCAATACAGAAAAGAAACGGTTCAACCGTAAGTGAGGAAAAACAAAGGAACAGGGCGGCAGAAGACAAATTAGAACAATGGATTAAAGACAGGGCGTGGAAAATCCCTTTTGGCAACGATCAACACCCAGACACAAAAGAATGGCTACAAGCAAAAGAAACGCTCAAACAAGGCATATTTAAGACTGTTTATAGATTATACAAGGCAAACACTGATACGTTTACCGATATAACAAAAACCGAGTTTAATTATTTTAACTCCCTTTAACACAATTGACCATGAAAGGCATATTAAAAACAAAAATCTGGTTAACCATTGCCGGAGAAAAGAAAAGATTTGATTATGAAATCGAATGCACTCTAGAAGAGGAAAATATAGGGTATACAGATCAAGGCAATTTTGTTTGTGTGCTCCCATCAAAAAAACACGTAGAAGCAATAAAAACAGCATACGATAAAATATTTCACATGTAATCATTTGCCGGGCAATGACCGAAAGGTTATCCCGGTTTTGGCATTGAAAACAGTTTGTTAAACCTAATTTTTTTTATTATGAAAACGTTAGATAATTACATTCACCTCTGCAAAGTGTATGTGAATGACCCTATTAGTATTTATTTTCAAGTATCTGAGTTCAAATGTTCGCCTAAATATACCTATTCAACGGGTAGATTTACCGGCGGTGATATGCAATTCAAAATACATTGCACAAAATACGCGCTTAATTGGTTACGAATTCAATTCGGTTACTTACCTGAGAAAAAGCACGTAAACACCTCAAATGATTGTAACATACAATTGCAATACACTGTAGATTTAACTGAAAAAAACATTGCGATCCTGGAACAGCTCAACAAACTGGCCCGGCATAATTGGCTGCAATTAATTTCTCTTGGTTCCTTGTCTTCTGATTATGCTAGCTTCATGCCTGAAAGCAAAAAGAAAAGAGACGCAATAAAACAACAAATTGCATCCGATTCTATCAATTCTGATTATTCTAAAAGATTAGCTGAAATAGATAAAATGTACAGGAAATTGCAGAACGACAAAAGATGGCCGCATGCAAAATACAGACGAATTTTAAGAGCGCATAAATAAACCTAAATTTTACTTATATGAAAACTGAACACTATCAAACTGATGAAATGATCCTTCAGGAATGGGCTGAAAATGGTTTTATTGAACTACCAATATATTGTTAACCATGATCTTTATACTAATTGTTTCCGCTTGTGCGGTGTGCTTTTATCCTGTGTTTTTAACACTCGATAAGTTTTCTAACTCTAAAATCTCCTGAATGGTTTCTCCGGGGTTCGATTCCCCGGACAGGAACAAACCAAAAACACAATACAATGAAGAAACGTGAACTAATAGCCTGGTTACTGGCAACGGGTACGGTTATCTACTCAATATTCATAACCTACAAATACGTTGACTTAAACTACCAGGTAAGGCAAATTTTACCCGTTTTACAGGAACAAGCTGAACGGGCAAAAGAAGTATTTAGCGATGTAGGAAAAGAATTAATCTATTCCGATTCTCTGAGAATGAAGAACGCTGAATATGATCTTTACTACTCTAAAACTGATCCGCGGGAAATATTACGTGATCTTTCACCTTTTGAACAAAACTTAGGAGGTGAATAAAACTCATTTTAAAGCGATTTAAGGCTACGAAGTAATAAAACGGCCAATTCATTGTCTGAAGGTTTTTATTAGCTAATAGCCTTAAATTCGCTTTATTTTGAATGTGTTTTCAGTAATATGTCAGACGGCTAAACTCTCAACGGTTATAAACCGGTTCTCCGGACGGCCAATATACTTTGCGCCGGTTCCGATAATTTGATTATATTCATGTCAAAGAACATCATGTAATTTACTAAAATTAACTGACTTATGCAATATTCAGTCAAAGAATTAAAGGAAAATATTCAGTTCTGCCAGAACGTAAAATATCAGGTTGATATAGCCATGAAACGGCTTATTCAGGATGATATTGAAATGCTGGAACAGATGCTTCAGACGATTAAGCCGGATGAGGAACTGGTACGGTTAAGCCCTTCCGGTGAAGCTCTCTACGGCTACGCTTTACTGCCGGTAGATGAACGGGTACACCCGAACATTAGTCTGCGTGATCTCATTAAACCTCAATCCCATGAACTTTTTTGAAATTCTACTTTTGATAATCTGTTTAGGATTATTGGTTACGGTTATCATTGAAGCGGGGGTACGGCTAACAGCCCCGATAAACCACAACGGTGAAGAAATCTTTAATTTTGATATATATGGCACGACCTTTTAAAGAAAATCCTAGAACGGATAGGATAGCTTTCAGGATAGAACCTGATAAAAGAAAACGGTTAACAGGTTACTACAAGAACCTTTCTAAATTGCTTTACGATTATTCGGATAAATTACTGAGGGATATTCCTGAAGAATGAAAATATTTAAAACATAAGACAATGACCAAATTTGATTACATAAAAAGAGCTCAAGAAAAAAGGGCAAAAGAATTTCAAAGAAGTTTTAACACTTATATGCAAAACCCTTCAAAAGATTTTGCAAGAGATTTAAACACTGATTATTATGTTAATCAAGGTTTATCAGAAAGCGGTAAAGCAATGAAAGTTTTAATATTTTGCGAATATGATACACGTGAAGATGGTAAATTATACAGCCATTTTACATTTTGGGTTCCAGTTTCAGTTGTAAAAGATAATATTATTCCTAAATGGTTTGTAAATAAAATGATGAATGAAAAGATAAACAATGGCACTATAATAACTAATATTTGTTCAAAACTTAATAAATAAAAGCAATGAAAACAATAAAGCAATTATTTAATGAGCTAAAAGAAAAAGACATAAAAACATTTAATGTCATAGCTCAAAATTATACTAACGAAATGGCTACGTGTTTAAATCCCTTCAAAACAGAAAATTTCTACTATCGTAGATTGTGTGAAATTTTAGGATATGAAATAACTGACAGCCCCAAAATAGACCAAAAAAGAATAGCTGATGATTTAAAGAATGAAATTTTAGAACAATGAAAGCCGAAGATTTAATTAATTGGGGTGAGCTTAGCCGTTTTCTGGCAGGCTCACGCCAAACTGTGAGAAGAAATTCAATACCTAAAATTCATAAGCAATTTATAGATGATTTGCTGAAAGCTATGAATAAGGTGATTTCCAAACGGCTTGATAAAGCCGAAGCGGGTGGGCAAAAAAATAATAAAATTACTCCCACTGAACCTGATTAGAAGTGCAGGCTTGCGCTTGTACATAACGTTTGGTGGTATGGTTAGTAAAGCCGTGCCATTACTGCTGAATCGAAGAACTAAACAATATCACGGCTTTATTAACTATGACCGCTTGTTAGCAACTGGGCGGTTTTAAAAACAATAAGTAAATGGATATAAAAGAAATTAAAAGTACAGAGGTTAGCGAAATGTATGATTTTTTAGAAGGATTACAAGACTATGGTCATATTTACCACTATCCACCAGAAAAACTTGATGAGCCTTTTAAAAAAATAATGGAGGGTATTGAGGAAATACAACAATTAATGAAAGATAGTTTTGAAATGTAACGGAATGCAGCCTTGTTGCTAACGTTTGGCGATATGTTGTGGTTGCGGTTGTAAAACTAATGACTTTGATTAAATAAAGAAATGTTAAATAACTTAAATAGTGAGCGATTATGAAAACATTATTAAACAATTTAGAGAAACAGATAGAACAAATTACAATTGAACATAAAGAGGATATTGAAAATGACACATATTGGAGAGGAGTGAAAATTGGATTAGAAGTATGTATCAATCTTATTAAAGAACGGTTAGCGAACGGTGTTGAACATGGCGAGAGCAACTACAATATATCGCTTGTTAGCCAGCAAAGCGAACTGTTATTGGCTTTCGTAGATTATTACAACAATCAAGAACCATATGAATATGTATCAAAAACATCAGTAGAAAGATTTTTAAAAGCCAATAATTGTGGCTAACGTAATGCAGCTATGAAAAGTAGCGGATTATAAAGCACGGACTATCGAATTAAAAACAAAGTAAAATTGAAATACAAACTTAAATATTAACAACAACCCCGCTATTTTTTATAGGTGCTGTTATGCATCTGGTGGCGGATTAAAAATGAGAATATGAAAAACAAAGCAGATTATAGTAAATACGAATGCCCTTACTCGCATTTGGAAAAAGAAAGCGGACATGAATTACATGGCCCTGAAGGTTATGAAGATTGCTATGGTGTTTGGTGTGCTTGCGGATTTAGAGCACCTGTTTTTTATTTAGAGCCTGATGAATTAGGACTAAAGTTGAAAAAGGAACGGATGTAGCCACTTGTGCATAACGGCAAAGTATAACCGTCAGGTGGGGGATTGAAAGCTCCGAACATTCACTTTGACGCTAAACTAAATTAGGAGCAAATAACTTGCATTTGGCACGATGCCCCCACTTGCGGTTATACAATGTTATAGGGCGTTTTTAATTCAAGTCAAAATGATAGCAACAGTAAAGTATCAGGTAGCAACCTACTCAGGCGAGGTTCAGGTTAATTGCGATGAAAATGATGAAGATGAATACATCATCGCAAAAGCAAAGAGAATAGTAACCCAAAGGGCTGGCGGTTCGCTACCTTTCGGTTATGAAAGTTGGAAAGTTATCGAGCGTTCTTAAATGCCCTATAACGGTTTGAATAAAAAATCGGTGGGATTTGAAAGTCTTGACCTATCCAACCGCTAAAACTTAACTACAAGGCACAGTGGCTAAAAAGCCGCACAACACCCACTGTTTTTTATTTTGTGTTGTGCGCAGTACTTTATGAGTTTTAAAAAATACAGAAGAACGCAAGTTGCAGAAATGAGACCTGTTACAGATTACGATGTTGAAGTTTACAACAAGCACGCTGGTGAACTAATCGTAATGAATAAAAAAAGAGTTGTTAAGGTATCAATTTCGGTTGAAGATTTGGCTAATGGTTCTCCTAAAAGTGGCGATATGATTGCTAGAAACCCTAAAAACCATAATGACCAATGGTTGGTTGCTGAACAATACTTTAATGACAACTTTGAGTCAATTTAGTATTGCGCACAACATATGTATAAGCGCACTTTACAGACGTAAATAATCATGTAATACAGTAACAATGGCACTTACAGAAAAACAAAAATATAATATTCAACAACTCTCCATTGAAGATACAATAGAAATACTTGACGAGTGTAAAGAAAGACTTGGATTAGTCTCGCAGGGAGATT